>Ga0209636_10006109_pt1 | contig 12307 bp, 7 predicted proteins | sample DeeMarSWOR152_54_FD_187464 | JGI IMG/M metagenome (GOLD analysis project Ga0209636, IMG submission 187464) | Marine sediment microbial communities from White Oak River estuary, North Carolina - WOR-1-52-54 (SPAdes) (version 2) | ecosystem: Environmental > Aquatic > Marine > Intertidal zone >...
TCTTTCCCACAACGGTTTCACCCCGTTCGTACTGGAGTGCTTTGGCTGGCTCCATCTTGGCCGCGTTTTTGGCCGGGATGTACCCTGAGATCACACCGGTCAGGATCATCACAAAAACAACGATCAAAGAGAGTGTCAGAGAGTTCTGGGGAAGTGGAATAAACGGCGGCAACGGCAGAAGGTTGACTGCTCCCAGCAGAGCCGATCCCAGCAGAAAACCAATGGAGCCTCCCAGCAGAGTGATGAAGAGTGATTCAGCCAGGAACTGGAGCCGAATGTCCCGATTTTTGGCTCCGACGGCTTTGAGGATTCCTATTTCTCGGGTGCGTTCCTGCACGGAGACAAACATGATATTCATCACTCCCACTCCGCCGATAAAGAGGGTGATGATTCCGATGAGGCCCAAAAGGATGTTCAATCCAATGGAAAGCAGATCGATCATCTTCTCGAAAAAGGCAAATTCCAGAATAAATAATGCCTCTTCGTCTTTGGGATCGAAGCGGTGGCGTTCGGCCAACACATTCCTAACTTCACTCACGACTTGACTGGATTTGGTGTTCTCTTTCGGAGAGGTGAAAATCAGATCAAGACTCTTTCCGTCGCTCCACAACTGCAGAGCCGTGCTCAAAGGGACCAGAACCTGGTCGTCATGTCGGCTGTTGATAGTGGACATTTGCAGTTCTTTTTCAACAGCCACGCCAACGATAGAAAACGATATGCCCCGAATCTTGATCTTTTGTCCCACTGGATTGGATTCTTCGCCGAACAGATGCTCCTTGATATTGTGGCCGATAAAGGCAAAACGGCGACGATTCCTGATATCATCCTGGCTGATGAACCGTCCCTGAGCCACCTGCCAGTTGTTCATTTTTTTAGCGACCGGCAGGATGCCGCGAATGTTGTATTCTCGGGCTTCCGTATCCGCTTTGACCTGGTACCACCGGCCTATCTGAGGATTGATTTCAGCCACCGAAGGACATTGAATTTGAATCGCCTCAATATCATCCAGTTCCGGAACAATGGGCCGTCCGGCTTTGTATCCCCCCACACCGATGGATGTATGACCCGGGATAATTACAATCAGGTCTTCGCCGATCTTACTCATACCTTCATACATTAGATCGCGGAACCCAAATCCCCAACCCAGGAGAATCATGATGGCCATGATGCCCCAGACGATTCCGAAAAGTGTGAGAGTGCTCCGGAGCTTATTGGATTTTAGATCCTGGAAAGCTTGTTTGATTATTTCGGACCAATGCATAACGAATTCCTTGTGACTAAGCTATTTCGGGCTGTATTCCTCCATCACAGAATGTATCTTTGTTACATTCGCGAGAATATTACTGAGGAAGAACGACAACCTGTCCCTCCTCCAATCCGGATAAAACCTCAGTCCGGAGACCATCGGAAATGCCCTTGGTTATCTCTATTTTTCGCATGCCTTCTGGAATCGTATCATCCTGAATGTTGACGTAGGTTTTTTCCTCCTCGTATATTATCGCGCCTTCCGGAATAACCAGAACATTCTCATGTTCTTCCAGAATGAGCTCGGCATCCGCTGACATGCCAAAACGGAGCCTGCTCTCCGGGTCATCGATCGTCGCCCGGATCTCAAAGTTTACGATTTCTGCTTCTTCGCGGCCCTGAGGACTGATGTGGGTCAGCTTGGCTTGAAAAGGATCGTCCGGATAAGCTTCCACATAGATTCTTGCTGGCAAGCCAAGATGAACCTTCCCGATATCCGCTTCATCCACGTCGCCTCGGAAGTGCTTCTCAGAAATATCGGCAATTACCATGATGATCGTTCCTCCGTAGGCCGATGAAAGGGGGATGACCGCGCTTCCTTTATCCGTGTCCCGGGAGAGAACAATACCGGAAATAGGTGATATCAATGTCATACTGGCGATGGCTTCCCGTGTCTCCTTTTCAATCTCACGCCGGTCCTGCTCTGTTATTTCTAAGCCCTCAACCAGCGACTCCACGTTCGATCCTTGTTCAAGCACTCTCAATTGAGCCATGGCCGCGTAAAAACGGGCCTTGGCCGTGTCATAATTCGCTTTTGCCCGGTCATAATCCTCTGGAGAGGTCATTTTCTGCGTGATGAGCTCTTTACTCCTCAGGTATTGTTTCTCGGCGACAACCTTGTCGTATGCGGCGGCTTTGACTTCGGTTCGTGCCTGCACCATCTCTACTGGCGTGGCTCCTGGAATAATTTCCACCAGTTTCTGACCAACCTTCACTCGGTCGCCTTCTTCAACATAGAACTGCTGGATCAAGCCTCCTATCTTGGATTTAATCTCAGCCTTATAGAGCGGTTCGATCTTGCCGGTGGCCACGACAGTCTTGGATATATTTCCCATTTCTACTGTTGCCGTATTCAACGGTTGATTCCCCCCCTGGGTTTGGCAGCCTTTGATGGCCAGAAATCCAAATACACAAACGACCGCAACGATGACGATGATAAGAATGACTTTCTTCATGGTGTCTCACTCCATAGTTTATTCTCATTAATACATAAATTTGCTTCTTTTTTATTCATGACCTTCTGCGTTTTTATTTGATTTAAGCCAATTGATGTCTTCATAAGTTTATATCACAACAAAAAATCACATTAAATTATTATCTACCACGTCGACTCTGCTTCCCCGGCCAGAAATAGAGAATAAAACCAACTGTAGGCACGGCAATAATGATTGGCAGCCATTTAGTGAAGACGGATCGAGATAATTCTCTCTTCAATAAATCCACAACTCCCCAGGTCCACAACACGACGATTACACAAATGATGAATATTTCCAAAATGCCCAGCGAATAAGACATATTAATCCTTCTAGTTATACATACGAATTATAACCTCAAGAGTTCCATCCAGCATACTCGAGACTTTTTACAAAATAAGGTGAAAGTGTTGTCTCTTGAGCTTTCTTTATAGCAATCTGTGAATCTATCTCTTTCCCTGATTTCTCTGTATTGACCAAAATTTTTCACTATGATATAGATTGTAGGGGAAATCAGAGGGCGAAAATTTAACAAATATGTGAGCAAAGCATCGCAAGTGCAAAAACCAAATTCCTATCCCTAAAATTTCAAACACATTTTTGATAGACTTTTTATTGCTTTTAGCACCTTTTGATTAACCTGGATTATTCACGAGTCGAGGTTGCTGTAGACATTGTTGCGAGGAGAGAAGCGACAGCGGCAATCCCATGCCTGTGCGCAAGGACATGAGATCGCCACGCTTCGCTCGCGATGACATTGATCTAATGATAAGGTCGTCAGATCGGCTCGCCTGAAAGTTAAAAGATGCCGACATAAAATGGATTAATGGACATAAAAAAAAGTCTGAAGCTTGATTTTGAGAAAAACCTACCTAACGAGCTCATATTATTGAAAATGATGTATAATGTCGGCATATTTTATGAATAATTCAGGTTAATCAATATGAAGGTAAAATATAAATAAATGAAAATCCTGCTAATTAAGCCTCCCGTAAATCGCCACTTAATAACTATGTATAAAGCCGAGCCACTGGAGCTTGAATACCTGGCTTCTGCTGTGAAGGAACATGAAGTGGAAATACTCGATATGAGGATTGATAATAATTTGGCAAAAAAACTAGAACAGTTTAAGCCAGATTTTGTGGGTATCACCGCTTATACATGCGAGGTAAATGCGGCTACGGCTGTTTTAAAAGAAGTCAAAAAATTCAACAGCAATATCACGACAGCTGTTGGTGGACATCATGCCACTTTTGCACCATTTGATTTATCGCTTCCGTTTGTAGATGTCTTATTTTTAGGAATTTCTGATTTTTCTTTTAAAGAATACATCCAGACCATGGAAGAAGGAGGGGATGTTAGAAGTGTAAACAACATAGCTTTACAAAACGAAAATGAATTTTATTTCACTGGGCATGCTGATGTTGATGTCAATCTTGATCTGATTCCTCAACCAGCCAGACATTTGACCCGTCATTATAGAAAAAAATATCGTGATCAGATGAGAAGAAAATTTGCCTTGATCCTGACAAGCCGAGGGTGCCCATTCAGGTGTACTTTTTGTGCATGCTGGAAGATAATGAATGGAAAATGCGCCGCTCGTAATCCTGAATCCATAGTTGAAGAGCTAGCCAGTCTACACGACGATGTGGAGCTTGTGCATTTTGCTGATGACAATACTCTTTATGATGTCAGAAAGGCCTGGCAGTTGAGCGACTTAATTAAAGAGCGGAAAATCAAGAAAAAATTAGCCATGTATGCCAGAACAGATACCATAGTTAAACATCCTGACCTTATCGAAAATTTCAGGGAGGCAGGACTGGAACGCATAACCGTGGGCATAGAATCATTTAAGGATAGTGAATTGGCTTTATTGAATAAAAAGACTTCAGTTCGTATAAATAATGAAGCAATCAGAATTCTCCAGAAACTAGGTATCAGCATTGCAGCTCACATTATGGTCAACCCGAATTATTCCGAGGAAGACTTCAAAAGACTTTACAAATATGTATGTGATATGAATCTTTTTCGACCTGCATTCCCTATTTTAACTCCCCTTCCAGGAACTGAACTGTATATTGACAATTATGACCGTTTTGTTATAAAGAATTACGATTTTTTTGACTTTGCTCACTCCATTTTCCCTACAAAATTAAACCGCAGAGAATTTTACCGCCGGTTTTCAAAACTTTACACAAAGAGCTACTCTTTTCACAGATACTTTAGATCTAGATTTAAAGATTTGCGTTCATTGTTTATAAAATCAGTAGATAATATACCAAGCCATACTGATAGATTATCATTATTCAGACTGGCACTCACATCTGTTTTTGCACTGCCAACGTATTTTAGACTCAAGAAGACTTATAAATCCGAACTTTTAATTTAATCCTTAGATTTTTCCTGTTCATCTTTGCTGATTACTCCCATTTTTCCTGTTTCTCTTAAAAAGAACAATTTGTCTCTGCTGCCTTTTTCACTTTTAGGGGGAACAAAATAGGATGAAAAAACTTGCTACTTTTTTTGAAGAGTAATGGATTCTGCCAATAAGCAGAGGATTTCAAACATGATTGTAGCCGCAACGAGTGCGGTATTTCCCGATGGATCAAAAGGTGGAGCAACCTCAACGACATCTGCACCAATCAAATTAAGGCCCCGCAGGCCTCTCAATAGAGTTTGTGCCTCTATTGTGGTCATTCCGCCAATCTCAGGTGTGCCGGTTCCAGGCGCAAAAGCCGGATCGAGGCCATCAATATCGAAAGAGATATATGTAGGGCCATTGCCTACGACAAGCCGAACTTGATCAATAACTCCATTGACTCCAAGAGCGGTAAATTCTTCCATGAAGATGACACGCATACCCGATTCTTTTGAAAAATCCCAACTTTCCTCTGAATTTTGTGCACCTCTTATTCCAATCTGTACTGTACGATTAGCATCGAGTGTTCCCTCCTCAACGGCTCGACGGAATGACGTGCCATGACTAAATTTAAATCCCATTTCTGTATCATTTGTATCAGTATGAGCATCGATATGAATTAATCCCGCAGGATTTTCTTTCCCGAGGACTCTTAAAATAGGCAAGCTGATTGAATGATCTCCTCCAGCGCTTAAAGGAACCACCCCGGCATCATGGACTTTTTGGTAATAATTCATGATGTCATCATGGACTTCTTCGGGACGATACACATTTGTAAACGGCACATCCCCCATATCTGCAATATTACAAAGCTTGTATGGATTTATCCTGGTTGCATGATGGATAGTCCTGATCATGCTTGACATGTTTCTAATTTCACGTGGTCCGTGTCGTGCTCCTGAACGGCCCTCAACTGCTCCATCATAGGGAACTCCAATGAGTGCAATATCTATCCCTGAAGGATCTTGAACTAAGGGCGTTCGCATAAATGTTGCTATCCCTGAATAACGAGGTGCATATGTAGACTGAGGAATGTCTTTCATAACTGTGTCTTTGTTTTTCTGTTTTTTTCCGGGCATTTTTAGACATATACCACAGAGAAAAGTAGGGGTCAATTCACCAATGGTTTATATGCGCTGGCTTTTGCAGCTCAGCCAGCCCTTTCCTGGCATCCTCAGCAATACGAAGGTCATCGTCCCCCCAGGGATAGAGAAGAGGGATAAATATATTTGAAGGCTGGGGATGGCGCTCTTCATCTCAGTTGGAGGCGGAGACTTTTATGTTCTGAGTTTTTTCACTATTTTTTGCAATTCTAATCTCTAATTCCTAGATTGACTATGCGATATTTTATATACTACATTCATCGAAGGCGCTGTAAAGGCAAAATGCAAATTTCCTTAACTAATTCCTTCGATTTGGATTGAAAAGAGCACTCTCATACTTTTGGCCTTTGAGCCTGAACCAATCAAAATATCTGGAGGTTTGGATTGAATTTAAAAAAAATCACAACTCATGTTCTGACTCTGGTTTTTGTCTTTGGTTTAGCAGCCAATGCTTTCTCGGCTGACATTCCTCAGCCAGAGACGTTTTTTGGGCATAAGCCCGGAGCAGATTTCAAGCTGATCCGCTGGGAGAAAATCTATGAATACTTCCACCTTTTAGCAACGGAAAGCAACCGGATTCAAGTCGAGGAATTGGGGAAGACAACGATGGGAAATCCGTTTATTCTTGCAATCATCTCCTCTCCGGAGAATATTTCCATGCTCGAAAAATACAAGGATATCGCAAAAAAACTCGCCAAAGGAAGAATCTCTGAAGAAGAGGCCAGACGCTTGGCCAAAGAAGGAAAGACCATTGCTCTTGTCACATGCAGCATGCATGCCTCGGAATGCGGACCGACACAGATGTCCCCGGAGTTGGGTTTTGTGCTGGCTACCGACAACTCCGCTCAAATACAAAGAATATTGGACAATGTGATATTTTTGCTTGTCCCCAGTTGGAATCCGGACGGCAACATCCTGACAACAGACTGGTACAGGGAGAATGTCGGGACTCCATATGAAACGGCACCGATGCCCTGGCTGTACCATTATTATGCCGGCCATGATAATAACCGCGATGCTTTCATGCACAATCTGATCGAAACTCGATACGTGAACAACATCCTTTACCATGAATGGTTTCCTCAGATCTTCATGGACATGCACCACATGGGGAATTCCGCGGCCCGGTTGTTTCTCTCCCCTTTGTATGATCCCCGTCATCATTCCCTGGATCCTCTGTTAACCCGCGAGATCGAGCTGACAGGCGCTTATATGAGGACTGTATTGGAAGAACAGGGGAAAATTGCGGTGATGCATTATGCACTTTGGAACCACTGGCGAATGTCCGCGATCCATACATGCGCCCTGTGGCATAATGTGGCGACTATTCTCTTCGAAGCTGCGTCCACTCCCATGGCAACCCCTATTTTTCAGAAAGCCCAGGACCTCGCTCCGCCGAACAGGGGAGGGCTCGGAACGCAAGGCAATACCCAGACCATCAATTACCCCAGTCCCTGGCCGGGGGGATGGTGGAGACTCAGGGATATTGTGGAATATTCCTACTGGTCTGTCATCGGCTTCCTGGAAACTGGCGCAATACACAGAGAAAAATATCTCATGAACATGTACCGAATGGCCAGAAACTCCATTGAAAAAGGTATAAACGAAGCGCCTTATGCGTATGTCATTCCACAAGCCCAAAAAGATCCCAACACTGTAGCTAAGATGATCGACATCCTCATTTCCGGCGGGATAGAAATCCATCAATCAAAAAATTCCTTTATTGCACAAAATCGTGAATATCCGAAGGGGACCTATGTGGCCCTGATGTCCCAGGCATACCGGCCCTATCTTATTGATATCCTGGGGCCGCAAATCTACCCGGATCGAAGACAGTATGAGGGAGGTCCGCCTGAAAGCACTTTTGACCTGACAGGCTGGACCCTGGCCTACCAAATGGGAGTGGAGGCCATAAAAGTGGACTCCCCTTTCAAGGCTCAATTGATGCCGATCCAGAAAGCGGATTTTCCTGCGGGGAACGTCAGTGGAAGTGGAAACGCGTATATTCTGGATCATGCTATCCTGGACAGTTACAGGGCCGTTAACCGGCTTTTGAAGGAAGGGGCGAATGTCAGCTGGGCGACTCAACCTTTCAATTCAGGAGGGAGGAAATATCCAGCAGGAGCAATCGTCATCACCGGTACTGGCATCAGAAACAAAATTCAATCTCTGGCCAAAGAGTTTCACCTTCAAGTTCAGGCTGGCGGCTCCACTGATAAGCTCTTGAAGCTGAAGCCACTCAAGTTGGGCCTCTATAAGCCCTGGGTAGCCAACATGGATGAGGGTTGGACGCGCTGGATATTCGACAACTGGGAATTTCCATATTCAACTGTTCATGATGCAGAAATCCGAGGTGGCAATCTCAAGCAAAAATATGATGTTATTGTACTAACGAACATATCCTCTCAGCGCATTATAAACGGTCATCGAGAGGGAAGGGTTCCTTCCCAATATGCAGGAGGTATCGGAGAACGCGGACTCGCCGCTTTGCTCCAGTTTGTCAGAGAGGGAGGGACTTTGATCACCCTCAATGCTTCTTGCCAGTTACCCATAGACCACTTCAAGGTCCCATTGAAGAATGTTGCCCGAAGTTATCCCTCAACCGAATTTTTCTGCCCCAGTGCGATTCTTAGAGTGGATGTGGAAAACAATCATCCTATCGCTTATGGAATGAACAATAGTGCCAATGTCGTTTTTTATGGGAGTCCGGTCTTTGAATTTATAAAAACAGATATGAAAAAATCAGACGAGAAGGAAACATTGCCTTCATCTTTAAAAGTCGTAGCGCGCTATCCCAACGGCAATCCATTCATGAGCGGTCGCTTAATCGGAGATCATATCTTTCACAATAAACCGGCTCTTGTAGAGATTGACTATGGAAAGGGCAAGGTCATCATGTTCGGCTTCCGTCCTCAAAACCGCGCTCAGCCGCATGGGACATTCATGCTGTTTTTCAACTCCCTTTATTACGGTCCGGCAGCAAAAGAAATAAGATAATAAAAGCCTGTTTGTTGACCGAGGGGATAATGGGAGGTTTATGGCTTGCTCTCTAATCCCACCTGCTGTTTGTGTGCATCTTCAATCCCAGCAATACATAGATTAGGTCTTTTTATCGGGAGAGGAGTTTTTTGTAATGCTCTATGGCCTTGTTTTTCTGAGTTTTCTGCGAGTCTTTATTCGTACCGCAGCGAATCGATCGGATTCGCAACAGCTGCTTTAATGGATTGAAAGCTGACTGTTATGAGCGCAATCACAAAGGCCAATATGCCTGAGAGAATGAAGATTTCGATCCCGAAGCTTGTCCTGTAGGCAAAATTCTGGAGCCACTTGTTCATGGCAAAATAGGCGGTTGGCCAGGCAATCACATTCGCCACAAAAACCCATTTCAGGAAATCTTTGGAAAGCAGCACCGTGATTCCCGACACTGAAGCGCCAAATACTTTCCTGATACCGATCTCTTTGGTGCGCATCTCTGTCACTTGTGATGCCAGACCAAATAGGCCCAGACAAGAGATGAAAACAGCAAGGAATGTAAAATAGCCAAAAACACTCCCTGTTTTCTGCTCACTCCTGTAGAGTTTATTGAAAGTCGAATCTAAGAAATTGTATTTGAAGGGGAAGTCTGGAGTGAATTTATTCCAGACGCTTTCAATATACCCTAATGTTCCAGGCAAGTCTGTAATATCCGATCTAATTCTTATGCAGAAGAAATTAAATTTTTCAGGGGCTATGAACATAACCAAGGGATCTATCTCATCATGGAGAGGCCTGAAATGAAAATCTTTCACAACACCTATTATCGTGTAATCTCGCATACCTTCGTGCGCGGGGGCTGAAAAGCGTTTCCCTACAGGGGATTCTATATCCATGTCTTTCACAGCGGCTTCATTGATGATACAAGCCTCTGAAGCATCGGTCGCGTAGTCTTTCGAAAAACCTCTTCCCTGGACTACAGTCATATTCATTGTTTCGATAAAGTCATGATCAACCAGGAGTTCGTTCATCCGAGCCTTTATTTCTGGGTCTTTTCCCTCCCAATCATATCCTATGTGAACATAACCTATGAGAACAGGCACTTCCGAGGTGGCTGCGACATGCGAAATCCTTGAATCCCGTAACAGCTCGCTCTTAAAGGCTTCATACTGCTGAGCAGCGTTACCTCTTAAAGGAATAGTGACTATATGCTCTTTTTGATATCCCAGGTTTCTGTTTCGGATAAAATGGAGCTGTTTAAAAATCACAAATGTCGAAATAATCAGAAAGACAGAGATGGAAAATTGGATGACGACCAGAGCCTTTCGAAACACGGTTTTTTTTGTCCTGCCGGTTTTTTGGGTCAAAGAACCTGTCAAAATATTTACAGGCTTGAAGGAAGACAGGAAGAGAGCGGGGTAACTGCCAGCCATCAAGCCGGTGAATAGTGCTATCCCCACAAACCTCAGGATTGAATTCCAATTTCCTTGAGGATTCAGAGCTAATTGCTTGTTTGCCAAGATATTGAATGCCGGGAGAATAAGAATGACAAGAACAGTAGCTAACGCTAAAGCAATTAAGGAAAATAGCACAGACTCTCCCATGAATTGTTTGATAAGGTCAGCTCTTTGAGCCCCGGTGACTTTTCTCATGCCGACCTCTTTTGCCCTTGTGGAGGATCTGGCTGTCGTCAGATTCATAAAATTGATGCAGGCAATCACAAGAATGAAAACAGCAATAATGGAAAATACATAGACATAGCGCATATCACCGCCTCCATCCACGCCATAGAGATGAATTCGGGTCAATGGCTCCAATGCTAGTTTTGGCCCTTCTCCCACATTGTGTTCCTGGAGAAGGCCAGCGATCTTATTCTCGAACTCTTTGAACGGAGAATCATCCTGAAGCATGACATAAGTATAGATCTGGAAGCGGCCCCAATGAGTGGGCTCTCGATCCCTTTTCTCAAAGATCTCGAAAGGAAGCAAGAAATCGAAATGGATGTGTGAGTTTTGGGGCATATCTTTAATAACTCCAGTGACGGTTAAATCGAGTGTATTGTTCAGCTTCAGGTTTTTTCCGAGAGGATCCTCAGTACCAAAAAATTTATGTGCCATTTCCTGGGATATGACGATGGCGGAGGGAGCGGAAAGAGCCGTTTTGGAGTCTCCTTTGACAAATGGAAAAGAAAATATTTCAAAAAAAGATGGATCCACATAAGCTCCGATTTCATCGAACTTTTTCTCCTCCCGAGTGACCAAACCGCTAAAATCATTGACTCTAACAGAATCTATAACTTCCGGAAATTCCTGTTTGAGCGCAGGGCCCACTGGGATGGAGACAATTGGCCATACCACACCATAATTTTGATCATTCATGTTCACTCTGCAGATGTTTTCGGCATTTTCATGGAACCTGTCAAAGTTCAGTTCATCCTGAACCCACAGAAAAATCAAAATACATATGGCCATGCCAATGGCTAACCCGGCAATGTTGATGAAAGAATGCCCTTTTTGTCTTTTCATGTTCCTGAAAGCAATTTTTAGATAGTTGACTATCATTTCTCCTCTCCAATAAATTAGATTTTTACTAAAGGAAGGGGTCAAAATAACAATTTGCATCCAATAGAATATTCGGGCTTTAAACAGCCCCTTTTGATTGGCGATAGCGTGGAACTTCTCCTCAAAATCTCCCAGCCCTGAATACCGCACCTGAGGATCGAGCATGCGCTCCAGTATCCATGCAGCGAATTTGGGAGGGGATATATTTCGCATTATTCCTTCACTTCAAAAGTAGGGAGGTCAGACCAAATAAGAGAATTTATGCGCTTAACTGCCAATAAGGCTCGCTGCCCCTCTGGTGTGAGTTTGTAATAAATTTTTCGCCTTCCCCCTCGCTCAGCCGTAGGCTCACCTTCAATCGATACAACAAGGCTGTGTTTCAACAGCCGGCTGAGTGATGCGTATATGGAACCAGTCAGCCATGTTTTGCCCGTTGCTTTTACGACTTCTTCCAGAATAGTGATGCCGTAAGCATTATCCTGAAGCCGCCAGATGCTGAGAAGTATGATTTCTTCGATTCGTGATATCATTCTCATTTTTTTACCCTCTATATATGTATACGTTTGTTGGAAAAATAAAGTTGCTTTTGTCAAAAAAAATTCAATCCCCGATTGCCCTCAATTTTGAATTTCGTTTAACTATTGAACAATTTGGAATTATTTTCTATTATTTCAAGGAGGAGAGGACAATGCTCAAGAGATACCAGGTCCTTCTTCCAGACTGGATGGAGGACAACATCAAATATTATATTGA
>Ga0209636_10006110_pt1 | contig 12305 bp, 20 predicted proteins | sample DeeMarSWOR152_54_FD_187464 | JGI IMG/M metagenome (GOLD analysis project Ga0209636, IMG submission 187464) | Marine sediment microbial communities from White Oak River estuary, North Carolina - WOR-1-52-54 (SPAdes) (version 2) | ecosystem: Environmental > Aquatic > Marine > Intertidal zone >...
CTGAAACGGATATTATAAAAAAGTTTGTTGATTATGCCACATGCCAGGGTAGTAAATCAGCTAACATGTATTATATGAATATAACTAAAATGACAAATAAAGCATTAGAGTTATTAATACAAGTTAAAGAAGGTAGTCCATTGCGTGATTTAGCTAATATTATGGAACTTGGGTATATTCAAATGTTAGAATATAGGGCTACGCAAGCAATTGAACATGGAATGAATCAAAAATTACCTTACAAATTTATTTATAACTATGCAAAAGAAGAAGTAAATAAACTTGCCGATAGTCTTAATTTTAATAAAAAATCATTAAACTCATGAAAGAAGTAATTAGATATAGGTGTGACCATTGTAATGAAGTTTTTGCAAATAAGAGTTACACTTTAAAACATGAAGAAATATGTTATTGGAATCCTAAAACTAAAAGTTGTATTAATTGTGAAAACTTTATTCCAGAATCACAAAGTTCTGGATACATTAGGATATGCACAAAAGGTATTAACTTAACTAAGAAATTAAAAAGTGCTTGTATTAAGCATAAAGAAAATGAAGAACAATAAATGTCAACAGTATTTATCTAACAAGTATAATAAATAGAATCATTCTAAACTACAAATTCATGCAACTTTAATTATTAGATTTCGTTATATTTGTGAAACTAAAAACTAAAGAGATGAAAATTTACAAGATTACTTTGAAGATTACAGATGAGAATGGTGTTAGATTCTCTCATGTGTATGTTAAGAATAATGATACTATAGCCGCTATATATGCTGCTAAATTGAAGTTGTGTAATAACAGATTAGGGCTTAAATCTGATAACAAGATTACTGATCTTAGTAAGGCGTTGAATAAGCTGCCTGGTGTTAAGGTTGAATTGAATAAGGTTGAGTGTTATAAATAATGTATAGTTGTATAAAATGTGATTACAATTATGCAAAAAAATTAATTTGAAATACAGACTAATAAAAAAATATTGATTTATTTTTAATATATAAAACAAGATATTATGAATGAGAAAATATTAGCATTTAGAGAAAAAGAAAAAGAAAAACAAGCTGAATGGGATAGAAGAAGAAGAATGGATGAATTAGAGTATGAAAGAAAAAAAGATTCATTTGAGAAATTCAAAAGAAACAACCTAAGAAATGCAACTGTTAAAGATTATGAAATCTGGCTAAAGGAATGGTTAGTTGAAAATGATATAACTCATTATTACAATTATAATTATCCAAGCAATAATTATATTGCAATTAGAAATTTTGTTTTAGATGTAGGATATTATGGTTCACAAAGTTTTAATATTATAGTGCCTAAAGGTATTAGTTACGAGATAAAAGAGCTAGGACATTGCAATATATATGATATGAATGATATAAGTTGCATTGGACATTGGGTGCCTGCATATGATAATGTAAATGTTGAGTAGTATAAATAACGGTCGGCAATATGAAAAGTGCCGACTATAACGAACTGAATTATCAATTTAAACCAAATAATAATATGAAACACAAATTTTCAATAACCAACAAACTAAGGCATTTTTTATATTGCTTGTTATGTTGCGTTAAATTTATAGCAGGTTGGATAATGTGGGTAATAATATTTCTGTTATCACTATTATTTTCGTTAATAACATGGAATTGGAAAGAAACAATTGGACTTGATATGGAAAATGCAATAACAGAAATATGTGGTAAAAGTACATGGAATTGCATGATGCTTAATGCAACATAACAAAAATATATGCCGCGTTTCAATGCGGTATATATCTAATTATTTGTTAATTTTAAATCTAACAATTAAATTGAAAACGTTGAGATATGAACAGCCTAAACAAAGTCATCAAAAAGCACAATTCTAAGGCATGGTAGAGTTTAATGATACAACTAATGAATATCATTGCTCCTCATTTCCTGATTCATTACCGGCCCATATTGTTGATTATATAGAATGTCATTATGATGTTATAGGTAAGGATAGATTTAGTGTAACTTTTAAAGATAAATGATATGAATAAATCACTTCAAATGGCCTATTACAATGGCCTATGCAAAATAAATTATATCCTAGCTAAATCTAAAGAGGGTAGGAGTATTATAATGAATCAAGCCGTGTATATGGCTAGTAGTTTTTCTAAATTGTTTTATAAGAATCATGTTAAATATAATTGATTAAATATGAACGTAGATAAATTAAATTCATTTAAATGCTTTTACTATGGATTATACAATAAGGATTTTAAATCACTAAGATTTATTTGCTGGAATACATTAATATCATTTTTGGCACTAATAGCTATGATTTTATTGGTTTTAAATGGATAAGAAAATAGATGCACTCAGAAAAGTATTAAATATTGGAGCAGCTGCTTTTGAAATACAACATGCAGTAAGTATGTCATTTGGATACTCAGGGCCTAAAAGCTATATTCATAATCTTTATTTAGTAGCAAAAGAAGAAATAAATAAAGAACATCCAGATTTAAATAAAATAGATGTATTATTTGCAATGATACATGATGAATTTGATATAAAAAAAGGGGGCTAATTACCCCCTTCTTCTTTCTTATCCTTCGGCTTGTGCTTTAAATAGATTTTGTAATCTTCTTTTAAAACAATTTGTCTGTCTTTTACTTGCATTCCCTTCCAAGGTTTCAAGCGTCCAAAAAATTCAATAAACTGCTTTTCTGTAAACTCTAAACCTTCAATATTAACTTTTTTACCGCTTAATTCAATTAGCTTCATTACGATAGAATTACAGTTGCTGCCTCTAATGATTCGAATCCTTTTAAAGTCATGACATTGGATGGCACAAAATTAAACGTGTAAGTTCCAGCTGCGAGAGGAGTTCCAAAAGCAAATGTATATGTACCATCACTATTATCAGTAATAGTCGTTGGAGTTTGTTCAACACCAGCCGCATTTTTTACAGTCCAATCCTCTCCTGGTGTTTCGCTTGCTCCAGGAACGGCAGTGCCAGTTCTATAAGCTTCTGCTTTAATTATCACTTCTGATAATGTTGGAGTTCCTTCTTCGCCTAACAAAACATATTCAAGTCCATTAAATTGACTTGGAGAAAAAGATAATCCAGATACCACAGATGGGCTATCATACCATGTTTTTGGATCTCCTAATTCCATTACAATTTTACATTTCATCGCCTCCCCGCCTTTAACAGGAGCATACTTCTCAACTGTAAAATTTTCAAGATTTACACTAGCAAAATGCTCTACATCGCTAACTTGCTTTGATATACCTTGAATGAATTCATTGTCATCAACAAATATAACAGAGCATGGTTTATTAGAGTGAGATACAAGCTGCTTGAATCCGTATCTAGTAACCTCAACCATAGCTGTATAGATTGTCTTTCCATCTCTGATAAAGACCCTTGATACTGCTCCCTCGTCATATTGTGCTTCTTCATTTTCATTGTCAACATCCATCACACCTCCAATTGGATATAACCTTGCTGCTGGCAATTCTTGAAGTTGTTCAATCCATTTCGACTCTACCTTTGCATCTGCATAGGGAATCGACCAATTTACAGGGGCTAATATTGGTTTTACAATTAATCCAAAATCCCTGCAAAAATTCTGAGTACCTGTGTTTTGCTTACTGCCTCCGCATAATACCGCATTATCATTTGTGTATGCCATTTTATTTACAATTTAATTCTTTTACAAGTAAATTATTAATATTAATTTCTATAGCATCAATATAATCATCTTGAAGATTAGATTGTCCCTCTTGACTACCCCAATATAATCTATCAATTTTTGTATATGCAATGTCCTTTTTTCTTAAAATTGAAAACTTCATACTTAAATGCATTTCATTAATAAAATCATACAATAATGGATATAATATATTTCTAAAATTTCTATCATACCTATCATCTGCTTTTATTTCTGGCATTGTCAAATTAGCAATAATAAACGTTGGACTAATAGATGCATAATTTTTCTCATCAGGATTAATAGCCTCTTCAAAATCTTGGAATAAAGCTATCAATGGATATTTCTGATAACTATAAATTCCTTTATTCTTTTTGTTAAGCCTATTAACGATTTCAATAGGATGTCCATGCATATAATATGGTGCTTTAGCTTGCCATGTATTACCAGAGAAATCTAATCCAGTATCAGCATCAATTTCGAATTGAGTAGAAGTAGGGGAAACAACAAGATAATCAATATCATTTATTGAAATAACATCATCTTCTTTTAAATTATTATCTGAAATAAGTGTATATCTTCCGCTTACTTCACTTGATGAAGTAATTAATGCGGTTTCTCTCATTTCATTAACAATATCTCTAAAGATATCTACTATAACAATGTCTTTAGATTCCATAGACGTTAATTATTTCAGTTAGAGTATCAAGAGGTTCATAATTTGAATAATCAGATTCATTTGCCTTTAAGAATTTTTCTAATATATCATTATGCTTAACCATGCTATTCCAGTTATCAACAAGTATTCTTCTTGGATCTATTCTTGTTGAATTCTCAGAATTGCTAGTAACTGCACCTATACCTGTAAACGATGTATTATTATTTCTAACAAACCAATACATTATATAATAGGCAATTGGTGAATCTTTGATAATATTATTAAATCCTGACCATTTGTATTTAATATCTTCATATTCAAATTCTGCACCATCTCTTAATTTAGTCCATTTTTCAGCTGGAGTAGGTAAACTTATTCCAGTTTCAAAATCATTTTTCAAATCAACTCCTAAGACATTATTAAGATAATCATGTTCATAAAGCGATATATGATCATTTAAATCTTGCAAAACTTCATCTTTAAGATTTGGTATTGCTGTTATTCGCTTCTGAAAATATGTCTTATCTATTAATGCCATTGCTTGTTAATTTTTTGGTTTTGGACCTCTTTTCTTTGGTTCGTCACTTTTAGAATCATCTTTCACTTGCGTAATAATTTCAGTATTCATTTCAGAACTTTTCCTGTTTTCAACTAATTCTATGCTATTACGCTTCATGTATAATGATTCCTTTTTTAAGAACGCCTTAATCTTTTTATCGTCACCTTTTAATATTACTTTCATATTAATTTAATTAAAGGGGGAGATGATCTCCCCCAGTTATTATTCAGGTGTTTCCAATTGCGTTTTAGCAGAACTAAATCTATCATAGATATACCACTTAGGATTATATTTTACTAAGTGAATTTCCTCATCTGCCAATACAACAACTGAATTAGTCTTATTAGTTGTCACATCTTCCAAGAACTGAATAGACATTGTTGTATAGTCTTTAATTTCAATATTCTTAGCAGAGAAATCACCAATCAAGAACCATCCAGCAGGAATTACAGGAATTGATATAATTGGAATACCATCCATGTTTAAACGTCCGGCAGCATCACGAGAAACACCAACATAATGAAGATCATTACCTTTTAGTGTTCCAATTCGTCTTGTAGTTTGTGGATTAACAAAAATTGCATTTGCATTATAAAGACCGGCCTCTAAAATTGAAGCTGCTGCGCTTAATACATCAAATTCCTGCGCTCCATCAACTGACTGATACCAATACGAGGTACCTGTTCCTGTCCATGCCGATGTGTCTGCTTCAGCTACATATGTGAGGTTGATTACAACTTTAGTTTCATCAATCAATAATATATCTTCATGAGTTGCGTTATAACTGGTTTCTGTAGCATCTGCAATAGTTAATTTATCACCAGATAATAATCCATGAGGTACAGCAAATGTAATTAATGCTTTTGTGCCTCCATCATAAGATGCCACACTTGTAATATCAGTTGCTACATAAGCACTAGGCGTCAAATCAAAAGCTCGAGCATCAGTGATAATACCATTTAGATTAGTTCCAGAACCATCACCATGAAGAATTTGGACATCTTCTTTAAACATTAAAGCATCTGGGACCTGGGCTACTACGTGATCAATAATTGAGCGAGAACGGCCTCTGAAATAACGCTTTGATACATTCATTGAAACACCAAGTCGCACAACAGAAGAAGTTTGCTCTAAAGATTTAAATGATACATCAGTTACTTCTTCGTTTTCAGTTAACATCTGAGTCCCAAGAGTATAAATGTCATTATAATCCTTTACCTCAGGATATGTGATTTTCGTTTCATCAGTTGAACTTGTTGCCAAATAATCACGCATATGAGGTTGCATTCGCGGAATATCACGAATATTATCAACAGGCTCAGTTACAAAGATAGTGCCTGTATGATCAGAAGCTAATCCTGTAACTTTTGCAGCATCCATTTTAGGCGTTGCTCCCTTCATATCTGTATTAGCCCATGAATTGAATTCATCGCTATTCATAGCTTTTTCCATCAAATAGGAAAACTGCTGCTTTCTAGTCAACTTGTCAAAATCTTTCTTTTCTTTTTCCGTCATGTCAATATTCGACTCCTTCAATTTCTTTACTTCGATGCCTAGATTTTTCAATTCATCAAGTAATTCTGCATGTTTTTCATGAATCTGAGTCTTCACTGTTTCCTCAATATTCAAATCTTTTAATTGATTTTGAATATCATTTTTGAATGACTCATATTCTTCTTTAGACATATTGCCTTTCTGAGCCGCTTCAATTTTTTCGTCGAAATGTCGTTTTACTTCTTCAACAATTTCATTTACTGTTTTATCAGCCATTTTAATCTGTTTTTAATTTGTTTAATACTTCAATTATTATTTCATTTGCCTTTTCTTCAGTGGATTTCTCCGGCTGATTTTCATCAGTGGATTTCTCCGGCTGTTCTTTGGCTGTTTCTTCTGTTATTAATCCAGTAGTATTATTACTTCCAAATAATACTAAACTACTTTCAAATTTATTCTTTGCTTGTTTTATAGGCCAGAAATATAAAATTTCATCTTCAAAATCTTCTTTATTGGCTATTTCATTAATGTATTTATCGTAATTAGATTTGAATTGCTTATCTTCTTCTTTATTACTATTGGCAGCAAACATCATATCAACATATTGCATTCTAACACTTGCTTCGATAGCATCGCCGCTATCTAGCCATTCTTTAGCTGCCTTATTGATTATTTTATCCTTGCGAATCTTATATATTAATGCTTCAGTATCTCCTTCATATGGCTTTCCTAATAATGCAAATGGAATATTAGCCGTAAACATTTCAATGTATTCGCGTTTAGCAATAGTTTTATCTAATTCAAGTTTATGATCAGCGACTAAATAGACTTTACCCTGTTGTTCTTTAACTGTTTTATTCCAAATACCATTAAGATGTAAATCTTTATGGGAATCTAATATTTTTGTGGTATTAACAGCTATGTAATAATAATCTGAATCAATGGCTAAATTTTTAATTGAATCAGATAATTTCAATGGATCTATTGGTTTTGCAGTCAAGGATGAACCTTTTTCGCATGATTTATAAATCTGCTCTTTCTTCCTTGTTATAATTTCTTTATGAACAGACCTTAAAGCGTCAAACAACGCTTCTTTTGTCTCAAAATCCTTATTTAATTCACTACAATGTATCATTTCAATATATCTTTATTCAAGTTCATTTTAGATATGTTAATTTGTTTAGCATTGCTAATTTTATTATCACTCCATTGTTGATTACAAATAGCTATAGCCTGATCTTGCGATGATCCTTCATCAATAATAAAAGAAATGCATCTATTCATGAAATCTTCCCTTGATTCTCCGTTATTTGGTGTTGGTATTGGCATAACTTATTGTTTTATACAAATGTATATATTATTTAGAATTATTCCAAATTAGATGATTTATTCATATTAATTCCCAATGCAGATAATTGTTCAGGAGTCAAATCCCATATTCTATTATCGCCTATTTGCTTATCATCTGGCAATCCAATAGCATTAAGCCATGTATTATATGTAATTGCACCTCTATTAAATGCCTCCATCATTGATTTATTTATTAGGCTATTGGCTGAAGCTTGCTCTCTCTTATCTTCTTGTAATACGGATATGTGCGACCAATCAGGCACATATTCCCATCCATAATTACGTAATTTAAGCCAATCATTCAAATCATTAATAAAATCATTAAATTCAGGGATAATTGCATTCTGATATGTTCTTTTTTCTGCTTGTTCCTGATTTTCAAATGTTGATCCAGTCAAATTATATCTGACTACATCATGTGCTATTTTATAAGCATTCGCAATACTCATTGCATCAGTTGCAATTGTTTCAAATATCCCAAGTTTTCTTATATCTTGATCTACTGTTGTTACATTTACAACCCCTTCGGCTATTAATGCCTGCTTTTGATTATCTTTAAGACCATATTCATCAAATGCCGCCTGTATGTTTTTCTTTTCAGTTGGGCCAATCGGAACTACTCCTGCATCATCTTTTCCAGCAGTAACTATAAATCTGGCACCCATATTATTTAATACATTATTTTCGCCCTCATATGCCAATGAAATATTACTAAGTGGCCTATTTAAAGCCTCGACCCTAGACCTTCCAAATACAATATCTTCTTGCCTATCAATTGATATATTGACATCTTTTCTATGCAATATTTCTTCAGGTTTCCATTTTGTATTAGTTCCTAATCCATTTAACCCCCAAACCCATTCCTTAATTATATCATTTGTATTAGTTGCACTGAAATATTTCCCTGTTAATACTGCACTCATATATTGAGGCCACACATTCCACATTGTTCCAACCGTAGTAATATCAAATCTTTCAAGAGGCGAATTACCGTAAATAAATGCATTTCCAAATAGCCATTTAGTAACTAGATAATTAGTTAAAAATTCCCATCTGCTGAACAATGGATTTGGATGATCAAATAAATCGAAAGATTTTGTTATTATATTATTACTTTTAAGGGATTGATTCAGTAAAACATTATCGCGCGTTATAATTTCGCCTGTTTTAATATTTTTGAGATTGACTTTCCCATTAGCTAGGTAATTAGCTCCTGTTGTTATGACAGAATATAATACAGGATTTGTATTAAATATCTTTGCAATCTCCAACATGGTAGTAGTATTAATCCATATTGGCTGATTTGTATTTATTGTAAATATACGTCTAATTGCATTTGTCTGAGTACCTTGAAAAGGTATTGCTTTACTAGCATTATTTTTCTTAAACGGATTCCAAACCATTTTATAAAAATATATTTTCCCAAAAGTAGTAATTATTTAGAATAAATACAAATAAGGCAGTTTTATTAATTTATATTGATTCTTAATAGTATATTTAGTTACTTTGGAAAAAATAAAGATAATGGACGATATAGATTTAAGACGAGAATTTGAAAAGGAAACAGGCAAAAAAGCGGTAGTGATAAACCAATATACTTACCCAACAGAACAATACGAAGAACGCAAAAGATTAGCACCAAGTGTAAAAGATATTTTAAATCGTTGCTAACAAACATTATTTATCTGGCTGAAAAAATTTGTTTATAATGACGGCAAAATTTAATTAATTATGGGACTTGAGCAAAAACTATTTGAACATAAGACAGATTTTTATCGCATTTTCAACGAAGCGATTAAAAAAGACGGTGATTTTATTACCGCAGGAGGTAAATGTAGCCACGATGATTTAATTAAATCACATTTGAGAGCGTGGGTTGGTAGTAGAATATATGGCGGTAGCGCATCAATGGTATTTTATGCCGAAGATAATGAAGCGATAAAACTCATAGATAAGTTAGCGAAAGAGTATTTCTCTTAATGACATTGAAATATTTAGTTTCTTTGAGAAAATTTATAGATATGGCAAAATTTACACCTACAAGTCTAACATTTGCACGTTATCAAATGTGCATGGAATCATACAAGAACTGCATTAAAGTTTTAGATTATGAAACTGGCGCAATGTGGTTAAGTGAAGCATTATATTTATTGAATATCATAATAATAAGAATTCAAAATGTGCTCTAAAGTCACGATGTGCTTACAAAAGGCTACTGAACTTTTGATTTATAAAATCACATCTAACAAATGTATGTAATTAATAAAATAAATAGATATGAAAGGAAAATATTTAATAACGACTGATAATTGGTTTTTGGCTCCAGATGGCAAACAGTATAAAGCAATTTGGGGCGATGTTGAAATTATTGAAGATTATTTTCTTGGTGTTAAAACAAATAGAAATTCAAGTAATTGGTTTGCTAAAATTTCAGGAAATACTTTACATGTAATTATAGCAGGATGTCAAATCCACTATGCTATTCAATGCAATAACAAACCACATGATGATTTTACTGAAGATTGGAGTAGTGATTATAAAGATATTTTATTAGCAAATAAAGTTCCAGGTATTTACATTAGGCCAAGCATGATATATATTCCTGATTGAGATTAATTATTGTTTACTACGATTAAAAATAGAGAGTTTTTTATAGCTCTCTTTTTTAATTAATTAGTCTAATATCATCAGGCAATAGACACAAAATATTTATTTAACATTTTGATTATTCAGAATCGAATAAATAATAGAATCTATTTCGTAATATTTTAGACAATCCTGCTATTGAATCAGGCGCATCATCATGCTTTACTTTGCCAGTCTTTAAATATCCAGTTAATTCTTTCATGAATTTACCATATTCAGATAATGAATCATATTCTTTTTTGAAATATATATTATTCATTATCCAGCCAGATTGCGCCCATATCCGTTCTGTCTTTTTCGTTGTGTTACGAATCCCAGAAATTGAAATATCTGGTAATCTTTTTCTTAAATTTCCAACAAATAAACTACCTTCTTTATTATTTTCAACGAATAAATAATCAATTTTCAACTCCTTACATTTAGCCACTATCTGATCTTCTGTAATTGTAAGATTTTCTTTTGTAAATATTACATCTATTAGAAAACATTTTTCATTTATAATCTTTACTATTGGCATAGATAACGAATCTTCCCCATCATCGGCAGTATCTACATATGCGAATGTAGGTACATCTTCTATTTGGTCATTTAATTTTTCAAATCTTTTTATCTCAGATTCTGGAAACATCAAGCCTTCTAATGGCTGTGGATTCTGCATGTATTGAGTCTGAAATACATGAGATGTTTCAGGACTCTTTTCAAGCTTCTTTATTTCCTCCATTGGCATTTTCCAAGGCCACAAGCTTTCTCCATCTTTTATAATTGGATAAATCATAAATCTTGCTTTTGGATCTCCTGCATAAAGTTTCATGAAATAAGCTTGTGCATCTTCCGTACCTGCTCTTTGTTGTATATTGATTATTGGAGTATCAGCACTATTCTTCCGGCTTAATACTGTATTACTTATTACTCTTGTTACTTTGGTGTTATTGGCAGTTAGATTTTCAGCATCATCTGTTTTATTAATATCATCCATTACGATACAACCTTCAAAATCTCTCAGATAATTTTCTAATTCTTCATTGTGCTCTATCATTTGCCCAGCTCCAAAACCTGTTATCTGACCAAATATAGTCGCCGTTTTTAAGCCCCCTCCTTTATTTGTTCTCCATAGATTTTTTGCTGATTGGTCTTTTTTTAGCTCAATCCCATACATGCGCTTGAAATATGGATGTGACACTATATCTCTTATTCGCGTTGATGTTTCAGATCTTAATTCATCAGATGCTGTAATATATAACCAATTTGAAGATGGGTTTTTACTTATTCCCCTGGCTATGAAATTAACCGCTGCAAGTTCTGTTTTTGACATCCTTGGGGCAATTGATATGCCCAAAAAAGATAATGTATAATTAGATACATCATCTAGATTGTTACACATGTCTTCATGGTGCCAGTTAACAATAAACTTAGTACCTCTTAAAATTCTATACCAAAATCGAGTGAAATATAATAGTGAGTTATCGCATCTGTATTTTGCGATAGCCAATTCTTCATCAGTTAAATTATCAAAATCTCCATTAAATAGACTCATCTAATTTTTTATCTATTGCCTTTGCTGTTTTATCATCAATTACCAATGCTCTCATACTTCCATCACTACTTTGATGATCTAATGTTGTTTTATCGCCAAACATTTTAGGATAATATTTAGCTGCTTTCCATTTATATGTTTGAATTATTACATTTGCAACAGATGGTTCTATTTCACCATTTCTAACTTCTTTTATTGTTTGATCTATTTTATAATCTACATCTTCTGCCTTATCTTGGATAGCATTTACATAAAGGTTAAGTAATTCTTCATTTTCACGTTTCCATTTACACCATGTAGGGAAAGATGGATATTTTTCATTTGATTCTAATGCTGTTTTTATATTCATTCCATTTTGCACTAATTGGCAAACTTCTTCG
>Ga0209636_10006111_pt1 | contig 12305 bp, 11 predicted proteins | sample DeeMarSWOR152_54_FD_187464 | JGI IMG/M metagenome (GOLD analysis project Ga0209636, IMG submission 187464) | Marine sediment microbial communities from White Oak River estuary, North Carolina - WOR-1-52-54 (SPAdes) (version 2) | ecosystem: Environmental > Aquatic > Marine > Intertidal zone >...
CGTGCATTTCTCTTCATCCACATACCTAGCCTTCTTCAGAATTGTTACACCAAAAGCATCCTCGCCCTGCTCAACCGTCGCAATCTCGGAATAGGAGATAATTCGGATGTTCTCCTGTTTAGTTACGCCTTCAATTAGTGGTTTGATCAGTTCCTCGGCGTTTTCTAATGTTGGGAGCACTCTGTGGAGAAGTGGCGTGTGTCCACCGATGCGGGGATTTCGCTCAACCAAATACACCTCAAGCCCAGCTCTGGCTAGATCCAGAGATGCTTGAAGCCCAGCGATTCCCGCTCCGATCACCAATACGTTTCGCTTGTTTCTCACGATTATACAACCTAATGGCAGTGGTTCAAGGTAAGAAAATGTGCCTTTAAGAAAAGGTTTGCGATCGTTACAATAATATCTATATATGTGGGTTAGTTCGTTCAGGGTTAAGAACATGTCCACATTGGATCTGATGACCACAAAGAAGCCCGATCTAGCGCTTCGTGCCAAAGTCCTCAGCAAGATTGGAGATCATAGACCCTACAATTGTTTTCAATGCATCCGATGTACAAGTGGCTGCCCATCGATGAAGATGCTGGAACTGAAGCCCCATGAAGTGGTGAGTCTGACAAGGCTTGGGTTTATCGACGATGTAATCGAGTCCGGCATCTTATGGGCCTGCGCGATGTGTCTGAAGTGTAAGGAGCGATGCCCACAAGAGGTCGCCCCCGTGGATTTGATCTTGGCTCTGAGGAACTTGGCTGTTGAGACGGAGGCTACGGTTCCTGAGAGCTTTCTCAAGTCCGTGAGTACGATTCTAGAGACGGGTTTTGTTCAGAAGCCTCAGCGGACTGTGACTCGTAAGATGGAGAAGGTTGATCGGGATAAGTTGGGGTTGCCGAGGTTTCGCGAGGCGAGTGACCGGTTTAAGACCGTCCTTATGAAGGCTCTGGGAACGTTCTAGGGGGGATGATGACGTTCAGGGTTGCCGTTTATTGGGGGTGTGTTATCCCCACCATACAATATAGTTACGAGATGTCTGTCAGGGAAGTCCTCCCAAAGTTAGGCGTCGAGCTTGTTGATTTAGAGGATGCCTCATGCTGCGGCCTCCCCGTGAGGAGCGTGAATACATATGCCTCTGTTTATCTCGCGGCGAGAAACCGAGCCGTTGCCGAAAAAACCGGTTTGGAAGATTTGCTTATTCCATGCAGCGGTTGTCACCTATCTCTCTCTGAAGCTAAAGAGTATCTGAGCGAAGACGAAGAGCTACGGAGAAAAGTGGATTCGTTGCTGAGAGAGGAAGGCTTAGAGCTTAAGGATTCTGTGCGAGTCTGGCACACGATCGATTTTCTTCACGACTTCATTGGTGAAGAGAAAATTAGGAAATCGGTGAAAAGGCACCTTGCAGGTTTAAGATTTGCTCCCCATTATGGTTGCCACATCCTGAGACCGAGCAGCTGGGAGAGAGTTGACAACTCTGAGGATCCGAGGAAGTTGGATGATTTGCTGACGTGGTTGGGAGCGGAAGGTGTTGATTATCCTGAGAAGCTGGACTGCTGTGGTTGTCTACTCTTGCTGTCACAGCCGGATGCGGCCTTCAGTTTCGCTGGGCTGAAGTTGAAAGCTCTGAAGGAGTTGGGTGTTGACGGGTTGGTTGACTGTTGCCCCTCTTGTCACATGATGTTTGACATGAGGCAGAAGAGCTTGGCGGCGACTGTGGGAGCTAAGTTGGATGTTCCTGTTCTGTATTACACGCAGCTGTTGGGACTTGCGATGGGAATCGACATGGAAAGGCTGGGTTTACAGCTGAATAGAAGCCCTGTTGATGAGATTTTGCAGAAGATTGTTCATTGATAATTTATGTGATTGCACGAGCAGCTTCAAAAAAATACCGTTTTCAATCTACCTAGCCCGTTAGGCTCCAAATATCTGCTGTTGCGTGTTTTGTTTTTCTTCCTAGGGACTAGGCGTCGTCTGTTTCGAGGCTGAGGCGCTTGATGGTTTCCCAGAATTCTTGCGGCGGCATAGGGAGGACAGGCTTCCCGTTTACGTATGTTGCAACAGATGTTATTCCTCTGCGGATTGCTTCTTCAAAGTGTGTCCAGAGATTGCATTCCGCGATCTCTATCGTTACGTTGACTTCTCTAATATTCGCTTTTATGTTCTCGTTCATGTATTTGCACATGTGGCAACTTGGGTTGAAAAAGATCTTCACGCCTTGTTCTTGGATGCTAACAGGTTCTGAGCTGGGAATGTCTAGGCTTTCCTTAAAGCCGGTTTTGGACAATGGATATATGAGACCAGCGTCTATACTGCCTCCTGTTTCTGTGAAGCCTTTAGTCTTGAAATAGCTCACTTGAGTGAAGCCATAGCGTTCTCTTGCAGTCGTGCGTATCATTCTGCACTGGCGCCATTCAAATAGCTTGTTGGGTTTCTCCATGTCATCTATGAGTGACGCAAGAAGCGTGGAGCCTATGCCACGATTTCTAACATCTCTTTTCACATAGATGCAATGGATGTACAGAACATCCCTTCTCTCGGTTTTGAAATAAGGGATCTTATGTAATGGGGTATGTTGGATCATTCCAACTGGTTCATTGTCTAGGTAAGCTACCTTTGCACATGGACCAATTTCTCCGTAGAGATCCAAGAGCCAGTTCTTTCGGATTTCCAGACCCTTCTTAACATTCTTGTTGCCTCTCAGTTTCGCGCGCGTGGGAGGACAAACTAGTAGAGCATCGTCAACATTTTCGTCAGAGACATCAACAACTTTGATCTTCGACAAATCGCGCTCAATTGCTGTATGTGTGCCAAGTGGCAAAAAAGATTACTGGAAACTCGAAGTTCTTTTACCTTTCCTAACCAGAAGGAGCGGTAAGGTTATAGACCCCTGTGAAAAGTGGTAGAAAGCTTTAGCGGCTATACTAACTCATAGAACTGCCTGTACTATGTCGCCGTTCATTACTCTATATTGCATCTACTTCCTTGCCAAATCAGTAGGTCTGCAGACTTGATGATGAAGGATATAGAATAGATCCAACCCAAAATAGCTTACATATTAGCCTCCTTATGTAAGAGGGATAAGATTATAAACGGATACAAACACTTACTCGTAACTCCAAAAGGTGAAAAAAATGATAGATTTCAGCTTCACAGAGGAGCAGAAGCTTTTCAGGAAAGCCGTACACGAATGGTGTGAGAAGAATCTGCCGATGGAGAAAGTTAGGGAGATCGACACGAAAGAGGAGATTCCCAAGAGCCTCATCAAGAAGATGGCCGACCTCGGACTACTTGTCATGACGGCCCCAGAGGAGCACGGCGGAGCCGGAGCAGACTGGGTAACCGCCTGCATAGCAGCTGAGGAACTGGGCTACGCAGACATAAGCATCGCAATTCCCGTATTCTTTCTTGTAGAATCTTCCTGGGGCTTCACTGTTGACAGACATTGTACAGAAAAGGTCAGGGAAGACGTGATGCGTCCAGCGATGAGAGGAGACGCCTTCATAGGTATAGGGGTAACGGAACCCGGCGGAGGCTCTGACGTTGCTGCCTACAAGTCAACAGCTGAAAAGAAGGGAGACCATTGGATAGTGAACGGAGAGAAGGCCTACATAAGTGGAACAGAAGAATCCCTGAAACTCGGAGGAGGTTACTTCATCCTGGCCAGAACAGGACCCGCACAAAAAGGCGCTCCACACAAGAACATGACGGGCTTCTATTTACCAATGGACGCACCGGGGGTCGAGGTGACGAAACGCTACGAGGATGTGGGTAGAATGGGCATATCAACCGGTGGCTTTGTAATGAAGAACGTCAAACTACCACATGCGTATATGCTGGGAGAAGAGGGCAAAGGTTTCTACTACACGATGGAAGGCTTTGACATGGCACGGCTACTGATCGGCGCCACATGCATAGGAGCCGCCCAAAGAGCCCTCGAGATTGGAATAGACTACATAAAAGAAAGAAAGGCCTTCGGCCAACCAATCGGAAAATTCGAAGGAATACAGTTTGAACTTGCTGACGACTGGGCAGAATTAGAAGCATTAAGAACTCTGGTCTACAAGACGGCTTGGATGACCAACCAAAGATACCAGCACAACCGATTCACACCGCTTGAGGTCGCCAAGTGGATATCCATGGTCAAACTGAAGTGCCCCCACTTCGCATTCGACGCAATAAAGCATGCGATGCATTGGATGGGAGCCTATGGATACACCAGAGAGTGCCCACTAGAGATGGGACTGAGAGGGGTAATGTCATACACCATCGGAGCAGAAGGAGCCACAAACATCCAGAGAATAGTCATCGCAAGAGAACTACTGGGTAAGGACTTCATACCCTACAAGTAGCTCTTCTCCTCTTTATTGGAAAGAAAGTTCGCAAGCTCTACCTAGTTTTCAGTAGTTTCTTAAGTGCCTTTGAAAGCGCTGGAACTATTTCGTAGAGGTCCCCTTCGACTATGTAGTCTGCAACCTCAAATATAGGCGCCTCCGGGTCCTTATTTATGGCCACTATCAGCTTGGAATCGCGTATCCCTGCCACGTGTTGAATAACCCCTGAAATTCCGCATCCGATGTACAATGAAGGACTAATCGCATGTCCTGAGAGGCCTATCCAGTCAGTGAACCACTTCCTGTCCTCACACAGGGGTCGAGTGTACGCCACCTGCCCACCTAAGATCGTTGCAAGCTCGTCAAGAATCTTGAAATCTTCCTTCTTTTCCACACCGCGTCCACCAGCAACGACGATCTCAGCCTCCTCGATCTTCACCTTCGCGGCTTCGATTTCCTTAACCTCAACGACCTTTGTTCGAGGCTTCTCGAGCTCAACATTGACATCAACGACCTCACCCTTCCGCTCTTTATACTCCAACTTCTCAAAGACTCGTGGAGGCACGGTCGCGATCTGTGGCTTGACTCTGCAGATTTCGGTGGCAACGGCGTTCCCACCGTAAACCACTCGTCCCATAAGCAACCGTCTGTCTTCATCTATGCTTAGATGTGTGCAGTCTGGTACGCATCCCGTCTTCAGTCTTGAGGCGACTCTTGAGGCCAGTTCTTTCCCTCTTCTTGTTGAGCCGATTAGGAGAATTTCAGGCTTGTATTGTTGAGCGAGGCTTGTCAGTCCGCTGACATAGGGTTCAGAACCTGACTCTTTGAATAAAGGATCGTCAACAACGTAAACCTTGTCTGCTCCATATCCGAAAAGTTCATCCGTTTTGCCCTTTACGTTGTGCCCCAATAGAACGGCAGCTGGCTCTGTCTGCAGTTTCTTGGCAAGCTCACTCCCTTTTCCAAGCAGCTCCAGCATCAGGTCCATGTTTTCAGAGAAAACCCAGACACCGCTGTATTCGCTCATCGCCATCACCCGCCCACAACACCCTCTTTGATAAGCGCCTTAGCCAACTTCTCGGCCACCTCCTCGGGGGTTTCACCGTTTATTGTTATGCTCTTGCGCTCAACCTTCGGTGCCAGAACTTCCGTCACCTGAATAGCAGACCCAGCCCTGCCAACTTCATCTTTCGATATCTTGAGATCTTCCATATTCCATTCAACGATCGGTTTTTTCGATGCTTTCATGATGGCCATCAGAGAAGGAATCTTAGGCTCGTTGATCTCTCCAGTCACTGTCAGCAATACTGGAGTCTTAGCCTTCACTGTCTCGTAGCATTCTTCCAAGCTTCGCTCAGCCGTAACAGCCTCTCCATCAAAGCTCAGCTTTCTTACGTAGGTTATCTGCGGTATACCCAGCCTCTCAGCCAATCGTGGACCTACCTGTGCCGAGTAGCTGTCAACAGAGGCCTCACCACAAAGAATCAGGTCAAACTCGCCAATCTTTTTGACTGCCTTACAAAGGACGTATGAAGTGGCTAGTGTGTCAGATTCCTCAAGGGATGGATCGCTTATGCTATAGGCTTTGTCCGCGCCCATCGCCAGGGCCTCTCGTAAGATCATCTTGGCGTCTTCTGAAGTAGCTGTTACTGCAACTACTTCTCCTCCAAGCCGCTCCTTCAGTCGCACGCCTTCTTCCAACGCGTTCTTGTCAAACTCACTTATCTTTCGAGGCGCATCTACGATTATCGGCTGCCTAGTAGCCGAATCCACCTTTATTTCAGTTACGTCTACCGCTTGTTTGATGCATACAATGGTTTTTGGCATTCTCCAACTCTCCTGACAACATCTTGATTTTCTCATATGCCCATACTTAGATAAAACTTACTGCAGCCCTCTGAGAACATGTTCATAGTAGATATTATGCGCGCATATCAACATCTTATAGAAAAAGTGACCAGTAGTCGCGCATATAATGGGAGAATATCTTCAAAGAGACGATGATCCCAGGGCATTGAAAGATACAATTGAGTTGAGGCCTTTCTAGAATACTCGTGGTTGACTAGCTAATTAAGTATAAAGCTGAGAAGCTTTTAGCACATCAAGATGTGGCCAGACGGCGGGCATGTCTGTTTCTCGAAACCGAAGATTGCTGCTATTCGAAATCTTCAAGCTGATGTAGTCTGAGGTCGATCTTTGGAGGCTTTTCAGACTTTGGATATGGATCTATGTCAAAAAGGTTCGACATTTCAGTCTGAGCATGATGCACTGATCGATCAAAATCCTTCGGGACTGCCTTGAGCTGAGATGATTGGTCGATTCTCTTGACGGTTTTAAGCATTGTTCGGCCTTCGCCCCCATGCCTCAACGTTGAGAAGGTCTCGGACTGCCACTCGAATAGCTTCTGCCCTATTTGGATAATATTTCTCGTCTACTAGTTTGTCCAGCGCCTTTATGTAGGGCTCGGGAAGGTGCAATGTGATTAATCTCGTTTCTTATCCCTCCTGCAGATACTCGTTATAGACGGGTAAACATTCCAGATAGCTTATATTGCTATGTGTTAATATTCAAATATTATTCAAACATGAAAAGCCCTTTCTTTATAAAACTTTCTATATACATTTGTGGTTTCGCTGTAAACACTGACTTTCGGAACATTTATTTTTTCTTATGTGACTAAAACCAATGCCCACGAGTTGTTGTCTAGATTTCTAGAGTGTTGTCTGGACGGTTAAGAAAGAGATGGCTGAGAGAGCTAAGCGGATCCACATGGAGAGTTTTGGTTGTCCGACTAGCAAGGCTGATGGAGAGTTTATGGCTGGTTGTCTTTCGGAGGCGGGATATGAGGTTGTTGATGAGACTGAGGATGCAGATGTCTTAATCTACAACACTTGTGCGGTGAAGTCGCCCACCGAAAACAGGATGATAAGCATGTTGAAGAGTGCGCCGAAGGGCAAGCGACTCATTGTGGCCGGCTGTCTTCCTCTGATAAATCTTGAAAGGTTGAAGGCTGAGGTTGATTTTGACGGTGTTGTTGGCCCGGCTTTGGGTTGCGATATCGTTGAGGTTGTGAGGTCTGTCTGTCGTGGAGAGAAGGTCGTGTTGTTGAGGAGGAACTCGATGCCGAGTTCAGATTTGCCCAAGCTTCCTATTAATCAGGTTGTTGGAATAGTTCCGATTAGTTTTGGTTGTTTGGGTTCGTGTTCTTACTGTTGTGTTAGGTTTGCCCGGGGACATCTGAGGAGCTATAAGGTTGAGGAGTTGGTCGAGAGAGTGAAACGTGATTTGGATTCTGGTGCCAGAGAGATATGGCTAACCTCTCAGGACACTGCTTGCTACGGGAAAGACATCGATACAGATCTCGCTGACCTGTTGAGGGCGGTATGTGAGATTGATGGAGACTTTTTTGTCCGTGTTGGGATGATGACCCCGAATCGAGTGTTAGAAATACTGGACGATTTGGTCGATGCTTACAGGGATGAGAAGGTTTTCAAGTTTCTTCACTTGCCTGCTCAGAGCGGCGATGATGAGGTTTTGGAGCTTATGAACCGCTTCTACTCGGTGAAGGACTTCAAGACAATTGTTAGCTGTTTCAAAGAGGAGTTTCCGAGAACAACAATAGCCACGGATGTTATCTGCGGCTTTCCGGGTGAGAGCGAAGAAGCATTTGAGGGTACTCTGAAGCTTGTCAAGGATGTACAGCCCGACATCGTAAATGTTTCAAGGTTTTTTCCACGGCCGGGCACACCTGCAAAGGGGATGGAGCAGCTTCCGCCATTGACTGTGAAGGCGAGGAGCAGGAGGATAGCTGGTTTGGCGAGGAGAATTTCTTCCGAAAGGAATAGGGCTTGGTTGGGTTGGAAGGGGAGGATTCTTGTTGATGAGGTAGGTAGTAAGCTGGGATCTTGGGTTGGGAGGAATTTTGCCTATAAGCCCGTGGTTTTGAGGACTGATGAACCTCTGTTGGGGAGGCTTGTTGATGTAAGGCTTGTTATGGCTTCTCCAACGCATTTGGAAGCCGAGGTGTGCGCATAGATAGCGAAGAAGAGAGAAACTCACAACAAAAGCCGCTACGTAGGCCTAACTATGAACTAGATACGCGCGCGACTCACGTTGCTGCTAATTATCGAAGAATCAAGACGAGTCTTCGTCTAAGGTTTGTTGATCATCTTGTTTATGTCTTCTTCCATGGTGTGGCCACGGCAATACACCAGCACCTTGTTGATCCCCTCAACACCCTCCGCTGCCTTCTTGATGTCCATGGCGAGTTTGAAGGCGATCGGGCAGTAGGGACTAGAGGGTTTAAAATTGATCTTAACTACGCCGGATTCCTGCTCCTTCACTTCTGTGATCATTTTCATCTCGCCGAATGTCAGCCCCGTCTCTGGATCAATCACCTTCTCAGCCTCTCGCCTCACCCTCTCCTCCAATTCAGTCAACTTTTCAGCTCCATAGACTTTAGCAGATAGACACGCCTCATCTTAATAAGATTATAGCATTCCGCCAATAGGCAGAAAGTCTTTAGTCCTTCTTTTTCAGATGCATCCTCCAACTCAGAGTCATAGTTTTCGGATGAGAAGCCTTAGCCTCATCCAAGCGTGTTATCGCCGTATTCTGTGGAGCATTTAAGACCTTCTCAGGATTAGAGTATGCCTCCTCCGATATCGTCCTCATTGTCTCAACAAACCTGTCCAGCTCCTCCTTTTCGTAGGATTCAGTCGGCTCGATCATCAAAGCCTCCTTCACTATCAGAGGAAAGTACGTTATCGGTGCGTGCATGCCACAGTCCAGAATCCTCTTGGAGACCTCGAGCGCGCGGACTCCTGTGTCCCGGTACATCTTATCCACGCTGAGAACACACTCATGCTTTCGGGGACGATTCTTGGCATAGGGAATGTCGAAGCCGCGGATTTCTTTCAGCTTCTGCAATAGATAGTTTGCATTCAAAACAGAAACTTCGGCAACCTCTTCCAGTCCTTCAGCGCCTAGACTTAGGATGTAGGCGAAAGCCTTCAACAGAACACCAACATTCCCGTAAAAGCACCTGATCTTCCCGATGCTGTGAGGCCTGTTATAATCCAGACGGTATTTCTCGCCATCAAATCCTATCCTCGGAACCGGCAAGAACTTCGCAAGCTCATCAGAAACCCCTATCGGGCCAGCTCCCGGTCCTCCGCCACCATGAGGAGTTCCGAAGGTCTTATGGATGTTGATGTGTACGATGTCGAAGCCCATGTCGCCAGGCTTGACCTTTCCGAGGATAGCGTTAAGATTCGCGCCATCATAGTAAAGAAGCCCCCCAGCCTCATGGACGATCTCGGCGATCTTCTCGATGTCCTTCTCGAAAATCCCAAGCGTGTTTGGATTCGTCAGCATTAGTCCTGCGGTTCGATCTGAAACCGCGCTTTTGAGTGCCTCAAGGTCTACACAGCCGTTCTCGTCAGATCGGACAACCACGACTTTGAATCCCGCCATTGTTCCACTAGCGGGATTCGTTCCGTGAGCCGCATCTGGGACTATGATCTCAGTTCTATCGTCAAGTTTGTTGTTCAGTCTGTGATGCGCGCGCATGATTAGTGTGCCCAAGAACTCTCCATGGGCACCTGCTGCTGGCTGTAGACTAACCTCATGGGTTCCGGTGATCTCAGCAAGCCACTTAGAGAGCTTATACATAATCTCTAGGATGCCTTGAACTGTCTCTTCGTCCTGATATGGATGAACCATGCCTATTGAGAGCGATCTGGCTAAGATTTCATTGATTTTTGGATTGTACTTCATGGTGCAGCTTCCAAGGGGATACAAGCCTAGATCTACGCTGTAGTTCATCTGAGAAAGGCGAATGTAGTGCCTTAGAATCTCTGTCTCTGAGAGCTCTGGTAGGCGGGGAGGCTTCTTCCTCCTAAGCTTCTTTGGCAAGAGTCTCATCGTATCATTTATGGTTTTTTTGATTTCCTCTTCAACATCGGGTATTATATGACCTCTTCTTCCTTCACGACCTAACTCGAAAATGACTGATTCATCCCAACGCGCCTGCCTATACATTCAGGATTCCCTCCCCAAAACCTTCTCCAGAGCAGAAACGAGGCTGTCAATATCCTCCTTAGAATGTGTCTCCGTGACACAGTAGAGTGCGCTTTCACCCAGCTCTGGAAATTCCTTGCTGATATCTTTTCCTCCATGAACCTGATGTTCCAAAAGGCCTCTATGCACCTCACTCACAGCTCTTCCGGTTCCACCAAAATTGACCGTAAATTCCTTGAAATGCGGAGCCTTAAACACTGGAGCCTTAACTCCATCAATCTTCTCCAAAACCTGCACGGCATAATGCGACTTGCTCATTATGGTCTCCCCCAACTCCTTCAGACCTTTTGGTCCGAGCAAGGCTAGATAAACCACAGCAGCGACAGAGCATAATGTCTCGTTTGAGCAAATGTTGGACGTTGCCCTCTCCCTCCGAATATGTTGCTCCCTAGTTTGTAGAGCCATACAGAAACCCGTCTTTCCCTCCTTCAAAGTGGTAGTCATGCCCACGACTCGCCCAGGCATCTGTCTGATCAGACGCAGGTCATCTCTACAAGCGAATATACCGAGCAAGGGTCCACCATAATTCATCGGGATTCCTAGGGGTTGCCCTTCACCAACAACTATATCCGCGCCGTACTCACCAGGCGGCTCTAACACCCCAAGCGATGTGGGATCGACCCCGACAACAAAAAGCGCCCCGTGATCACGCGTCTCCTCAGAGATCTCCCTCACCTGAGTTTCGATGAAGCCGAGATATGTAGGATTCTCAACGTATACGGCAGCAGTTTTGCCTGAAAGCTTCTCCTTCAAATTTTCAATGTCGAGTTGACCAGTTTCTGAGTCATAATCGATGGGTTCGATGCGTATTCCCGCGGGTTCGGAATAGGTTCGCAATGTTTCCAGTCTTTCAGGATGAAGTATTTTTGGGACAAGGGCGACATTTCGATGTGTCAGGCGAGATGCCATGCGAACTGCTTCACCTAGAGCTGAAGCCCAGTCATACATCGAGCTGTTGGCAGCATCCATCGCCGTGATCTCGCAGATCATGCTTTGATACTCGAAGAGAGCTTGCAGAAGACCCTGTGAGATTTCAGGCTGATAGGGAGTATACGAGGTGAGAAACTCTGTCCGTTGAACAATGGTCTCAACAGCCGCTGGCACATAGTGTGGCCAGCAACCGGCACCCAAAAATATGGGCATATCCAGACAGGTGTCATTTCTGGATAGGAGTTCTTCAACGAATCTTCTGACATTGTGCTCTGATTGGGTATCGGGGAGATTCAGTCGCCGTCTTAGCCTGAACTTTTGGGGAACATCCGCATAGAGCTCTTCTATGCTTTCAATCCCGATTTCTCCCATCATCTCTTCCTTTATCTTTCGGATGGAGTTTGGAATGTAGGGATGAGGGAAAGAGTTGGTCATGTTCTCCACCGCTGAGAATTAAAGTAATCCAAGAAACCATTCTTTAAGCTTTAGTGAAGCCATAGGAAGAACATATGATATAAGAAATGATCTTCCATGCGAACAAGGATAAAAATAGGAAAACTGAAGAGGATTTATGTGCAAGTTTCGACAACATATTAACTGGAGCCCCAGATGATGAAGATGGATTACGAGGAATTGCTGAAGCGTGCACGTTCTCAACTTCCTTCAAAAGTGTTCAAGCATAAACGATTCGAGATTCCTGGGTCCCGCAGCTTTGTCATAGGCATGCGAACAATAATTCACAACTTCAAAGAGATATCTGACACGCTCAATCGTGATCCGCAACACTTGCTAAGGTTTCTCTCGAAAGAGATGGCAACTGCAGGAACTTTAGAGGGGGCAAGAGCGATCTTCAAGGGGAAGTTTGGGCGTAACACTGTTGAGCGGTTAATCAAGAGGTATGCTGAGGAGTTCGTTACTTGTCCAGTTTGTAAGCGACCAGATACGAAAATCGTGAAAGAGAAGCGCTTATACTTC
>Ga0209636_10006113_pt1 | contig 12301 bp, 15 predicted proteins | sample DeeMarSWOR152_54_FD_187464 | JGI IMG/M metagenome (GOLD analysis project Ga0209636, IMG submission 187464) | Marine sediment microbial communities from White Oak River estuary, North Carolina - WOR-1-52-54 (SPAdes) (version 2) | ecosystem: Environmental > Aquatic > Marine > Intertidal zone >...
TGGCCCTCCCCTCCCCCCTTATACCTCAGTTACAGGAATTAGTACCGTTTCATAGACTCTGATGTTTAAAGGCGCGTGTATTTGTGCTTGTACGCTGTACTCATGATCCAGAGGACTGCGGCGCCAGTGCCCAGGTCGGATAGAGAGCGTGGGTTCAAATCCCGCCCCCGGCACTTCTCAACATATTGTTCTCCGCGCGAAGATAGCAGGGGGGTCTTTCATCATCATTTCGGGATTGGGATTTTGAGGTTGTAGTTTCATTTATGACAATAATGCCCCCAAATCGCTTCAAACCTCGGTTTTTTTAAAATGTCTTGGTAACATTGTAATGGGATTGCCATGCATGTTAACGTCGGGGATGTCACAGGCAAGGAGATCGCGCCAGGTGTCATCGAGAGGGTGCTCATGGGGTGGGATGAGGGAGATCCCGAGGGGATGTGCTGCGCCCGCCACTACATCCTTTCAGAAGGTGGGACACTCGTCATAGAGGAGCCTATGACCGAGTTCCAGCATTACATCATATCGGGACGCACGACGAGGGCCCCGTCCGACACGACCATCTTCTCACCCGCTGGTCACCACGACCCCTTGAAGCAGGCTATGGGCCTTAGGCCTCAGGGGTTCACCCACGCAGGGGAGGGTGAGACCCGGATATTCACCGTCGCCTACAGGGTTCCTAGGCCTGCCTTTCGCTGGGCGAAGAGCAGGTCCAGACACCTCTACGAGACGCCCTGGGTGAACAGGAGCAACATCGTCGCGAGCCAGGTGTTCACCGAGGAGGAACACGCCGTAATGGGAGCCCTCAGGATGCACGCCTTGGACATCCAGACCCACCCCCCAGGCCAGCACAAGGGGACCATCGACGAGAACGGCAACCTGAGGGGGCACAGGAACCCCGCCGAGATAATGTTCTTCCTTAGGGGCACCGGGAAGGCGATGGCTGAGGGGGCCGTGTACGACGTGAGGCCGGGCTCCTTCCTTTATACTAGGGAGGGGACGGAGCACGGCATCTGGAACACGAATGACGACATCCTGGAGTACATCTGCCTGGAGATGATAGAGCACGACAAGAGCTGGACGGAGAGGGGGTACCAGGGGCAGACCAATCCGACTCCGTGGAGGTGAATGGATTGCACATGAACGTTAAGAACGTCATCGGCGAGGAGGTCACACCGGGGGTGATCGAGAGGGTTCTCCTCAGCTCAGTCGAGGGCGAACTCAGCGGACCGGAGGTCAGACACTACACTTTATCTGAGGGGGGAAGGGTGGAGTTTAGGTCGCCCCTCACTGAGTACCAGCACTACGTCATCCAGGGATGTGCCACTCAGAACGATCGAAACGGCTCCCTGCTGCACCAAGACTCAGCTTGGTTCGTTCCATGTAACGCCCCCTGGGGCGGAGAGCCCGTCAGGAGGCACAGCCTCTGCCACGCGGGCGAGGGGGAGGTGAGGGTGCTCTCTATCTCGTACCAGGTCTCTAGACCCGCGTTCCGTTGGGCAAAGTCGAGGAGCCGTAACCTGCATGAGGTTCCAAGACCCCACTCGGCAGGTAGGCTGGTAAGTTATGTCCAGATCTTCAGGGAGGAGGATCACGCCGCTATGGGCGCCCTGAGGATGCACGGCGTTGATATTCAGACTAACACGGTGGGGGTCAGCCTACCGGATCATAGGAACTCTGAGGAGGTGATGTACGTCCTGATGGGGCAGGGCGTGGCCTTCTCCGATGGCGAGAGCTACGGGATCGGCCCCGGTTCGATGGTGTACACCCCCGAGGGGGCTATCCATGGGATCCGCAGCGTCAAGGAGACGCTCCAGTACCTCGTCATCGAGTTCGTGGACCACCCCGGGATGTGGCTGGAGCGGGGATACGTTGAAGACTGGAAACCGTCATGGGAGCAGTCGTAGCCTACTTTTTCCTCTTCCTGTGTCTCCATTCTACTCAACCGGGTTCAGGTATAATCACGTCATGCGCTGAACTCATGATCCAAAGGTTTTCGGCGCCAGTGCCCAGGCCGGATAGAGAGCGTGGGTTCAAATCCCGCCCCCGGCACTCCTCTCTTCTTGTTGAGGAAGGGTCGTTATAATTGTAGCCGCTTATAGCGGTTTTTCTAGGAATAGCCCTTGCTTTTGACATGAATAGTTCTCGGATGACGTTTTTTCGGGTTCCTTTTGCCTATCTGAGGATTTTTTTATAAATTTTATAAATACTTATTTAATTAATCATGTTTCTAGTAATTCTTTTATAATTTTTCTTCTTATCTTCATTTCTTCTAATTCTTTAATATAGTGATTATGTTGTTCCATATTAATTTTTTCACCTTTTGATATTCTTTCATTTCCTATTTCCACTAATTTCTCATAAGTTGGTAGATGTGTTTCAATTCCTTCTAACTCATTTTTTAATTGTTCCTTTCTATATTTTGATACTGCTTCTAGTTCCGATATTGCAGCAACCTTAGAAAACTCTTTGACAATTAGTTCAATTTTATCCTTATTATAATCTCCTTTTAATACCATTTCATTCCCATTAAATATAAATTTAACTTCATTTTTATCTTTATTTCCTTTTTTCATATGTCTATATAAAATGTCAACAACAGTGGCTATACTTGATATAGCAAAAATTATTTGGAAATATACTTCATAAGGGGGCGGGGCATAAAAAGCCGCTTTACCTTCTTTACTTAATTTTTCACCTTCAAAACTTGGATATGCTAAATGACCCTTATAATATACATTTTCTAGAGAATCGAATTCGGAGGATAATTTACTAAATTCGTCTCTATTAGCCCAAAGTTCTATTCTAATTGTAGACAATGGCTCTTTTGGAAGTGGTTTATGAGACTGAGTATCCAATGACATGAATGTCCATTAATAAAACCTATATTTATTTTTATTTAATAATATTCGCAAATAGTTTTCCTAAGGGTAAGGTCTTGAGAACGTGGGTTCAAATCCCGCCCCCGGCACTCCCTTCAAGTCGTGCGCACCGACGCCATTAAGTTTCGTACAAGTTCCCTGCCCTGTTCTAAGGCTTCCTTGCTATCCAGAACCTCGCCCTTCACATTGCCCGCCTTCAGGTTGACAGCGACGAAAGGGGATCGATCGTGGGAGACCGGCGTAAAGCCGAGGTATTCGAGGTAATCGACTACGGTGCGTAGGGCGCTCTCGCCGAACTCCCCACTTCCCGATAGGGCGAAGACACAGAAGGGTTTCCCTCCTTGGAATAGCACGTAATCCGGGTTCACTGTGGGCCCCCCGTAACCCAAATGCTTGTGCATGTGTACTATCGAGGCCAGCCTCTCCAGGAAGGCCATGAACTTCGAGGGGGCGGAGAGGTACTTCGGCACGGCGAAGATAACGCCATCAGATCGCTCTATCTCCACTAGGATCTCGTCGAGGTCATCCTCAATGACGCAGCCCTTGTCGACGCACTCCTCGCAGACAGTGCAGAACCCGATCTCCTTTTCAGCCAGTTGGATGATCGCGTACTCGCAATCCAAAGAGTCAAGGACCGCCTTCGAAAGAGCATAAGAGTTACCGTCTCTCCTGTGAGATCCAGTTATCGCCAGGAGCCTCATCTTCAAATAGCCTGTCTGGTGTCCGTTTTATAAAAAATGCATGTGTGGAGAGAAAGCCTTGCTCTACAAGAATATCCTAAGGGTTAGGATTGTTATGTGTTATTGAACAAGTGAGATAACTAATAGAGATATATTCAGGCCTGCTAGGATACGTAAAGATCTTATTGTCGGAGGACTATGGCAGCGTTCGGGCCAGTAGAGAGCGTGGGTTCAAATCCCACCCCCGACACTCTTCTTCGTTTTCGCGTCAGTAGCTTGTCATAAGGATTTCAGGTTTTTCATAGTTCCGTATGAATCCCGCGATCTGGGGGCCCAGTTTTTCACAGTTCTGGATTTCTGCGGTTTGCTGTGCTAGGTTCGTCGTTTGGTAGCACATTTCTATGACTTTCCGGATCGGGGAGTAGAGTTTTTCTGGTTGCTTCCTTTGATCGGGGCTTTTTTCACAGGCGGAGGGTGTGACCACCTCCTCCCCACGGGATCGTGTTTCTGACGACGTATCTCATTTGTAAACAGTCAAGCAGAGGTGTGACTGTACCCGCATTCATTTTGTAGTGTTTATTATTGGCACTCAAAGTTTCTTCATGCAAAAAACTTATAATTTAATAAAAATGTCCCATGCTGACTAGATTTGGTCACTAAAAATAAGACGAAAGACGAGCGCGAGATCACCAAAATACTCCACGATTCCTTCGGATGGGCTCTAACCAAAGATCGGGCGCTCTTTGAAAGCATCTTCGCCAGAGATGATGACTTCTTCACGTATTACCCAGACTCAAGAAGCACAGTCACGGGATGGAGACAGTTTGAAAAATTCCTTGACAATTGGATGGACCCAAGGAACAAGGCCACAGGATTCGACATAAGAAACCTGAGAATCATCATCTCAAAGACAGGAGAAGTAGCCTGGTTCTCAGCCGTAGTGGACGATGAAGGAGAGTTCGATGGAAAACCCTGGGGCTCGAAGGACATACGATGGACGGGCGTCCTAGAGAAACGTGGTGGCAGCTGGAAAATATGTCAACAGCACATGTCAGAGGCAAACGATAAGAGTCCAAAATGAACGCTGAAAAAAAGAACATGCGCATCAAGTCTGTGACTCGACGATGTGTGCCTCTTCAGGAGGCGACCCCAGCATCCATGTAGCCTGAGACAGACTTACTCACAGCGACGACGACTTGTCCGGGGACGCTGTGAGGCGTCGCTACACAGTTCTGCCGTCAGACCTTGTTCGGCTGACGTCCCCCACCCTGTCCCTGAGCCATCCTATTCTCACCCCCTCCCTCCGGTCGAAGGTGGGGATGTAGGGCTTTATGTCTAGGAAGGGAGTCCCGTCCCCCATGTCTACGTCCATTATTCTGAAGATTAAGCCCTCCACGCCCGTGAGGCAAACTATCGAGAGGCCATGTACCAGAGATTGATGCTATAGATAAAAATTAATATAATTCACATTTTATTGAATTGATCTGATAAAAAAGAAATGTATGAATTTAGAACATCTGGAACGTATTACGAAATTGGCCTCCAAACAGGGAAAATTTTAAGGAAGGAAATGGGCGGAATTCCTGATTTTCCTCCAAAATTTTCGGAGGAAAAGATCGATCTCGGGATGAACTATGAAAAGGAAGTTGAAAAGCACGCCCCTGAACTGATGGAAGAACTTCAGGGAATAGCCGACGGAAGCGGCATCGACTACAGCGTTCTTGCCACTCACGAATTCTCTCCTTATAGAAATCAGCCTTCCTGCACTGTGATGGCCATATCGGGCGTCCACACTCAGAGAGGGCTCCCGATCCTAGCGAGAAATCATGAATGGATCGAAGAAGATGGTGAATTTCTTTCTCTCCATCACACGAAGCCAGAGGGAAGGATTGGCAGTCTCGGATTTACCTTCTTGGGCAGCAATCTGTCTAGGTATGGAGGAATGAACGAGGAAGGGCTGGCGTTGTCCTCGGCTGCCGCGTCTTTCAAAAATCCGGGGCCGGGTGTGATGTTAAACGTCGCTACCAGGTGGATCCTCGATAACTGCGGTACGACTGAAGAGGCCGTCGCTTTCCTCATGAAAATACCCAAGGTTTGGGGCGTTGCTTATCTGATAATAGATAAAAACAACACCATCGCCAAAGTTGAGGCCCACAGAGAGAAGACAATGACAACATATATAGAAGACGGCTTCGAGATGATAACACTTCTCTTTGACTCCCCCGAAATGAAAAGCTATAACGAATACGTTGGAAATCACTTGGATTTACATGAAGCCAGGAAAAAGTTCATCCCAAAATGGTTTGATCAAAATAAAGGAAAAATAAATTATGACCTGATAATCGAAGCCTTGAAGGATCATGAACATAAAATGTGTGACCATTATTTTGATGGTAGAAACAACCACGGTATCTGCTGGTCGTGGATCGTTGCTATAGGTGAAAATGACGCGCTCGTATGCGCTGGGCCGCCTTGCAAAAATGAGTTTAAAAGATACGGCATTTCATAAAGATCCCCAATGCGAACCTCGAATTTTGTTCATCATAATCATCAAGAGGAAACAAACGGGCATGTTCGACTTACAATGAACCGGGTTCGGATACGATGGGCTCGTGATCCAGAGGTTTATGGCACCAGCGCCAAGGCCGGATGAGAGCACGGGTTCAAATCCCGCCCCCGGCACTCATTGCACTAAAAAATTCTCCTCCCTTGGTTAAGCACTCCAGGAGGTTCACAAGAAAAGAGATCAGCTCTTCCTCAGCCTCAAAGAGGGAATAGACGAACAAGTGACGGTGAATGATTCCCTCTAGTACATTGAAGAGTAGAATGAAGCCGTTAAGAACCGATCGTTCAGGCAGGGAACCATAAAGCCCGGCGTCCTTGAGCTCCGCGACGACCTTGCTCATATTCGTCACGATGGCCTCTCGATTGCGTCGACGAACATCGGGATCGGCCAATATTGCCTGGTCGATGGCCCGGTGGATCTCAAGGCTCTCTCGGTGAACGAACAGATATCTCCGGACTAGCCCGTCGAAGAACCAACGTAGATCCTTTTCCTCGATCTCCATGAAAATGTTGGGATCGAACAGCTCATCGGTGACACGGTCGATGTAGCGGCTGGCTATGGCGTGCTTCCCGCCCGGAAAGTAGTGGTATATCGTGCCCACGCTTATTCCCGCTGCCTCGGCTACGTGCCGGGTGCTGAGCCTGTCGTACCCGTTCCTGTTTACTAGATCGGCGAAGGTCTCGAAGATGAGGCGGATCTTCGCATCCTTGTCTCTGACGTGCTTGGGCGACATGATTGAACGTTGTTGAACATTGTTCATAAAGTTTATATTACACACCAAGAAAATTATTGAACAATGTTCAATATTAATTGGCGTCTCTCTAGGGAGTCTTTCAGAGGGCTGGTCATGAGGGCACCTTCGTTTGGCGTCGTTCAGTTCATCCTGCTGACCCTCTCGGCGGCGATGTTCTACCCCGGCGGATTTGACATCTGCGGCCAGTATTTCAGCGAGCTTGGGGCAACCACGGCTAGGAACGGGGGGCTCAACATCGTCTCATCCGCACTCTTCTTGGTCGCCAATCTAGTGATAGCGGTGACGCTCGTTCCATTTTGGCTGGGGATCCCCTCACTACTCAACGACACGAGGGGGATGAAGGCCGCGGGAAAACTCGGATCAGCCCTGGGCTTGATCAGCATCCCCTTCATGATGGGTACGGCATTTTACCCGATCGATACGCAGCCAGACATGCACTTCCTAATGTTCCTTATATTCTTCCCTCTCTTCAACACGGCCTCGCTCTTGTACTCGACAGCAATAATGCTTGACCAGAGAGCCGACAAAAAACCAGGCGTTCTGGGGCTTCTTCTTTTCGCCCTCTCCATCCTAGCATTTATCGCCCCCTCAGCATCATACGTGCCTCTTCTCCAAAAAGCAGTCCTCTACGGCTATTTCATCTGGGTGCTGACGTTGAATGAGCTTTTTTCAAGGATAAAGCAGCCCTGATCCATTTTCGTAAAATATGATCTCCCGAGCGGATAGAGAACGGGTCCAAACCCCGCCTGTGGCATTTATTTAGGATTAAAAGAGGCAGATACGCAGATGAGTGATCTCCCCAAAATTGTACGAGATCTATGTCAAAAATACGGACACGGCGAGATCACTCGCCATGAATACAATGTTTCTCCAGACGAGTTCAGAGAAGATGAAAAGACATCATACGGATCGTGCATGATAGCCAAGACAAGAGAAGGCGAGTTTGTACTCATCAGGATGAGTTACGTCTTACCCCACGGGGCTGCCGGCCCAGACACGTGGTCCTTGATATGCGGAAAATCAGAAGATGGAGAATCATTTGAGGAAACGGCCATAAGAGAGACGTTCGAGGAGACAGGCATAGCCATTAAAATCACCGGTTTGTATAAAATATTCCAGAACATCCAGATATCGAACGGCAGAAGAAGAACGGAGTCATACGCGGCGGTCTTCTTTGGAGAGGTTATCTCAGAGCCCGACCATCATGAGTCACCAGAGGTCATTGAGGTGAGAAAATTCAAGAAGTTGCCAAAAGATTTCGCAGGGGAACTCTGGAAACATTATCAGGATCTCATGTAATCAGGCTAGCACGTTCTGGCTAGTACGCTGGACTCATGATCCTGAGGACTGCGGCACCGGCGCCCAGGCGGCAAGAACTTACCTAATAAGTACCCCCACCCCTACCAAGATTTGATTACAGAAAGTTAGTGTCTACCTGAATCATAACGTGAGGAAAAATGTGGATCAGCGCACGCTGGACTAAAGATCTAGGGGACTGTGGCACTAGCTGCTGTGCCGGATAGAGAAGGTGAGTTAGAATCTTCGTTCTCAAGCTAGGTATTGATTTGCAAGCATACGTCTTGCGGATATTTTTTAAGGACACTAAACTGAAAGCGACATGTCTGTTGCTGGAAGGAGGACTGCAGAGGCATGAACGGCGAAGAGAAGGAGATCACGATCCGTGAGTGGTACGACTTCGTAGGCAGCATGGCGGACGTCATCCCCGCCATCCACCTCGGGGGGGAAGAAGCCACCAGGGACCTCCTCAAGATGTGCGCCCCCACGCCCGAGACCCGGGTCCTCGACATCGGCTGCGGATCGGGCCACACCGCCTGCGAGATAGCCAAGGTGTACGGCTCCAGGGTCACCGGGGTTGACGTATCCGAGATCATGGTGGCCAAGGCGGAGAGGAGGGCGAGGAAAGAGCGCTTGGAGGGGCTGGTCGGGTTCCGGGTCGCCGACGTCTTCGGCCTCCCCTTCGAAGACGACTCCTTCGACCTCGCAATCTTCGAGTCGGTCCTCACGACCCTCCCCGGGGACAAGCACGCGGCCCTGCGCGAGACCGTCAGGGTCATACGGCCTGGGGGCCTGGTGGGGGCGAACGAGTCCGTCATCCGCTCCTCGGCCCCCGAGGAGTTCCTCAGCATCGCGGAGGGGCACCCCGCTACCTACGGCGTCTTCACCCCCGAGGGGCTGAGGGCCCTCCTCGAGGAGTCGGGCCTAGAGATCGTCGAGATGTCCGAGGTGCGGAGCTCCGGGACCCCCAGCATGACAAGCGAGCTCGGCGTGACCGGGATGATCGTCTTCATGGTGAAGAACTATCCGAGGATCCTGTGGAAGCTGATCAGCGACTCCCGGTTCAGGAGGGCGGCCAGTGTGGACGACAGGCTGAATAAGTTCATCAGGGAGCACGGGGGCTACGTCATCATAGTGGGCCGCGTGCCCGAGTAGGCCCGGGACCCATCAGCCGATGAGTTTACGTTCCTGCGACCGAGTCACCGATAACCAGCATGGGGGATAAACGGCAGTTTGGCCTGCCGTCTATTTGTTTTACATCTTCGATATCAGAGAAAAATGAGCGTGGGCTCAAACCCCGCTATAACATTTGAAACAACAACGCTTGCGCAATCCGGATTTCTATAATGCGTGGTCTCATGTTCGGGATTTGTAGCGGGTTCTCAATCGCCCGCGCAGATCAGTGCACATGTGGCAGACCGAGTAGTACCCCTCGGGGTCGGGCTCGACGCCCCTGGCCCTCGCCAACGAGGCCAGCCCCTCCACGCCGCCATCGATGATGGCCCTCATCTCGGGCACGTCGAATGGATCGTAGCCCTCTATCAGCCGCAGTACATCGCTCTCCGAGGCATCGCCGAGGTAGAACCCGTCGCAGACGGCGACCCTTCCATCGGGCTCGACCGAGATGCAGCTCAAATTGTTGAGGGGCTCGGTGTAGGGCATGTCGCCGCAACTGCCGGGAGGCACCTTCACCCTCGGAGGCAGATACTCCTTCAAGTTCACGAGGGCCAGCCCCGAGGGCTCCACCATGTTTCCCCCTGACACCCTGACAGAGAGCCCCGAGAGTTCGTCGAGGATTTTTCTGGTCTCCCGGTTGTACTCGTTGTCGTCGTCCTCCGAGACGAGCCAGCAGGGGTTCAAGGCGAGGTCATCGATCCCGGCCTCCAGACACGATTCGATCGAGGCTCTGACGCTGCCGATGGGGATGTGCTCCTGATGGAAGGAGTCGACGGAGAAGTAGATCTGGTTTACGCCACAATCCTTCAGACCTTTGGCGACCTCCCTGACGACCTGGACGTCGTCCGACCAACAGCCATTTGTGATCAACTCCCTTTTGGATACTTCTTGACGGGTCGCCTCTCGGTGGATCGAGTAGACGACCTCGGGGAAGAGCATGGGCTCCCCTCCGAAGGTCATGACCGACTCCACATCGTAAACGCAGCCCACGTTTTCCACGATGTCAGCCGCGAGGGAGGCGTCGATGTGCCGGGGGTATCCTTCCTTCTGTTTGGGGGCGTAGCAGTGAATGCACCTCCCGTTGCACAGATACGTGACGAGGAACTCTATCCTCCTCGGCTCCAGATACCTGTTCCTCATTCTCCCCGGATGCCTGAAGAGGGCGTCATGGGATATTAGATTACTGTACGAAGGAAGACAGCGGAGCCAGCGCCCATACCGGATAGAGAGCGTGGGTTCAAATCCCGCCCCCGACACTCTCCCTGAACTAGATCGCAGTCGTCCAATTGTCTTTATGCACTAATTCGAATCTAATATTCTGGCCGAATAGAGTAATATCATGAATCCTGCAGTGGTTAAGGCTACTCCTAGGACAAGATAGACGAGAAGAAAGTCTGGAACCTCCAGTACTTCGTACTCATGAGGCCTCCAAAATGCAAAAGGAGGCGGCTGGCCAAAGGCGTGGGTTCGATATTCCCCCTGATATGATTGAATGCCACTGACAACTCCATAGCAGATAATTAGCCCTGTTAACAGCATGCCTAACCCAAAATATCTTTGTATCTTCAACTATGCACATCCCAATGAGAAACTTCTTTCGATAGGTAATATTAAAAATAATACTCTCTGCATGCGTGCGGAGAGATGGAAGCCAGCGCCTCTCTAATTGCTCAGCGTCGAAGTAGCCCTGCCTTCTTCACGAACAAGAAAGCTAATATGATGGCGATTCCCAGGCCCGCCGTCGTTACAATAGCCTGGATCGCCATTTGCTTGACTACAATCCCGCCGAGGGCCCATACTATCACGAGGGCATAGCCCACGTCCCCCCGGGTGAACGTGTTGACGACGGTGAGGGCCACGGCGACTGCGATCACGATTACAGTCCATGACACCTCGCTTAGGCCGAGGCCGCCCCAGTTGATGCTTACGAGGGCTGCGACGACGTTGGCAATTGGCGCGACCGTTATCCAGCCGAGGTAGACGCTGAAGGGCAGGTGGACCCAGAGCCTCTCCCCCCTGCCGGGGCTGCCCCGCCCGACGTCGAGGCGCAGGTAGATCAGGATGAGGCTGGCGAGGAGGGCGAACATGGGCAGCAGGGAGGGGATCACGTACTCGTAGTGCCAGAGGAATATCCAAAAGATGTTGAGGGCGCAGCTCAGGGCGAAGAGGTAGCCGATCTTGCTCAGGAACCCCTCGCCCCTCCTCGATGGGGACGCCTGGTAAACCGTGAAGGCCAGGAGTAGCAGGTATATCACTCCCCAGATCGAGAAAACGTACCCGGCCGGCACGAAAAGGTTCGGGTAGGCGTCGGACAGCTCGGCTGTCGTCTTCCCGCCCAGTGGAAGGGCGCTCGCCAGCACGTTCACGGCGACAACCCCAACGTAGCCCAGAACGTTCACCGCCTGTAGAGGGCGTATTCCCCTTAGCTCTGTCATGGTTGTGGTTTTCCAACGGCGGAAAATAAACTTTGTATCGGCCGCACTGGGTTCCACGTTGAGGAGAAATGACGGGGGCACTAAGTCTGCTATCTTTATCAGAAATGATGGCTTGCGTGGCCCTCATTCCCTTATCTCGATGCCGACCTCGTTCCTCCGCATGAAGCCCGGGGTCCAGGGCGAGTTGTACCTCATCAGGAAGGGCTCGCCGACGGTCTCAACACCGTTCCTAAGGAGGACATCCAGGAGCCTGGCCTTTTGCTCCTCGACGGATTTCTGTCCTGCGCGGCCCCTGAACCTTATAACGGCGATTTTTCGCTCCGGCACCTCGTGGATCCTTATGCGGTCGTCGTTCGGCTCGGGGACGTCCTCCATCGTGTACTTCGAGGGGACGACGAAGGACATGGAGCCTTCCCCGCTGATGACGGGGGCGGTCATCTCGATGCGCTCCGGAGTTATCACCGGCGTCGTCATGGAGATCTTTCTCCTGCCCGAGTTGTTGCCCGAGATGTAGT
>Ga0209636_10006114_pt1 | contig 12300 bp, 12 predicted proteins | sample DeeMarSWOR152_54_FD_187464 | JGI IMG/M metagenome (GOLD analysis project Ga0209636, IMG submission 187464) | Marine sediment microbial communities from White Oak River estuary, North Carolina - WOR-1-52-54 (SPAdes) (version 2) | ecosystem: Environmental > Aquatic > Marine > Intertidal zone >...
GCTCGGATAGTTATTCAGCGAATGGTTATGGACGGTTTAATGATCCCGCATATCTGCCTTAATTGTAAGGAACCCCCCTGTGTTGGGGTATGCAGGAGAAAGGCTCTATATCGAGATCAGGAGACAGGGTGGGTACTCATAGATCGAGAGAGGTGTAATAATTGCACTCTCTGTGTAGCCGCTTGTCCCTTTGCCGCTATCATTGTGACACCAGATAAAGAGGTGCTGCTCTGCGATGTTTGCGGGGGTAATCCCCAGTGTGTGGCAATGTGCCCAACGGGAGCAATCCAGTTCGCCGACCGAGCCCAAGGTATCGTCGGCACAACCGAGAAGGCTGCTGAAGATATCTGGAAGTCCTAGTGATATTTTCCGGGACATGCTCCCCCTTGAAAATATGTGCCCATCGGATTGAAATTGTGAAAAACGAACCCCTTCATATCTCGTGCTCAATACACTCCGACAGATACCTCTCTATCAGAAAAAAAACCCAAAGGAAACGCCATCAGGGGCCTCGATCTGAACAATGGCCAACGCCAGGTTGCCCCGAAAAAATGATTGGGCAAAAACTTATCCAATGTTTTGGGTTGAGTATCATGGCCGGAATGCTATACCGAGAGCATGAGCACCGATAATAGAGTCCACCACGAGCTGAGGGGTTACTTCAAAAGATACATTGTGCATAAAAGAGCCTTTTCCTAAAGAGACCTCAGCCGCCTTCATGAGGTTAGCAGGTGATATGTCCTTGACGCCCAGTTGCTCTAAGGTGATGGGAAGACCAACGGCACTGCAAAAGCCCATTACTTCATTGATTTTATCTTTTGAATAGTTTTCCAAGACGAGGTTTACGATGGTGCTAAAGCCAACGAGCTCTCCATGGAGACAATGTTCGGCCCCCTCTAATATCCCAAGACCCATGGAAATGGAATGGGCCGCTCCAAGGCCACAGTTCTCAAATCCCATACCGCTCAACAGGGTATTGGCTTCTATGACCATTTCAACAGCCGGCGTCACAGTATTCTCGTCAACAGCTAATTTAGCGGCTGTGCCAAACTCGAGAAGGATATCATAGGCTAACCTGGCAATGGACAGACCGGCGGCGGTTGCCATAGCCCCGGAAAAATTTTTTGCGCCTGAATTTTCACAGGTTTTGGCCTCTATCCACGTTGCCAGGGCATCCCCCATTCCTGCCACAAAAAATCTGGTTGGTGCCTCAGCAATGATCTGAGAATCCACGATTATCACATCGGGGTTCCTTTTCAGTTTGATCTCCCTATCAAATTGGTGGTCGTCTGTGTACTGCAAGGCCTCTGCACTGCATGGCGCATCGGTTGAGGCGATAGTGGGTACGATGACAAGGGGTAAATCCATTTCATAGGCAACCGCTTTGGCAGTATCGAGGGCAAGGCCTCCCCCGGCACCCACAATGATATCAGCGCCAAAGTCGGTTGCTTTTTTTGCCAGTCCGGCTGCATCGGATCTAGTCCCTTTTCCTGAAAACACGGCGAAATCACATTCCATGGAATGTTCAGCCACGCTTTTCGAGACATGTTCTCTTATGGTTGAAAGGGCTGTTTTTCCACCAATGATGAAGGGTTTTGACCCTAAGGGTGAAATGTATTTCCCACAATCCCCGATAATGCCATATCCCTGTATATAGCGATTTGGTGCAGTCATTATCTTAATCATGATCCTTCCTCCTCCCTGGTTCCCTGATTACTCCTCTTCTTGGTGTGCATGAGGAATCCTTCAGGGAATGGTTGATTGGCAGCAAGATAAACAGGTCCTACCTCATCGATCCATACATCAGTAGTGAGTGCGGGTTTCTCAACCCTGCACCGCATAGCCACCGTCTACGGGTATAGCTAAACCCGTGACGAAATCCGAAGCAGGGCTTGCCAGAAATATGGCTGTTCCTGCCAGGTCAATGGGATCTCCCCACCGACCTGCAGGTGTCCTAGCTTTGACTCCTTCTTCCAATCCGGGGATATCCCTTTTCCCGCCTGCGGAAAGATTTGTATTAATCCATCCGGGAAGGATACAATTTACCTGAATATTATCGCCGGCCCAAGCAACCGCCAAGCTGCGGGTCAGCTGCAGGATCCCCCCCTTGCTGGCTCCGTAAGCGGGAAGGGCCCCGACACCAAAGATCGAAGTCAAGGAACCAATGCTGATGATCTTTCCGCCGCCTGCTCCTTTCATGGTGGGGTAAACGGCTTTGGCGGCGATAAAAAAACTGCGCAGGTTGATTTCGATATTTTCATCCCACTCGGCAACGGACATGTCCTGGGGCAACTTGTGAATAGCAATACCGGCGTTGCTCACCAGGATGTCGATTCCCCCGAATGTATCGAGCACCTGTTTCACCATCTCATAGATTTCTCCCTCCTGCCGCACATCCACTTTTAGGCCCATCACTTCCACACCGAAATCCCCTTTCATTTCAGCCACAGCATCAGCCGTCTTGGCTTCATTCCGAGCACCGATGACAATGTTGGCCCCGGCCCCTGCGAGTCCCCGCGCGACCCCCTTGCCGATGCCTCCGTTTCCACCCGTTACAATAGCCACCTTACCGTCCAAGCCAAACATCTCTTTCATCGTGTCTCTCATGAAGAACTCCTCCTGTTATGTTCATAGTAAGCTTGATGATCCTGTAAAAAGTCAGAAGCCCCATATACAGGAATTTTTGTAAGATTGGGGGAGGTTGGTAAGTTTTGAAGGAGCATGATACTCATCCCCCTCTTCACGAGCTCTCTCAATCCCCTCCCTTCCAGATGTTTGGGCAAAAACGCAAAGACGGCCCAAAGAAGATATCGATTCTCCCGCCGCCTTATGAGCCCGCAGAAAGAACACTCCGCAAACCATCACATGCTGTAAAACATGTGGACCGTCCAACCGAGCACCTCTTGGCATGGCGATATAGTAGATTATCTCTGAGCCGGAGTCAATATAACCCTCAATGCCTCCCTCCAGCCCCATAGATCCGCCTTCCGTATGCGATCCATGGTTGACTATTTATTTTTAGACCTTAGACTATTGAGCATTCTTCAAGCGGCAACGATAAAGAAGTCAGGTGAGGAGAAAAGAACTGATATGTCTCAGAACATGATCCCAGGAAATTTCGCGTATCATTTAGAGGCAAAGGCAGCAGAAAAGCCTGATTTTACGATCATGACCTTTGAAAACGGTGAGTACCCTGATGAAGTGCTCACCTACGGGAATATCGTCATAAACGGAAGGAAAGTCATCACATTATTACAGGATAAAGGCATTGGCACAGGCGATGTCTTTTGTCTTGTCATGAGAAATCATCCGGAGTTTGTCTATTTCCTTTACGCAGCCGCGGCATTAGGGGCGGTCATGGTTCCTGTGGATCCCCGCATAAAGTCTGAGAGGCTTCACTATATTCTCAAAAATTCAGGCTCCAAAGGAATCATCTTCTCTGGTGAGTTCATGGAGGGTGTGAAAGGGCCTTTGCAAGATCTTCCAGATATCCGGGTGATCGGCGTGGCATACAAAGAAGGCTTTGAAACTCCGGTGGTGGAGGAATATCCTAATCTGAACGAAATCCTGGCAGGGCCGGAAGCTCCTCCCCCCCATAAAATGCATGACGATCCCGATCCCCCCGTCGAAATCATCTATACATCCGGCACTACCGGAAATCCTAAGGGAGTTGTGGTAAGGGGTAGTCGTTTTCTTTCTTTTAAGCAAAATGCCGAGATCATGTGGAAGCATTCACCGGATGATATTCTCTATACAGGACTCTCGTTAACTCATGGGAATGCCCAGGGCGTGACCATGATTCCTTCCCTGTATCTCTCCATTCCTGCGGTTATCAGCAGGAAGTTTACCAAAAGCCGGTTGTGGGATATCTGCCGGAAATACGGATGCACCACCTTCTCCCTTTTGGGGGGGATGATGATGGGCATTTATAGTGAGCCGCCACGGCTAGACGACGCGGATAATCCCGTACGTGTGGTCATTAGCGCGGGCACCCCTCGGGATATTTGGGAAGTATTTGAAAAACGCTTCAATGTCCTGATCCACGAATGGTACGCTGCGATGGAAGGGGGCCTCGCACACAAGCCGCCTGGTGTGGGGCCTATTGGGTCCTTCGGTAAGCCCATCGAAGGGTTCTCGGAGATGAAGGTAGTCAGAGAAGATGGTACCGAGACCCTTCCGGGTGAAATCGGTGAGCTCATTAGCCGCGACATAGGCCGGAAGCCGGTGGTAGAATATTTCGGGAACAAGGAGGCCTCCGAGCAGAAGACGCAAGGAGGCTGGCTCCGTTCCGGAGACATGTGCCACAGGGATGAGCAGGGTTATTTTTTCTTCGATTACCGGAAAGGCGGAGGTCTCCGCAGAGCGGGTGATTTTATCATGCCTGAGCACGTAGAGGCCGTTATTGTCAAGCATCCAGATGTAAACGATGTGTGTGTATACGGTATTCCTGCTGCATCAGGTGCGCCGGGTGAGAGCGATATTGTGGCCTCCATTGCGCCGGTCCAGGGGCGTGATATCGACCCGAAATCGATCTATCTTATGTGCGTTGAAAATTTGGAAAAGAACGCTATCCCTTCATTTCTCCAGATTGTAAACGAGATTCCCAAGACAGCCTCGGAGAAAAATCTCGATAGTGTCTTGAGGGAAGAATTTACTAAGGATGCGGACAACGTGTATTGTCTTGAAGATTATACATAGAGGGAGATTGAATGTTATGTACAAAGTCAAAATCATAGGAGGGGCCATGACCCCATTTGGACGCCATTTGGATCGCAATCTGAAATCTCTCGTGGCCGAAGCGGTCAACGGCGCTCTAAAAGACTCAGGTGTGACCAAAGGACAGCTTGGGGGGGTTTGGGTGGGGAATGCCTCTCAAGGCGTCCTTCAGGGGCAGGAATCCATCCGGGGTCAGGTGGTCATGCGGGCCATGGGGATCGACGGCATTCCGGTAATAAACGTTGAAAACGCCTGTGCTTCCTCTGCCACGGCCCTCCACGGGGCAAGGGCCCAGATCGCCTTGGGGGAGATGGACGTAGCCCTGGTGGTGGGGATGGAAAAGATGTATTTTGAGGACCGCACCAGGGCCCTTGCGGCCTTATCGGGGTGTATGGACGTTGAGATCCTTTCACAACTGATGCAAACCTTTGCCGAGCAGGAGGAGAAGATCCGCAAGGAAAAGGAAAAAAAAGGGGAAGGAAAAAAGCAAAAGAGCGGGCAGCGTTCCATTTTTATGGACTTTTACGCATCTCTCATTCGGACCCATATAGAAAAGTACGGGAGTACACAGCGACAGTTAGCAGTCATTTCCTCCAAGAATCATTATCATTCCTCAATGAACCCCCTTGCCCAGTATCAAAATACCCTAACCGTGGAAGAGGTCCTTGAGGCTCCGGAAGTGGCTTGGCCCCTGACGAGACCCATGTGTTCACCCATCGGGGATGGTGTGGCAGCCGTGGTTATCTGTTCTGAGGCCTTTGCAAGGAAGATGGGAGTAGGAAAAGGTGTTGAAGTAGCGGCCTGCATGCTGGCCAGCGGGGAGGATCCTGAAAAGCAAAAGGAGAGCAGCACCCTTGCCCGTTTGGCCCGGAGTGCCTATGAAAGGGCCGGCATCGGGCCTGAAGACATTCACCTGGCAGAGGTTCATGACGCTACAGCCTATGGTGAACTCAATGCCAGCGAGGAACTGGGTTTTTGCCCCATAGGGGAAGGGGGTGTTTTTGCTGAGGCTGGCCACAGCACCTTGGGCGGGAAGCTTCCCATCAATGTCTCCGGGGGGTTGGAATCGCAAGGGCATCCCATCGGAGCCACAGGGGTGCGGCAGATGGTGGAGCTTTGCTGGCACCTGACCCAGGACAAAAGGGTTGGGAAAAGGCTGGTTGAAGGGGCCAGAGTTGGTCTGGCCCAGAATTCGGGGGGGGCCATCGGCACATCCGAAGGAGCAATTTCCGTGACCATCCTGAAAAAATAGTGGATCACGAAGCCTCTCAATTCGGTTTGATACCATTTATAAAGACATTTAAAAGGGGGATACATTGACTCAAAGTTTTGAGGAACTCAAGCCCATGCTCCGCCCGACCGGGGTGCATATGGGCGTGATGGAAGTTGACGCGGATAAGTGCACCTCTTGCGGTCTGTGCCTTAAAAACTGCCCTTTCAAATGCTGGGAGATGGGAGAAAACGAAATTCCAAAGATGAAGGAGCAATACAGCTGTTTTTCCTGCTTCAACTGTATGGTCGCCTGTCCGGTGGATGCCGTTTCCATCGTCGAGGTATACCATGTGGAAGAAGGCTTCTTCGACATCCAATATCCCCCCATCAAGATGGCCCTTGAGCCCAGGGATGCAGAGGGCAATCCAGATGAATGGACTCCAATTGAACGGACGATCCTTGAGCGCCGCAGCGTAAGAAATTTTAAGGAAGATCCCGTACCCGAACCTCTTATACGGCGGGTCCTGGAAGCGGGACGTTTCACTCCGAGCGCTGGCAACCAACAGCCATGGAAGTTCACCGTGGTTACGGAAAAGGCGTTTATTCGTGAAATGGAGGAGGCTTGTCACTCAGCCTTGCAAGGAATATACACCATGTACCATGATGATGAGGCAGTAATGAACTTGGTGGGCGATCTGCCGATAGGCGCTTTTGACCCTCGGGTCCAGGGGGGCTTTTGCTGTGTGGCCAGGAAAGAACTTCCCGTCTTCTTAAACGCGCCAGCTGTTATATTCATAGGCTGCAACGAAAAGATGGCATCGCCTGAAGAGCATGCGGGTATCTGCGGTCAGAACATGAGCCTCGTTGCCAAATCACTAGGACTGGGATCCTGCTGGAGTAACTTCGGAGCGACCGTAGATATCATCCCAGAAATAAAGTCCAGGCTTGGATATGATGATACGTGGCGCATCTATTCGACCCTATGTCTCGGCTATCCCGCATTCAGGCAGGAAGGTATGGTGCCCCGCCAATGCAGGCCGGTCACATGGTTTCGCCCGGGTACTGATGGTCCGCAGGTGGAGGAGTAAAAGGCAATATGTGGAGGTGACGTTCATTGTGGACGGGATGTTCATTGATGAAAGGGTTTACGAACTATAAGACTTTTGAGGGCAGAGAATCGTTCTCGCGGAAGATCGGCTTGTTTTGAATCGCTTAGAGTGCGAGAGTCAAAGAATCATTCCTATACAAGGAGGAATTCTAATATGGTACGTGCAAAGCTGGAGTCGGATAAGGTCTTCGACGATTGGATGGCCAGGAATAACGAACGGATCGGGGAAATCCTGATTCCGCAGGTTGGTGAGTACCCGCCAACCTTGGAGAACTTTTACGGCTCAGTGATGAATGAATGGGTCACCACGGATTTGATCAGACACTATGTGGATGCCATCGGTGACAGGAACCCCTTGTGGCGAAGCGAAGACTATGCAAAAAAGACGAGATGGGGCGGCATCATAGGGCCTCCAACCTTTACTGACAGCATCGTCCAGCCTTACCCCTATAAGCAGGAGCCTGAAGAGTTTAAGAAATTCAATGGATTCGTGACCCTGCCGAACGGGACAAGGCGTGAGCTGTATGAGCCGATTCGGCCCGGTGACCATGTAAGGGCCATTCGCAGATATCTCGGTATCACGGAGGTAGAAACGGCAAGACCCGAACCTGTCCGGGAGTTCGACGAGGTGGTCCAGAGACAGATCATCAACCAGCGGGATGAGATCGTAGCCGTCCTCTATAGTCACGCTACCCAGTTACTCAACCATGAGATGTCGCCAGAAAACCCTCTTTATCCCAAAAGAAAAAGAATAAGGCTCACCGACGAACAGCGGGACGCTATCTATCATAACTACGACAACGAAACGTGGCGCGGTGCTGCGACCAGGTTTTGGGAGGATGTGGCTGTAGGAGAGGAACTTGAACTCCATCCCGTCGGTCCTTACACCGTCTATGATATCGCCGCTTTCTACACAGCAATGAGCGGTCATGCCGTGGCGTTCGAACTGGAATGGGAGAGGATTAAATTAAACTTTGATTTTGCCTGGCTGGACCCTGAAGTAAACGCCTGGACCTGCGGAGGGGTATGCCACTTTGAAGACAACAAGGGACCACATTCACAGATCTGGGCTAATGGTTATGCGGCTGGGTTTTACTCCCAGTTGGAAGGGCTTCTGGGGCGGATGATAACTTCCTGGATGGGTGATGATGGTTTTCTCAAGGTGCTGGACACAAGGGTTCCGTGCTATCCCATGGCCGGAGATCTTCTACATTGTAAGGGCCGGATCACGAACAAATCCGAAGTCAACGGAGAGTATCTTGTCGATATGGACGTGGTGTGCGAAAGCATGGACGGGTTCGCACTCGTGAAGGGAACGGCCCAGGTGCAATTGCCTTCACGGTCGGATTTCGAGGGCCTGCGCTATTAATGCCGAAAGGAGGTTGGGGTTATGTATGATAGTGAAACGGCAAGGTCCGGAAATCTTAAGGCCGACTTGGTAATCATAGGCGGCGGTGGCGGCGGCCTTGCGGCAGCGGTGGCCGCGGCAGAAGAGGGGGCCGAAAAGGTGATCGTACTGGAGAAGCGGGTTGCCATGGGTGGCAATACCGCCCTTTCCGTGGGACCCTTTGCTGCCGACAGCCCTGCTCAAAAGCGGGCCGCAATTGAATTCCAGCGGGATGAGCTTTTCAAGATTGCTATGAATTGGGCCCACTGGAAGGTTAATCCTAGAATTGTTCGCGCTTTCATAGACAAGTCTGGAGACACCATTCGATGGCTCGAAGAAAAAGGAATGCGCTTTAGATGTATGGCGCTCTATCCCAACCAGTCGCCATTGGTGTGGCACGTTCCGGAAGGCGGCAGCGGTGCCGATATTATCAAGGTGTTATCGGGTGAGTGCAAAAAACTGGATGTGGAGATGTTTACGAGTGCCCCTGCAAAAAAAATACTGATTGGGCCTGATGGCAAAGTAACCGGGGTTCTGGGGGAACGGAAAGGGGAGCAGTTTCCCATCACAACGAAGAGCGTGATTATCGCCTCGGGTGGCTATGGAGGCAACAAGGAACTGCTTAAACAATACTGCCCGAATTATCGCGATAATATGAAGTGCGACGGTCTGCCTCACATGGGTGATGGGCTGCTCATGGCCATGGAAATAGGGGCGGCTACTGAAGGGTTGGGGTTGTTGTTGCTTTCTGGGCCGCAGATTCCCCAGGCCGCAGCCCTGCAACTCGGAACTAACCCCGACAATTCAATGATAGCCCCTTTGATGGCTGTAGCCCTGGAGCCCGACACCCTCTGGCTAAACAAAAGGGGTAAGAGATACGTCGATGAATCCACCACATACCATCACTTTATGTCCTCAAACGCCGTAAACATGCAACCTGACAACCTTACGTTCACCATTCTCGATCACACCATGGTGGAGGCGAAGGCCAAAGAGGGACTTCTCATCGGCCTGGGAAGGTCCGGCCATGAGGAACAGAGAAGTGGAATGCCGGGACTGCAAAGAGAGCTTAAGCGGCAGTCCGATAAGGACTGGCTGAAAATAGCCGACACCTGGGACGAGATTGCCGATTGGATGGGGGCCAACCGCGAGGTATTGAAGGCTTCGGTAGATGAATATAATAAAGCCTGTGATAGGGGCCATGACCCGATTTTTGCCAAAGGCAGGGTTCATCTGGTCCCGTTGAGGACGCCCCCCTATTACGCCATCAAGGGTAATTCGGATTTCCTGGATACCATAGGCGGCATCAAGGTCAACGAACACATGGAGGTTTTAGACAAACAAGATAATCCTATTCCGGGTCTTTTTGCCGCCGGTGTCGTTGCAGGTGGATGGCAGGCGGATACCTATTGCGACGTTCTTTCTGGTGCCACATCGGGCTTTGCCTATAACTCGGGACGTATCGCCGGAGAAAACGCAGTCAAATTTCTTGCGGCAACACAGTCAATAGCATAAACAACACATATGCGTATAATGGTGTAAAAATTTCTTGGGCTTTCCGCTCCATTAATTACTCTCCCTGCAACTAAGCGTGACAGTGCAATTGTAAAAAGATATTTCAGTATGTGATTCCGCTATTTCTTCGCTTCAATGCCTCCAAAGTGACCCTTTCGGGGTTCGCAGGCGGGGAATACTTACCCCTTCCGGCCTCTAAAGGGCCGGCTTTCCCCTTCCTGCTCACCCTCGAAGGGTACCCCGCTTCTCCACCAGATTCGCTCAGAAACAACGGAGTCCCCTTAGAAAAGTCCAGAAACTCCAGTAAAAAATAATCTTGTAATCTTATGTGCTTTTCTATTATAGAATAGGCTTGTAATGATTGGGTTGAGAATATTCATAGGGAGCATCGTATGTTGGCGATACGGTATTATCAACATGGCGGGCCCGAGGTATTGAAATGCGAGGAGGTACCAACTCCGAGACCGGCGGCTCATGAAGTGTTAATTCGCGTTGAGGCCGCAGGGGTGAACTATGCCGATACGGTAAGGCGCAATGGCGATTATTATCCCGTCCCCACGGTGTTTCCCGCTATACCGGGCGGCGAGATTGTCGGCAGCATCGAGGCATTGGGCGAAGGAATCGATCACCTTGAGGTTGGGGACAAAGTATTTGCGCTTATTGACCAGGGAGGCTATGCCCAGTATGCCGTTGCGACGGTCAGCAATATCATCCCGGTTCCAAAGGGACTCGATCCGGTCCAAGGTATTGCCCTCATAGTTCAGGGCCTGACAGCGGCCCTTGTGCTCAAGGAGACCGCGGGTTTGCGCACTGGAGAAAGTATTCTCATCCAGGGTGCGGCCGGAGGTGTTGGTCTGCTCTCGGTACAACTCGCGAAAATCTACGGTGCGGGACTCGTCATTGCCGCCGCGGGTTCGCCCGAAAAGCGCGAATTCGCACTCAGCCTCGGCGCCGATCTTACGGTCGATTATACCCTCCCCGATTGGCCTCAACACGTGCTCAAGGCAACCAATGGGCACGGCGTAACTATAGTCCAGGAAATGACGGGTGGGCATGTATTCCAGCAGAGCCTTGATTGTCTTGCGAAATTTGGTCGACTGGTGGTATACGGTTTCGCCAGCCGGGAACCCGTCAACCTCGATCCGGGGCGCCTCTTACCCTTCAACCACACGGTAAAGGGCTTCTATCTGGGTGGTTTCCTTAAAGACAAGCCGGAACTCGTCAGTGCGACCCTTGCCGAATTGACCGGTTTCGTCACATCCGGTCGACTCAAACTCCATATGGGTGGCGTTTTTCCCTTGACCAAAGCGGCAGAGGCTCACCGACTTCTCGAAGGTCGGCAGACGAAAGGTAAGCTGATTATCCTTCCCTGGAATACTATTTGAGAAGGCTTGTAATCACACGCGCTTTGTGCCCGATTTTTTTAGCGATGAGCCTACAATGTATTACCATCGATTTTTAGGCACTGGGGCACAAAGTCTTTTCTATTCCTGAAAGGGGGATAGATAACCATGAAGATCCTTTTAGCCAATGTAGCAGTCGCGGAGGAGGGAAGCGAGGCCGGTCAGTTTGTCGAGAAGGTACTGGTTCCCATGTGGCGAAGGAACCTGGAACTGGTTAAGCAAAAGGATACCAAGCTCACCTTCCGCTTTCCCAGATGGGGGATTACCGGTTTGGATGGCTTTTTCTATAGTTATCTTGACATGTTAAATGCCAAGTCCGTCTTCCACGCCGCCGTCCAGGCAGAGCTAGAAGGCTTTGATGCCGCGATGATAACCTGCTTCGGTGATCCCATGTTATGGGCCATCAGGCAGGCCGTAGATATTCCGGTCGTAAGCCTTGGTGAATCATCCATGCTCCTAGCCACCATGATGGGATACAAGTTCGGGGTTGTCACGATCTCACCATACAATATCTATGAACAGGAACATACCATAGCCAAGTATGGTTTGACCGAGCGATTGGCAGGTATCCGACCGAACCCGGAACCTGGCGACGAGCAGTCAGAAGCCCTGATAGATGCCCGCCATGCGATTGAATCTTTTAAAAAGGTAGGAAGGGAGCTAATAGCAGATGGCGCCGAGGTCCTTATCCCAGGCTGTGGGTTGCTCTCACCCGCATTGCGCCTGGCTCCGGGCGCTGAAAAGGAGTATCCCAATGGTCTGATTGAGGTGGATGGCGTGCCTGTAGCGGATGTCATGGGGGAAACCATAAAGATGGCGGAAACGCTGGTCACGTTAAAGCGCTCTGGTTCCTGCTGGATCAGCCGTAAGGGCCTCTATGCCCAGGCAACAGAGCAAGCAATAGAATGCGGACGGATGGTGCTGAAGGATGACGGACCAGGCTTCTGGGACATATACTA
>Ga0209636_10006115_pt1 | contig 12299 bp, 7 predicted proteins | sample DeeMarSWOR152_54_FD_187464 | JGI IMG/M metagenome (GOLD analysis project Ga0209636, IMG submission 187464) | Marine sediment microbial communities from White Oak River estuary, North Carolina - WOR-1-52-54 (SPAdes) (version 2) | ecosystem: Environmental > Aquatic > Marine > Intertidal zone >...
TCCTCTTCAATGTACTGATTTTTTACCTTCTCAATCACCTCTTCATAGGGGATAACCGATCCCTCCTTTTTCTCGGTTACCTTGATGATATGGAATCCTATTTTCGTCCGAATTAATCCGCTGAGCTCCCCTCTCTGGAGGTTGAAGCTGCTCCGCTCGAATTCGGGCAGGAGTTCTCCCCTTTTGAAAAACCCCAGATCCCCTCCATTTTTTGCCGATGCGTCATCGGAGTACAAACGGGCAATTTCACCAAAATCCTCGCCACGGTGCAGCCTCTCTAAAATCATTTTGGCCTTATGGCGAAGTGCCTCCACCAACATGTCATCGGCATCCTGAGGGATTCCGATCAAAATGTGGCTAGCCCTTATTTGGTCGGGGTCCTTGAATCGTTCGATGTGTTCTCTGTAGAACCTCTTAAGATCCTCGTCTTCAACGGAAAATTCCGGCCTGACCACGTGAGAAACCAATTTGGCTTTCTTAATCTGTTCCTTCAACTGTTGTCGGAAATCCTCCCAGCTCAAACCATCCGCCATCAAAGCCCTCTTCAGCTGTTCATCGGTTACGATGGCATTTAACCTCTTTACGTCTTCGATGGCCATATCGATATCCCTGTCAGATACCCTTATCGCCCATTTTTTGCACTGCTGATCGACTAACGTCTCCTCGATAAGGCGATCGAGAATCTCCCTTCTCGAATCGAAGACCTTAGTCTCTTTCTCCCATTGATTACCAGTGGCCTCTGACTTACCTCGCAGTTTTGAATGATACCGTTCCAGTTCGGAAAGGGTAATAATCTCGCCGTTGACGATGGCGACGATCTTATCGATGATCGTTGCCCCGCACGACCCCTCGGATAGATAGAAGATGAGGAATATGAAGATGGAGAAGATGGATTTCCGCATGAATCAGTGGGTATATTCCAACAGCTGTTTGTTGATTTTGATTTTGGCCTTTGCCTTCAACCCTGAAAGCCAGCTATAGTACATTTGTTCGTTCTTATCCTCTCTAATTTGATGGGCGATCTCATCCTTTACTTCATCAAATTCTCGAACCTTAGCCTCGACCTTCTCCTCGATCTTGAAGATATGATATCCGTAGGGGCTCTTGATGACTTTGCTGACCACCCCTACCTTCAGGGAAAAGACCTCATCGAAGGGCTCCGGCATTTCGCCGCGCGCGAAAAATCCCAGATCCCCACCATAAAACCTTTCGGGCATCATCGATTTTTCCTTGGCAAGCTCTTCGAAATCCTCCCCTTTTCTCAGCCTCCTCAAGATCTCTTTGGCCTCGTTTTCCGTGGCCACCACGATCTGCCTTGCCCTCACCTGCTCGGGAAAGGAATATTCCTTGATATGATCCATATAGTACTGCTTCACCGATTTATCATCGATGGGAGCATCGAATTGGGCCACGGTATTGATGACCTTCTCCGCCACGAGTTTTTCCTTCAACCGCCGTTTCCACTGCTCGAAACTCATTCCGCGATCCTCGAGTATGGCCCTGAAGCTCTCGCCGGCATAATCCCTTTTTAGGGCTAAAATAGTCTTATTGATCTCCTCCTCCGATACATGGATATCCATACGCCGAGCCTCTCCGAGGATGAGCTTTCGGTTGATGATTTGTTCGAGAAAGGCGGTTTTCAACTGGTCCAGGGATTCCCTGTCCTCCGGTAGTTTTCCATTTTCCAATTTAATATCCCCCAATTCGTTATTAAATTCCTCCAAGGTTATCAATTCATCATTCACCTGGGCCAGAACGTCCTGGGGAAGATTCGCCTCCTCCTTCTGACATCCCATGGGACAGAGGACTATCAATAGGCCAATCCACAGAATTACACTACACCTGGACCAGAAGCGCATTCCATTCCCCCCGACACTGCCTTGGGGGGTCTTTTCCCTCCTGGCGAATTGATTCAATGATGCCACCATATTTTTACCTCACCGTTGAATGTATGTGGCTTCTTAGCTTTCCTCCGGCGCGAGGGGGATCGCTGGGATCCCCCGAGGTTTAGCATATTGGACTAACTCCTCCAAGGTGTTTTTCGTCTTCCCTAATGCTTCCCGCCACCCCCCCTTGTCCATGAAGAGAATCAACTCGAAACTGGGGGTGAATTGATATCGATCCCTGTTTTCCTGAATGAGGCCGACGATCCCCTGGGGGGAAATCTCGGAGCTCTCATCAAAGGCGATTACCGCTCTTTCCTCGGATAGGTTCAGTTTCCTCACCCTGAGACGGGTCAAGAGCTGTTTGAGCTTCATCGCCTCCAGCAAGTTTAACGCTGGAGGTGGAATGGGCCCAAAGCGGTCGGTGAGTTCCTCCCGCATATCATCGATATCTTCCTCGGAACGAGCCGATGACAATCGTTTGTAAAAAAGCAATCTCTGGTGGGGATCGCAGATATAGTCATCGGGGATAAAGGTGGCAAAAGGGAGCTTCATTTCCGGTGTGATGTCCTCCAGGACTTCCTCCCCCTTCAGCTGCTTCACTGCCCTCTCCATGAGTTGAGTATACATCTCATATCCCACCGCTGCAATATGCCCCGATTGAGAAGGCCCCAATATGTTTCCCGCTCCCCTAATCTCCAGATCCTGGACGGCAAGCCTGAACCCTGAACCCAACTCGCTCAATTCCTGCAGGGCCCTCAGGCGCTTTAGGGCATCCCCGGATATGGAGGACTCCGATGGAACCAGGAGGAAGGCATAGGCCTGATATCTCGATCTACCAACCCTGCCCCTCAGCTGGTAGAGTTCCGCAAGGCCAAATCTCTCGGCGTGGTTGATGATGATGGTGTTCGCGGTGGGGATGTCCAGACCCGACTCGATGATGCTCGTACAGAGCAGCAGATTGTATTCCCTCCGCATAAAGGCGAGCATCACCCTTTCCAGATCCCTCTCCCTCATTTGACCATGGGCGATGGCCAGAGATGCTTCGGGGACAAGCTGCTCCAGGTATCGGGCCATGGCTGAAATGTTATGGACCCGATTGTGAACGAAGAAGACTTGACCATTCCTTTGAATTTCCCTCAGGATGGCCTGGCGGATGATGTCCTCATCAAAGCGGCTCAGAAACGTCCGTATAGAGAGCCTGTCCTCCGGAGGGGTATTAATCACGCTCAGGTCCCTTATTCCCGTCAAGGCCATGTGGAGTGTCCGGGGAATAGGTGTTGCCGTTAAGGTCAATACATCGACCGTTTTCCTCAACTGCTTCAGCCTCTCCTTGTGACTGACGCCAAACCGATGTTCCTCATCGGTGACAAGCAATCCCAAATCCCGGAAATCGACGTCCCTCTGAAGCAAACGGTGGGTTCCGATGATGATGTCGATTTTCCCCTGCTTCAATTTCCCGAGGATCTGCCTCTGCTCGTTCCTCCCCTTAAATCGGCTGAGGATATCGATGATAACGGGGTAGTGCTGGAATCGCTCGGAGAAGGTTTGGTAGTGTTGCTGAGCCAAGACCGTGGTGGGTACCAAAACGGCCACCTGCTTGCCGTCCATGACCGCCTTGAATGCCGCCCTAATGGCTACCTCCGTCTTTCCATATCCTACATCACCACAGATAAGGCGGTCCATGGATTTGGAGTCTTCCATGTCCACTATTACATCATTGATGGTCTTTAGCTGGTCAGGCGTCTCCTCGTACTGAAAAGCTGCCTCAAATTCCTTAAAGTAGCCATCCCCCTTGGAGAAGGCAAACCCCTCGAATACCTGCCTGGCCGCATAGAGGTCCAGGAGCTCCTTAGCCATTTCCTCGATGGATTTTCCCACCTTCCGCTTCAATCGCTTCCATGATGATCCACCCAGCCGATCCTGTCTGGGGCCTCTATCCTCAAAACCGACATATTTCTGGATGAGGTTGATTCGATCCACGGGCACATAGAGTTTATCCCCTCCCAGGTATTCCAACAGGAGGTAATCGTTGCTTATCCCTTGAATATCCAGGCGTTTCAATCCCCGATAAATCCCGATCCCGTAGTCGATATGGACCACATAGTCGTTCTCATTGAGCTCGGAGAAGGAGGTAACGGAGAAATCCCCCGGTCTTCTATGAACCTCAGCGATTCTCCTCCGATGGCCGAAAATCTCCTCCTCAGTAATAACTACGAAGTCCCTGGAGGGGAGGCGGAACCCGGACGAGAGGTCTCCGGTGAGAATGATGAAGTCGCCTTCTCCGGTCATTGGTGGGAGGTCCGCGAAACGGGAAAGCCGGCCTTCCAACCATTGAGAGAAGGGGATTGTGCTCAGTTGCGGGGTGAGTTTATATTCGATCAACAATTCCTGGAATCGCTCCGCCTGGCCCAAGTGGTGGGCTACGATGATGATTTCAATTCCCTTTCTATGCCAGGATTTCAGTCGTCCAACCAGGGGAGAAAGCAGGGTCTCCCTCTTTCCGAGGGACTTTCCGCCCGCCCTCATATCCTCGTTGGATTCAACGGTGAACCGAAGGATTTGGTCCCCCACACTTTTCAATTCAGGGATATCCATTTCCCCTAGGAGCAGTTTCCTCAACGTTCGCCAGTTTGATTTAACAGTCTCCAGGGGGAAATACCATCGGTCGGGCAACGGCGGGATCTTCCCCTTGGCGACAGCTCGATCAAACCTCTCTCTGATCTGACTCCAGAAGGCCTCACCTTCCCTCTCCACCTCGAAGAGATCATCGATAGCGAGGATTGTCTTAGGGTTCAAATAGTCGAAGAGGGAAGCAAATCCCTGATCATCGGGGGCCTCCATTATCTCCTTGGCCGGGAGGATCGAGATGCTTTCATAATGCTCGTGTGACCTTTGGGTTTGCGCCTCAAAGGCCCTTATGGACTCGATGCGGTCGCCGAAGAACTCAACCCTCAGGGGGTCCCGGTATGAGGGGGAAAAGAGGTCGATGATTCCCCCTCGAACGCTGAAGTCACCTTTTTCCTCCACCAACGGGACCCGAGCATATCCGCCACGTATTAACCTCTCAATGAATTCCTCCCTGTCTATCTCATCGCCTCTGCTCAAGGCAATGGTCAATTGCTTGAGGGTTTTGGGGTTCATTACCCTCTGCATGAGAGATTGGATGGACGTGACGATAATAGTCCCATTTTGAACCGCCACCTGGGAAAGGGTCGCCACCCGCTGGTCCACGATCTCCTGGCGGGGGGGAATCTCATCGTAGGGAATCGTCTCCCAGGAGGGGAAGACAAGGATCCTCTTTTCCGGCTTCGTGAAGAAACGCAGGGCCTCTGAAAAGGTCTCTGCATCATTCGGTCGAGGGGTAATGATTAAAAGAGGAAGCCCGGACTCCAGCGCGAGAAGCGAAAGGATAAAGGCCTTGGAAGACCCTTTTAACCCTACTACATGGGTTTCCTGGGAACCCTCCTTCGCCCAGTGGATCAGGTCGGAAAGGGGAAAATCCTCCTCAGGTCGATGGTAAAATCTTGGCTTAAGCGAAGACATTCTTATACCCCGTTCCTACGTCTAAGCGTAACCCAAAGACTGGCTGTAGTCAATGTATATCAATCCGGAGGTATTTGACTTCACATTGCAATCCGTTGGTCCTCCATTATGCAAGCATAAGAGAACGTTCACTATCTATGAGGGCGACAGATGGACATCCTCCTCCCGGATTGAGATTACAGCCTGGATCTGATCCTCCTGGCTGTGGGCCTTATATATTCCTTTTCGACCAGGGGTTTGCTTCTGGTTGGGCTTGTCGTGGGAGAATACTTTGAGCAATGAGCCAAATCAAATAGTATTGATCATCTCCCAAGGAATTGGTCATGATAAAAGGGTTCAAGGATTCAGGTGGTCACGGCTTCATGTGAAATGATCAAAAACTGCAAAGAGCTAAAGGTCTGGCCATAGGTCTTATCCACTCTGTCTGACGTCACATACGTGAATTGAAGCAATATCTATTTCTTGTAAAACAGGCGAGGGTGTCTGACGTTTCATGCGAGAAGTGAGGCAATATCTATTCCTTGTAACATAGGGGAAGGATATTGTTCGATGTTATTTACCTTTGTACAATAGTCTGTTATGGTGAGGAAAATCTGTGATGTTGAGGTGAGATATGGCCATCGCGATCATTGGTATGCTGGATGAGAGGGAAGAAGGTTTACGGCTATTGAGGGAGCAGATAGAGCAACGTGGGTACAAAACCATACTTATCGATTGTAGTATAGGTACCGGGGGGATCAAGGCCTCCCTGAAAGCGGATATTACCTGTGACGAAGTAGCCCAGGCGGGTGGAATGAGCATAGAGACAATCAGGAAGACGTTGGTCAAGGAGAGGAAGGAGGCGACTTCAGCCATGGCCGAGGGGCTGACAAGGAAAATGCTAGAGCTGTATCGGGCTGGGGAGGTGAAGGGAATGATAGCCGTTGGTGGAATGACGGGGACTCTTATGTCCATCACGGCGATGAAGGCCTTGCCCTTAGGGTTGCCTAAGCTCTTGATCTCAAGCGTGACAGCCATACCAGCATATACGGGCAAGCTTGCAGAATACTTTAGCATCAGGGACATAACGGTGATGCACAGCGTAGTTGACACCGTCGGCTTTAATCCCCTGGTGAGAAGCTTGATGGTTAACGGTGCAGGTGCAATATGTGGAATGGTCGAGAAATACGAACCTCCCGAGAAGGAGGGAAAACCATCTATTGCCATTACAGAGTTTGGTTTCTGTGATCAGGGTGCCTACTATGTGCGGGACCTTCTAAAGGGGAGTTATACTTTCGTCTCCTTTCATGCTACTGGGTTAGGTGATAGAGCGGCAGAGGAAATGGTCGGCCAGGGATTGTTCGAGGGCTTCGTTGATCTGGTGCCGTCCACCTTAGGGGAGTACCTTTTGGGGGGTAACCGCCCATCCGGGCCAGATAGACTGGAAGCAGCCGGCAATCAGGGTATACCTTACATCCTCTCACCCTGCGGATTTGATATGATAAGCTGTGGACCCCTGGAGAGGAGGGATAAAGCTGATCCCCTCTGGGTCTCCCGGAAGCTGGCGGAAAGAAAAATCTTGGTGCAAGATGCCATCAGGGTGCAAGCGAGGACAAACGCCGAGGAAATGCAAACCACAGCCCGGGCGGTGGCGGAAAAACTGAATCAGCACCGAGATAAGAAATTGGTTAAATTCTTAATCCCCACCAGGGGCTTCTCCTCTCTAAGCGTGGAGGGTGAACCGCTTTACGACCCGGATACGGACAAGGTCTTCGTTGACGCGCTCAGAAAAAACTTGGACCCGGAGATACACGTTATTGAGGTTGACACCCATATAAACACCCAGGAGTTCGCTCGGGCTGTCGCGGAAGCTCTCACGGAAAGCTTCAAACTACAAGCTAAAACCACGTAGGCAACCGTCTCCTATGCCCCAAAGCATAGGCTTAGGGGCCGTAATTACGGTGTTGATCGCATGTTCCTCTTCTTTGAATATCATACTGGGAGGGGAATATCATACTGTAAGGGGTGAAGCGATTGTTCGAACCATTTGATAACTTCACTCCGTCCACTCAACTATAAATACCCGGGATCTTGGCCAGGCACTGCTGTTCTCCTGTTCCTATTGCTTCCTCTGATACATTTGTGGTCATTCTCACCTCTCCTTTTCTGTTTAGGATTGATGCTAAGCGAATTCAGGTTTGATTTGGTCGACGTCAATCAGCGTAAACACCTCCCTCAGATTTGCCTTATGATCCATTCCAAATGAGGGCGATCAGGCAGTAGTCTCATCTGGAAGCGGGGCAAGCGTTGTTAGTGGCTTCTTCTTTAGTCTCATACCAAACAAGAACCGCACGATGTTAAAGCGCCTAACGAACAGTTCGTACAGGACCATGATCAGAGGGAAGGAAATCACGATGATGATCAGGTACTTGGGTAGAATGGAGATGTTCCACCGTATGACGAACCATCCAACAAGAAGGATAACCGTCTGGTGGAGTATGTAGAAGGGAAGGACCGCCTCGTTGCCATAGACTAGTACCTTGTTGCTGAAATTCAGGTACCTGGCTGCCATGCTCAGGATGAACATGACCCAGCAAAAATTGCCGATGCTCATCACGATGTTGAAGAGTACGTATATCCATGAGAAGGACTCGGCACCCGGATAGGGATAGCGCAACCCAAAAATGAGGGCCGCTTCCCCCGCATAGGCAAGGATGCCCAGGGCAAGCCATATCCATCCGTGTCTCTCGTAGCCTTCGGTAAAGCGTCTGTCGGCCGCCATGACATAGCCTATGAAAAAGAAGACCGCGTAGTAGACGAGATCGGCCCAGGTATGCTCTCCCCGAAAGAAGCCTCTCAGACCGATCCGCACGAGGGCAAGGAGGATCAGGAATAGGAAGATGCCACCTCGGCGATCGTTCCACCCAGCCAGTCTTGCGATCAGGCGCTGACCTGGTTCTGATTTAAGATAGAGAAGCAACGGCAGGATCAAGAGAGACACAATAAAGAGAAACTGGAGGAACCACAAATGACCGGGCCAGAGGTTGGTAAGGTAGGGTTCATTAAGGTACAACCTGAAGGACCCCGAGGAATCCCAATAGGGCGGAAGCACCTTCCAGATGGAGTGGACATACCCCCCATGGGAAACGATATCAAAGTAGAACTGAGGTGGGAGAAGGATGAATATGCCCACCGTGTAGAAAGGAATCAGGAGTCGCTTGACCCGCTCAAAGAGATAATGCCCGCTGCTCCTGGATTTTAGCGAGTGCCAGGACCCCAGTCCTGAAAGGAGAAACAAGAGAGGCATCATCCACAGATCGAGCCAACCCTGGAAAAGAGTCAGCACGTCGCTCTGCTGGGCATTTTTCAAATGCCAATCAATGGTGTCGAAGAAACGGCCGCAGTGCAATACGAAGACGGCTAGCGTTGCCACAATCCTCACCCAATCAATATCGTACCTTCGTTCTCTCATGATCTTGCTTCCATATTGATGGATTCAACTAGCTGTAATCCTCGTGGAATGGTATAGTATGGAATGTAGTAAACAATGCCTTTGGCTAAGGCATTATATGTTAATCCTATAAGCTCGATTACTGGATGAGCATGCCGAATGCTTTCGAACGGCCCTATTGCAAACAACCTCATGCCGGCGAGATACTCTGTTAGTTGTCCCCTCTCTACTCCAAGCTGGTTTCCACATCTGATCGAATGCCTTGCATCATCTTTCGCATGCCCACCAGCATGCAAGCCCAACCCGGCACTGAGAAGAAGATTGAAAGCATCGCTGAATCGTAGGCACTTTCGAGATCGTGTATCGCTTGTTCATGGCTCAACAAACTGCCTGGCGGGCCGCCAATACCGCAGGCAAAATAGGCTGCGATGAACAAGAACATAAGTCCGACCATGTTCCACTGAGCAGCCGTCCGTAGTGATCCCTTGGCCACGTTGAGGATCTTCATCCAGTACCAGACGACCAAGGTGAAGAGCAAAGCTCCGACCGTTCCGAATGTGCCAAAATAGAGCCATACCCAGGTAGGGAAACTCATCTAACCACCTCCTTAGCCTTACGTCCGTGGATCAATCCGCCGATGATCATCAGGACTGCGCCGATAGGCGGACCTAAGCCCCAAGCAAGGACCCCCCATAATGACGTTGATGGTACGATCCCCCACAATGTCGCCCCTGGTACGACCCCTAAAACGATCAACCAGAAGTTCAACGTCATTAAAACGTGCATACAGAAAATACCGAGAACAAATACCACCAATCCCCATCTCTTATGTTGCATCCTCTTCCTCCTTCTAGGGCTGTCTTGTCTTACTTCCTGTGATCACATCATCATGTCATCTGGACTCCCTTGTCGCTCCCAATCCCGGCTGGACACATGATGATCAAGCGGTAATCCCTTCTTGACGCCGGGCAGGTGCTTCTGGTGGCCTTTATCTTAGCGGCCTCATGCCTAGCAGGAAGCGCGTGACGTTGATACGCTTCACCACTTCGTACAGAATGGCCGTTGCCACGAACGAGGCCACGACAATCGTCACATACTTGACCAACACGCCGACGTTCCACTGTACCACGGAGAAACCAATGGCGATTATGGCGGTCTGGTGGATGATGTAATACGGATAGGACGCTCCAATGCCATACTTCAGGAACTTGTTGGTGAAACTCAGGACTTGCTTCCCATATCCCAACAGGGCGATAAGAGAGGACCAACCGACGAAACCGAAGTAGACGTTCATAAACGGTCGAACCGCCTCCGGAGTGCTGATGATGTGTAATCCCAATCCCAGGCTTAGCCAGACCACATAGATCACCGGCCCCAGAATCAGCGCGATTGTCTTGTGCCTGTCTATCGCCTCTCCAAAACGAGCATCGGCCATCAGAATGTACCCGTAGATAAAAAAGGTGATGAAGTAGAGGGGATTCGGGTAGAAGCGGAGAAGCACATAATCCATCACGATAATCGGAATAGCGAGCAGAAAGATCATGCCCGGCCGGGCGAAGAATCCCGCCAGAAAATCAACTAGTCGCTTTCCGGATTCGCCATTGAGGTAGAGAAAAAGCGGGAGCGCGATCAGAGAAAATACAAAGAGGTAGAAGATAAACCAGAGATGCCCTCCCATGTCGCCAAGGGCAAGGACAAGTGAGCGCGGATAGGACTGCGGAAAGGATTCGACGTAGGTCGGATCATGGTTTCGCAGCATGAAATACATCTGCGGGGGGGCGATTACCAGTACCCCAAAGATCCAGGGAATAAGCAGCCGCTTAAACCGCTCCTTCACGTACTGATTACCGCTCCGAAAGCGCAGTGCGAACCACGTGGAAGCGCCCGCAAGTAAAAAGAATAACGGCATATGCCAGGGATTCATGAGGCCCATGAGGTAGGTCAGTCCGTTACTCAACTGGTCGTTCGTGATATACCAGGGGGGAAAACCGATACGACCGGTGTCGAATATCCTAGCGGGATGGAAGATAAACAGCAGCAGCACCGCCAGCATGCGCAGCCAGTCTACATCCCAGCGACGTTGCGGTTTAACCGATGTGTTGACAGTTTGAGTATTCACCGGTCTCCTCCTTTGTGTCTTGATCAGGGATTTTGCTATCAGTTTCCACTGTCAATTCGAGTGTCGCTTTTTCTCCGTTACCCTTTTGGGTATAATCCTTTGGCACCTTACCATATGCTGTTTCACCGTAAATTACGATATCGAATTCTAACCATGCTGTCAAATTTACAACGGAGGTAACAACCTTCCCACTCGTATTATTCTGAGTATGAAAACGCCATTGAAGTTTTTAAGTTCAAAGGCACTTTATGATAAATTAGGATTGTCACATGACAGGGAAGGCTTGATTCATTACCTTCTGAGCGTATTCAGCCTGATGATCATCCCTCGGTCATTTATGGGCCTGCTTAAATACCTTTTCGACCCTCTTTATCTGCAATATCACTTCACCCGACAAGCCTAGATACAGTGCTTTATTGTCTGCCACATTTCCCGTTGCTCTTTTCTTCTCGTGACGTATACCATTATGTGTCCCACTCCGTGCCCGGCTAAAATTGCGCTCATGCATAGAGCTTTACCATGGGATTATTGGTATAATGAGATCCTGATAACAAAGATGGTTTTTAACATGGGACCCCGAGAGGGCTTAAGAGAAGAGGTTTATGATGTCTAACCAGGAAGTTCGACAATCCCCAAGGGCTGAGCCACGCTTTTTCTATGGCTACATCGTGGTTGTAGCTGCTTTTTTTATTATGGTAGCAATGTGGGGCACGTATTTTGCGTTTGGCATCTTCTTCAAGCCGGTGCTAAGCGAGTTTGGCTGGACAAGGGCAATGACCTCAGGTGCCTTCTCACTTTCCATGGTTTTACATGGCGTGCTGGGTATTGTCACGGGGGGATTTACCGATAGGTTTGGGCCCCGGATGGTGATGACACTCTGCGGCTTCATTCTGGGTCTCGGCTATTTCCTCATGTCACAGACGAGTACTATCTGGCAGCTCTATCTGTTCTATGGGGTGATAGTAGGCACCGGGATGGGTGGTGCATTTGTCCCACTAACCTCGACAGTAGCCAGGTGGTTTGTCAAGAGAAGGAGCATGATGACGGGAATTGTTCTAACGGGCATAGGCATAGGTTCCCTGATCGCAGCACCAGTAGCTCATTGGCTCGTGTCCATGTATGACTGGCGTTTGTCCTACGTCATATTAGGCAGTATGGTTTTACTGATTGTTGTTTTAAGTGCTCAATTTCTGAGGCGTGACCTGACACAGGTAGGGCACCTACCCTACGATGAACATGAAGGAGACGAAAAAGGGGTAAACTTAGGAGGGAAGGCATTTTCTCTCATTAAGGCAGTTACTACGAGACAGTTCTGGCTCGT
>Ga0209636_10006116_pt1 | contig 12298 bp, 6 predicted proteins | sample DeeMarSWOR152_54_FD_187464 | JGI IMG/M metagenome (GOLD analysis project Ga0209636, IMG submission 187464) | Marine sediment microbial communities from White Oak River estuary, North Carolina - WOR-1-52-54 (SPAdes) (version 2) | ecosystem: Environmental > Aquatic > Marine > Intertidal zone >...
CCCATGATTGGAAAATCTATACAATCGAAAAGAAGAATGGCTTTTAATGATACAAGTTAATTTATAACAAAAGTTGCAGGAATTTTTTATTAAAAAATTCCTGCATATGTAACACCCTAGCCTTAGCCTCAGCCTTAGCCTGCACTTTAGTGCGCTGGGAATAGTGATAAAAACCTAACTTCGGTAATTCGAAAGTTTGAGGTATGAATAACTTTAATTGACGATTTTAGATTTAAGATTTCAGAATAAATACTTCGTAAATCCAAAATAAGGAAAAAATCCGTTGAGGTTATGAGGTTATAATGAAGAATGGTTTTTTATAATCCATTTAATATAATCAAGGATCTTAAAAGCCAAAAAATAAGGGAGATTGAGTAAAATAAATTCTTTACCATCAGGAGTTTTTGTTCTTTGAAATTTAAGTTCGGCAGAATAAAGTCGTATTGCGAAATAATGAGGCGCTTGATTTATAAATTGATGTAGTGAACGTAATGTTCCTGTTTTTCCAGCTTTTATTTCGATAGGAATTAGATAATCTTCATAAGGAATGACTAAATCAACTTCTGAGCTGGATTGTTTTTTCTCTCTTGTCCAAAAATGAGGTTTATGCGCTGTGCTCATATCATTGCCGATGATCTCCTGCATCACAATATGCTCAGCCAAAACACCTCGATAAAAGGCATGAAGATTGTCATATTTGAAAAAGTGCTTTTGTAAACCAGCAAAATAGTTTAGTAATCCAGTATCAAATAATTGCAATTTTGGACTCTTATTTATTTGAGGTGCAGCAGGAATTTCAACTGAAAACGAAGGATAAATAAGATACACCAACATGGCTCTTTCAAGAGTTTTAAGCGCTTCGCTAATATCTTTTGATATAAAACTTGATCCGCCAAAACCCTGAAACTTGATCCACTTGCCAGCTTCGATGGGAGCGGTTTCAATACAGTGTTTGAGAACATTTCTCATTCTTTCGTTTCGAGCATATTTACTAATATCGTCAATACAGGCTGTTAATAAAGATTGATATATTGGATTAAGAGTAACGATACTATTAGATTGGATATAATTATCAACAATTTCTGGCATTCCCCCAATTAGTGTATACTCATGAAAAAGCTGAAGCAGCTTTGAATAAGCATAATCAGGAAATGAAATCGTAGTTAACGCTTCTATAGCCAAATTTTCTTTTTTTGCAAGGAGAAACTCTTGAAACGTAAGCGGATACATGTAGAGGAATTGAACACGTCCAACAGGAAAGCTAATTTGTTTATTTTCTAACATAATTTCGAACAATGAACCAGCGGCGATAATATAAAACTCTGGATAACTTTCGTAAAAATATCGCAGCATCATGACTGCCCGAGGAGAATTTTGAATTTCATCAATAAATATCAAGATCTTACCACTTATTTCTGGAATGTTATTAACAAAGAAAAGGGTATTAACAATTTCATGTATCGTTTTTTTATTTCCAAAAAAATCGGCTTCTTCTTCTATTTCCAGGTTAAGGTAGATGTAATGATCAAAATTTTGAGAAAATTGATTTATGGCGGTAGTTTTACCAACTTGACGAGCACCTCGCAGGATTAGCGGTTTTCTGTTTTTTGAGGCAGCCCATTTATCTAATTCTTCAATGATGGAACGATATAACATATTTTATCTCCTAAAATATCAAAGTAAGGGCAATTCAAAGGGTAAATCAGCCAAAAGTCAGGGCAAATATAGCCAATTTTTAGCCAAAAGTCAACCCAAAAATAAAAGGCAGTAAAATTGAGTTGAGCCGCTATGATATGAATAATATGGGGCGACTTAAATCTTGATTCATTGGCTTGGATAGTATGAGATATAAGCAAAAACAACGGGAGATGAGTAAGCTAACGTGCTTAGCCATTCGTAGGGATATTCAACAATTCAGGAAGATTGAAGCACATGTACAACGGAAGAGAAATCAAAGTATATTCAATTTCGCCGAGCTTATTGCGAGTGCTAACTTTTGTTTTAAATTTTCCAGTACTCGGTAAATCCAGGTTGAATCGAATGCCGATTTTTAAATTCTTTTCGAACAAATAAACATGGAGAGATTTCAGGGAACCAGTTTTGCCAGCTTTCACTTCGATGGGATATACAGAGTTGTTATATTGATATACATAGTCGATCTCAGCATTAGAATTTTTTTCTTCTCTTGTCCAATAATAGAGCTTTGGATCGATATAAGGGGCACTTATGGTTAATAACTCTTGTCCAATAAACTGTTCAGCCAGGGCGCCTTCATGGCTGGTAAGAATTTTTTCTAGTTCAATTAACCTGATTCCGCATAAGTGGTTGGCAAGACCGATATCCAACAATAAGGGTTTGTAAATATTTTCATTGACGTGATTTACTAATGGAATTCGACTGGCGTTAGTATGGCGAATACAATGGAGCAGACGGGCGAGTTCCAATCTATGAAAACTTTCTTTAAGATAACTCGATCGAATATCTCTGTCGATATTGGTGTATTTCACTTTTTTGCCAATATTCTGTGCGCTGTATCTTAAAACTGATACTAAATACTCTTGTTGTTTTCTATTGCCGTATTTAGCAAAATCATATTGTAACGTTGTTAAAATATTGCTAAGTACTCTTTCAACTTTTGATAGTTGTTTTTCGTGAATGTATGTTTTTACAGCTTCTGGCATTCCGCCAATGAACAGATACAATCTCAGGAATTCTAATATTTTTTTATGAATCGCTGGACTGAAATCAGAATCGAGAGAATAATTTTCCATGTAATTTAAAATTCTATCTTCCGATAAAGCTATAATGAATTCTTTAAAACTCATTGGATACATATAACAAAATTCAATTCTGCCAACGGGCATTGAATATTTCATCTCTTTTAAAGCAAAATCGAGTAATGATTCAGCGGCAATGATATGTAAAGCAGGATGCTTCTCAAAAAAATATCGAAGTGTAACGATTGCTTCTGGACATGCTTGAATTTCATCTAAAAAAATGAGTGTTTCGCCGTAAATAATATCAGTTGAATATAGAATTGAAAGTTCGTTGAGAATTTGATCTGTCTTTTGGATTTTAAAAATAGATTTTAACTCATTTTGTTCCTCAAAATTAATTTTAACAAAATTTTTAAAATGAGATCTGGCAAACTGTTCAATAGAATACGTTTTACCAACTTGACGAGCTCCTCGAATGATGAGAGGTTTTCGGTTTGTTCTATTTTTCCAGTCAATAAGTTCGTTTGTAATTTCTCGTTTCATTTTAATCACCATTGGATTCTAACACCATTTATGACAAAAGACTATTGGAGTATAGCATGAATTATGCAAAAAAACAATAGTAATTTTGATAAAAAAGTAATTTGCTTTAATATCCTAAAAGCCACCAATCAGGTATGGCAATTACTTGATCGTTGATTAATTGTATTTCTCTCCCTGGATAGATGATATATCCATTTTTTACATGAGGATAATCAGATAGAAATGACATCAGCCCAGAGGCATCACGGCGGTTAATTTTAGGAGATGATTTTATTTCAAATGGAAGTACTTTTCCTTTTATTTCAATTATTAAATCAACTTCTGCCCCATCCTGGGTTCGCCAGTAATATGCGTCGAATATAGCGCCAGAGTTATAAAGAATTTTATGTAGTTCTATAACTATGAAGCTTTCATAAATATTTCCATAAAATTGCAGCTCTTTGGCTCGTTCGTTACTAAAATTTGTATTTAATGCATTGTGAATTAAAAGAGGATCTATTGCATGTATCTTATTTTGTTTGACTAATCTTTTCCTGGGATTTCTATGATAAATTTCTAAGGTAATCACCAACATCATCGCTTTTAGTTGATACAAAAAATTATTCACAGTGGGTTGACTGACACCAATTGAATTAGCTAACATATTTTTATTTAATATGTTACTGGTCTGGACAAAAATTAGTCGCACAAATCTCTCAAAAGCATCAAGATTTCGAATTTGAAATTGTCTGATCAGAATCGGAAAAACATAAGTGGTTAAATAATCTCTGATCCATCGAATTTGAGAATCACTGTTGGATGCTAAAGTTGGGATGGGATAACCACCCCATACTAACATTTTATTCCTTAATCGATTGATATGAATGTAATCAACATTCTGCGGCATCGCTATATCAGAATCAAGCAGGTTGAACAGTCCACAAAATTTATTTGTTGTACTCAATTCATTCCATGAGAATGGTAATAAAGAAAGGATAGAAACTCTGCCAGCTAATGATTCTTTTACTTTTCGTAAAAATAGATAATTACCTGAATTTGCTATACATATTTTTGAGGGACTGCCTTCTTTTTCATCAATTAATATTTTTATGGCATCAAAAATGTCTGGCACTTTTGCAGGTTCATCAATGAATAAATACTGGTTGTGAAAATAAAAACGTCGCAAATAATCTAATGGATCTTTTTTTATTTCATCACGGATGATTGGATCGTCAAGTGTAATATAGTTTCCATTTAATTCTCTAATAATTTCTTTAAGAATATAAGATTTACCCACCTGTCTTGGCCCAATAAGGGCACAGGCTCGTTCATTATTTAGTGTTTTAAGAATTGTGGATTTTATATCTCGTTTCATGATAGTAAAGATAACAAACTATATTTTAAAAATCAAGCTTATTTTTTAAATTATGCTTAATATTAAAAGTTTTATTATAACGTTTATATTCTCTTTAAACTTTTTACCACGATCATAAGTTTCGGTTGATCTGGAAAGGACTTCGATAAAAATATTTTGAGGTGCAGAACGCATAGAGCAAAGCGCATAGCGTCAATTTTCGCTATGCGCTATGCGCCATGCTCTCTGCCCTAAGCAAAAACAAAAGGACATTCAAAATGCTGAAAAGCAACTTAAAAATCCTACTCCGAAATCTGTTCAAAAATAAACTCTACTCCTTGATTAATATCTCTGGGCTTGCCGTGGCAATGGCAGCCTTTATTTTGATCATGCTGTATGTTCGCTATGAATCCAGTTGGGATAAATTTAATGAGAATTATGATCAAATATACCGAGTCGAATTAAGTCGGAAAGATTCAGATGGTAGCGACAGAAGTACCGATACTTACTATCCTTTGGCGGATGTGCTGGTTAAAGATTATCCAGGGATTACCTATGCAGCTCGAATTCGGCGGATCTGGTGGGAGTTTTTATCTTCGGGCAAGGATAGAATCTATTATGAGAACGAAGGCTATTTTGCTGATCAATCGTTATTTGAAATTTTCACCATAAACCTCGTTAAAGGATCGTCCAGAACCGCACTGGTTGAGCCGTTGTCGATTGTGTTAACTGAAGATCTGGCACAAAAATATTTTCCCAACGAAGATCCGTATGGAAAAACGATTCGATTAAATAATAAGCACGATCTAAAAGTCACTGCCATCATCAAAAATCCACCGCTGGATTCACATTTCCAGTACAGCTATTTTATTTCTTTTGCTTCGCATAAAAAAATCCGATGGGATCCTGGTAATAATTGGGGAAATCGTTTTCTCCAGACTTATATTCTGCTTCAAGAAGGTATAGATAAATCGGAATTGACGAAACAGATCAGTTGGGTGTTGGATCGATTTATCCAGAATAATGATAGCAAACTCCACCTGGTTCCGTTAGCCAGAATTCATATCGAGCCGATTGAGACAGTGCTCAGCTTGTTTGCAATTTTTGCGATATTTGGCTTGCTGCTGGCATGTATTAATTATACCAATTTAGCCACAGCCTATTCAACGGTTCGTACCAAAGAGGTTGGGATCAGGAAAACTGTTGGGGCAAAGCGCTGGTCATTAATAAAACAGTTTTTAGGTGAATCTATTTTTTTCTCGGTCATTGCGCTTATCCTTGCTTATGTTTTAGCTGAGATAGTGCTTCCACTATTCAACCAAATCATGCACAGGGAGCTGAATATCCAATATTTTGATCAATGGCAATTTGTTCTTTTTATGATTGGTATGGCGATTATCATCGGCATTGGTTCTGGTTTTTATCCTGCTATTTTACTTTCATCTTTCCAGCCGATGAAGATTTTTCGGGGCGACTCAAAATGGGGCAAGGGCACAATTTTGAGAAAAGGATTGGTAATTTTTCAATTCCTGATCTCTGTCGTTCTGATATTTGGTACGATTATTTTGTGGAAGCAAATCAGTTTTATGAAGCACAAGGAATTGGGCTTTGATAAGCAAAATCTCCTCATCACAACAATACCTGCTTCAGATAAAATGAACATTGAAAAATGGCAGGTTTTGAAGCATCAACTGATTCAGCATCCCAATATTGTCAACGTGGCGCTTTCTGAAATTGTGCCTTTTTACGGTGCAAACAGTGCAGTTTTAAAAACGGAAGGCGCTTCAGAACAAGAAAGAATTCATTTTATCAGGAACGCTGTTGATTATGATTTTATCAAGACCTATAGGATAAAGCTGAAACAAGGAAGAAATTTTTCAGAGCAGTTATCGACCGATAAAACTGAAGCGTGCATCATCAATGAAACCGCTGTCAAAAATTTCGGTTGGAATGATCCAATTGGCAAAAAACTTATTAGTGTAGGTAATAAAACTTATACAATTATTGGAGTTGTCGAGGATTTTCATCAGTACTCTTTATATATGCCAATTCCCCCGTATTTCATAACGGTGAAAAATAACCTGAGATACGATAACGCCTATTCAATAAAGATCGCTCCTCATGATATTCAAAATACCAGAGATTTTATCACCAAAAAATTCAAATCGTTTTTTCCTGGCAGTCCTGTCGATTTCAAGTTTTTGAGTGAAGACCTGGACAAAGAAACCCTGGATATTGTTTCACAAATTGGGGAGACGATTGCCTTTTTTGCCATTTTAACCATTTTTATCGCTTCGATTGGATTGTTCGGTCTGGTCTCATTTATGGCTGAGCAGCGAACCAAAGAGATCGGCATCAGAAAAGCTTTGGGGGCTTCGATGGATCAAATATTAAAACTACTTACTCTTGATTTTTTGAAACTTCTTGTTATCGCCAATCTCATTGGTTTGCCTGTTGCCTATTTCGTTACCAAAGGATTTTTACAGGATTTCGCCTATCGAATTACATTTCAACCGTGGATGTTTTTATTCACAGGATGCATTGCATTGGGAATTGCGATGATGAGTGTTAGTTATGTTGCAATTAGGGCATCGAACAAAAATCCTGTGGAAGCATTGAGATATGAATAAGCGCAAAGGGCATGGGGCATAGCGAAGAAAACACTATGCGCCATGCTCTCTGCGCTATGCAAGAATGGGAGAAAAAATGTTCAAAAACTACATCAAAATAACCTTGCGTAACCTCGCTCGTCAAAAAGGTTATGCGTTAATCAATATTTTGGGACTGGCAATCGGGATTGCCTGTTTCATACTGATCGCACTCTGGATGTTTGATGAATTGAGTTACGATCAATTTCATGAAAAAAAACACCGCATATTTCGAGTAAATACCATCTCACCTGATTTCGGACTGGTAACGTCATCGTCCTGGCGGCTGGGCCCTGCGATGAAAGATGTGTATCCAGAAGTTGAAGATTATACCAGGGTCTGGCCCTGGGCTCGTTCCCTGGTTAAATATGAGGATAAAGTATTTGACGAATGGAACATTTATTTAGCCGATTCCAGTTTTTTCTCGATATTTGCTTTTCCGTTTATTAAGGGAGAGCCGAAAACTGCCCGTGCTGATCGATATTCCGTTGTGATTACCGAAGCGACGGCAGAACGATATTTCGGTAAAGAGGAACCCATCGGAAAAATGGTCTATTCCCGTGAATTTGATCGAAATTTTAAGGTTACTGGAGTGATAAAAAATGTACCCAAGAATTCGACGATGCAATTCGACATTGTGGCTCGAGTTGACCTGATGCCCCAACAGCGCATGGAAAGCTGGGAATTCACTGGAACTACCTACTTGTTATTGAATGAAAATATTCAAAAACAAGATTTCAATCAGAAAATCACAGGTTTCTATCCGCAATATGCCGATTCAACCTTTAGGAGTGTACCCGTGCTTCAAGAACTGACTAAAATTCATCTTTACGCAGATGGCACGCCAGGATTCATCAAACTTGTTCATATTTTCTCCATTATTGCTGTATTCATCCTGTTGATTGCTTGCGTCAATTTTATGAATTTGAGCACTGCCAGGGCTGCCAAATACGCCAAACAGGTCGCTGTCCGCAAAGTGATCGGCGCCGCTAGAAGGCAACTGATAATACAATTTTTAGGAGAATCAATTATTGTATCCTTTGTTTCGCTTTTTGTGGCACTCTTGCTTGTCGAAATCATTTTGCCAGGCTTCAACAACATCACCAATAAAGACATCTCATTAATGTATTCAAACACGTTGATGATGTTGCTCTTTTTAGTCGGCGTTGCATTGTTCACAGGAACAATTGCTGGCAGCTATCCCGCCCTGTTCCTATCGTCCTTCCAGCCCGTTAAAGTCTTGAAGGAACATCGTGTTCCTGAGACTCGAAGCAAACTATTCCGAAATGGATTGACGATTTTTCAATTCACTATTTCGATTCTCCTTATCAGCAGCATTCTGGTGATGCGAGATCAGCTCAAATTTTTGCAGACCAAACATATTGGAATCAATAGAGATCTTGTGGTTGGCATCGCTAATAATCTGGATTTAAATGAAAAGTTTGACAGCTATAAATATGAAATCTTAAAAAATCCCTCGATTGAAAGCATGACTTCTGCACAAAACCAACCCATCGATGTTGGCAATTACATCGACGTAAACTGGGAAGGACATCTTGATGAGCCAGAAATTCCAATGGCCTATAGCACAGTGGGTTATGATTTTTTTAAGACTTTTGATATGAATTTTATCCAGGGACGACCGTTTTCCAGAGATTTTTCGACCGATGAAACCGAAGCCTGCATCATCAATGAAACCGCCATAAAACTGATGCAATTGGATTTCCCCCTCGGCAAAAAAGTCTATTTTAATCATCCAGCGTTTCCAGAGTCGCTGAAGTATGTCAACATCATCGGTGTCGTGAAAGATCATCATTATCGATCCTTGCACGAAACCATTGGGCCATTTATCATTCGCATGTATAAGCCTTATCAATCATTCATCTATTTCAAATTGAAACCAGAAAATATTTATGCAACGATTGAATATATCAAACAGGTGACTCATAATTTTGCACCCGATTTTCCGTTTCAATTTGCATTTCTGGATGATATTTATAATCGGCTTTACGAGGTTGAAAATCGAATGGAAAAAATCTACCAGGCATTTGCCTTTCTGGCGATCTTCATCTCCTGCCTGGGCTTATTGGGGCTGGCGTCGTTTACCATTGAACAGCGAACCAAAGAAATCGGCATTCGCAAAGTACTGGGGGCGTCGATGGCAGGCATTATTCAATTGTTGACCAAAGAATTAATTAAATGGATACTATTAGCCAATATCATCGCGCTCCCAATTGCCTATTTTGCCATGAACAAATGGCTACAAAATTTCGCTTATCGAATTACGATTAGTTGGTGGACATTTATTTTTGCAGGGATGTTGGCGTTGGTGATTGCTTTGATAACGGTAAGTTTTCAGTCAATTAGAGCGGCATTGGCGAATCCTGTGGAGAGCTTGAGATATGAATAGAAACAACAAAACGGAAAGCGGAAAACAGAGGATGAAGTTTTGTCGCCGTTTTCCTTACTCTGTCTTCCGTTTTGCTCAAAAATAGGAGGTCTTATGTTTAAGAATTACCTAAAAATCGCCTTACGAAACATGCGAAAAAACAAACTTGATACGATCCTGAATCTCAGTGGACTTTCCCTCGGTCTTACACTCAGCATTTTAATCTTGTTCCACATTAAGGATGAGCTGAGCTTTGATCGCAATTTTCCCAAAGCCGAACGAATATTTCGTGTGTCAAGTGAAATGCGGGAAGGCAATAATGTTCGCCATTGGGCAACAACCTCTCCAATGACACCTGAATATTTGACACAAGCAATTCCAGAGATCGAAATGACCAGTCGTCTGTTTGTAATCCCGTCACAGATTCTATCATTTTTTCCTGAAAATGAATCGCCTCGTCGTTTCAAAGAATCCAGTGGATTTTTTGCCGATCAATCCAGCATTGATATGTTTGATTTTAAGTTCATAACAGGTGATCCGAAAACGGCTTTGATAGAAGTCAACTCCATTGTGCTGACCCAAGCGACTGCTGAAAAATTTTTTCCTGATGAAAATCCACTGGGTAAAATGATTAGCGTTGGCAACAGCAACAAACCTGAAGATTTGCTTAAAGTCACAGGAGACGTCCAAAATTTACCGTCCAACACCCATTTCGATTTTTCTTACTTGGTTTCCTTCCCAACCTTGTATGTTTTTTTACGTGAAATTGGTCAGGAACAATTGGCTCAGGCAAAAGGTTGGGCGGCTTTATATAATTATGTCCTGCTCAAGGATAAAAATCTAATCACTAACGTCGAAGCGAAACTGCCTGGTTTCACAGCTGAATATTTCCAAGGCATGGGTTCCAGGGAAGAAATACTGTCCCGAGTTCAATTTCATTTCCAGCCGATTGTCGATATTCATCTGCATTCAAAATTGGAACAGGAGTTCAAAGCAAACAGCGATACGGCTTTTATTTATATTTTTTCTGCTATCGCTTTTTTTATCATGCTGGTTGCTGCCGTAAACTTCATTAATATTACCACAGCACAAGCTTTAAAACGTATGCGTGAAGTCGGCGTGCGGAAAGTCCTGGGTGTGCGAAGACTCCAACTCATTGGGCAAGTTATTGGCGAGTCGTTTCTATTCATATTTATTTCAATTGTTATCAGTCTTTTTTTAATACAACTATTTTTGCCTTTTTACAATTCGCTTTCAGGGAAAACTTATGTTTTTGCCAGCGTTTTTCAAAGAACAAATGTCCAATTGTTTTTTTGGACTATTCTGCTGTTCGGATTGTTGGCAATTCTTTATCCTGCTGTTTTTATTTCAGGATTCAATCCCGTTCAATCCATAAAAGGCATTCGTGATCCCCTCTCTGCCGCTGCCAGATCACGCAAAGGACTGGTTATTTTCCAATTCGCCATTTCGACATTCATGATTTTTGGAACGATCATCACCTATCAACAAAGGGAGTACTTCAAAAATAAAAAATTGGGATTTGACAAAGAAAATATGATTGCAATTCAGTTGAATAATGATTTACAGCAACTGGCGATAAAGAATCCAGAAACCCTAAAAAATGAGCTTTTTAAGAATCCAGCCATTTCAGCAGCCTCGGTTGTTTCCGATATTCCAGGCGATCGTTTGAGTGAAGAACATCTTCGTGTGGATGTCGCACCCGATATGAATGAGCGAGAACAGTTTCGTTTTATACGAGTCGATAAAGACTATCCGCAGGTGCTGAATTTACAGATCACCAATGGCAGAGATTTTTCTAATGTATCAGAAAACACATCGGCTTTTATTATTAACGAACGGGCAGCCCAGGCACTACAAGTGGATGATCCCGTGGGCCGAATGGCTTCAAGTATATTTGGAACAAAGAGAGAAATCGTTGGTGTGGTCAACGATTTTCATTTTGCATCGCTGCACAATAGTATTGAACCCCTGTTTATTGAGCACTTTCCAAGGGCGCATCAAATGCAATCTGCTCTTGCAGTTTATCTATTGGTAAAAATAAATAGAGTGAACATCCAAACATGTTTGCAGTCAATTAAGGCTACCATCGAAAAAATAGCTCCAGGAAGTCTCTTTGCTTATACATTTTTAGATCAAGATTTGAATCGCTTTTACGACTCGGAGCAACGCATGAGCAACCTGTTCAAAGCATTCGCCCTGTTCGCTATTTTCATATCCTGTCTTGGGCTATTTGGATTATCGTCGTACTCCGCTCAATTGAAGGTGAAAGAAATTGGCATCCGAAAAACGTTAGGTGCATCGCTACTCAACATCATACATCTTTTATCGAGAAAATATATCACCTGGGTTTTAATTGCGAATGTCATTGCACTGCCTTTGGGCTGGATTTATGTGAGCGACTGGCTACGCAATTTCGCCTATCGGACACAAATCGACAGTCTACCATTTATTATTACGATCCTGATTTCGATTGGTATGGCTTTTTTTACAGTAAGTTATCATGCATTCAGGGCAGCGCTGGCGAATCCAGTTGAATCCTTGAGATATGAATAGTAATAAAGGGAATGAGATTTAATAATTTGATATCGTGCATAGCGATAAAATATCAATGCTATGCCCAATGCAAAAGCAGCAACAATTACCTTTC
>Ga0209636_10006117_pt1 | contig 12298 bp, 12 predicted proteins | sample DeeMarSWOR152_54_FD_187464 | JGI IMG/M metagenome (GOLD analysis project Ga0209636, IMG submission 187464) | Marine sediment microbial communities from White Oak River estuary, North Carolina - WOR-1-52-54 (SPAdes) (version 2) | ecosystem: Environmental > Aquatic > Marine > Intertidal zone >...
GGGAAGATGCCTTATCGATGGGAAAATGCGCAAAGTTAAAGCCGATGTGAAGCATTTTGACTTTTCCTCTCATTGTGGTGCAAGTGAGCTTAAATCGGTTGTGAAAAACTTGAAGGGCAATCCGACTGTTTACGTCGTGCATGGAGCAGAAGGCAATTGTGAAAGATTCGCAAAATGGATTCAAACAGAAACAGGACTAAACGCGGTGGCGCCTAATCCAGGCGATGTTTACAAAGTTTAAGGTTGAAACTTTTTTTGTAAGTGTTTTATGTAGAATTTCTTTCTGCATGGTCTGAAAAAGTCTGTCAAGGTTTGTGATGGCAATTGAATTCTAGCTTCTCGTTTTCACTCTCGTCTTTCTTCCACTCTTGGGATCAATTCTGAAAAGTTGATAGTCTTTCTTGCCCTTTGCTTGCTCAAATTCTTCTTCCAATTCTTTCACTTTTTTCTTTATAACGAGGTCGAGAACTTTGATTTTTTGGTGGGGTTGGTTGGATAAAACTTTACCCCACCACCAACCAACCAACGGTTGACAGGTAGTTTTGGTTTTACGGAAAAGTTATACTGAACAATAAGCGACTGTATTGGTTGGTGAGTTGAGTTGCTTGAAGGCAAAACTGTGAATCTCAGGATAATAGAAAAGGAAGATTTGCCTTTAGTAAAGGAGTGGGACAATGACGTTGGCATTATGGGTGAATATGAGCCAATTATCCAAGAGACCAAAGCTGACTTGGAAAAGCAGTATGACAAATTGACTGAGGGGCAATGGTTCTTCATAGAAAAGAAAGATGAAACAAAGATTGGATTCATAGCTCATTTTGTAACGCATGGAAAACTGAGGGCAATAGGCTATGCTCTTCTCCCAAATGAGAGAGGAAAAGGTTACGGTAGTGAAGCAATCAGCATTATAGTGGATTACTTGTTTCTTTCAAAGGACATAGTGAGAATCCAAGCTGAGACTCACCCTCACAACATAGCTTCTCAAAAAGCTTTGGAGAAGGCAGGCTTCAAAAAGGAAGGAATAATAAGACAATCCTTCTTCAGCAGAGGAGTCTGGAGAGATACAGCTATTTTCAGCATTCTCAAAGAAGAATGGAAAGAACCAAAAATACTGACAAAAACCGCTTAAAGATAGTCAGGTTCTAGTTTTGCGGAAAGGTTATAGCAGAACCGAAACAGACTGTAGTGGTAAAGTTTTATGAAGGAAGGAATAAAACTTTACCCTTTTTCTTCTTCTTCCTTTACTTCTCTCTCTTACCTACTACTACTCACTACTTCTTTGACGGTGACAGACAAACAGACAGACAAGAAGACGGACAAAGACAGAGAACATACAACAGAAAATAAGAGAAAAGAGAGAGAAAAAGATAAAACTTTACCCCAACCTTGTCCCCTTCAGCGATTATCAGCCTTAATCTTAACCCCACACACACGACAAAAACGCCTCTCAAACACCGAAACCGAAACCTTCAAACCACCCACCAAACACTTAAGTTTTTTATAGTCTTCAAAGGTTTGAACATGAAAGTCGCTATTCTGCCAGTGGGCCAAGTCGAACAAAACGTGTTACAGTATATACAGGAAACAATTCCGAAAATTTTTCCAAGAACTGAAAGCGTTATTCTAAAAGACCCCCTAACGCTTCCGTCAGAGGCTTACAACACCAGAAGAAGGCAATACTCCTCCAGTTTTTTGGCTACTCTAGTCCGAGAATACTTGAAAAAAACAGACGCCGACAAAATTTTGGGAATCACAACAGCCGACCTTTACGCGTCTCGGTTAAATTTTGTTTTCGGCGAGGCAGAATGCCCTGGAAAGGCCGCAATAATATCCTTACACAGGCTTAAACCAGAATTTTACGGCCAATCTAGCAACCAATCGCTTTTCTTGGAACGTGCAACGAAGGAAACAGTGCACGAAATTGGCCACACCTTAGGATTGACACATTGCTCCAACAATTCATGCGTCATGTTCTTTTCAAATTCCATAATTGACACGGATAGAAAGCAACAGTTTTTTTGTGTAAAATGCTTTGAAACTGTGCAGAATCGTTTGAAAAAGAGGTAAAACAGATGGAGAAGGAACAAGTTTTTCAGGCAAGTCTGCTTCTTCTTGTTCCAGTTGCTGCAAGTTTGATAGTCGGCTTTCTATGTAGTTCTCTAATTTCAGTGTCACAGACTGACTTGCCTGCTGTTGCATTTCTTCCAGACTCGGGTCTTGGACCATTTCTTAACGCGGCGATTTTTGTTGTACTTACTGCGATTGGTGCTTCGGTGATTTACTTGTTTTTAAAGCACGAGGCACGGTGGGTGATTCGTTTTTTAATCGGCTTCGCCATCACTGTGGTTACGTTTTTTCTTTCTAGCCTCTATTTTTGGATGTTGCTATCGCTGTTGAATGTGCGAGACGCAGACTTGCTTGTTTTGGTTGACGCTATTTTAGTGACTATTGTTGTAGACGTGGAACTTTTCGTGTTAGATAATGTAGGTGCTGAGTTAATCATTCTAATACTGGGTGGCGCACTCGGTACTTTTCTCGGAGCATCCATTCCTACTTTTAGCGCCGTGTTGATTCTTGTGTTTTTGGCGGCATATGACGTTGTTGCTGTTTTTCGAGGACCAGTGGGTAAGATAGCACTGGAAGGTTTAGAAGAATTACGTGGACTGAGTTTTTCCTTTAAAAATATCCAAATGGGTTTAGGAGACTTGACCTTCTATTCCATGCTGATTAGTCATGCTTTTATTTTCTTTGGACCTTGGGCATGTTTAGGCGGCGCGGTAGGAGTTTTGGCTGGATCATTCTTATCCTTTAAAATGTTGGAGAAGAGAGGTATGTTTCCAGGTTTGCCTTTTTCCATTTCTTTAGGTTTGTTAGGTGTTTTCGCAGCTGCAGTTTTATAGTGTTGCTAGGCTTTTTTCAAGAATTTTTTCAACTGATTAAGTGTTGGATGTGTCGCGTTTGGGCTGGATATGTAGTAAGCTGCAACTGCGTTGGCGAATGTTAAGCGTTTTTCGCTTGGAAGATTTTGTTTGTCAGCGTATATGTTGCCAGCGTTCCACGCATCGCCTGCGCCTGTTGCTCGAAGAGTTTTCACTTTAAATGATGACGCAATGTGTGGTTTTCTGTTTTTGTCAATTGTTGCAGAATAAGCGGTAGTGTGCAAATCTATGCGGACAGTGAGATGTTCAGCAATGATTCTTGCACATTCTAAGGCGAGTTTTTCGAGCTTCTCGTGTCTTCTTTTAAGGTTGGCTACTTGTTTTGGGCTTATGTACGTCGCATATTGAATTGCCTCGTTCTCATTCAGGCTTAGGATGTCGACCAAATCTTTCAACAGAACTTTTTCAATCAACATTGGTATCTTGTCTTTGTTAGGCGTGGGGTCGGCAGTATCAAGGTAAGTCTTGCCTTTTCCTTTTGTTTTTACGTAGCGGAAAACTGTCTCTGTCAAGTCTGTGCCATGATGTCGCGTGCCTGCCCAGTTGAAAACACAAACATAATCCGCGCTGGTTAAGAGTTGATAATCTGCTGTGGTTAGGTTTTTGGGACCAAATCTCTCGAGTGAGCCAAGGTCGCGTAGCATTAAGTTGATATGGTTATTATTCTGTGCGAATTCAAGAGCAGTTGTAATGGAAATTTCGCCCTTCGCTTTCACGTATGCAAGGTCTACGTTTAAGGGCTCAAGAAAATTTTTCAGCAAACTTAATCCGAAATCGCTTGTTTCGATTATTGGATGAACTGAAGCACCTAGCTTGGCAAGCGCAGCGGCGGTGTTTGCAGCGTTTCCGCCTCTGAAATTAATCTGCTTAACATTGTCGATGCTTCCGCCTTTGCGACGTACAACCCCTAAAGCCTCCCTTGAAAATTCGCTGACATTTTTCCCATAATGAACAAAGCGGTCAAAAAAGAAATCAGGCATAACTACTGCACGGAAACTTTTAGCCTTATGTTTCCCGAGCCAAACTAAAAGGTTGTTAACTAAATTTTTTAGCGACGACTGTTTAGACATGGTTTAGAGGTTTAATGGTTTCAGCCTTAATTCTTTTTTCTACTATTAGAAACTTGCGTTTTCTTAAAAAGACCAAAAAATGCAATTATGATACCTGCTAATGCAGTAAGTCCGCCTAGAATTTCGGTGGCTGTCCAAAAATTCATGTGCCCATAAGTTATGAAGGCTATTAGACAGTTTCTTTGAGAAGCATAACTGCTCAACGCTACACCAATCACAAAGAGCGCAAAACCAACGAAAACCAAGTCTTTCCGCATAGTTATCTCAATAATCTATTGTAGTGCCTCTTTTAAAAACTACTCAAGGCGTCTCATAAATTCTTTTTAGTCTCTTTTGAATAACCATCTATCTGCCTCGGTGAACCTAATGACAGACGAAAACTTGGATAAAATTAAAGCTAGAAAAGAAAGCTGGGAAAAAGAAACCTTGGCAAATAGCGTTGCTAGATTGCCTGAACGCGAAAAGGAATTCTTAACCACCTCAAATATTCCTGTCAATCGTGTTTATACACCTCAAGATCTCCGAAATTTTGATTATGTCCGTGACTTAAGCTTTCCTGGCGAGTATCCGTACACACGTGGCGTCTATCCGACGATGTACCGCGCTCGCTTTTGGACAATGCGACAATACGCGGGCTTCGGCACAGCAGAACAAACAAACCAACGATTCAGATACCTACTCCGCGCAGGACAAACAGGCTTAAGCGTTGCATTTGATTTTCCAACCCAAATCGGTTACAACCCAGACCATCAACTTTCGATGGGTGAAGTTGGAAAGACAGGAGTCAGCGTTTGCAGTTTGCAAGACATGGAAACTCTTTTTGATGGAATCCCGCTGGACAAGGTTACGACAAGCATGACTATAAATGCGCCAGCAACCGTGCTCTCGGCAATGTACGTCGCCGTCGCAGAAAAACAAGGCGCTCCACAAACCCAACTCGGCGGCACTGTTCAAAACGATATTCTAAAAGAATACGTGGCGCGAGGCATGTACATTTACCCTCCACAACCTTCAATGAAACTCGTCACAGACATCTTCGAATACTGCGCCAAAAACATGCCAAGATGGAACACAATAAGCATAAGCGGCTACCACATCCGTGAAGCAGGCGCCACCGCAGTTCAAGAAGTTGCCTTCACATTAGCAAACGGCATAGCATATGTAAACGCTGCACTCAGCCGAGGTTTAGACGTAGACCAGTTCGCAAGCCGACTTTCATTCTTCTTTGCATCCCACAACAATTTCTTTGAAGAAATCGCCAAATTCCGTGCTGCCCGTAGACTGTGGGCGAAAATAATGCGGCAACGGTTTCAAGCTAAAGATCCAAACGCTTGGATGTTACGTTTTCATACTCAAACTAGTGGTGTGGAATTAACCGCACAGCAACCGTACAACAACATTATTCGAGTCGCAATGCAAGCGCTTGCAGCGTCACTTGGTGGCACACAATCATTACATACGAACAGCTTTGATGAGGCGTATGCTTTGCCGAGTGCCGAAGCCGTACGGATAGCTTTACGTACACAACAAATCATAGCTTACGAAAGCGGAGTAGCAGACACTACAGATCCACTCGCTGGTTCATATTTTGTTGAAGTTTTGACTAACGAAATTGAAGAACGTGCCATAGAATACATTAAAAAAATTGACAGCATGGGAGGCGCGGTTGCTGCGATAGAGAAGGGCTATATGCAACGAGAAATTGTAGAAAGCGCCTATAAACATCAACGCGAAGTAGAAAATGAAGAAAAAATAATCGTGGGCGTAAACGAATTCACAATAAAAGAAGACATACCTATCAAAACATTACGTGTTGACCCCGCAGTTGAGAAAAAACAAATTGAACAATTAAACACTTTGAAAAAAAATAGAGACAATCAAAAAGTAAAAACGATTTTAGATGGGCTTAGGAAAGCAGCGGAAAAAGAAGAAAACCTAATGCCACCAATCCTTAAAGCAGTGAAAACGTACGCCACGCTTGGAGAAATTTGTGACGTTTTAAGAGAAATTTACGGTGAATACAAAGCACCATCAATCTTTTAAAGGCTCAACAATGAACAGGGCTTCACCCTTATTCACTCCAGAACCCTTAGAAACGTGAATTTCCTTTACAATCCCATCTTTGTGTGTTATTATTTCGTTTTCCATTTTCATGGCTTCCAAAATGCAAAGTACGTCACCAGCTTTTACTTTGTCTCCTTTTTTCACTTTTATCGCAACTACTTTGCCCGGCATTGAAGCAATTATGGCGCCCTTTTCTAGGGGGAGTTTTAAAGCTGTTTCCTTTACTGGAAGCGTCAGAACAGGCTCAACTTTTGTCACCGGCTTTCTTGGTTTTTCTTGTTTAATTGTAAAACTTCTGCTGTTAACCCAAATAACGGTCTCTCTCTTCTTGTTTTCTCCCAGTTTAATTTTATACTGTTTACCGTCAACTTTCAAAGCGAATGAGGAAGCGTCTTTATCAAATTCGCCAATTAATTCCACACCATATCTTTTATCATCCACTTCGACAAAGAAAAATGCGGGTCTATCCGTTTTTGCCAACCGTACACAACATCGCCTACCTCCTATTACAACAGTCTGCTCTTCAGCTAAGTACACTGCACATCAACACTCCATAACCCACGTGTTCTCCAAGCAGAAGTTTTTTCAGCCTTTCTAAACGGCAAAACAGCTACGCCCGTTCTTCGATTTCGCAGATAACTTGCAACAATTGTAGACAAAACCGCAATGTCTTCATATTCGTGTTCTCGCGCTAAGGCGATGCTGTTAATTCTCTCTTGAACAAAGCTCGTATGTATATTACCACGTTGGTACTGTTTGTCTTCTAGGATTTTTTTGTGGAAAGGAATGGTAGTTTCGATTCCTTCTATCACGTATTCGCTTAATGCGTTTCTCATGCGTGCGATTGTTTCTTCTCGGGTACTGCCCCAAGCGGCCACTTTTGCAATTAACGAGTCGTAATAGACCGGGATAGTATAACCGTCGTATAAGGCACTATCAACTCTGATGCCTGCTCCACCAGGTGGATGATATCTTGTTATAGTGCCGGGACATGGTTCAAAATCGTTGTAAGGGTCTTCCGCATTAATTCTACAGTTTATCGCATGACCATAAAGTTTAACGTCTTTTTGCTTGAAGGATAAAGCCTGACCCGCTGCGATTCTGATTTGTTCTTTAGCAAGATCGATGCCTGTCACCCACTCCGTGATTAGATGCTCTACCTGCAACCGTGTATTCATTTCTAAAAAGAAAAAGTCGCCATTCTTATCGACCAAGAATTCCACGGTTCCAGCACTCACATAATTTGCAGCTTTCGCCACCTTTACTGCGGCGTCGCCCATTGTTTTTCTCAGCTGGTCAGTCATCATTGGTGATGGAGTTTCTTCGATTAATTTTTGATATCTTCTCTGTATACTGCATTCTCTTTCGCCCAAGTGGATGGCATTTCCTTTTTTGTCTGCAAGAATTTGGAATTCAATGTGCCTTGGTTTTTCCAACATTTTTTCTAAGTAAATTTTAGGGTTGCCGAAGGATGTTTTCGCTTCGAGGCGGGCGGTTTCTATTGCTTGCCTGATTTCTTTTTCGTTTTTCGCTATGCGCATACCTCTTCCTCCGCCGCCGTAGACTGCTTTTACCAAAACTGGAAATCCTAAAATTTTCGCTGTTTTTTTCACTTCTTTTTCTTTTGTCACCGATTCTACAGTGCCTGGAATGATTGGGACATTAACCTTCGTCACAGTTTTACGTGCGGCAATTTTGTTTCCCATCTTCCGCAGCGTGACACTTGAAGGTCCAATAAACTCGATGTTGCTGGTTTCGCATGCTTCTGCAAATGCAGCGTTTTGTGCCAAGAAACCATAGCCTGGATGAATCGCTTCCGTGTTCGTTTTTTTGGCGATTCCGACTATTTTGTTGATGTTGAGGTAGCTTTCGCTGGGTTGTGGTGATCCGATACAGTAAGCTTCGTCTGCATATTTTACGTGCAATGATTCCTTGTCTGCCTCGGAGTATATGGCCACGGTGTTGATGCCCATTTCTCGGCAAGCTCGTATGACGCGTAACGCAATTTCGCCTCTGTTTGCGATGAGAATCTTGTTGAACATGCAGCTTCTTCTCTTATATACCCTTCAGCGAATCCACCAACAAAATGTGCACCTTTTTATAAAAAACTATTGCGTCTTACACAGGTAATCATTTTACTATGATTAATACTTGGCCTTCGTTTACGATTGTGCCTTCTGAGACGTCAATTTCTTGAACTGTGCCAGCTTTAGGCGCCAAAATTTCGTTTTCCATTTTCATGGCTTCCAAAATGCATAAGACTTGGCCAAGCTTTACTGCATTGCCTTTTTTCACTTTAACTGAGATTATCTTTCCCGCCATGGGTGCTGTGACTGCGCCTTCGCTGACAATTTTGCCGATGGGGCTTCGTGTGGTGATTAGCGTGGGTACAGGTGTTTCTGTTAGTTGCGTTGTGAAACGTGGGAGTTGTGCTTTTAGTTCAGCTTTTAAAGGAATTCCATTTATTGTGATTAGAAATGGTGCTTGCTTGCTTGTTTTGTTGATTTGGATGGTGTAGGTTTTTTCGCCAATTTTGAGTTGGACGGGTGTTTCGTATTCTATTTTGTTTTCTGCAAGTTCTACCTTATGTGGTTTGTCGTCTATTTTTACTGTGAATTGATTTGGGTTGTCTGTTTTTGTTATGTCGATTTTGTATTGTTTGTCTTCGACTGCGACGGTGTATTTAGTCAATGTATCCACCTTGCTTGAGCAGTGCTTGCCTTGCGGTTAAGGTCCAAAGCGTGATTGTTTCTTTTTTTCTTGTTGGAATCACTGCCTTTACTTCTCCTGTGCTTTCTGTGAAAGCTGTTATTGCTGCAGAGATTGCGGCGATTCTTTTTAGTTCTTCTCTTTCTTCTGGCTGAAGTTGGCTCAATTTGTCTTCTCGTTTAGCCTCTCTTTTCTTGAAAAACTCCAGCGCCGCTTGAGGAAACAGAACATAGGTTAATTGGTCTTCTTCGGTTTTTATGAATTTTTTTGCTTCTTCTGGAATGTTATTTAGTTCGGGTTTTAGCCGGTCTGCGGGTCGTTGGGTTATGGTTTCTTCGCCTCCGATGATTTTCCTTTTGATGTTTTCTGTGATTGGGGCTGGGGGTTTGCCGTAGAATCCTTTCACGTAGTCTTTGACTTCTTTTGGTACTGTTTTGTAGCGTTTGCCTGAGATGACGTTTAGGACTGCTTGGGTGCCTACGATTTGGCTTGTCGGCGTTACGAGGGGTGGGTAGCCGAGGTCTTTTCTGACTTTGGGCACTTCTTCCAACACTTCCTTAAGCCGGTCAAGTGCATTCTGTTCTTTCAGTTGCGAGATTAGGTTGGAGAACATGCCTCCTGGGATTTGATGCACCAAGATTGATGTGTCGACGCGTTCTGACATTGGGTCAATTAAGCGGAGTGGGTCGTAGTATTTTTCGCGGAGGCTTCTGAAGTATTCTGTGATTTCTATGAGTAGTTCCATGTCGAAATGCGGGTCCCAAGGGGTGTTCTTTAAAGCTGCGACGAGGGTTTCAACTGGTGGCTGTGATGTGCCCCAAGCGAACGGCGAAAATGATGTGTCTAAAATGTCCACGTCGGCTTCGCATGCTTTCTGGTAGGTCATTAATGCCATGCCGCTTGTGGAGTGACAGTGGAGATGAACGGGTAAGCCTATTTCTTTCTTTAGTGCTGAAACTAGTTCGTGAGCTGCTTGAGGTGCCAGCATTCCTGCCATGTCTTTTATGCAGATTGAATCGCATTCTAGTTGGGCTAGTTGTGCGAGTTGGTTTGCGAATTTTAAATAATGCTCAATCGTGTGCACTGGGCTTATGGTGTAGCATATCGTGCCTTGTGCGTGGGCACCTGCTCTTTTTACGGCTTTTATGGCGGTTTCCAAGTTTCTTACATCGTTAACAGCGTCGAAAACTCGGAACACGTCGATGCCGTTTTCTGCGGCTTTTTCCACGAACTTTTCGACAACGTCATCTGCATAATTTCTGTAGCCTACGATGTTTTGTCCGCGGAGAAGCATTTGTAGTTGTGTGTTTTTGATTGTCTTTCTTAATTTGCGGAGTCTTTCCCATGGGTCTTCGCCCAAAAATCGTATGCAGACATCGAAAGTGGCGCCTCCCCAAACTTCTAGCGACCAGAAACCTACTTGGTCGATTTTTTCTGCGATTTGGAGCATGGATTCGGTGCGCATTCTGGTTGCCATTAATGATTGGTGTGCGTCTCGGAAGGTTGTGTCGGTGATTTTTACTGGTTTTGCCAAGCTGAACCCGGCATGATGGTTATTTTGGGGAATAGAAACAAGAATATGCCAATATTTTAAGCTACCCATTCAAGGCTGGGGAAAATAGTGAAATTTCTTTGTAGGAGCTTTTTTTCTATGTGTATGCACGCCTCCCACTAGAGGGCCTACTATATGAACCAAATTCCTTCCTTCTAGACCCATGATATATATCCGATATATTGTGGAAGCCGGAATTTAGAATATTAAGGGTCTGTACAAACCCATAATGAGGAGTGCAATCTTGCTGCGGAAGCTTAGACACAAAGTATGGCACTGGAAATTGCAAAGAAAAGTCCAAAAGGAAATTGCTAAACGTCTTTCTCAGGCCTAGCACGCAAATCAGCGCTTGCGCTCTTACATACTGCGCGTTCCTGCACAAGTTTCTCAAATGTACTACTACGATAGCGATTCACAATGAGGCATGACCGTTTTTAGCTCGCGGGCGGATACTCCTGTAGACTATGATTGCAAGGAGCGTTGTCAACATGCTTATTGGCAGAATGAAACCTGATGGAAACTCCGGAATCACTGTGTACGAAACTTCGATGATGCTGATCTGGACATCGGGTTGACTCGGAAAGAGGATAATTGGATAACAGACGACAGCTACAATCTGTCCGTACTCGGGGACAAAACCGCTTCCGTTTGCAAGAGCATCGTTAATAATGTCCCACGCAACGGGGCTTGTGGGAATGTAGTCGTCGCCGTCCATATGAATGAAGTACCAAATTGCTTGTTGGACATCCTCAGCGGTTCCCTGCTTGTTGTTTAAGATATAGTTGACCATGTCCCAGTCCTCACCTGCCAATTCTCCTGGAGGACTCATGCTTGAGTATAATTTCACTATATGAATTGCGGGACTACGCGTCATTTCTGTTCTCACGTCGATACACCAGCCAGGGTATGTTCCGTTCGTTACATCATAGCCTAAAGGAACATGGCTAAGTTCTGTGTCAAAGTAGTTTTCTGTACCATCACTGACTTCAATACTGATTAGTGTTGAAGGCAGGTTGAATTCTTCGTCAGTTGCAGCAACATGAGTAACTAGAATTGCTGCAAGCGCCGTGAAAACTGCGAAACTTATTGCAAGATTCCTTTTGGAATTTTTGCCCATTTCCATTTTCGAATCTTCCTACCCTTATAGAAAAATCAGTCGTCAGAATTAAAAAGAGTTCTTTCGGCTTTGGAATATTCTTCACAACGAACCATGAGCGCGCGCGTTGAGTGAGTGAGTGAGTGAGTGAGTAAAAGAGTAGGATTGAAAGAGCGAAAATTTGGGTTTGGGACATAACATGTACTATATGTTAGACAAACTCAGTCAAAGTACTAATTAATAATTTTGTAACACAAAATGCGTAACAGAACTCACATCGGATTTGTGCTACTACTAAATAGCAGATTTGACGCACTTAGCTTCCTACCAGTAGAAACGTTTACGTCTAAAAGAATTGAGCGCTACGGAATTTTCTCCATGAGGTTACAACATAATTTACAAGCTTCTATAACATGAAGCCCTTTTTCGGTTGTCTTCCAAATTCTAGAGTTCTCGTTTATGAAACCCGCCTTTCTCAAAGCGTTTAGATATTCTGTGTTCTGACGGTAATTTAAACCAACTCTGTACATTATACGCGTCTTACTTGCACCGTCTTTAGCAGTCTGCAAGATTTCGCCAACTATATTGTGTAGCGACCTTTTCTTTCGAAATCGTTCAACCACTTAACCACCAACCACGTCATCAACAGAAGAGAAAGCACAATACTGTCTTTCTCACCATATTAAATATTGTGTTGGAAAACATTTTGCACGCGTGTTTAATATATTTCAGATTTAACTTTTATGAAATTTGTTTGGGTTCGAGGATATTATTGGACCTATACAATCAACTTAAAGGATAAATCTTGGTTTCTCACAAGATATGGAATTATGTTGGCCTTGAACTATGACTAGGAAAAAGCGTGGAA
>Ga0209636_10006118_pt1 | contig 12297 bp, 11 predicted proteins | sample DeeMarSWOR152_54_FD_187464 | JGI IMG/M metagenome (GOLD analysis project Ga0209636, IMG submission 187464) | Marine sediment microbial communities from White Oak River estuary, North Carolina - WOR-1-52-54 (SPAdes) (version 2) | ecosystem: Environmental > Aquatic > Marine > Intertidal zone >...
TGGTCTTCAAATGATCTTCCCGAAACATCGAATCCCCCCCCCTTGTGGACAAAGTACGGTGAGTTCTCTGAGAAAATCGCCCTACGCCCCTCAACGGCCTGTTGCCCAAAACCCATTCCGCTCAGAGTTCGTGTCCGTGTCCGTGCTCGTGAAGCGTTACGAGGTCTCGAAAAAACTCGCTCCTCGCCGCTCAAACATATTTTTTCGACGATTCAATCGTTGAGGCCGCCTTTAACCCAGAAGTGGGTTCTTCCCCGCTCGTGGCCTGGGAGTGGTTGTCGAAAAAATATAATTCGCGCTCAGACCTCATTTTTCCGCTCTCCCGAAATTTCTCCATTTGAGCTTTGACATTTTTTTTGCCTCAAACCTCTATCCTTCAACCTCAAACGTTCCCTGCACCGCAGCACTCTATGATTCCAGCGACGAGCTCCTTCCCATAGATCTCAAGATCATCAGACCTCAATCCCCTCCCTGGATTGGATGCCCTCCCTGTAGTAATGTTTTACCTCCACCATCTCCGTAACCAGGTCTGCTTTCTCGATCACCTCCTTTTTGGCGTCTCTCCCCGTGAGAATGAGCTCAACATGAGTAGGTCTTGAATCGAGGAGATCCAGGAGGGCCTCCAGAGAGATGAGGCCATAATCCACGGCCACGTTGATTTCGTCCAATACCACGATGTCGTATTTCCCGGCCCCAATAACCTCCTTTGCCAGCTGGAAGGCCTTTTGGGCTAATTCGATATCGATCTTATCGGGATTGTTTCGATCAACGAAGGTCTCACGGCCCATTTGCTTAACGACGATGTCGGGCGAGAGTCGGCGGGCTGTTTCTAGCTCTCCATATTGGATATTTCCCTTCATGAATTGAATGATATAGACCTTGAGGCCATGTCCGAGAGCCCGCATGGCAAGCCCGAGGGCCGCAGTAGTCTTTCCCTTTCCCGTTCCGGTATAGACTTGAATCATCCCCTTTGATTTTCCCCTGTCCATCTCCGTGAAAACCCCCGCGCCAAACCAATGCGCCAGAGGTGGAGTTTTCCATTAAGCCATCATCTCGATCTGAACGAGGACCTGCACAGTTTTGAATTGTCTCACCATGATTGCCTTGACCGGACAGGCGGAGTGACAAGCCCCACAACCCTTACACACAGCCGCGTTAACGGTCATGTGTCCCCGATACTCATCCTTTCTCAGGGCCCCGAACTCACACACTCCCTCGCAGAGACCACATCCGGAACACATCTCCGCATCCACCCATGCGGTGATGGGTTCGATCTTAACCTTTTCCTTAAAGAGGGCAGTGGTGGCCCGCGAGGCGGTTCCATGGGCGTGGGAAACGGTATCTGCAATATCCTTTGGCCCTTGGCATGTACCGGACAGGTAGATCCCGTCGATAGCCGTGTCCAAAGGTCTCAGCTTGGGATGGGCTTCCATGTAAAACCGGTCCGGACTCTGGCTCAACTTGAGGAGCGTTCGCAGCTTGTCGGCTTCCCTTGAAGGGGTAAGTCCAGTGGCAAGTACGACAAGATCGGCTTGCTCCTCATAGACCTCCCCTGAAAGGAAATCCTCGGCCTTCACGATGAGCTTTTCCCCTTTTCTATAAATCTCCGAGGGGATACCCTTCCGGTAGATTACACCGGCCTTCTGAACCCTTTCATAGAACTCCTCGTACCCTTTCCCAAAAGCCCTGATATCAATATAGCAGATCGTGACCCTCGCGCCTGGAAATTTCTCCCTGAGGAGATTGGCCTGTTTCGCGGTATACATGCAACAGATCCTGGAACAGTATTCATTTCCGACGGTCTTATCCCTTGATCCAACGCACTGAATAAAGACGATATTTTCAGGTTGTCCCCAATGCGCTGGCAGATTCCCCCCGGTTGGGCCCAAAGGAGAGAGGAGCCGTTCGAGCTCCAGACCCGTAATAACCCGCTCGTAACGATCGTACCCGAATTCCGGTTTCAACCTGGCATCGAAGGGCTCAAATCCGGTGGCGATGACGATCGTCCCTACCTCAATGGTTCTTACCTCCTCCTCCTGGGTAAAATCGATGGCCCTGGAGGGACAAATCTCAACGCACTTGCCGCATTCTCCCCTTGCCACGTATTGACATGCATCGGGGTCGACCACATAGCTATGAGGGATTGCTTGGGGGAAGGGAAGGTAAATGGCCGGTCGATGATCCAGGCCTAGGTTGAATTCGTTGGGGACCCTGACGGGACAGATCTCTTCACATTGACCACAGCTGTTGCACTTTAAGGGATCTACGTATCTCGGTTTCTTCCTCACGGTGACGGTGAAATTTCCCACAAATCCGTCAACGGCCACTATCTCGGCACAGGTTAAGATCTCGATGTCGGAGTTCTCCTCGGCCCTTCTCATTTTCGCCAAGACAAGGTCATCCGCCATTTCCATGGTGGGATAAGTCTTATTCAGTTGGGCCATATGGCCCCCGATGCTGGGATTCCTTTCGACGAGGAAGACCTTGAACCCGGAGTCGGCGATGTCCAGTGCGGATTGAAGGCCTGCAATTCCACCACCAATAACGAGGGAGGATTGTGTCACCGGGAACTCCGTTTCCTCCAAGGGTTCAAGAAGCGCTGCTTTGGCAATGGCCGCGAGAACCAAGTCTTTGGCTTTTTCCGTGGCCCTTGCGTGATCGGCGTGGACCCAGGAACACTGTTCCCGAATGTTCGCAATCTCCAGGAAATAAGGGTTGAGGACCGATTTGGATATCGTTTTACGAAACGTTCCCTCATGCATTGTTGGGGAGCAAGCGGCTATTACGACACGATTAAGCTGATACTTCTCGATGTCGTTAACGATGAGGTCTTGACCTGGATCCGAGCACATATAGGTGTAGTCTCTGGCGATGGCTACGTGCGGATGATTCTCCGCGAAGCACCTAACCGCCTCTACATCCACGTGATCCGCAATGTTGATTCCGCAATGGCAGATATAGACGCCAATCTTCATGGCAAATCCTCAGCTCCTTTCTTTCGCCAGTTGCACGCAAGCCAAGGAAGCAGCCCCACTCGCCTGCGCAACAGTATCAGGGATGTCCTTGGGACCCTGGCAGCAACCGGCCAAAAAGATGCCCGCCCTCGAGGTGGCGATGATTTCCTCCGTCCGGGCTTCTTGAAAAAACCCGTCAGGGGTTTGGGAAAGCCCCAACAGTTTGCCGATATCCCCCGCGCCCTTCCTGGGAACGAGGCCTGTCGCCAACACCACGAGGTCCGCCTCCTCCTCATAGGGCTCTCCGAGGAGCGTGTCCTCCCCACGAACCACGAGGGACTGTCCTCGTTTATAGATCTCGGATGGATTTCCCCGCCTATAGAGGATATTCTCCCTCTGAACTCGTTCGTAGAATTCCTCGTACCCCTTTCCGAAAGCCCTAATATCCATGTAGCAGACGGTGATCTTTGCATCGGGAACTCGCTCTCGGACCAGATGAGCCTGCTTGGCCGCGTACATGCAGCACACCCGGGAGCAGTATTCGTTCCCCACGGTCTTGTCCCTCGATCCCACGCACTGAATAAAGACAACGCGCTTCGGCTCTTCCCCATTGATCAGGATTTTTCCATGCGTTGGGCCGGATGCAGAACAGAACCTCTCGAACTCGATCCCGGAGAGCACGTTTTCATACCGTGCATACCCGTATTCTGGCTTTAGCTCAGGGTCAAATTGGTCATAGCCCGTGGCCACCACGATAGCACTCGCACGCGCTGTGATAGTCTTCTCCTCTTGCGAGAAATCGATGGCATTGGCGGTGCACGCCTTCTGGCATTTTGGTTCCTTCCCACATTTCCCCCTCGTTACCATCAGGCAATTGCCTGGGTCGATGACGTAGGCTTGAGGCACTGCTTGAGGGAAGGGTATGTATGCGGCTGACCGCTTGCCGGTTCCCATGTCGAACTCACTGGGAATCCTTTCCCGTTGAACACAAGCCTCGGCACAGAGACCACACGCAGTGCACTTCCTTACATCCACATATCGCGGCTTCTGCCTGATTGTGATGTGGAAGTCACCTACCTCCCCCCGTATATCGACAACCTCGGAATACGTCATGAGGTCTATGTTGGGATGGTTGCCCACCTCCACCATCTTGGGGGTTAAGATACAGGAAGAGCAGTCCAGGGTAGGGAAGGTCTTATCGAGCTGGGCCATATGCCCGCCGATGGTGGGTTCACTTTCCACAAGTATCACCGGGAACCCTTTATCGGCAATATCCAAGGAGGCCTGCATTCCGGCGATGCCGGCCCCGATGACGAGAGCTGTCGGAATAACGTCGTCTTTTCGTTTTTTCTTTTGTCCTGCCATAATGTCAGACTCCAAATGCAAAATATTGACCGCCGTCCGCGGTCCGCCGTCGGCCGTCTTTAATATTTCTCATTCATTTTAGCTTTCCAATCAGCGAGCTGGCGATGGTATTTTTCTGGATCTCCCGTGTTCCCTCATAGATTTCCATGATTTTTGCATCCCGATAGAACCGCTCCACCTCGTATTCCGTTATATAACCGTATCCTCCGAATATCTGAATGGCCTCGTCCGCGACTTCGACGCTCACCCTTCCGGCATGCATCTTCGCCATGGAGGTCAACAGGGGATCGATGCGACCGCAGTCGAAATTCCAGGCAGCCTTATAGGTTAAGAGACGGGCCGTCTCGAGCTTTGTGCACATGTCAGCGAGTTTGTGCTGGGTTACCTGAAAGTCCACGATTCTCTGCCCGAACTGGCGCCTCTCCTTTGCGTAGGCCAGGGCCCTCTCAAAGGCGCCTTGAGCAATTCCCAGGGCCTGGGCCGCTATCTCAATTCTGCTCTCATCGAAGAACTCCAGCACTTGATAGAACCCACGGTTTTCCTGGCCGAGGAGGTTTTCCAGGGGGATGTGGACGTCGGCAAATGAGAGCTCCGCAGTGGAAGTCATTCGAATGCCCATCTTGTCGCCCAACTCCGTGGCCTCAAATCCCGGGGTCTCTCTCTCCACCAAAATGGTGCACATCCCGCGATAGGAAGGGTCGGCCTCGGGATTTGTCTGACAGAGGACCACGAAATGGTCCGCCAGCGTACCATTGGTGGTGAAGGTCTTGGTTCCGTTGATAATGAATTCCCCCCCCTTTTTAACGGCGGTTGTCGAGAGCTTCGTGATGTCACTTCCATGGTCAGGTTCCGTGTATGCTCCGGCGGAAATCGCCTCCCCCTTGGCTACCGGCGGGAGATACTTCTGTTTCTGTGTTTCGTTCCCGAACCGAAGGATCAGCTCGGAGCTAAAATCGACCAAACTAAGGGCAACGCCGATGCCGGAATCCTGACGGCAGAACTCCTCCACCACCAAGGTGTTTTCCATAATACCTAGACCCTGGCCTCCATAGGCCTCGGGAAAATGGAGGCCGATGAAGCCGAGCTTGCTGGCCTTCTTCCAAATAGACTTTGGGAATGCATGATCCCTCTCTAGCTCCAGGGCCAGCTCCCTGTCGAATTCTCCTTGGGCAAACTCCCTGGCTGCCCGCTGAATATCCCTCTGTTGATCGGTGAGTTCGAAATCCATATTTTCCTCTTACGGTTAGGGCGCTCTCCCCTGAAAAATCCCAGTGTTTATTCGACGCGGAGATACGGGGCACCTTGCGCGTTCAGGTTTGAGGACAGCTCCGCTCCTCAAACCTGAAACCTGCAGCCCCCTTTGTTCTCGCGTGGTTCATAGCGCCTCAAGCAAAATTTCCGAGATATCCATGACCCTGAGTTTTTCCTCATTGCCCGTGGTCTTCACAGCATCCTCGAGCGTCAGCAGGCAGAAGGGGCAGGCTGTGGCGAGAATCTCAGCTCCCATATCGACAGCATCCTGAACCCTAATTTCCGCCAACCGAGGACCTTGATCGGAGGATTCCACCCACATACGTCCGCCCCCACCTTCACAGCATAGGCTCTTCTCCCTCGATCTATCGAAATCGATGAAGGTCACCCCTGGAATGCTCTGTAAAATCTGTCTGGGTTCGTCGAAAATCCCGTTCTGCTTGCCCAAGAAACACGGATCGTGATACGTGATAACCTTCTCCATCTCCCGGGAGAACGGGTTTTTGTCCTTAATGGCTTCGGCTAAAACCTGGGTATAGTGACTGACGTGCAAGCTCTCTTGGCCATAATCATTCTTTATGGTGTTGTAACAGTGGGGGGAGGTGGTGACGATGGACCGGATGTCGTACTTGTTAAAGCTTTCGATGTTCCCCTCCATGAGCATTTCGAAGAGCCCTTCTTCCCCCATCCTCCGGATCTCGCTTCCGCAACAGGTTTCATCGTTTCCCAGCGTAGCGAAATCATATCCGATCTGGCGAAAGCACTGAACGAGGGATCGGGCTACATTCTGAACCCGAGTGTCGTAAGCTGCTGTGCAGCACACGAAATAGAGGTTGGCAGCTTTATCTCCCTGAGGAAAGGCCTTCAGTTCCAATTCGCTCGCCCAGTCGCTTCTCTTATTTTTGGCAGCATCCCATGGATTTCCGTATTTGTAGGCACTTTCGAGGGCTTCGATGATGGTCTTGGGAATATGACCTTCCTCGACCGACAGGGCTCGCATACCAATGAGGAGATTCATGGGTTCCAGCCCCCTCGGACATCGGAGCGTACACGTCTTACAGGTAGTGCAGTCCCAGAGTTCATCCCGTTGAACGATATTACCCAAATTCTCCCGAAGAAGGACTTCGATCATGAGTTTCCTGATATTCAGTTTCGACTTGAGGGATACCGGACAGCCACCCGTACATTTTCCACATTGAAAACAGCCGTAAAGTTCAAATTTCTGGAGAAGTTCTTCCTTCTGCGCTTCCATTCAGCCCTCCTTTCCTCGTCCCCCTTTCATCGTTGCTTAAGGATCTCCCTTGCCACGACAATTCGTTGGACCTCAGAGGTGCCCTCGTAGAGTGTCGTGCCAATGACATCTCGAAGGTACCTCTCCACCGGATAATCACTCGTATAACCATATCCTCCTAGCATCTGGACCGCCCGGATGGCAACTCGTCTGGCCGTCTCCGTGGCAAATAATTTGGCCATGGACGCCTCTTTGGTAAATTTTAGCTTATTTTCCTTTAAAAAGGCAGCCCTCAGGACGAGAAGCTGTGCGGCTTCCAGTTCGGTATAGCTATCGGCTATCATCCACTGGATGGCCTGGAACCTCGAAAGGGGTTGGCCGAAGGCCTCCCTTTCCTTCACGTATTGAGCCGCGAAATCGATGGCGCCGAAACCGATTCCCACAGCAAGGGAACCGATCCCGATACGTCCCCCGTCGAGCTCCATCATGGCAATCCTAAAACCCTCTCCCTCCTGGCCCAGGAGGCACTCCTTGGGTATTCGACAATTATCGAAGATGAGCTCATTCAGGGGTGAGGCCCTATGTCCCATCTTGTCCTCAGCCTTTCCAATGGTGAATCCCGGAGTTCCCTTTTCAATAGCGAAGGCGCTGATCCCCTTTCCCTTTTTCGCGGTTTTATCGGTGACAGCCCATGCTACCGTAACGCCGGCATGCTCCCCGCTGGTGATCATGGTTTTGCTTCCATTGAGAACATAATGTGTTCCATCGAAAACGGCCGAGGTCTTTATGTTGGCGGCATCGGATCCCGTGTGGGGTTCGGTGATGGCAAAGGAACCGGCGGGATATTCCCCGTTGCACAGTTTGGGAATGTATTTGCGCTTCATCTCCTTCGTTCCAAATTCATAGATCACTTCGGCCACCATATTGGTAACGGAAGTGGTAACGGCATGAGAGGCACAGGCCTTCCCTATTTCCGTCATCGCAAGACTATACGCAACAACCCCGACTTCTGAGCCACCATATTCGACAGGGATATTCATACCCATCAACCCCAATTGGGCCATCTTCTTCAGATTTTCGAAGGGGAACCGGCTCTCCTCATCGTATTGGGCGGCGACGGGCTTGATATTTTTTTCCGCGAATTCCCTGACCATATCCCGGATCATTTCCTGCTCGGTGGTCAGATTGAAATCCATTGGGCTCTCCTCAAAATGTATTCTCGAGATTTCAGGAAAACCTCGCTCTTCGCTGCTCAGCGGGCTGTTGCCCAACCTCTCGTTTGACGTCTCGAAAAAACTCGCTCTTCGCAGCTCAAAAATCTTTTTTCGCGCTCAGAGCTCATTTTTCCGCTCTCCCAGAGATCTCTCCATTTGGATTTTGTCATTTGAGCTTTGCCCTTTGTCATTTTGCCTTCTGCCTCCAACCTCTCCCCTCAAACCTCTTTCGCCTATCCGACCGCAGCACTGTTTTCTACTCCTCAAATTATGTTTTTTCGTAGCTGAAAAACCCTTTTCCCGTCTTTCTCCCGAGGTACCCCGCATCGACGTATTTTTTGAGAAGGGGACAGGGGCGGTATTTGGGATCCCCAAGGCCTTCCTGGAGTACTTGCAGTATGGCCAAGACCGTATCCAAGCCGATCAGGTCCGCCAAAGCCAGAGGCCCGATGGGGTGCTTCATCCCCAATGTCATTACCTTATCGATGGCCTCCGCGTCTCCAACACCCTCGTATACGGCATAGACGGCCTCATTGATCATGGGCATGAGGATTCGATTCGAGATAAAGCCGGGGAAATCATTGGCCTCGACGGGCGTCTTCCTCAGCTTTTCGGCGAGGCCTGTTGTCATGTGAAAGGTTTCCTCCGAGGTTCGAAAACCCCTGATAATTTCAACCAGTTCCATGATGGGGACGGGGTTCATGAAGTGCATTCCGATTACCTTTTCCGGGCGTGTTGTGGCTGAGGCAATTTTGGTGACGGAGATGGAGGAGGTGTTGCTGGAAAGGACGATATCCTTGGGGCAAATGTTATCCAATTCCTTGAATATGGCCAGCTTTAATCCTTCATTTTCGGTGGCAGCCTCGATGACGAAATCAGCTCCTTTCATTTTGCCAATATCGATGGTCCCCTCGATCCTAGCCATAATATCCTTTTGTTGGGAAGGGCTTATGTTCTTCTTTTGAACCATTCGATCAAGGGATTTGGAAATGCTGGATTTGCCCTTTTTCATTAATGCCTCGCTGATATCGCTCATGATTACGTGGAAATTGAAAGTGGCGGCAATTTGGGCAATGCCGCTTCCCATTTGTCCCGCCCCAACGACACCAATGGTTTTTATCGCCATAGGAGGTCCTCCCCGTGAGCCGGAAACCCATTAGGTCCCCTCGTCGAGTTTTTTTCTGATCCTTTCATCATAGGTCAGGATTTCGGATTTCAGTTTTTCCAGGTTTCGGATTCTCTCCTCGATCTTATCCACATGGTTCTCCAACAACTCCAAGAGCCTCGGCAAAACCTTCTTATTTGTCCGGTGAATCTGGTAGATGTCCTCCAGTTCGTGCATCTCAGCCAGGCTCAATCCCAGATGCTTGAGCCTTTTGATAAACCTCAGCCTTTGGTAGTCCTGATCCGTGTAGACCCTTTTTCCCCCTTCCAGCCGTTTTATGGAATTGAGGAGGCCTATTTCCTCGTAGTATCGAATGGTTCGTGGGCTGAGCGCGACGAGGTTAGCCAGTTGCCCGATCTTGTAATATTTCATATGGTCAACCCCCATGGAGATGGATCACTTTACGTAAACTGGAAGCTTGGCCGAAAAAAAAATTCCAATATTCCAGAATACTCCATCTAAAGCTCAGGAGATAAGGAGCGCTACATGGAAGGCCATTTGGTTACATTCATAATTTCATAGCCAGCCTTTTCGAGCTTTTGGACGACACCCTCGTACTCATGGGTTTTCATACGTACGACTACCATCCTCTTTCCCTCGAATGTTAAGGTAGGAGAGATGACGCTGATGACGTTTATGTTATGCTCCTTGATGACCTTGAGGACACCAAAGAGTTTCCCGGGTTCATCTTCAAGGAGCATGGTTATCCGGGTCCCTTTCACGTTGAGCCCGACCACATCAACGAAGAGCTCGAGGATGTCCGTTTCAGTGATAATTCCCACCAATTCATTTCCATCGACGACGGGAAGGGCCCCGATCTTGTTATCGTGCAGGAGCTGAACCGCTTTTTCAATGATGGTGTCCGGCGTGACCGTGATCAATTTCTCCGCGGGCGTCATGAATCCACTCACCTTTAACTTCGCCAGGAGGTAATTGATCTCCTGAACGCTCAACAGGCTCGCATCCGACGGGCCAGCCTCGCGGATATCTCGGTCAGTGATAAGCCCTACCAACTTCCCCTTTTTGTCCACCACCGGCAGGTGACGGATGCCCTCCTCGCGGATGAGTTTTCGGGCGTCGTAGAAAGATGCATCGGGACTAATGGTGACGGGGTTTCTCTCCATTTTCGACTTAACAAACATTTCCTCTTCCTCCTTATTGATTGGAGTTCGTGGGTAGTGTCAACCCACTACGGGCTGTTGCCCAAAACCCATTCCGCTCACCGAAAATAATTTTTGACCATTCTGGAGTTCGCTTCACTGCAAACCCAAAACTCGCCCCTCGGGCTCAGACAGTTAGGTTTGCGGCCGTTTCGCTTCACTAAGAATGATGAACTCGTAAAAAGTCAAAAATGGGACGGCAAAGTAAAAAGCTCCAAATGCAAGGCCTGTGAATCTTGAGGAGTGAGGCGTACTTACCAGTACGCCGCAATGACGAAAGATGAAGCGTAACGCAGCAGTTGGACTTTTTACCAAGCCGTCAAGAATGGTTACCAAAAATTCTTTCATGTTCGCTCCAGGGATATGGGCAACAGCCCGTCTAGGCCAATTCCGCTCTCGAGTTCAACGCCATGACCTTCTGTCCTCGATGGTTTTGGCCCCCTCGGGGATGGAGCCCTTGGGGATAAATTCGACCTTGCCCCTGAGCTTCAAGGCATCTTTGATGGCGACGTGTAGTTGTGCCTTCAGCCTCTCTCGATCGATATGTTCGTTTTCCAATTCTATATAAAGGGTCATTTCATCGCCCTTTTCCACCCTATCGACGACAACTTGATACTTGGCTATCTCGGGATATCGACCGATGAGCTGATCGGTCTGTGAAGGGTGAATGAAGACCCCCCGCACTTTTGTTGCATGATCCACGCGCCCGACGAGCCTCGGAAGCCGAGCGGATGTCCTTCCACACGGGCAGGGACTGTCGTCATAGCACGAGAGATCGCCCGTCCCGAATCGGATGAGGCTATAGGCCCTGTTAAAGAGGGTCACGACGACCTCCCCAATCTCCCCCGGCCCCAGCTGTTTTCCCGTTTCCGGGTCCACGATCTCCACGATGAGATCATCTGCGATGTGCATGCCGCGGTTTTCGATGCATTCGTAGGCAATGGAACCCACTTCCGCAGTCCCATAGCCCTGCCGGGCTACCATGCCGAACCGTTTCTCTATGGAATTTCTCATGGATTCCGTCAACAGCTCTATGGTCAAAAAGGATACCTCCAAGGATAGGTCCTTCTTCAAATCGATGCCCAAGCTCTCGGCATGATCCCCAATGCTGAGGAGAAAACTGGGCATTCCCACAAACCCAGTCACACCCAATTCGTGCATGATCTTGACCTGGGAGTCGATGTTTCCCACTCCCGCCGCAATAACCGTACAACCGAGGCAGTGGAGGGGTTCTTCCAGCATCCAGCCCCCCGGGGTCAGGTGATACGAAAGGGTAACTTGGACGATATCTCCTCTCCTGAATCCCGCCGCGTAAAAGGCCGTCTCCCACCTCCAATAGCGGGATTGTCTTCCCTCCGGAACGAAAATAGGGCCAGGTGAAAGGTAGATTCTCCTCAATCGATTGTGGGGGGTGGTCAGAAGTCCCCCAAAGGGTGGGTCTTTCTTTTGGAGCGAAATAAGGCTCGCTTTTTCGGTGATGGGCACTTCTTCCAAGTCTCTTACAGTTCGAATGTCCTCGGGGGCAATTCCTGCGGCCTGAAATTTTTCCCGTATTCCCGGCGAACGTCGGTAGGCATACTGGATGATTTGGCGCAGGAAGTGATTTTGGTAATGCTCCCTCTCCCGGGGGGACATTGTCTCCATGGCCCGGTTGAAATACCCCGAGAACCTGTCCGGCTTCTTTCCCTTACCCAGAGATTGCTCCATTTGAACTTTGAGGCTTGACATTAATCCTCGAGTTGGTGTTTCGTGTCCGTGATCATTACGACCGAAGACCGCAGACGGCAGACCGCGTTAGACGATCGTGTCCGTGGTCCGTGTGGTTCGTGCTCGTTATACGTGTCCGTGTCTCGTGTTTGGGACCCCCACATTTGTCACTTGAATTTAATTTGAAATTTGGATTTTGAACTTTGATATTTCCCCAATTTCGTATCGATATCAAGCCCCATCGAACGGG
>Ga0209636_10006119_pt1 | contig 12295 bp, 10 predicted proteins | sample DeeMarSWOR152_54_FD_187464 | JGI IMG/M metagenome (GOLD analysis project Ga0209636, IMG submission 187464) | Marine sediment microbial communities from White Oak River estuary, North Carolina - WOR-1-52-54 (SPAdes) (version 2) | ecosystem: Environmental > Aquatic > Marine > Intertidal zone >...
ATCCCAAGGGTCACCACTGAGTCGAAGCGGGAAGAAACCCGCGGCCAATATCATTTCATCGGGGACCTTATCACAGAAGTAACCGGCCACCTTACCTCCCTGTGCCTTCCATGCCCTGGCCGCCAGGTCACGTTGATTATAGTGCTTTTGCATTAACCCGAATGCTCTCATGCCATTTCCCAAATGCTGTCATACCATTTCCCGAATGTTTTCATGCAATTTCCCAAATGTTGTCATACCATTTACCATAATACCCGTCCATCCCTAAGCCGCGGCGCTCTTGCCTACATTGCCAAAATACCTATGCATATCATTACTGTATGGTAAAATTATCCTCCTGTTTTTGTCAATCATTATAGCGTTTTTGACTTACATTGCTCGAGCTTTATACAGATTGCTTAAGGGGAGGTATTTTGGGAAATAATAACAATCATAGGTGTCCAAAACAAATAGGGGCCCCAATAATATATTGATGAGTTGTGTTGTTAATTGCCGTAATAAGTCTGGAATATTTGAACATGGGAAGAATAGGACGCTGCAGTAACGAAGGTTGCAGCGCAACACGGCCCTTCGGCTTTGCTCAGGGCCATGAGTCCTTCGACCTCACTCAGGAACGTGAGTCCTTCGATTTTGCTCAGGACCGTGAGCTTGTCGAACGGCCTGTCGAATGGAAGGTGGACTTTTTACGAAGCCATCAAGAATGAATAAAAATATTGATAAATGACATGCATTCTTATATGGTAATAGACATTCCATTGGTAATAGCTATTCCATTGGGTAATAGCAATCCCATACGGTAATATACATGACCATGTTTGGTTAATGCTTATCTCTGGTTTTCGGCCTTGAGAGAATGAATGGGGCATCATAAGGATCTCATGGATTTTTTTAACGGAATGTGACTTTCACTCAGATCTTGGAGAAAAGAAAGGTAACAGCACAAACACCAAAGGAGGCAATCCATGGAAGAATATGATGTGATCGTTGTAGGTGCTGGACCGTGTGGTACTTCAGCAGCCAGGACGGTTGCCGAGAAAGGCTTAAACGCTATCGTAATTGAAGAGCACGCGCAGATTGGCCTTCCCGAACACTGTGTCGGGGTGCTTTCGGCTACCAAAACCGGCTTTCTTGAAAAACTCGTCGAAGAAATGGAAGAACGTGTGGTACGGCACAAGGTCATGGCGCGCCGCATTTATGCGCCGAGCGGCAGGGTGGCGCAAACTCCGCTTGATCACACCGGTGCGTGCTTTATTGAAAGAAATCTATTTGACATTGAGCTGGCTAGGCTTGCAAAAGAGGCGGGGGCGGAGATTGTCATAAATACCCGGGTAACCGGCCTCCTCAAGGAAAACGGTGTTGTTAAGGGCGTAAAAACCGGCTCGCTCAAAAGGCCTGAATTTCGCGGCAAGGCTGTCATAGCGGCAGACGGCCTCCGGGCCCTCATCAAAGGGTTAGCCAAGTGGGAGGGGCTAAGCCGGCCTGACCAGATGATTATTTCAGGTCTGAAATGGCACCTGAGTGGTGTCAAAGATGTCGAGCCCGGTATCTTGGAGTTTCATCTCGGTTCCCTTTGTGACCGCAGCTTTGTCACCGTGGTCGGATTGGCGAACGGCTGCTGCATGACGGATATCGTGAGCCAAAGTGACTTTGAGAAAATCAGGGATGGAAACTGGGCCCTTTCCAAGAAGATTAAGGATTGTGCGGTGCTTAGGGTAACCGGTTTCTCTCACCCCATTCCCATGGGGATCATGCTCCCGAAAAAGGTGAAAGACGGACTGATTCTGGCCGGAGATGCGGCCGGTTTTATCTCCATAGATCAAGCGGTTTCTTCAGGAAGGTCCGCAGGAGAGGTCGCTGCCGAAGCAGTAAAAGCGGGTGACGTTTCTGAAAAGCAACTGGCCAGATATGAGGACCTCTGTCGGAAACTGGAAGAAGAGAAAGAGTGGTATACCCACCAATTCCATTCGCTGGAGCGGTTCTTTGGGCTTCCCGATGAAGAGATAGAGAAGAAGTTCAGGGAAAGCGAACCTGATATTATCTAGCTAAAGAGATGGGTAAATGGTGTACAAGATCGGCGATGGTTGTATTAGCTGTGGCGCCTGCCCCATTTATCTGGTTCCATACACCCGGACACGCCCCTAATATCCTCTACGTCGACTTCTGGGCATAAACCTTAAAGACGACATGGCCCAGCCCACCGCGGGCAACGCCTGGATCCATGCATTCGGCCAGATTCCACATCCCCTGGTTGGGATCAACCCCGGACACTATTCTATCCCAGAATCCTTTTATCAGGTTGGAAATAGGCCCTATGGCCCTGATACAAAGCGGGCAGTCAGACTCATCAGGCAGGAGCATGGCCGGCAGGGTGCGAAAAGTAAATTTCTGACCAACTTTGAGCCCGGCACTGCAGTACTTGGATTCAGTAACCTCCGCAATAATCTTATACATCATAAGTTCCGGGGCGCGTCTGGCCAGCCCCAGGTTTTGGGGATAACTGATGTGAGTCTTAAAATCCTCATCAGTAATACCAATGGCCTGTTGCATCATGTGTTTGATGACTTCTTCTTCTCCCATTTTTACCCCTCCTTCCTTTTTGTCTGAAGATCATCGGATTTCCCTTCGGCTTAGCAATCAACCAATGTGCCGATAGTATCCGGCGAATCATCTTCATTGCACTTTATCATAAACAAGGGATGTATATTCCGATTTGTCATCATCGGGTTCCGAGCTTGGAGCGAAGGCCCAAAATGCTCATCTATCTTGCCTTAGCCATCATTGTCGATATGTTCATCGTATATATGTTTTCTGAGGGCTTCGCGGGAATCAAATACAACGCCGCACTTTCGACAATCGTAAGTTTTTCCCTCTTTTGCTTCAGTCATGTCGACCTCCTTATTCTTCGCCGTCTCTTCTGATGTCAGGGGACGGTCGCCAGCTAACTATTGTTTATACAGAAAAAAATCCGCCCAATCAAATAAAATTACGATCGCTTGCGGTTAATTCTCGTAAAATGTGCGAGTGGTGAAAAATTTTCACAATCTGAACTTATTGGCAATTTTGAGGATTGGGCTGGTCGTGTGAAATAAAATTGGATGGGGTAGATATTAGAGTTTTATGAAGAATGTCACTATTTCACGAGCGTTCCCTACTTACGGCTACTTTCAAACCACGTTTACGTTAAGCGCCTTGTTATGTTTCTTTATTAATTGATTCCCACAGTTCTCTGTCAAAAGGAGCTCTTCGCAAGTAACAATTTTCGCGATGGCACAGTTGACAACTCTTGAAGGTAGTCTCTGTAGGAAAGAGGATTCCAGCGACTGACATATCCGGCACCAATACAAGCGATTTGGTTAGCTTTACGCCAATAAGCTTTTCAACATCACCGCACATCGAAAACAATTCCCTCTGCTGTTCAAATGGCCATACAGTGGCATCCCCTGACCCAGGGTTCATACTAGACAGATTTGACACTTTATACCGGTGAGCCAAGTGATCACCTAAATACTGTATACTGGTCTGAAGGAGGTTCCCTTTGAGGAAACCAATCCACATTTTTTTCCGCAGATTGCCCTGTTCTATCTCAATATCATCAATTTCGATTCCGCATGTAGCGATGTACGGGAATACGCGCTCAATGGAATCAAGGTTTTTTCTCAAAGCGGGGCTTGTAAATCTGACACCATCTATGGTGACGGAATCGGCACCTTTCTCGTCTATGAAAGAGACCTTATACAGTGCTTTAGGCTTTCCTATTGCCTGAACCTCATCTATAAGGTCCTCGAACTCTTTGGCACGATCAGTATCGCGTCTGATATTCAATGTGCCAAAAAATAGATTCCTGTCGAAACTAAATGGAATGTCTGTGAGCGAAACCATTATAGCCTCCTTTGAGCATACCGGTTGAACTCAGCATGATTCAAATTCAAGCCCTAATGGAGCCGCTTTTAAACGCTCTCTCATGAAGAGTGATAGGAACTCACATTTCGTAAGAAAAAATAAAGGTATCAGGGTTGTGTGTCAACGGTAATATATAGACTCCATATTATGGACGGGATCTTGTGGCAGATGTTTTTGAAATGAGTTTTGAGGCGAGCATATTGTAGACAGGTATTTGAGGGTGGGACAGTCGTGGAGGGAACTTGAATGGGGCTCAATTGGGATGCAAACCCCATATTTTTATTACAAAATCGCTCCAATGTTGTCGACTTCTCACGATATTAGATAGTTTTCCCAGTGCCTGGCCTTATCAATGAGCATTTCAAATCTTTACCCATTGGCATCATGCCTAAGTCGCCTGATACATCTTTAATAGAAAAAAAGCAAGGCTAATAGCGGCCCTGCCTTAGTTAATTCATCCCAAAGTTGAATAGACTTACTCTAAGCCCCCTCCTTTGAGGCTCCGTTTACGGCTGAATTGCGAAATTATTGTCACTTGCATCACTGCCCACGATGTTTCCACATGCATCCCTCAGAATCACCATCACCCTGCAATTCCTCATGGTTTTCTTCCGGGTTATCGGCACTGTCCAATCATAAATCCCTGGGTTCCCTGGCAGAAGGGCTATGTTCTTCCATGCCCTCCGATCGTTCTTTGTGAATAGCAGCTGTACCTTGTCAACCAGCTCCGCTAAACCTTTGGTTTGCCATATTACGGTTTGGGTGCCTCCTGATTTCAGGATCTCCCCGCCGTTTGGTGATATCACCATTACTAATTCAAAAGAAGGTTCAGGAGGAGGGTCCTCACTCGTGATACTGTCAACCTCCTCTGAAAAACCGCTCTCATTCCCTGATGTATCATAAGCCGTGACGGCGAAATAATATTGGGTTTCGGGCTCTAAATCCGACACCATATATTGGATGACATTCCCAACATCAATAACAGAGTCATAGTCCCCCGATTGAATCCCATAATAGACGTTATATCCGGCCAAATCATCTTCTGTGTTGGGGTCCCATGCGAGTGTCAATGTGCTTGCCCCCAAACGGCCAGGAAGCAACGCTAACAGCAGGAGCAAAGTTAAGAGAATGGAGGGAACGATGTGCCTGTTTATGCGGAAGTTGATGATCATGAGATGTAATGAGAGGTGCAAGCGCCAAAAAACACAGCAAATTCCAAGCCATCATTGGACCGTAGGGAAAAGATTTAAAATGGACTTAAATATTAAATACATAGCGTTAAAGTCCTCTTGCAATTCTATCTTCGGGATTATGCTCTTTAGAAACCCGACATATTCTATTAATTTATTGATATTAGCATGGAAATAAACATGAGGAATGCCATTAAATCCCAGAAAGCTAACCACTTATTATAATTACCGTTTTGTATGGATAGTACAAAAATGTGACTAATCTAACTATTGTGTTCATATGAAGAAAGCTCAAGGTGCGATTCGGCTTTGCTCGTCGGAACTAAACTGGAGGGATCGGTTGGACTTTCCGGAGAGAAATAATCTTGATGAATTGTTGTCAAAACACACGTCGATCTAAAGATCAATTCTCGATTATGGTAAATGAATACTATTTGGTTTCTCTGTTTCTAACGAAAATATGTAAATCCCCCGATCTTACATCCATACGATATTTCTAGCTCAAATCGATAGTTTTGGGCTGGGGGCTCTTTTCCTTTGATAATCGTGGCATATTTCATTGAAGCTGGCTCGTTTTATGGTAACGACAAAAAGCACGATCTGACCTACTTTTTATAACTATGGCAAGCTCCACGCCCACATGGTGTGGCTTCCCGGGCACGCAGTGGCGAGCAGAATGCGAGCCAATGAAATCTCATTTTTCATTGAGCCCCTCGACCCATTGGGAATCTCGACCCATTGGGAATCTCGACCCATTGGGCATCTCGACCCATTGGGCCCCTAGACCCCACCTACAAGGCGGGGCTTGCGGGACACTTGCCGGTCAAAAAAAGACTTGACCCCTCGCCCCATGTTGGACAATCATTTTGTGAAAGCCAATAATCTTTTCCGGCCATTCTTTTAGCAGGAGGACTGAATGAAAAAGACAATCCATTTTAAGATCAACGGGAAACCACAAAGTCTTGCCCTTGACCGCGAGCGCATGCTCCTTTGGGTATTACGTACAGATTTCGGTCTCACGGGAACCAAGTATGGTTGCGGCGAGGGGTTTTGCGGAGCTTGCACCGTACTGGTGAATAACGAAGCTGTACGTTCTTGCCAGATTCCTGTTGAAGATGTCCATGGTAAAGAAATTTTGACCATTGAGGGTCTGGCAAGAAACGGTAAGCTACATCCCCTGCAGGAAGCCTTTGTTAAGCGCGACGCTCTCCAATGTGGATATTGCACCCCGGGGATGATACTCACTGCTTATGGCTTATTGGTAAAGAATCCCCGGCCGAACCCCGAAGAAATCATAGAGGGAATGAACGAAAACCTGTGCCGATGTGGATCGTATAAACGTATTATTCAGGCTATTCAGGATGCAGCTCAAGAAATGAAGGGAGGTTCGCTGCTGTGAAAAAAGATGATTATCTTGACCTTGATTTTCATGACATAAAGCCCGCTTTTCCTCTCACCAGACGAGATTTCCTAAAATTAATGGAGGGAGGATGCCTCCTCATCTTCTTCTCTGTTGCCAATCCTCTAGCCGCCAAGGAACGGCCGCGTCAGCGGAGCCTTAGCCCGAACCTTCCCGATGATTTTAATGCCTTTCTCAGGATCGGAGAGGGTGGCCGGGTCTCATGCTTTACAGGTAAGATAGAGATGGGCCAGGGTATTATCACCTCACTGGCCCAAATGCTGGCCGATGAACTCGAGGTTCCCCTGGATTCAGTGGATATGGTGATGGGTGATACCGCCTTATGTCCCTGGGATATGGGAACCTGGGGTTCGATGAGCACACGCTTTTTCGGACCTCCTTTGAGGGCAGCAGCAGCCGAAGCCCGAGCGGTTCTGATTGAATTGGCAGCTGAATACCTGCAGACCTCTCCTTCCCAGCTTAAAGTTGAAGCTGGGGTCATATTTCATAAATCTCAACGCCAAAAGAAAGTCACCTATGCTCAGCTCACCCAAGGGAAGAAGATTGCCAGACGGCTAAAGAAGGCTGCGATTTTGGAAAAGGCTTCGGATTTCACGATTGTGGGAACCCCGGTTTTAAGGCGGGATGCAAGAGACAAAGTCACTGGCAAAGCCAAGTTTACAGGAGATCTTCGGGAGCCCGGCATGCTTTATGCCAGGATCGTAAGGCCTCCCGCCCATGGTGCCAAGTTGATGAGTGTGGATACTTCTGCGGCGAAAAAGATCAAAGGGGCTCGAGTCATCGAGACTACTGATCTTGTTGCTGTCTTGCACGAAGATCCAGAATTAGCAGAAGAGGCTTTAAAGCAGGTCAAAGCCCAGTGGATGAAGTCTATAGCCGAAGTGGACGAAAATACCATCTTTTATCACCTTCTCAAAGTCGCCCCGGAAGGGCAGATTGTTTCGCAAGGGGGAAGTCTGGCTGAGGGAGAAAGAATCTCAAAGTCTGTAGTTGAAAAGACCTATCTCGATGGTTATGTGGCCCATGCTCCGATCGAAACCCATACTGCCTTGGCGAAAATCGAGGGGGATAAGGCCACAATCTGGGCATCCACGCAAACGCCGTTCCGCCTCCAGGAAGAGGCGGCTTCGGCCCTGGGTTTTCCAAACGAAAATGTCCGGGTGATCACCCCGTTTGTAGGAGGAGGCTTTGGGGGAAAAACCCGGAATCAGCAGGCCGTGGAGGCGGCTCAGCTGGCAAAAGTGAGCGGTCAGCCTGTCATGGTTGCCTGGACCCGGGCCGAGGAATTTTTCTATGATTCCTTTCGCCCAGCCGCGGTAGTCAAGATAAAGGCAGGAGTCAATGGTTCAGGTCGAATGACTCTATGGGATTATGGCGTTTATCATGCTGGAGAGAGAGGTTCCTCCCATTTCTATAACATCCCCCATCACCGCACCGTGGCGTATGGCGGGGGGTGGAGAGGGACACCTGGTACTCATCCGTTCGGGACCGGCGCGTGGCGTGCCCCAGCCGCCAACACCAACACGTTCGCCAGAGAATCGCATATAGATATATTGGCGGCAGAGGCGGGAATGGACCCGCTTGAATTTCGCTTGAAAAACCTGAAGGACGAAAAGATGATCAGAGTCTTACAATCTGTTGCGAAGAAATTCGGCTGGAAGCCAGCTAAAGCCCCCAGCGGCCGCGGCTACGGCATTGCCACTGGTATTTATTTTGGCACCTATGTCGCCCATATGGCTGAAGTGGAAGTGGACAAGAAAACAGGGCACGTCCAAGTGAGACGGGTAGTCTGCGCACAGGATATGGGATTATGCATCAACCCTGCGGGTGCCAAAATACAGATGGAGGGCTGTATCACCATGGGGCTGGGGTACGCTCTGAAAGAGGATATTCATTTCAAGGGCGGGGAGATATTCGACCTGAATTTCGACACCTATGAAATCCCGAGGTTTTCTTGGCTCCCCAAGATTGAGACAGTCCTGATAGATGGTAGGGAGGCTGCTCCTCAGGGAGGCGGTGAACCTGCGATCATTTGTATGGGGGGGGTCATTGCCAATGCCATCTACGACGCAATCGGTGTCCGGATATTCCAGCTTCCGATGAGCCCGGAACGAATTAAACAAGCCTCGAGCTAAAGTCGCATAATCAATTGCTTCACGACACTTTTTGGTCATATAAGTCTTTCTATGGGAATTGATCTTAAGGTATTCGCCCTCCAGTCTTTGTTAAACCTATTGGTGAGACCTTAGATAATCCGGTTAGTCATCGGTTCATTGGTAAAAAGTTTTCATGGGTCTAGGATAGCATCTGGTTTCCTGAAAAAGGAAAAGGGAACCCCTTTTTTCTTCTTTACTTGCTCTCCAATAAAATGGTTAATAGTAATATTACTGCTCTGTGTAACTAACTCTTGTATCTTACTACTTCTTGCATTGGGCGGCGGGGGCTGCGATAAGTATTAATGATGCTCTCCTGATTAGGATAGCCAAGTCCAATACCAATGACGATATCTAAATTATCAGGAATTTCCAGTTCCTGGCGCAGGACGTCCTGTTGAGATATAAATGCTCCGGCAACAAAGGAATCGACACCATAGCCTTGTGCCGCTATACAGATGGTCTGAACGAACATCCCGATATCTAAATGAGAAGACAAAGCTTTATCTATGCAAATTACAACGAGTACAGGTGCGCCGAAAAGTCGAGAGCCCCACTCCAGAAAAATTTTCCCCGATTCCGGATCAGCAGGGTCCAATCCCAGTAATGTAAGCCGCTCATGTATGATAATGGTCATACGCTCTTGGATGTAGGCTGGCTTGGAGGGTGGCCTACCGGGACCTCCGGCTCCACTCTTTAAGCGTTCCTGATATTGTTTGCGTATCTTTTCTATCGTTGCCCCACTGGCAACGAAGACTTCCCACGGTTGGCCATTACCAGCGGATGGACTGCGAGTGGCTACCTCCAAAATCTTCATTACCATCTCTTTTGGAACGGGCTTGGAACTGAAATCACGCACGCTGTGCCGGGCTAAAATTGCCTCGATAACGTCCATAGTTCAACCTCCAACTTTATCTGCTTAACGGGAAAGTATAACATAATCCGATTGTATGCTTTAAGGTACATTCGTGCTGAGAACAAGGTAACTATTTTCATAAATTACGTAATTACGGAACGAACGTCCCCATCTTACCTTATCGCTCTTAAGGAATATAAGTAATTACATCTTTATTTCTTGGTGGCGCATCTGGATTTTCGCAATCTTTGTATCCAAGTGCTATTGCGCAGATATGGTTGTACCCATCTGGAATTCCTAATTCCTTCTTTAATTCGTTGCCTTCTTCCGACGCAAAAAGGAAGCCAGAGGATGTCATAAGGCATGACCCTATATTGAGTGATGTAGCTGCTAATGCAATATTTTGTGCGGCTGCTCCACAATCGAATTGAATGAATTGAGTCTTTTCATCTCCTGTAACAAGAATGACCGTAGGAGCATGGTAAAAGGTATTGTAGTCAGGAGCGCTTGCTTTTTCAATGAGAAACTCAATACCTGAATTTATTATGTTTTCTTTTATTATAGCTACCATTCTATCAAGCATATCCTTGTCTCGTATCACAGTGAAATGCCACATTTGCTGATTCCTGGCATTAGGTGCATAGAGAGCGCAGTCTAATATTTGCTGTACTTCAGAATCAGGTATTTGTTTTGGTTTGAATTTTCTAATACTCCTTCTGTTGTAAATGACTTTTATGGTTTCATTCATGGTAAATAATCTCCTTTCTTTGTTATATGAGGTTCAACAAATCCCTCTTTAGTACCGGTTAGAATGAGGTTGTTATAGGGTAATGACGAAAAAAACGATCTGACTCCCCTGCCCTTTCTTTCTTCCCTCAATCATCGAAAAGAGAAAAGCATAATTTCATGACCGTCCCTCTATCATGAGTTCATCGCCTAGTAGCTAATTGCAACATGGAATGATACGTTCTGGTCTTTCGGATGAAACCCATAATACCGTGTGGTGCTAGTAACATTATGCCCACCAGTATTATGCCCTGTATGAGCAGACTGATTCCGGGGTATCTAGCCAGCAAGAAGTGCAAAAAGACAACGATAATCGTTCCAATAATCGGTCCCTCTTCAGTGCTTATGCCGCCTATGACAGTAGCGAGTATTAATATCATTGTCCACCGTATATTAAAGGCGCTGGACGGTTCTATATATCCTTGATAAATGTAGAAGATAGTCCCAGCTATTCCGGTTACTAATGCGCCAATGACGAAGGAATATAACTTTAACCTGAAAACATTCACCCCAGAACTTGCGGCCGTGTTATCATTATCGCGAATTGCCGCAAGCCCCAACCCCACTTTTGAACGCAAAATTATTCGCATAAGGATAACTGATACAATCCCAATAATGAGTGCAAGCCAGTAAAACTCCGTCATGGAAACCCTGGTCAGGCCTTTCATCATGTAACCAGCACCCCCACCGTGTAGTGCCCCTCCGACAGGTTTCCAAAGCAAAAACACAATCCTCAATGCTTCAGGTACAACGAGTGTGCCGATAGCGAAATAGATGCCTCTCAGCTTGAAGACAGGAATAGATATTAAAATAGCAAATACTGCAGCTACTATGGCTCCAGCTATTATTCCTAGATAGAAAGGTAAACCGACCCATGTGAGTATCACGAGGGTGTAACCTGCCAGCCCAATAAATGCAGGCTGGCAAAGGGATATCAGACCAGAGTAGCCACAGAGCAAATTCCACATATTTGCCATAGCGAGGTATATAAAAAAGAGAAAGATGTAAAGGAGCCAAGCGTCGGGCACACCTATTATAGGAAATACGGCTAGCACGACTGTGACCGCTAATAACGGTATCAACCCACTTCTCAATTGAGGAATGGTAATCCTCATATTTTCCCTAACGGCCGAATATGCCTTGAGGCCTAATGCCTAATACTACAATCACGATAATGTAAACAACAAGCATCTGAACGGCAGGACCAAAGAAATAGCCACCAAGAGTCTGAGCTAACCCCAAGACCATGCCCCCAATAAATGTCCCCAGTATGCTGCCTAAACCACCGATGATGACCACACCAAAGGCTATGATGAGAAAGGATACTCCTGATGTCGGTGTAAACGGAAAGGTCAATCCAAGAAACACGCCGGCTATAGCAGCAGTTGCCATTGCGATAGCGAACGCGAAGGCATAAACGCGGCCAGTATTTATTCCCATCAACTGTGCCGCTTTCCTATCCTGAGAGGCGGCATTAATAGCCTTACCTAAATAAGTCCTCCTTAGGAATTCACGAAATAAAAGTGCCACTACTAAAGCGGCAATGAAATTGAGCAGATATGCTAGCGGGAAACTAAGTCCACCGACACTAAAACTTTTAAGGGCATAGGAAGTTGTTAACCCTTTTGACATCGGAGTCCAGATAATCTGCTGATAATTCTGAAGAATTAAAGAAATCCCAAAGGTAATTAACAGTGGAGCTTCCATTGATATTCCGAAAGCTCGGCTCATGAGATATTTTTGAATAGCGAAACCCATTACAAACATTAGGGGCATACCAATGACCAAACTGAGAATCGGGTCGATCCCTAAAATAGTCATTGTGGCATAAGCAAAGTAGCTCCCGAATAGGACAAGATCCCCGTGGGCTACGTTTATCAGCTTCATAACCCCGAAAACGAGCGATAGTCCCAGGGCAATTAAGATGTATAATCCCCCCAAGAGAATACCCATCATGAGGGGAGTAGATAAGTCAGATAATATTTCTAAG
>Ga0209636_10006120_pt1 | contig 12295 bp, 14 predicted proteins | sample DeeMarSWOR152_54_FD_187464 | JGI IMG/M metagenome (GOLD analysis project Ga0209636, IMG submission 187464) | Marine sediment microbial communities from White Oak River estuary, North Carolina - WOR-1-52-54 (SPAdes) (version 2) | ecosystem: Environmental > Aquatic > Marine > Intertidal zone >...
ATACACCAAAAATAGTGTTCAAAGTTTTGGAGGAACAGAAGGAGAGGTTGAAAAGGTCGAGAGCAAAATATGGGGATTACATCTCGCCAGATAAATTTGATGTTTAGGATAGGTTTATGTCTAGACTTTCTTTTGCTGTACCATAAACCATACAAGACAGAGTCTTTTCCACCCCCTCTAATTTTCTCAACTTGTCAACTACGAATTTTCCTATTTCATCCACATCCTTCCCTTTAACTTTGATCAGTATGTCCCAATCTCCTGATATCAAATGTGTTTCTAGAACTTCATGGAATTTAGCGATTTCCTTTGCAATCTCTCTTTGATCCAATGTTCTCTCTATACCTGGTGCTCTGTAACCGACTGATACAAGGATGAATGATGTCGTTCCTTTATCGAGTTTTTTCGCGTCGAGTACAGTCTTATAATGTTTTATAATTCCAAGGTCTTCCATTCTCTTTACTTTAGCGTAGACGGTAGTGATAGGACTGCCGATTTTTCTCGCTATTTCCTTCGTCGATCTTTTACAGTCTTCTTGTATAAACTTCAATATTTCCTTGTCCTTTTCATCTAATTTTATCATATTGGAATTTTTACAATAATTAATATAAATATTTAACTATTTTTGAAAATTTTATCATTTTTTTCAGGATAATTATATAAATATGTAATTAGTAATTGTTGAAAGGTGAATAAAGTGCATAAGCGGAATCTCGAAAAAAAAATCAGACATAGACCATAAAATTTTTGAAAAGAGGTACTTATCCTTAAGAAGTCCAAAGGCTGTAGCAATCCTAAAGATACAAGATGAAATTCTTTCTGCGTTGAGAGATTTTTTGAGAAAGGAAGGGTTTACTGAAATAGTTGCGCCCATAATTGGACCTGTAACTGATCCAGGTATAAGGGGTGCAAAGCAAGTTTCAATCCGTTACTATGGTTCAAAGTTCAAGATAATGAGTAGTATGATCCTATACAAACAAATGGCTGTTTGTTCAATCAGCAGAATTTTCGCTGTTTCACCTTGTATAAGACTCGAACCCAAAAAAACACTAAAAACAGGCAGGCACTTAACAGAGTTCCGTCAAGTTGACATAGAAGAGGCACGTGCAACTTATGAGGATTCTATGGGTTTAGCGGAAAGAATGTTACAATATGTTATCAGAAGGGTAAAAAGAAAATGCAGAAAAGAATTGAAACTATTGGGAAGGAAATTAAAAGTTCCAAAGATACCTTTCAGGAGATTCTACTATCACGAGATTATTAAAATTCTTCGTCATTCGGGTTTTGACGTTGAATATGGTGAAGAAATACCATGGGAAGCTGAAGAAGCGTTATCCAAGGAATTCAAAGAACCATTCTTCATAACCGATTATCCAAAGGAAGCAAGAGGATTTTATTATCTAGAAGATCCTGTGAGATATGGTGTTTTAAAGGACTTCGATCTGATTTATCCTGAAGGTTTTGGAGAGGCTATATCCGGTGGAGAAAGAGAATACAGCTTCGAAACTGTTAAGAAAAGAATGGAACTGTCAGGAGACGATCCATCAAAATATAATTGGTATTTGACTATGTTGAAGTCTGGTATTCCTCCTTCAAGCGGGTTTGGAATCGGTGTTGAACGTTTAACAAGGTACATTTGTGGATTAGAAAAAGTTTGGGAAGCTGTACCATTTCCAAAAGTTCCAGGAGTTATATCTTCATGAGGTGAGAATAAATATTATGAGATTGTTAATATTAGATTGTAAAAAATTTGAATATAAACTTGATCATAAAACACAAGTGGCCGATGAAGTAACTGAAGATTTAATGCAAGGTAAATATGATAATCCCCTTGTAATTTTTATTGCAATCGAAGAAAAAGATAATGAAGAAATTATTCCAAGAGTTGTCAATGATATAAAGGGAATTACTCGAAATAACAACTCTAATTTAGTGATTCTAAATCCATTTGCACACCTGTCCTCATCTTTAGCAAAGGCTGAAAAGGCAAAAAATTTACTAAATAAACTAGCTGAGAAATTACAGGAATGTGCCGATTTCAAGACAATCAAAAGTGTCTTCGGATGGTATAAACAATTTTTAGTTGATGTTAAAGGTCATGGTAATTCTCAACTTTATAGGGAATATTAAAGATTTAAGTATTAATGTCTAAAAATTGCGTAGGTGCTGAAAGTGCACGGTGAATATAAAAATCTGGCTTGAATTTCTATTTTTCTTAGTCATAACTCTTTTATTCTCTAAATATCAACTTTTAAAGGTGAGTCTATGGTAGAGTTTACAGATATTTCTAAGATATTAACTGGCAAAGCCAAGAAAACCGTTCGTATTCACGGCTGGCTTCATCACAAGAGATCGAGTGGTGGGGTTCAGTTCTTGTTGATAAGAGATGGAACAGGAATAATTCAATGTGTTTTAGAAAAGGATAAAACCGACGAGAAAACATTTGATAAGATAGATAAACTACTGATTGAATCAGCTGTTGAGATTAAAGGAAGGATAAAGAAAGATAAACGTGCTCCTGGTGGTTATGAATTATCCATCGAAGATATCAAAGTTCTGTACGAGTCCGTAGAAGAATTCCCTATAGCCAAAAAATACCATGGTCCCGAATTCCTGATGGATTATCGTCATCTGTGGCTTAGAAGTAAGAAGATGCAGGCGATGCTCAAGATCCGATCTAAGATACTCGAAGTTGCAAGAGAGTGGTTCCTGAAACACGGATACATTGAATTCCAATCACCGATAATGATCACTGCTGCCTGTGAAGGTGGCTCAACCTTGTTCGAATTAAAATACTTTGACAGGAAGGCTTACTTGACTCAGAGTTGGCAACTGTACGCTGAAGCCGCGATTTACTCGGTTGGAAAGATATTCACTATTGCTCCTTCATTCAGAGCGGAGAAATCTAGGACTCGTAGACATCTAACTGAATACTGGCATATCGAGACAGAAGAGCCATGGTGTGATCTAAAATGTATTATGAAAGTTATGGAAGGTTTAATAATCCATATACTCCATAAACTCGCTAAAGAATTACCAGAAGGACTGAAAATGTACGGAAGGGATCCAAAAGAATTATTGAAGATAAAACCACCGTTCAAAAGATTGATTTACGATAAAGCAGTAGAAATTCTTAAAAAAGAGGGTTTTAAGGTTAAATGGGGAGAAGATTTAACATGGCAACAACAGAAAATCTTAAGTTTAAAATTCAAAGAACCATTTTTCATAACGCACTTTCCTAAAGTAGCAAAGGCATTCTATCATAAACCTGATCCAAAAAGACCTGAAGTGACGTTATCAGTAGACCTACAAGCTCCAGAAGGTCATGGAGAACTCATAGGTGGTGGTCAAAGAACTCATGATTTCGATACATTGTTGAAAAGAATAAAAGAAGATGGGTTAAGAAAGAAAGATTATCAGTTTTATATTGATTTGAGGAAATATGGTTCAGTCCCACATGCTGGCTTTGGCTTAGGACTGGAAAGGTTAATAATGTGGATCTGTAAATTAGACCATATTCGAGATACGATTCCATTCCCAAGAACTTTGACGAGGATTTATCCCTGATGCCTCGGTAGCTCAACGGTAGAGCAGTTGGCTGTTAACCAAAAGGTTATCGGTTCAAATCCGATCCGAGGCGTAATTATAACCATCTTTTAATTTCCCTTTCAAATCGAGAGATTATTTCTTTGTCAAAACATTTTATTCCTTCATGAAGGAGTTTCCTTGTTCCAACAATCGGATGAAGTTCCATTATTTCTTTCATATCTGATAGATATTTCTCTTTAACCAAATGAGGATTGGTCTTTATCATCTCACAAATTTTATTCCAGATTGTAAAACCCGTTTCTAGCAATTTACTTTCCTTTGAATGAGTACCATAAAGTATTCGTGCTTCATCCCCTTGAGTTCTTTCAAACATTTTAATTATTTTTAAGGTATTCTTTAATTTGATAAAATCATTTTTTGATAATTTTTTCTTAAACATTTCAAGAATTTCTTTATCCATGGATAGGAGACCCAAAAACTCCTTTGGTGGTTTTAATTTAGAAAATTTTTTTCCAGTTGCTTCGGTATAGAATATCTTTAACTTCTTCCACCAATATCCAACTGGAGTTTTAGGATAATTTTCGTATGCCAAGTACCGATCGTAATGATAATAATGGTGGTCCATTCCAGACTGGAATAAATACGAAAGAGAGAGTAAAGCCGCAGTTTTTTCTTTATTTTCTAATTTCTTTGTTTTTCTTATGAATGAATGTAAAAACTCATAAAATTTTGTGTAAAACCTCAAACTCTTTAAAAAATGTTTTTTAAACTTTCTAGGATTTTTTGTATATTCTTTTATCTCCTCTTTTGATAAAGGTGGAAAAAATTTATCTGCAGCATAAACAAAGATACCGTCTTTAGATTTCAGGAAATACTTCCGTACTTTCATCGGATAAGAGATTTTTAATCCTCTAGATTTCCAATATCTAACTTTCTTATCAGGAATACCGATTTTTTCCAAAACAGTTTTCTTCTTATTTTGATTCATATATCTCACCGTCTGTTCCGTTTACGATTATTTCTTGATTGTCTTTTAGAATTTTTGTTGCCTTTTTGGTGCTTGTCACACATGGAATTCCCATTTCTCTCGATACTATTGCTGCATGAGACAATAAACCCCCAATATCGGTAACAATAGCTTTAGCCTTTCCCATGGCAGGAACGAAACGAGGGTCTGTCATTTCTGTAACTAACACATCTCCTTTCTTTACTTTAGAACATTTGGAGGGATCTAAAACGATCTTTACTTTACCTCTAGCAATTCCTGGACTTGCTGGAAGTCCCTTCAGGATCATTTTTCGTTTAAGCATATAATAAGTATATCAAATCATTTTACTTAAAGAACATTTCCTAAAACTAAGATAAAGCGCCTTTATATGATTGATTCCAAGATATGTCAATATTTTTAACCAATTAAAATAATTTTCATATAGATATTTGTTCCTAGAAAAGAAAATTAAGACTATGGGGAAGAAAGATAAATTTTGGCCTGAAAGATTATCGAAATCAACATCCTTAAAATGCCCTAAGTGTGGTTCAAATTTAAGAAAAAGTGGTGGATCATGGACAACCCGTAGCTTTTATTTCTGTCGTAAATGTGGTGAGAAAATATTGAAATGAGAGAAATCAGACAGTATTCTTATATCCTCCTCTTACTCCTACCAAGAAACAGATGATGAAATTCGGAGTATTATAATTTCTTAACTTTTTTTGCTTGTGGTCCTTTAGGCGAGTTTTCAATTTCGAATTCGACTTTATCACCTTCATTCAAATAGGTTCCAGGCAATAAAGCTGATTTATGAACGAAAACATCCTTTCCTTCTTCTGGTTCTATGAAGCCATAGCCTTTCATACGATTAAACCATTTTACTGTCCCCTTCAAATTATCACCTCCTTCTACTTCTAAACCCTCTCTTCCTCTCCTTACCTTTTATAACATCATAGCATGATTTATGCACAGTACCATAATCTTTGATCCAAGCGGAATTGGTTGATTTGACTAGTTGTTTACAAAAACCACATTTTACGGTTGAACTGCACATCGAATATACACCATTGGTTACAAAGAATTAGAACTGTAAATTTTAAATTTGCAATAACTAATCCCTGTTTAAGAATAATTGGTAGTTAATTATAATAAACTTATCTTTGTTCAAAAACCTTTTCTCGATCGTTGAATCGAATTGAACAGAATTAAAAAATATAATCTTCTATGTGGAAACCCTAAAAATTACAAGAATCATAAGGATATTTGTTCTGGGATGAGAAAATATAATTGTGAACTTAGTTAAAAAAAGAAGAAAAATGCAAGAAAAATGTAAATTCTGTGGCAAAAGTCGGTTTACTTATTCAACAGAAAGAAAGAATAATAAATGGATTTCAAAAAAGATTTGTGAAAATTGTGGTAGAGTGGTAAAAATTCATAACTTTAAACAGGAGGTTGATATTAAAAAGAAATAACCAGGATCGGATTTTTTTTCTTTAGGAAAGACTTAAATACTCTTTTATTCCATATAAATTAAATTCAAAGTACAAAGTTGTGACAAATAGCGTTAGTTGATTATGCTAATTCTATTGCTTTTGTGACTTTTAAAAAATAAGAGATGATGTATTATGAAATTCGAAGATATGAATATTGGAAAGGATATATTAGGTTCATTGAATGATATTGGGTTTGAACAACCAACAAGGATTCAATCTGAAACCATACCTATTATTAAACAGGGCCATGATGTCATTGGCCAATCTAAAACAGGTTCAGGCAAAACAGCAGCTTTTGGGATACCATTAGTAGAGAAAGTTGTTAAAGGTGAAAAAATTCAAGCGCTTGTTTTGGCACCTACAAGAGAATTAGCACTACAGATAGCAGATGATCTCAGGAAGTTCTCGCATTTCAAAAGACTTTACATACAAACAGTTTATGGAGGAGTTTCTATAGGACCTCAGATTTCTGGGTTGAGGAAGGCTGAGATTGTTGTTGGAACACCAGGTAGAATTATGGATCATATGAGACGGGGAACCATGGATCTCAGTAATTTGAAATTTTTTGTTTTGGATGAGGCAGATAGAATGATCGACATGGGTTTTATTGAAGACATAGAGATGATTGAACGAAATATTCCAAAAGATAGGCAAACATTACTGTTTAGTGCGACTATGCCACAAAGTCTGATGAAAATCAGAGAAAAATTTACAAAAGATGCAAAAAAGGTAAAAACAAAAACCAAACTCAGTGAAGATGTTTTAAAACAATATTATTGTGATGTTGATCGAAAAAGAAAATTCTCATTACTAGCTCACTTGATTAATCAAGAGAAACCAAAACTCTCGATTATTTTCTGCAATACTCGGAAAGATGTGGATGCTGTTGCTAGAAACCTTCGAAATTACGGTATAAACGCTACAGCTTTACATGGTGGATTATCGCAACATCAGAGAGAAAAGGTAATAGGAAACTTTCATAATGGAATAACAAGAATTTTAGTTGCAACAAATGTGGCTTCGAGGGGTTTAGACATCAAGAATGTAACCCATATTTTCAACTATAGTGTACCAAAAGATGCAAGAGATTATACGAATAGAATAGGGAGAACAGCCAGAGCAGGGGAATCAGGAAAGGTAATATCACTTTTGAGCAAAGAAGAACATGGTTCGTTTAGAAGAATAATAAACACTTTTTCTTATAATATCGAAAAGATGGAAGTTCCAGATTTCAAGATTTTACCATTCAGAAAACACGAATCTCGTAGAAACAGGGATTTTAAAGGTAGGAGACACTTTAGAAGAAAGTTCAGATAATTAGTTTTTCAGAGTAGATTCATCAGAATCAATACTTATAAACGTAAAATACCCTATATATTTGTAAAGTTAAAAATATCAGATTTTCAGGAGAATTAAGGAATTTGGATTAAAACACGTGTTCTAATTTCTCCTAACTAGATATTTTTACCTGTTTAGGTCTTCATCAAGGGGTGTTTACAATGACCAAAGAATTGAATGGTAATGATTTAATGGGCCTAATTTTTATTGACAATATCAACTTTTTTTGTTTATTCGATATGGAGGTGAAAAAATGACAGAATTAAAAGTTAAGAAGAGAGATGGTAAAACAGAAGATTACAGTGAAGAAAAAGTTAAGAAATCATTAATGAAAGCAGGTGCATCCGAAAATAATGCTAAGACAGTAGCTTCAAAAATAACAAAATGGACAAAGGAAAAGGCGAAAAAGGGAGCAGTAGCAACCTCAGAAATTAAGAACAGAGTAGTAGAACAGATGAAAACAGTAAACAGTGGTGTTGCAGAAAAATTTAGAACTTTTGCTAAACCCTCCTCATAGAGGGTTTTTCCTTTATTAGATAAAAAATTTTTACAAAGAGGTATAGACATCATTATAGTTTTGGATTTTTATAAACTAACTTTATAGATCCTTTAAAACAACCAGAATCAGATAAATTTTTTTCTATCTGTAGACATTGAAAAATTCTATCAATCAATTTGGCTTCCAGCAGCTTCAGCAGATGCCTTGCTATCATAAACTTCTATCTGGCAATCATTATCTGTTGGTGTGAATGCATTACCGGCAGGATGGTGATTTATAGTCTCTACATTCCCATCTCCATCAATATCCATGTTCAAAACCTTTCCATTCTGAGGATCAATGAAAATCAAGCTTCCATCAGATGCGTGAATATCAGTAACAGCATGACCAGCTATCCTTGTTTCATTACCCCTCCTGCACCAGAATAAAGTGAACGTGGCATTGTAACCTTTACCTTCAAGATATGTTTCGAAATCATTAGCAAAATCATCACAATCATAAGTATCATTTACATAAGTTCTGTTGGAAATGTTGCTCTCAGTCAGCTCATTGGTTATATTAGTTACTAGATCCGCATGTTCAGTTAAGTTCGCGAGAGTATAATTCACTGGGTCAGAAGGTGGTTCAGTAGTAACTATATTTATATCAGGAATACAGTTGTACACAAACCCGCCTTGTTCTCTACACTCATCAATAGTTGTTTCAAAACATTCAAAAAGATCGAAGCAACATGTGAATATAGCTTCTTCTGGTTCTTCTTCAGTAACACATTCTCCATCAGTGCATACCTCACCTTCGTCGCAATCCTCGTCCACAGTACATTCGACTTCTGGAGGTTCAGGGATGTCAACATCGACAACGCCGCTCTTCGCTATGACAGGTAATAGATTATATCCATCAGTTCCCTTCTTCACGACGTTAATATCAAAGACAAAGGTTGTTGTCTCACCCTCTACTATCTCAAACAGTCTAACTATCTTTAACTTTTCACTCGGTATCTCAACGTCAACCTCTTCTCCATCAACGATTCCCTCTACATTCGAGGCGAACAATTCTATTTTTGTGTATGTGCCCACATCGATACTGATATCGAGTACAGAAATTGCATTTTCTCCGACCACTTGAGTCAAATCAACGGTATTATCGATAGAAAATTCATCGAAGCTGTCGTTGGTTTTAAATATCCTCGTTTTGGAGAAATTTACTTCCAACGAATCGAAATCTCCTATGTCTGCGGGTGCATCAGAAATCAATAATCGAAAACTACCTTTTGCGCTTACTGCCTCGGTAGTTGTGGTTGTTTGTTCAAGTGAGGTTGTGGTAGTTATTGTAGTAGTTGTTTCTTGGGGTAGAGTGGTGGTAGTTTCAAATATGACCTCTTGATCGACACAACCTGAGATGAAAATGAGTGTAAGAATAGATAAGAGCAAAAAATTCTTTGATTTTATTTGCATCGAATCTATCTTTTTTTTAAATTTAATCTATAAATATCTGCTGTTCAAATCAATGCAGAATCAAATAGATTTTTTAAATTAATCCTTAATAAAACATAGAATATTTATAAACATGCTCAGACGGACCCGTAGCATACCCTTGTCATGAATGCTCGGATATCGTACTGATTTCTATATTGGATTTTAAAGTATTAATCTTGAAACAGCCTGAATTTACAAACCCTAAATTATCGCCAATTATTTAAGTGTGATGAAATTCAAAATTAAATTATGAAAAAATGGATTATTGGAATTATTGCATTGATAGTGATAGTATTCTTAGTATGGCTTTTAGTCTTACCCATAGAATCAACTGGAGAAGGTGGAGAATCATATCCTATGTATCCTTATGTAACATGTAATGACATTACTGATTGTATACCAAATTCGAATATACACCTTTGTTGTATCAACAAAAATTATGAAGGAAACATAGAAGAACTTACAAAATATGAGGCCAAGTGTAATCTGGATTTAGCTGATGTGTCATGTCGTTGCTATACACCAGAAAATTGGGATACAGGATTTTGTACGGCATACGATTATACATATAAACCTTGCACTGGTATAGATTGTGCAAGAATGGAAGCTAGAAAATTACTAGGAATTTAGACAAATAGAAATCAACCCAGAATCAATACATTTTTGTTCTTAACTCTTAATTTAATATAGAGCATTCAGACCAAGGGCCCGTAGCAGAGCCTGGATAATGCGCCTGGCTTCGGACTAGGAGATCATGGGTTCGAATCCCATCGGGCCCACATATATCTGTTATATCGGATATATTCTTCAGGATCCTCGATCAAATGATTTTTAAGTATTACTATCTACTGATTCGATATGAAAAAAGTTATAAATTGGTTAGAAAGTCCCCCACTGATAGTAAATAATTTCCACTCTAGTTACATTGGCCTAGTCTATCCAGAAGCACAATATTTGTTGCATGGTGGAGAAATAGATGTTGCAATACAATCATTGAGTAGGCCAAATGTTAGGAAAGTAATAGTTGCAGAATTAAATCCAACGACAGCAACTTTAGGAGAATGGAAAAAGCAAGCAATCAGAGAATTAAGTAGGGTAGAATTAGGGAGTTTTCTCTTCAGCTTAGAATGGCCTTATAGTCATAAAGAAAGTCGGTGGACCTATCGTCCATTCCCTGAATTTCAAGAGTCAGGTAGACATATTAATCTAAAAAAAGTAGCTAGGAGAGTAAGTAGAAATTTACCTAAACATTTGAGAAAAGAAATGGATAGGAGGATGGATCGAATACTTAAATCAGATTACGGATCAAATAACGGTCCTATTTCCAATCTCCATTACCTTGTTCCTGGTGCCTATGAAAAAATAAAACAAAACATAGATAAACTAGAAATAGTTTCTGGTGATGTATTTTCGGCGATTTCTAAGCTACCGGATGAGAGTCAAGATATTATCAGTCTAAACAATATTCTGGATTATACATCAACTGAATTAATATACCCATTCACCCAATGCTATGAAAAACTTAGAAAGAATGGAAGGCTAATCATAGTTACAGCTGAGTGGCCTAAAAAAAGTAAGTACAGTGAATTTATCCCGGTTTATCATTGTCGAGATGGTTCTATAAGAGCTGGTCAAAGAGTACCAGGATTTGGAGGAGGCATGCATAATGAACCTCCTGAGGGTGCAGACGAAATGCTCAAATTATCTACATTATTGAGGGAAATCGGTTTTAGAAAGAAACGCGATAAAATATATTCAAGATATATATTCATGGAACATGGAGAATCTCCACTGGATTATGTTGATAAATTACCAATTATCAAACCTACTGCTGGAATGGGTATAAAAAGAATGGATGAGTGGAAGAAGAAACGTCTTCTTGTAACTAGCCCTGATTATGATAGAATTCTATATCAATTAGATAAGACTCCTTGTTATTTACTGTATAGAATCGGAATAAACCCCGGGAATGCATTTGTGGAAATCTATAAAAAATAAATCAGATAGATTTTCTAAAATTCAAGGTTCCAAACCCTTTTGGGTTCGGGCCCTATTGAATCCAAAATGAGATAGATTTTTGTTCTTAGACAGTATAATTTAATAATTCCGTCAATTATCCTAAGCAACCAAATAATGTTTTTCAAACCACTCTTTTACCATCTATATAAACTTCTTTCTTCTTAAAATAATCAGCTAGATGTTCGGCGATATCTGCTCCAATTCCCAGTGTAAGAATGTCTAAGTCGTATTTTTTAATAAAATTATGAGCGTCTTCTCTATGTGAAGATTCGACAACGCTAACAGTATGTCCATCTAATTCATACTCTTCAAGTACTTTTTTGCCATTAATCCTTTTCTCGCCAAACATATTTAATTACTCTTCAGTGATAATTTTTAAAGATTTATATATAGTGGAAAATACTTCAAAATAACCCAAAGAATCAGATAGATTTTCTAAAAATCAAGGTTCCGAACCCTTTTGGGTTCGAGCCCTATTGCGTCTAAACCTTAGAATCACATAGATTTTATTCAACTTTTTTCAATTTTCCAGAACCAGATATGACTTTACTTCTTTCCAACACCAAGGTATGCTTTTAAGACACCCGATAATATCCAACAAGCAAGCGCTGCGAAGAGTCCATACGTAAATTCTAATTCTGCTAGGAATATTCCTGCGAACAAGAATATGAATCCAATACCCCCAAGCAATGCAACCAAAGCATTTTTCTCATTTTTCTCCATTTCTTACCACCCCCGTTAAATAATATTTTTACTAAATTCTCTTTAAATAATAATTTCTTTTTCTTTTAAAGTAGGCTCGAACCCTGGATTCTAATCCCATCGGGCCCAATACAATATGGTATCAGTTCCCACAGTTCTCGGTTATCTAGAGATTCAGAGTGGGTTAATCTTATTAACTTAAATTTCTAAAATTTTTAGAATATTAATTGAG
>Ga0209636_10006122_pt1 | contig 12293 bp, 14 predicted proteins | sample DeeMarSWOR152_54_FD_187464 | JGI IMG/M metagenome (GOLD analysis project Ga0209636, IMG submission 187464) | Marine sediment microbial communities from White Oak River estuary, North Carolina - WOR-1-52-54 (SPAdes) (version 2) | ecosystem: Environmental > Aquatic > Marine > Intertidal zone >...
CATAGCACCAATCTCCTGTTAAAACCCCAAAAACCTGATTCAGATGCAAAAAGGCGTATTATGACGACACCAAGTGGGACATCACTTTCTCTTTGCCTTCTCGACCACACAGTGGACAGGGTTGCCTCCGTATGCGGCGTCCAAGCACTGGTTATCGGAAAGGCATTTAGCCTTGGGCCGATCGCCTGATCTCCAGCGTTCAATGAGGTGCGGCTCCCTGATCAGCGGCCTGCTTAGGGCGATATAGTCCGCCTTCCCGTCGCTGATGATCTGCCCTGCCACCTCGAATGATCGGATTCCTCCGACGAGGATAACCGGCACGGATATGGCCTCTTTTATAGAACCCGCCTGTTTTAAGAAATAGGCCTCGTCATCGACCTTCTTAATCCCCCTTCGAACGGGCATGAGGTTTTCCCCGGCCTCTCTACATCCACCGCTCACCTCGATGGCGTCGATTCCCATTGCCGAAAGCCTCTTGCAGACCCAGATAGTCTCAAAGAGGCTTAGCCCCCCTTCAACAAAGTCCTCACTGTTGATCTTCACAAGAAGGGGAACATCCTTCCCCACCTCTTTCCGTATCCTCTCAGTAATCTCAAAGAGGAGTCTAGCCCGGTGCTCAATGGGGCCTCCATAGGCATCTTTTCGTTTATTCCAGTATGGCGAGAGGAACTGATTGCTAAGGTAACCATGAGCAGAATGAATCTGAATGGCATCGAATCCAGCGCCAATACACCTTCGAGCGGCGCGTCCAAAGGCCTCGACCATCCCCTCGATCTCCTCCAAGGTCATCTCCCTAACCTTATTGCCGAATCGGTTTGTGGCAGACGAAGGGCCGATGATTGGCAAGGGTATCCATTCCCGGTTTGTATTGCCCCCTGAATGGGAGAGCTGCATGGCCACCTTTGCGCCGTACTTATGGACCTCCTCTGGAATGGGCCGGAGCGAATCAATCAGGTCATCTCGATAAATCCCTGTCTGCCTAGGGGTGGCCTTCCCGTTCTCTTGCACATAGGCATGACCCATTACGATCAAGCCCACCCCTCCTCTGGCGAGCTCCGCTGTGAATTCCACGAGCTCTTTCGTGCACCTGCCTTCGTCCGTACTCATCCCCTCCCACGTAGCTGAACGGACGAAACGATTTTTCAGGTTCATGGTATTGATTGCAGTGGTTTCAAAAAGCTTTGCCATGGCTCATTTGTATGTTTAGTAACCACGATCTTGAAGGCCTCTTTATGGAGGTCTCAGATTATTGAGTGATGATACTGAAAATAGATCAGAGAGGTCAATGAAAATGCGGAAATGAAGGAGGGATAGATGTTGCGGGCCCTGGCATCACCCTCGGATTGAAGCGTTCCTACCAAAGATGAGACGTGCCAACCCTCTAATTTGTGTTTGCATTTGAAACTACAATCTTGAGTATTTCGGCTGTTTTTCGTTGACTGAGAGGCCAGTGTTTGTTTAGGTATCGGCTCACGCCGCGGAAAGGTACAAAGCAATGAAAACACGGAAAGCACGGCCTTTCATTGCGCTGGTCTCTCTCCTGCTACTGGCCGCCCTGTCTGCGGAGGCACAGACACAGGAAGAAGCGCAGTTGCCGACGAACAACATGGTAACCCCTATTGACCCAACGGATTTTTTCACGCGCTTGATGGTCAGGAATGAGTACCGGTCCCTGCAAAGCGGTAGAGAGATAAACCTGTTCATCCCACGCCTCGAGTATGCCTTGAGCAAGACGTTCCAGGTCTGGGTTGAAGCTCCGGTCGTGCATGTAGAATCCATGACTCCGGAAACTGGGAGTGAAACAGGGCTGGGAGATATCCTGTTTAGAGGTGTCATCCGCGCTGTGAGAGCAAAGAGGTACGCAGCCGTCCTCGGGGCGGACCTCATTTTGGACACGGCCAGTGAGCCGATCCTCGGCACTGGCAAATACCAGTTCGGACCCCTCGTCTTTGCATCAATTGAGGTGCCCCACCTTCGATCAACGTTTTTCCCCTTTTACCAGCACTATGTCTCCTTTGCCGGCGACAACAACAGGCCCGATATCAATTACGCCAGCATCCGGCCGTCTGTCATTCTCACCAAATGGCCGAATCGCTTCTATACGGTGATCGATCCGAATTTCTTCATCGATTTCGAGCGGGATATGGACTCCGGCATGACGCTGGAGTTCGAGATCGGACGCGCGCTGAGTAAGAATGTGAATGTCTGGATACGCCCTGGCGTTGGGATTTACGGGGACATTCCACCGGTTTGCGACTGGAACGTGGAGGGCGGGATACGCTACTACTTCCGCTGAAGCCGGCCCGCGTGCAAAAACAGGATGGAAAGAGATGACATGAGGATCGGCCTGCAAATTTTGATTGAGGTTTTTCCCGTTGTTCAGCTGCTATTTAGCTTGGACTGCTGAGGAGCGCAGAATTACATTGGGTAGACAGAAATTGAAAATGAGAAAGTGAAGAAAGAGATAGCCCAGATCCCCAATATGTTATGGCTTGGTGTTCGCCTCGAAGAGTAAACAATACTTGCCAAATTGGAGATCCAAATTCCATCCGAACTTATTGAAGACTACATCTGCAATACTGAAAAAATTCGAGCCCTCATTTTTCCAGAAGGATAGCAGTATGTTATACATTCAGGGCGATTTACAGCTATACAATATATGGACATTTCAAGACGATTTCCACCAGCAGGTATGAAGTATATTTCTCTTTGAGTTTAATTGTTAGGAGAGCTATTTCTTTCCCTCCCTAATTGACGAGTACTTATCAGTGACAGGGGTCTCTTTGAGGCGCAACCAGGCCCTTTCCTGTAGATCAGAATCAACTGCTTTGTTCATAGCATAGAGCGGCAAAGGGGAGCGTATAGCCACGCTCGTAGGAATACTGAGCGAGCTTCCAGAAGGAACAGTAGTCATCGAAAGACCACAGCATAATCAAAAGGATAAACTGATAGAGATCTTAAAAGAGATGGGGCAATAATAAAGATCTTGTCAAAAATTTTTACCTATTTAATCATAAGAGAATTGAGAATTTAACCTGCCCTGCTCAAAGATGATGCCTGACATTGTTGTGAAGGAAAAAAGTCCCCATGCGTGTCCGGTTTTGTGATATCGGAGCGCGAAAGCAAAGAAGCAGGAGGCCGGAAAGGGGTGAAAGCGAGTATGTTGTCAAAGACATCTTATTTGAAGTGGATAGCTGGCGTGGGAGTGCTGGCGCTGATTGTTGTGGTTTCGTTATCGGTGCTTGCAAAGAGGCGAGCTATCGCCTCCGACGCAGGCTACGCGCCCGAGCCTCAAAACCTGACCGAGATGGTGACTGGCCTCACGCCGAGCGGCTGGAAGATATATGACAAGGTCAGGAGGTTCACACCAGAGAACCTCTACAACCTGATCGATGGTGGAGCAGAGTTATACCTCGCCTACGATATGGTCAAGATGACATTCGCCATCTTCGAGAAAAACGCTGACACGGGGACATACATCGAACTATCCATTTATGATATGGGAACGCCTACTAATGCGTTCGGGGTCTTTTCTGCGGAACGATCAGAGGGCCTGCCGTCTCTCAGCCTAGGGCGGGCCGGCTACCGCTCGGGCGCGAGCTACTACATCTGGCAAGGCCAGCACTACGTCACCATCATGGCTTCGGACTCCACAGAGGAGCTAGAACGGATTGGACTGGGTTTGGCTCGCAAAGCGATGGCCGTTCTGCCAGATTCCGGCGAGCCGGTTTGGGGAATGACCGCACTGCCCTTGGCTGACCGTGTGCCCGACTCGGTGAAGTATTTCAAGGCCGATGCGATGGGCCTAGATTTCATGCAAAATACCTATACTGCAAAGTACCGCAAAGGCAATTCGCGGATATCAGTTTTCCTATCCCGAAAAGGCTCCCCCGGTTCCGCGCAGGCCGCGGTAGCCGGTTACACCAGGTATGCAGGAGACTATGGCGAGGGGGTCGAGCGACTGACGCAGGACGGAATAGAGCTTGTGCTGTGCGATATGGGAGGCAGCTTCGATGTTATCTTTAAGAAGGGCCGACTGGTGGGCGGGGTCATGTCGGTTGGAGACCGACACGTGGCGGCACAGGCCGCTGCTGACTTGTGGAGGCAGCTCTCATACGAATAGACAGAAGGTAGTATTTCTCAGGCCATAAGACCCCGTCCAAGAGCCCCCTTCCGTTGAAAGAGCCTGAAGAACCCTACAACAAAGGGGAACCCGCCGAACCATCGCTGTGGCATGGGATTTGATGAGCGGTCCGAACCGGAGGAAAATGCAATCAGAGTCGATAAGGCCACCTGCTTAGTCGATTTTGATATGGTAGCTGCCGAGGCGACTACGTTCCTTTGTTCAGGTGGTAGGGATTTGCGAAACTTATCATTATCAAAAGGATTGAGGTTGCCCTGAATGACGGGCGGAGGCACAGAAAATACCAATAACAGAACGTTTTTGCCCGGGCGTTCACCATTTTGGAGGTTACCGCTATGAAAGAAAACGGAAACAGAATTGATAGAAGGCAATTCTTGAGGACGATAGCGGCTGCGGGACTGGGTTCTGTTTTAGCTTCGGGTGAGGGTATTGCTGCCCAGAGTGAGCCGAATGCCGCGGGAAAAGGGCCAGAAGTCAAATTCGCGCAGGTACCGAAACGCAAGTTGGGTAAAACAGGAGTTGAGGTTTCGTGCCTTTCTTTGGGGGCCAACAGGCTCGATAACGAAATTGTCTTGAAAGGGGCCCATCGGTGGGGCGTGACCTATTGGGACACCGCCAGCTATTATCTGAAGGGTAACAGTGAGCGCACCATTGGCAAGTACCTCGCCAACAATGCCAAGGCTCGAAAGGAAATTTTCATCGTAACCAAGGCGTCGGGCGCGAAAAATATCGAAGATCTGGAAAGCCTTCTTCAGGGCTCTCTCAAAAGGTTGAATACCGAATACATCGATCTCTACCAGGGAATGCATTCTCTTGGTGAGCATGCCAAATTGACATTGTCGAATGATGTGAAGGTGTGGGCCCAAAGTGCGAAGGAACGGGGGCTCATCCGATTCTTTGGTTTCACCACCCACAAGAATATAGTCCAGAACCTTACTACAGCCGCCAGGCTGGACTGGATTGATATAGTCATGACAGCTTATAACTTCCGTTTGATGCAGGATCGCAAGCTGCAGGATGCCATTGAGGCCTGCCATCAGGCGGGTATCGGTATTGTGGCCATGAAGGCTGTCGCACTTACCGTAAAGGAACGCAAAAAGATCGAGAAGGGCGAAAAAAAGCGTGAAACCGAAAAGGATAGAGATATTTTCAGACACTTCCTGGAACGAGGTTTTACCGAGGAACAGGCAAAGATAAAGTATGTGTTGGAAGATGAAAGGATCAGTTCGGTTTGCGTAGGGATGAACAATGTTGCTCTTTTAGGTGTAAACGCAGCTGCAGCGCTCGACAAAACCATGCTTACCCGGGCGGACAGGGAGGTTTTCGAGCGATACGCCCAGGCGACCCGTAGCAGTTATTGCGCCGGGTGTGCATACATCTGCGACTCGGTTTTGCCGGATACACCCTATGTCAGTGATGTTATGCGGTATTTGATGTACTACAATAGCTACGGTGAGGAGGACAGGGCAAAAGAACTCTTTGCTCGAATTCCCAGCAGTGCACGAAATAAACTGCTCAATGTGGATTATAGTCTTGCAGAAGCCCGTTGTCCGCAGCATCTGCCCATAGGCCAACTGGTCGCTGAAGCAGTCAGAAAGCTAAGCTAATACAATCGTCCTTTTTATTCCTTTTACATTTGTCGAAATGAAACACAGAAGCCAATTTTTGGGGTAGGTCAATATAGCTTGTCACGTGCAGTGTGAATGCTACAAAAACAAAGAGGCTCACATAATGATAACGACCACGATATTTTCTGTTGAGTATCAAGTCTTTCTAATTGACCAGTGGTTATCGGTCACGGAGGAGTAATCTAGGTACAGGTACTGGCTCACCTGTGGGACAAATTCCGCCTCCTCGTTAACGCCGTAGAGCGTACATTGCGGACCAGGCATTGGGGGTGTTTACCATGGCTCTCGCCCATGACCTCCGGATCATATCCGGGATCCGAGCTAATGATGATCCACCAATCTTCATCCTCCCAAGAGTAGCCATCCCGGGTATTATTATAGCATAGGTGCCTGAGAATCCATTCTATCGATGGGATAGGCAAAGAGGTGGGCCAGATGTATAACATACTTGCCATACAGCTAAATGGCCAGCTGGGTGAGTTAATTTCAGGATACTCTTGCTATACACAAATTTTTCGGCCTCTTATTTTAGGTATTTGATAGCAAATGGCCATAAGTTCTTGACCGCCAACTGTTCTTCCCATCAGCGCCACCGGGTAGTTACCGGATAACCTCCAACAAACCCAAATCTTTGAGACTCTTTGCAACCAAGTCAGTTGTACGTTCAAACACAGATCTCCTGGTCGACTCCAAACCTATTGTTCCTTTCGGTGCCACGTAGGTGTTGAAATTGGGCTCGGCATTGTATGTGTCCGTAACCATTCTCGCTAGCTCGGCTATTTCCTTGTGGGAAAAACCACTTATGTTCAAATGTTTTGCTCTGTCACCGATTTTTTGAAAACGACTGTACCATGTCTTGTCGGGGTCTGCTTTGAGTATGCAGAGCAGTTTATCTATTTCCTCGATGAGATCCGAGAGAGCCTCTCTGGATTCCATATATCTCTGCCTGCTATCGGGGCGAGCCGTTTACCGCCTCCCTCACTAGCGACTGGTTAAACGATCCTCAATCTGAACTGCTGATCGAAGTTCATCTTTTCTAAGATTTTTAGTGCCTCTTTCACTTCGTCGCTATCGACATCTTGAACATCCAATGTGTAACTGCGATGACTAGTGGTGATCTTAACCACGTGTTCCTCTATCTCAAGTTCCTCCAAAAGATCATCTTCATCATCCGGGTAGTCATCGTAGAACACCTTGACCCCTCGCTCTGCGGCATCGAGGATGAATTCATACTTTGGGGTACGCAGGAGAGTCAAACTCTTGAGGTCGGCATAGTCTGAGACCCGAATAGCGAATGAGACGAGCAGGTCATCGTTGTCTTCTGTGGTTATGAAGCCTACGTCTACCATTTCCTTCCCCCGGCTGGTGGGAGGTAGACTAGACTTTGTCCAATAATAATGCATTCACTAACGCACACTATCTAATCCCTTATTGCGCTTATGGAGAATTCTCTGTTTCCTGCCAAGATTGACACTCACGTCCACTTCGATTCAATTCCAGGTTTGGTATTGTATGTTGTAGTCGGAACTTCGCCCTTCTCTTGGAAGATCCCCGCTACTATCACAGTCTGCCCAAAGGTATTGGAAATCTAAACCCTATGCATTTCTGTTTAGCTCATCCCTCAACCTCCCAGAGCACCTGAACGTAAACACTCTCCGTGCATCAAGCATCAAATCTTCACCGGTTTGAGGGTTTCTTCCCCTCCGTCTCCTCTTCTCCTTCACGCAGAATTTTCCAAACTCAGTGATGAGGACATCCTCGCCGCTTTCAAGGATCCCTTTAATGGTCTCTAAAAGGGAGTCAACCAGGTGGGCGGAGTGAGCATTGGTAAAGCCGAGGCGCTTATGGATGGTTTTCGCGATGCGAGCCTTGGTGAGGGTCATGGTGAGGGAGCCTGTTTTTCCTGAAAGAATTAGCTTTAAGTCCCTCTTTTGTCAATGCAAATCTCTCCTAATGCAAGAAAATGGGAGCGGTGGGGTTATGGGCCTTGGCTCTATAGTGTTTTTCAGGCGAAGGAAGTAGAGATTAGAGTCAGTAGCCGAAATATCAATATCCTTTGGAAGCCTCTCCGCTAAACTTAAAACCTCGCAGTGAGTTCCCATGATCGAGTCTCGTGCATCACAATACTTTAAGATGAATCAGAGAGGCTGGGCTGCGTCACGATCATTGCATATTTCGGTCGCTAATCGATACGATCCGGTGATGGAGAAGGCGTTAGATTCAGCTAGTAGTGGATAGACTAAATAGTAACATTGGGGATTGAGATTCGATCCAATCCGAGAGGGTAGATTCATTACGGTGACCCGTGTGTAGCCCTCCCATTCGTTCATTTCCCCAGATATCGAACCCGCACCTGTAATCTCCGAGGGATGACGTTTTGATATAGATATCCTCTCCAAAGTTTTGTAGAGCTCCATAGTGGCAAGATATCCCATGCGTAATGAGGGGGTCAGCCCTTGACAGGCTGTTGCCCAAACCCGAATTTAGGACGGAACTGCCATATATGAGAAATTGGCACTTAATAAAATCAATAAGTTAGACTACATGACAGTCAGAGGCTTAACAATAAAAAGTCAAAAAAATGCATTTGGGCAACAGCCTGTTAAGATGTAGCCCTCTGCTCACTGTCCAGTGAGGGTGGAGAGGGTGGGGTATCCTGGGGCATACGTGGCAAGATTCCTTGGTGTGACAACCTCTGCTGTGGTTCGAGCTGCAAATTCCCAGAATCTCGTTGAGATTGGCAAGTATCAGTAACTTGATTCATAAACAACGTCCCGTATACGTGGGTGAAAAGTTATCTAGAAGTCTATCCGGTTCAATTAGCAAGGATATGCCCTTGAAGAGAGCTATGGTAGAATTGGGGACCAGCAAAATCTATTACTCTGCCCATTCGCCGCGAATTGACGAGTCTGATTGCACCTCAGCCGCGCTCAGGACTCTCACGTTATGTTCTCTGAGAGACTTAACTGCCTCTTCGTTGTTTTCAAAACTGAAAACAAGGACCGCTTTTTTTGAGGGTCCCTGCGAAAATGCATACATGTAATCGACCTTGATTTTTTTCTGGTCCAGGATTCGGTATACTTCGCCAAGCGCACCAGGCTTATCCTCTACCTCTACAGCAACTACTTCGGAAACGAGGACTGTAAAATGATTAGTCCTGAGGATTTCCTCAGCCTTGTCTGAATCATCCACTATGAACCGTAATATTCCAAAGTCCTTAGTGTCAGACAGGGTGAGGGCACGAAAATTGATGCCCTCTCTACCAAAAAGCTCGGCCAACTCAGCAACACCCCCCTTTTTGAGGTCGAGAAAAACAGATAACTGTGCCAGTTCCATGCGGTTCTCCTTCCTTTTGCCCCCATTGAGCTCTAGGAGCTTTGTTGGGGTGCTAACTTGAATAAATGTCACCAGCCTTGGAAACAAGTATGCGGCAAAATAGTGAAGTGTGTCAATTGAAAAAGGCTAAAAAACAAGTTAGTTACATTACGTTTATTGTTCTCTTTTCATCCTTAAATAGGCATCTATAGAAGGTTCTATATCTCCATCCATGTATATCCATCACCCAGGGCTAAATCATACTGGTCTCTGAGAGAGATGGAGGCTTCACAATATATTGATAGAAGGTTAATAGAGCTATTTCTTTTCCCCCCTAACAGACCCGTAGTTATGGGTCACCGAGGTCTCCTTGACCGGCAACCGCTGATACCTCTGAGGGACAAAATTAACCGCCTTGTACCGGATTTGAGATTGATTTTAATAACGTATCGAGTTAGGTTTAGTTGATCTAATACCTTAAGACACTGGGATTGGTACTATCATCAATGGCATCACGAATACTATTAATAAACTTTGAGGAAAGCTATGCTCAGCACCTCTCCAAAGACCTCAATGTCCATGTAGAAAGGGGGTATCTTAGTGATGTCTCTTTTATGGAGCAACATGGCGAGCTTCCAGTTGAAGAAATAGCCTATTATTTCCCTCATCCAGTATACGAGTATGAATGTGTCGTTGCCAATTTAAGTTCCGATAAGTCAGTTGAAGCTACATACAAAGATAAGGTGATTAATCTCGACAAAGGAATAGGCGCGGATTTCCTCGATTATTGGAGTAAGCATAAAGGAATTATTATAATTTTCCTTGGTGATTATAGATATCAGGGATTATTAACTAGCTTTGGTATACCACACGTTTCTCTCACTGAGGTATCCGATCGAGATATCACTGCTAAGTTTGTTTTGGAAGAACGAAGTAGCTTCAGGAAAGCTCTGAGGAGATTTGAAAAAGATATAGTGATGCCCACAAAGAAGTATATATCTTTTAAGGCACAACGGGGGGAGGATTGGGTAATATATTCGATATACAAGAATTTGAGAGATTCGGCACTAGGCTGTTACTATAATGATCGCCCATACGATAGCAAGGATGAAGCTCCGTCCTTCATAATCCTGCCTCAATTCAAGGACAACCTTTACGTCATTACTATTTTGCTTCGGGAGCTTGCAAGAATATATCCGAAGTTCTTAGGAGGTCTCTATGGAGCGGATTGGATGGAGGGTGATAGATATTATCCAAGAGCATTGGCAGGCTATGACAAGAAAATCGCTGATTATAAGAAAGAGATGGAAGGTACAATCAACAAGTTAATTGAGGAAAGGGAGCAAATAAAAAAAGAGTATGAGAACTTAAGAAGGATCTTATATGAAAAGAATGATGAATTGAAAAGGAGTGTGATTGAAGTCCTTCGCAAACACTGGTCACTAAGAGTCACTGATATGGATGAAGAAAAAGAGAAAGCAGGAAAGAAGAGTCCTAAAGAAGATATTCTAATCGAAGAGGGAGATCGGAAGATATTAGCCGAGGTTAAAGGTACCGACAGTGCTTACCCTTCCCCTTGGTTCATAACGCAAGTATGGCAGCATCTGCATTATTCTGGATTAGGCACTCAGGCTGAAGGCGCATTAATCATGAATTATGATATTAAGACCGATCCAAGGGAAAGGGGCTTAGCTTATTCTGGTGAAGATGAGAGCCAGGTTGAGGACATAATATTCATAGACACTAGGATTTTATTTGAACTGACGATTGCAATGATAGATTACGGGTTATCCTTAGAAAAAGCGAAAGAAGTATTATTGCGTAAAGGTAGGGTAAAATTTGACATAGATGAGTTATGAAAAGGACCAAACTGGCACATAAGACAACGAGTTCAAATAACCTAGCAGCGCTTGAAATATTCGTCGTAGCGATGGTTGAAATCCGAGGCCTTGATTGCTAAACAGTATGGGTCGCACTAATCAAAGGTAGGATAACGCTATCTAACCCACCAACATCACAGGAAAAAACAGGTTTTGTTACGTATAGCTTGCCATAAGGTGAACTTCCTGTAGTTTTAAGATTACATATCGTAGTCGAAAGGGCAACATCAGGATCGGCGGAGAAAAATCTCAACACGAAGAACTATATTTGCAGATGAATCAGATGGACCGGACTCCATCACGATCATTGGGTAGTTCAGTCGCTAATCGATAGAACCCGGTGACGGAGAAGGCGTTTGGTTCAGTTCGTACTCGATACATCAGATATTAATATTCCTATGGATTGAGAATCGATCTAGACCAAAAGGTAGATAATTATTGTGACTCGTCTGTAGCTTTCCCCTCATTCATTCCCCTAGATATGCAATCCGGTAGCCCCCGGTAACCTAACATAGGATTTTGATATTGCTATCATATGCAAGCTCTTATAGAGGTGCATATACTGGCAAGCGATCACAGGTTCAGATTTTAAGATCGCAAGTCTCCATTTATTGTCGTAAGTTGTTTTAGAACCTACGTTATATATAGAAATACCAAAAGGTTACACCCCTAAGGGTAGCAGAGAAAAAAATTATTTACTAGCTACCAAAAAAAGAAACCTCCTGTTAAGAAATAAGTGAAGAGAACCAAATAACTTATAACTCAACACAGGAGGTTTCCCATGAACGAGACAGAGAGTATCAGGCTCGAGCAATTCCGTCAACTGAAGAAACAGATACGAGGCTCAAAGGATCATCTGATCGTAGGCATTGATGTGGCCAAAGACAAGCACCACGCCTTCTTTGCCACTGCCACCGGAAAGACACTTCTAAAGCGACTGGTCTTTGAAAACACGAGTGAGGGTTTTGAAAGGCTCCTCATCCAGGCAGAGGCACTTACGCTCCAACACGGCCTTACCAAGACAGTATTCGGCCTTGAGCCAACCGCCAACTACCATAAACCACTGGGGGAGTTTCTGATCAAGGGTGGTCATATGGTGGTGTTGGTCTCCGGGGTGGCGGTAAAGAGAAATAGAGAGCTTCTGGATAGCCGCTGGGACAAGCATGACACCAAGGATTCGGCCAATGTGGCAGATCTCATCAGCCAGGGAAAATGCCTCTTCTTTGAGTACCCTCCCATGGCCTTGAGGGAGCTGAGGGGTCTTTTATCCCTTAAGAGGAGATTAAAGAGGCAGGAGCATGGGTTGAGGGCACGGATCTGAAACCA
>Ga0209636_10006126_pt1 | contig 12291 bp, 10 predicted proteins | sample DeeMarSWOR152_54_FD_187464 | JGI IMG/M metagenome (GOLD analysis project Ga0209636, IMG submission 187464) | Marine sediment microbial communities from White Oak River estuary, North Carolina - WOR-1-52-54 (SPAdes) (version 2) | ecosystem: Environmental > Aquatic > Marine > Intertidal zone >...
TGTCAATTTTTGAATGCGTTACTTCCTTTTCTCGCGCAGGCATGCGGCGCAAGTGCAGCAACAAAAAGAGGACTACGAACATCGCTACCATTGCGTAGAGAGTCATGTTGTCCCAGAAACTCCACAGGCTACTAATCACATCATGATATGAGTGGAAGAGCAGGACGTGGACATCCTTGGCGGCGTTCAGTAGCCAGGTGATGAGGGCGGAGACGCCGAAGGTGGCCACGACGGCGTATGCGATGGCGTCGATGAGCGGGTGGTACCAGTTGTATTGTCGCTGGAACCTGCGATAGAGCGTGAAGAAGAGCCCGGAGACGATGAGGACGGACGCATTGACGAGCAGGGCGAGGAGGAGCGCGCCGACGAGCCCGTACTCGGCCATGTGCGCGCGCATGCAGAAGTGGCTATCTCCATTGCGAGAAGATATCAAATATTCGTCTACAGAAATTGGTAATTCTTGCTCCAGTGACTATCCGATCTACTACCTCTTCTAGGGACTTGAGCTTGGAAAGCGCCCAATTCTTTATGCCCAGTTTGTTCAATTGCCTTGGCGTCAGAAAGTCGAGTAGGTTTTCCTGAAGCACGTAGGAAAAAAAGCTCACAATTTCATTACGTGTCAGTTTCGACTTTCCCACTTTCCGATTCGCAAAAGTTATCGGTACTTCTTTGATTCGAAACTTGGAAGAAGAGGCGAAGCTAATAGTCTCAATTTGGGTTCGGTAGGTATTACCACCATGGAAGGAGTTGATTCCAGCTTCGACCAATTTCAAAGAATAACATCTGAAACCACTGGTGCAGTCGTGAAGGCGAACGTCCAGTATGGTTGAGGCAATGAGGTTGGCACAACGGCTGATCAGCAACCTCGCAAAATGCCATCCGACAATTCCCCCACCAGGGCAGTAACGGCTGCCGATGACGAGGTCGTTTCCTTTCCGAGCGCTACGTATGAGTTTGAGTATGTCTTGTGGGTTGTGGGAGTAGTCGGCGTCCATGGTGATTATGTATTCAGGCCGGTTGGGCAGGGAAAGGATGAAGCGGAATCCGTCGGTGATGGCGGTTCCGAGTCCGAGCTTCGTGGGTCTGAGAAGGAGGAGAATGTTGCCATATTTTTCTTGAAGCCGTTTCACCATCTCGGGAGTCTTATCAGGACTTGAGTCATCAATGACAACAATCAGTGGATCAATCTTTAATTCCTGGATTTCCTGGATCAGATGTTCGATGTTTTCGGCTTCGCAATAGGTCGGAAGAACAACAGCCACAGGGTAAGTCGCATGATTTAAGGAAATGGGCCGAGGAAACACTCCATGTCGCGTTCGGGCGTCCACTACAATTGACCCCTAATGAATTAGACCAAACTTCAATATTACTCTTGCTCATCCGTGTCGAATGACAGAAATCAAGCAAAAGAAGTTGCCCCGACTTTCTTCGGTTGTTATTGACATACGATAGAGTTAAGTCGCCCCCAATCTGGTTAGTGTTAATGTTGAGGAATGAAAATGAAAAGAAACAGGTGGGACAAGGCTGCTTGTGAAGCAATGTCTGAGGTATCCTCTTTCTTAGGGGGGATTTTCTTTGCGTCAATCCTGATGGTAATTCAGCAGAAAAAGGCTTTCAGTAATGTCTTGCTAAAACTTGAGATTTCAAAATATTCGGAAGTTATCATTAACGAGCTTCACATAGTCATGATTCCACTGGCGCTCAGTATAGTCATGTTTATCTTTTCAGCTATTCGTTTTGCTGGAGCTTGTTCGCTTGTGGATTCAGTCGATGTAGATTACAGTGCCAGACCTGCATATGCCGCTTTCAGGGTAGCATTCATTTCTATGCTTATCTCTCTATCTGTGATTTTGCTCCTTACAGATGTATTAGTTGGTTTATGTGGAATTCTGTTCATATTGATAGCTGGTATTTACTTTGCAAAGAGAGACGACTCACAAGCCCGCACATTAGAAAAAGGAAAGCACCGTTGAATTTTGCCCGCTCCCTCCGAAGATGCTACCCGGCGCTTTCCTGTGCGAGATAAGGTTTTTCAGGATTACATACTCTGCAGGTCACACTTGTCTTTCAGCGCAGAGCGGGGGAGGCTTTTCATTTTTTGGATACCTACCCTTAAATTTGCGTGGATGCAATGCAAGACATGCTAGGTGGGTCATTAATGCTGACAGTAGATGAAGAAGTTGAGAAGAATATGGTTCTCTATAGGGATCGGCTATCGAATCTCTTGGACAGGCCTACTTACGAGTTTTCAAGAAGCGACCGGCGAGACATTCCAGACGTCCCTGGCGTTTACATAATCTACGACAAGACTGCGAAACAGATTCTGTACGTCGGGGAATCGGATAACGTGCGGCGAAGATTGTTTGGAGATCACAGGTCTGGAAACAGACGGGGCAGCGCTTTCCGAAGGGCGCTTTCAAGGTGGAGGAAGATGGAAGATGAGAAGGAGATCAGAGAGTACATTATTCAGAATTGCTCGTTTCAGGTCCTTCCAGTCCCAGACAAGCTGAGAAGGAAACGATTTGAACATTTCGCTATAGCTGTCTTGAGCCCTCTGCTTAATGACGTAGTTAAACTCAAGATCGTCTGATCGTGCAAGGTTCTCGTTTAGGTCTTTCCATATAACTCAGCGCATCCACCGCATGAACAAACGACTAGACCGCCACATCGCGAAGGGGGTGGCAGAGAAGCGAGGGCTGAAGTGGGCTCTAACCAGATGGGCGTATCATAATTGGTATGCGACCAGAGAAGAAATAGAAGAAAGTATTGCACGGTATAGTTAAGTAGATCTAGATATCTCTAGGTCATCTGTGGTCTCTCTATGAAAGAGAAAAAGCTTCTATGCACAGTCTGCAAGCGGACAAGAGGCGAAGAAGTGTTTATGATAGAAAAACATGACATGCTAGTGTGCCCTAAATGTCAAACATCTTTTATGTTACCGGGAAAGTCTCCTTTGGGAAGGTACGAAGATCATTGGCGACAAAACGCTGAGGACGTATTTCCGTTACTCAGACCACCAATCAACCAAGCCGATTTACCGAACCCACGATTGTTCTTTCTTTACGAGGACTGTTATCATGCACTACTAATTGGTAGATATAATGCCTCCATAGTTCTCATGGGCGTGCTACTCGAGGCACTTATGAAAGAGAGGATTTGGTTGAAACTTGGTATAGAGTTTCGCCACCCCTATGGTCCCTGTTTAAAAAAGATAAAGGAAGAACGGCTCATGGAAGCTAAAGACATCAAATTCCTAATAAGATTCAAAGATGAGGTAAGAAACCCATACCAACACGCGGATGAGTCGCAGATTCTGAAAGAGCTTTTTGTTCCAGTCTGGCCCTTGGAATTTAAAGGTAAATTGTCCTTGCAAAAGCTGGAGAAGGTTATGAAAGACGCAAAATCTGGGCGACTCAAACCGAGACTCTTACCTGCTGCAGATATTCCAGCAATCCGTTCCGTCGTAAAGCAAGCATATGATCGTAATCGAGCGATAAGCTTGTTCAACCAAGTTTATGATTTCTTGCGCCTTGCTAAGATCAAATACTTCAAAGAAGGAGAATACAAGAAGCATCACGAGAAGTTTGGGACAAAACTAGAAGGAATCGAACATTACAAAGTTTGAAAGATCATAACGCGCGCGCTCCCGGCGCGCTACTTAATCAATAAAATCATCAAGGGTAATCCTTTCAACTCTCATTGCCTCCTCTCCGGAAATACGGCTTCTAATTCTCATTATTTCTTCACGTTCACTCTTTTCTGTTCCTATGATGACTTCAGCATGCATTCCTCCTCCCACAATTCTAGCCTGCAAAAGAGCCTCAACAGTCGTTCTGAGTTCCTTAGCTTTTTCCTCCATTCCAAGGGGAGCTAAGACCGCTTTGTCTAATTCTTCATGTAGTTTATTCAATTCCTGCTTGTTGCACCTGTGTTCTTTTTCCACAAGTTCTTGAAACGCTTTCTTGATTCTCGATGCTTCTCTCTTCGAGAGCTTGCGAGGGTCAAGGATTTTCAGATTTTTCGCTTCATAAACCATGACACTGTTCCGGTTCATGGCTTGTCCTTCCTCGACTCTGCCATCTATCTCTCTCATCATTAGAAGTACACCAGAATTCAGGATGCCAAGAAGAACCACTGGGTCACTGTTCTTTTTCGGCCAAATGGAATACAGCCGCTTATCGAGAGTCAAACCATCCGTGTTACTGAGAACTTGGGCTTTCTTCCAGTAGACTTCGGGAAACATGATTGGTGGTCTCGGAAGATGCCCGAGGTCAAACCAAATCTTGCGACTGCGTAGCGCTGGCCTTCTATTGATCCCTATTTTTTCTCCATGCTCTATGTAATCTGATAGACCGTGAAAACCCCTATTTACGAAGCCTCGCTTCACTATTTCAGCAGGTTCTAAATGTTCCGTAAGAGTCTTGTCTTCGCTTGACAAAATCTCCTGAACGATTCCATGTAGGTCGAGGACAAACCAGTCTGTATCCTTCTTTCCAATTTCGATGAACTCCGTCTGCCGAACGTGCTTGACTAGCGGGGAGACAAACTTCTCATGAATCCCCCAATCTTCAAATGCCTTTTTTCCTCTAAAATAGAAGAATCGATTAGCATTAGAAGTTATGCCACGTGAAACATCCGCGACATTTTCTAATGGAACCACCTTTTTGTGAGATGAACATTTAAAATAGATGGTAGGGGCGTAGAGGTATTTGTACCACTTATCTTCTCGTCGCAAATCCCTCTGCTGCATTGTCACAAGTCTCAGTTCAGCATCCTCATAAAACAGATCGGGTTTATAGTTGGTTTGGACTCTCTTTATGATGGTTTCTAAATCTAGTCTGCGTTTGAATCTGAAGAAACCGACCACATTTGAATCTCTATTAGATTCTTCGGCACACTTCTCGAGGATGGTGATCACCGTGCCTATCAGAGGTTCTTTAAACACCTGCTTGTCAAACGTGATTATCGCCTTAATTTTGCAATTGCGCAGAAAGAAAGCTTGGAGATCTTTTCCATATCCCACGGTTAACCATCTGTTTGAAGTGATGAAGCCAAGATTTCCACCTTCCTTCAGAAATTCGGTTGAATGAGTGAAAAAATAACAATATATGTCAGCTCTATCACTCATGTCGTCATACCCAAGTTTGTGAAGGTGTTTTCTAACCTTGCCCTTGTTCCCAATCTTTTCTTGTCTAATGTATGGTGGATTTCCAACAACAGCATCTACTTTGGCTGGTGCCACCATTTCCACGAGGCTTCTACCTCTAGCTAATGCCCTTTCGACCTGCATTCTTTTCTGCCTAGGCTTTAAATCAAAAAAATCTGAGACTTCTACATCTACATTCTCGGTTTTAGAGTTGAGGTCCCGAAGGGTGAGGTTTATCGCGGTCAAGTGTGCTGGAAATCTGTTGATGTCTACTCCATGAATCTGACTCACTATTTCTTTGTGATCAATAGGCATGCCAGACTCTCTCTTTAGAGTCTTGAGTCTCTCGTACGCTTTGACCACAAATCCTCCGCTGCCAACTGCAGGATCCAAAACATGAGAGTCAGGATCTTTAACCGTCAAATGCACAACTAGCTCACATATTTGTGGAGGTGTATAATATTGTCCCAGATCATGGCGCTCTTCTGGTGGAATGACATTCTGATAGATTCTACCTATAACATCACTACCGAATTCCGAGAAATTATATCCTTCAAGTTCCTTCAGAAATTCTCTCAATTCTTCATTTGTAGTCTTGTTTAGAGGTACTTGATCGAAAATCGGGTCTTGTTCAAAGACGGCTTCAAAGTCTATGTTTCTCACAACTTCGTCAAAAGTCATCCTCAGCTGGTTAGATATTTCTGCGGGTTTCAGATCTAAGGCGGGTATGTTATCTGAATAAGCTGGTTCGTTCTGAAGTATTTTGTAGAAAATCAGTTTGTTCATCAATAAATATGCTGCCTGGCGGGCGAAATTTTGATGTACCTTTTCATTGGACTCCCAGCCTTGATCTCTTAACCATCTTCTGAATTGTTGAGAGAATCTCTTGTCTGAACGCAGTTTATTCGCTAGCAAAGTAGAGAACTGAGTGGAAAGACGCTTGTGAAACTCTTCTAATCTGGTGACGAAAGCATCCTCTCTTGGATCCCATAGCCTAATGCCTTTTTCCAAATCGATGACTTCAAAAAGAAGTCTGGAGGCAAACTTTTCTACATCCTTTACAAGGTAGGACTTCGTTTTTCGTTGAAGCAGCGGAACAAATTTCTCTATTGTTCTAAAGAGAACCAAGATATCTCCATTGTAGGTAGCAAAGTATGGCGCCCCGAGTTGGCTTGCATATCTATGAGCCTGTCTAACAACTATTGGTGAAAAGGGGTCAAAATTCCTGGAGTAGTATCCTGCAACTCTCTTCTTTGCTTCCACGACAAGCCATGGTCGATATCGTTTGTCAAAAATGACGATGTCAGCGAAACCATCTAACCCTTTACTGTATTCTGGCTCAGCCTTGGAAAGGGTTATACCTCTGTAGAAGAACCCCTCTTCAAGCAAATTCTGAAGATGCCTATATAACTCAAAATGGATCTGGGCTTCGCTTAGACTAGGCAAAGGCTACATGGCCCCAGAATATATTCACCCAGATCCTATTTATGTGTGCTCAATGAGCATGTTGTGCGTTTCGGGCACATCAAGCAAAATGCGCGCGTATTTTTGCTCTATGCCAAAAAGCATATTAACCATTATAAGCATTTTTTTAGTGGTTACACCGGATAAGTAGCTTCAGCACCGAACCCGGAGCTACCCAAGCGAATTTCAAGCTGTGCGCGCAGAATTAAGAATGAAAAAAGGAATTTGTTATTTTTTCTTTGACCATATTTTTCCATTGCTCACCGGTTTCTTCACACGCCATTTCAATTCCCTTCACGAGATTGTATCTCTTTTCGTCGACAAGCCTGTGTTGGAGTACAGTCTCTTCCAGAAATGCATAGGTTAATATCGATTGAATAAGGGCAAAGGAGACATCAGTCAGACGTAAAAGTCCAACTGAAACATCTGCACCACGTTTTCCAATGTTTGCAATTAACCTTTTGGAGAAATTCACCTTGTCCCTATTGTCCTTGAGCTGCTCTATGACCCCTGCTTTGTTCGCGGCTTCAAGCACCAAATCTGCCCAATACCTCACTGTGCTACGTTGCAGTTCCTCGACTAGCGGCGCAATACCAAGCGACAAAACGTTTCTCCGCAAATTGAGGGTCTCCTTGATTTTGGTTGCGTCTGGAATTGTTTTCGCCATGGAGCTGAGGAAATACAATTTTCTGCTAGGACCTTTGCCGCCCTTCACCATTCTATGATCTAGGATACCTTCTCTATGAAGCTCTCGCAGAAGCTCCAAAATTTTATTTGGACTTGATAGAATACCCCTTTTCCTCACCTTGTCAATGGTGTCTCTTACACTTAGCCCATTTGGAAAATTCTCGAAGACTTCCTTGACCAACCTCCTCTTCAAAGTACTATCCCTATCAACTTTTGGACCTCGCTTAACCATGATAGCCACCGAATAACGTTATGAATTGCATAACGTATAAATCTTCTGGATGTACGTTATTAATTGAATAACAATATACACGAGGTGATGTTGAAGATGGCAAGAAAAAATAGCGCCGCACTACACCGTCCTGCGGATTATGACCTGAAAGAGTCAAAAGAACTAGTCGGGCCCCTCATACCAGTTCTCAAAGACAAAAATGGACGTCTCATCGATGGATTACACAGACTACATGCCGATAAGAACTGGCCTACCCACACTATTCCCATAAGCGGGATCAAGAGCGATATTGCTCGCATTGTGGTCAATGTCCAACGCAGACAAGTACTACCTAAAGAAAAGACTGAGATGCTGAAGGATTTGGCAGAAAAGACTGGTTGGAGCCCTGAGGAGATAGCGGAAAAAACAGGTATGAGCGTGAGTTGGGTTAGAAAGTATCTTCCTTCCAGATATAAAGACAACGAAATGGCCAAGCTTGCTGAGAAAAGACATCGCAAGAGAGGGAAGTCTCAGCCAATTAAGAAGTGTCCTAACTGCGGGAATCCTGTGATTCCGGTCTTTGTCTGTTCCGAGTGTGACTACATGGATCAAAGCTTAGAGCCAGAACAGGAAGGCTAGAGGGTGCTTGGAGATACCATTAGCTAGCTAACAAGCTAGGACATTTTCGAGCCATCACGAAAACGTGAAAGAGTGATGAAGCAAGAAAAACCAGAAATCCCAAACAAGCCTTTCAGCGTCTTGGGGGGACTGATTCTCTACAAAAACGGCACAGTAGATATATTGGATACGTGCCTTTTGTGCGGAAAACCCCTACATGGAGAACCTCACTACACATGCGTTTGGGTCGAACCCGACTTTGAGCGGAATTACGTCTATTTCCTATGCGAAAACTGCTTCGAGAAATATATGCACGACCGACCCCACGCGATTGAGGAGAAAGTCATGAGCCTACTCGCAACTGTACAGCATGTAAAGGTCAAGAGGCTTAACGATGAATAGAGAAGAGGCAGCTATGTTCTTCAAGTTTCTGGGTCACAAGGGCCTAACGGAAATCCGAGTCGTAGACCCGAACAACGGATTGAAACGTCAGATATTTGTGGACAGCGTTGAAGATTTCGTGAAAGCTTGTGAGGAGTTCGATGGGAAATTCAATGTTTACGCGGGGGTCAACCCAAGAGCGTCCCGAGGCGGGAAAGCTGAGAACGTCAGCGCACTATTGGTAATCCCTATCGATATTGACCCTACGCGACCTAAAGGAGTAGCCAGCACAGAGGGAGAGCTTGAACTTGCAAGACAGAAAGTGCAGGAAATCAAAGCTTGGCTCAAAGAGAAGTTCGGCTGCGACCCATTTGTAGCTATGAGTGGGAATGGCTTCCACATCTACATCAAAATCCATCCCATCCCGCTCGATGAATTCAACAGACACGTTGTTCAAGACAAGCTGAAGCAATTCAACAACGAAATCCAAGAGAAGTTCAACAACGACGAAGTGCACATCGACTCCACGTTCGACTTACCCAGAGTGATGAAAGTTCCTGGAACGCTCTCGGTCAAAGGAGACAACACAAAGGAAAGACCTTGGCGCCGATGTAGAATAGTTGAAGCCCAGAATGAGCCCTGTGCTAAGGTTCGCAGCTATCTAGCATCTCTTCAAACTCCCAAAGGAGCCATCACCGAACTCCAACTTGGCGAAAGAGCAGAGGAAGACTTTGACTCCCTACTTCAGAAAGACCCAAAGCTCAAGAATTTATTCGAAGGAAGATGGCAGAAACACGATTTCCCAACTCGGTCTGAAGCTGAACAGAGCCTGCTGACCAAGCTTGTCCTCTACGGCTTCTCGAAAGACGCGATACACTCGATTATGAGTCAAAGCAAGATCGGGAAGTGGCAAGAGAAGAGCGATGCGTATCGGCGAACCTCAATAGCGAAGGCCACAGAATTTGCCGAGGCACACAAGCGGAACGAGAAGAAGAGTAAGATGCAGAAGTCGTGCGGGGAAGCTTTACCTGACAAGATTTTTGAGCAAGCAGATGGAGAATTCATTGTTTTCGATAAGGCGTCTCAGAAGATAACCAAGCGTAAAACTGTTGAAGGATTCGAACCGTTTGACAAATTAGTTTGGACGCCAGTTGATGATGCTTTGCCTTACGAATCGGAAAGGCAGTTGTGGAGCGAAGTTAAACAGTACATCTGGGATCATGTCGACATATCTGAAGGCTACGACATTTTAACCGCTTGGGCTTTGGCAAGCTGGGTTCCAGAACGGTGGCATGCTGTCCCATATCTTTTCTTTTATGGTCCAGCAGGTTCCGGCAAAACGTGGGCGTTGGAGGTTCTGGCGTCAATCGGCTTTCGACCGTTTCTGACAGCCGCAACTACATTAGCCGCCATATTCAGAGTAGTTGATGAATGGCATCCAACATCATTTCTCGACGAGACTGAAGCATATATGCGCAAAGATCGAAGCGAAATAACACACCTACTGAACGCTGGTTACCGGAAAGGATTTCCCGCGACAAGAGTTGAAGACACCAAAGATGGTTTCAAGGTTAGAATCTTTGACTGCTTCGGGTTCAAAGCCTTAGCAGGTACAAGGGAATTCGCGAGAACACTCAAAAGTAGATGCATAATCTTTACCATGAGCAAGGCAACGCGGAAAATCAAGACAACCATTAACAACGAAAGAGCAAGACAGCTACAACGTAAGCTGTTGATGTATCGATTCAACATGTTGTCAAAAGAAGAAAAAATGAAGCGCCCTGACGTCTTAACCGGCAGATTAAGGGAGCTGTTCGACCCGCTGATCATAGTTGCACCTGCTGAAGCGAAGCACCCGATAATTGCCCAAGCCACCCAAATTAAGGAAATGACCGAGGAGGAAGAACGCACCAGCGACGAGGCAATGATCTTCAAAACGGTTCATGATATTCACGAGGCAACGCACCAACGCAAGATAACCATAGAGGAAATCGCCAAGCTGGTTAACGAGAATCTGGGGTTTTACGAGGAGCAAATGTCAAACATTGCTATCGGCATGGCGCTTTCGAGGCTGGGATTTAAGAGAACGCTGCATAATGGGAAGCGCGCGATATTCTGGAACAAAGAGATTGCCGAGAGGTTAGTTAGGCGCTACCTGACAGCTCCGCAGACAGGCGGTCTGACAGCTTTCAGCGGAGAAGACACCGAATCAACATAGGCGCGATGTTGCGACTGACAGCCTCACAGCTTTGACAGGCAGAGGGGGCCAAATAAGAACGAAAACACTGCTTCACAGAAGCTAATTATTATTGAGGTTTAATGTTAAAAAATGCTAACTGCTAAGCTATCTCCTTTGAATAAGCAACCGTTCTTAGCCCTACCTCTGGCTGCAAGGCTGTCAGGCTGTCAGTATTGTTACCTCCAAAATTGGTGCATTAGCCAATCCTAGTTGTGTGTAATTCTATGCCCATCCTCGACCATCCTCCCTGTCCCCACTGCCACAGCCACAGAATCTGGAAGGACGGCATCCGCTACACTAGAGATGAGGAGGTTCAACGCTACATCTGTCGAGACTGTGGACACCGATTTAGCGAAACATCCATTGACAAGCCGGAAAACTATCAATCCAACAGGTCATATAGGCCATCCAGCTACATTATAGATCGTCAAATATGCGTCCTCAAGCCAACGGGGGCGAAAAATTTGGCCGAAGTGGAAACCCGACAGAAGCGGGCCGCGGGGGCCACAACGCCAGATTCAGCAACCATCAAAGGGCTCATCGTACAATTTGCCTTCTGGCTGCAGAAAGAAGGACACGAAAACTCATCATATCCACAAATTCTCAAGCGGCTAGTCAATAACAGCGCAAACCTTCTGGACCCTGAATCCGTTAAAGAGATCATCGCCAAACGCAGATGCAAAGACGCAACGAAGATCCTGGAAGTCTACGCCTACGATGCGTTCACCAAGATGTTAAACATCCAATGGTCCAAACCACATTACACCCAAGAAGAAATCCTACCCTTCATACCTGAGGAAAGAGAACTCGACCAACTCATCGCTGCATGTAAAAGCCGTCGAATGGCAACCTTCCTCCAGACATTGAAAGAAACCTTCGCTGATCCCGGTGAAGCCCTAAAATTACGGTGGACCGATCTAACCAGTAACGTCCTAAACATCAGGTCAGTGAAGGGTCACAGACCACGTCAACTCACGATTTCAAGCAAACTCGTGGCTATGCTCCAGAGTCTACCACATACCGATGAGCGAATCTTCCCAACACCATATACCGTGATGAACAAGATCTTCTGGCGCATGAAGAACAGGGTCGCCAACATAACAAACAACCCACGGCTCAAAGCCATCACCTTCACGACCTTCCGCCATTGGGGTGCAACCATGATCTACCATCAAACCAGGAACCTGCTGCTGGTTCAGAAAATTCTGGGACACAAACGCATCACCAGCACCATGAAATACACCCAGCTGATACCCTTAAAAGAAGACGAGTATGACGTGACAGCGGCAACCAGCATAGACGAAGACCAAGAATTACTGAAGGCCGGCTTTGAATATGTCACCGAGCGGAACGGCATCAAACTCTATCGGAGACCCAAAGTCTTCGCAAAGTACATGGATAATGGCTAAGAGTACATGGATAGTACCTTTCTCATCCCGCTGAGGGTGACATGATACTTGTTGATCCCCTCGGCTTCCATCAACTCCACAAAGCCTTGTTCGCCAAGTTTTTGAAGCTCGGCTTCTATCTTTGAGAGTTCGGTTC
>Ga0209636_10006127_pt1 | contig 12288 bp, 12 predicted proteins | sample DeeMarSWOR152_54_FD_187464 | JGI IMG/M metagenome (GOLD analysis project Ga0209636, IMG submission 187464) | Marine sediment microbial communities from White Oak River estuary, North Carolina - WOR-1-52-54 (SPAdes) (version 2) | ecosystem: Environmental > Aquatic > Marine > Intertidal zone >...
CAAAATCGTGGCTATGGACTTACCTTTCTTACCGAAAATCGGAAGCACAAATGCCGCGACCAAAGGAATAGCAACGAAAAGGGGCAACTGGTTGCCACTCATCCTCTCAATCTCCTTATTTGAGTAATGTCGAAGGTGCCATATCTTTCATACGTCCTAATGCATATCGAAATCATAAGCGCCAGCGACCCTAAACTAATAACAATTGCAGTCAGCACAAGCGCCTGAGGTAAAGGGTCAACGCACTTACCTATAAATAACTCACTGAGCTGACCGCCGGCACCAGTTATATCTTCCTGGCTAACAATTGGTGCTCTTCCGCCGAAGCGATAGCCGAGCATAATCAGAAAAAGGTTGACGGCATATTCCATAACCATAATGCCGATTACAATCTTAACCATATTCTTTTTGACGACTGCACAATACAGCCCTATCATAAACAGTAAAAAGCACAGTGCATAAGGCATTAACTTTACTCCTTTTCGCTACCTGACTGGCCAGGTCTAAATATCGAAAGCACAAGAATCACCAAAAATAACGACGCCCCAACCTTTATACCAATAGCGATATTCGACAGCGGTATGGTGCCGGCACTTAAAAGCTCCAACGGCTGACCATATTTCTCAACCAGAAAGTTGACAAAGAAAGCGCCACCAAAGACAAACCCTAAAATCGCTATCAGGGCAAACAGAAATGCCCCCAGGCAATCGAGCTTTGATGCAAGAGGCAGAGGCAGATTTTTTTCTACAAACTCTCTGCCGAAAGCCAGCATAAGCAGCACGTAAGAGGAAGCTAAAATCACACCACCGGCAAAACCACCGCCCGGGGTTAAGTGGCCGAACAGAATAATATATATACCAAACAGAAAAATGAGCACCTTGACCCAACTGGCAATGGTCTTTACTATTATTGTCATACCCTTCATTCGTCTAGGTCCTCCAGCAGCTTTTTAGCTTTCTTTCGCAGTATAACGGTTGCCCCGATAATTGAGGTAAATAGCACCGTTGCTTCGCCGAGCGTATCATAGGCACGGAAATCCAAGATAACCGAGGCCACAAGATTTGCCGCTCCTGTTTTCTGCAGGCCCTCTGCCGTGTAAGTCTGAGAAGCGGCCTCGGGCACCTGGGTAAAAATGGGCGTCCCAAAGTCGGGTAAGGTCTCAAAGACCTTCATGCCGGCCAAGCCAACCGCAAAGATAATCACGATGGAAACAACCATTCCGAAGAACTCTCTGTCACCGGTAATAAATGTAAAATCACGTGCGATTGTAGCACGAATCAGAATAATCAGACCTAAAACCTCCACTACAATCTGAGTTATTGCAATATCAGGTGCCCGCAGGAATAAAAACATCAATGACCCCCCAAAGCCAATAGCACCAACACAAATCACTGAACTCAGAAGGTCCTGTGTTTCCACAGCAATAATCGCAGCAATTACTATAAACAGTAATAAAATATAAAAGACAGCCATACTTACCTCACCAAATCTCGCAAACTGTAAATAGAATTACCAGTAGTCCCAAAATCACCCAGGTCAAATACATTGGCAAAATCCCGGAATGCAGCCATCGCAGAAACTCCGTCAGGGCCAAGCCGACCCTGCCACTTTGATTATATGGGTCGAAATGACCTTTTTCCTGACCCGTGTAAAGCCCCTTTAAGCCACGCATAGAAGAAACCGTTTTGTAGAAATGCGTCCCGGATATTGCCATTTGTTCATTCGACTGCGCCTCACCGCAAGTCCAGGTAGGCACTTCTCTGACCTTTTTTGACAATAAGCCGACAAGTAAAACCAGCAGTCCGAGAACAATACCAACTACTATCAGTATGGTGGCCAGCCCGGATTCCCAGGTGCCGAAAATTGCAGTATCCGGTATATTCAACGCAGGATAAATAAACATTCTCAGCGGCACATGATAAAATACTCCGAAAAATACACACAGCCCAGCAAGCACAATCATCGGCCCCGTCATCGAAAAGGATACTTCTTTCACATTTTTCAGCTCGTCCGGCAAACGGGAAAGGAACAATGAATGTATAAGCTTCACAAACGAAGCTAAAGTAAGTGCACTGCCAAACATAGCGGCCACCAACCAGACTGGCCATAATTTAGCTGCCCCGCTGGCTTGTGTCGTCCCCATTTGTATTACGCCTTGATAAACCATCCACTTGGAAACGAAACCGTTAAAGGGCGGTATCCCGGAAATACTTAGAGCAGCTATCAGGCAAGTAACGAAGGTAATCGACATTTTTTTGCCAAGGCCGCCAAGTTTATCTAACTCCGGCGTCCCCGCCGCTTGTTCAACCGCTCCGCCGCATAAGAATAAACAACATTTATAGATTGCGTGATTCAACATATGAAACACCCCGCCGGCAATGCCTACAGCCGTCCCTGTTGCTATACCCAACACCATATAGCCGACCTGGCTGATAGCGTGGTAGGACAACAGCTTTTTGAGATTGTGCTGAACCATCGCAATCATCACAGCGATAACAACTGTAGCTGCACCAATCAGAGCCAGGACCGCACTCAAAACCGCTGAGTTGAGAACAAAAATCTGACGCACGATTATTACCAAAAGATAAATTCCCAAAAGCTTATCAATCGCAGCCGGCAACAATGCCATTACAGACACAGGGGCATATTCGCCACTGGTGGGAAGCCAGGTATGCAACGGCAATGCACCCGCTTTGGTAATAGCAGCCGTCATCAGTAATAAAAAAGCGATAATTGCAAGAGCCGAAGTGGTCGGCACACTAATATCCGAGATAATAAGCGTCCCCGAAAGCACCCATACCATTAATGCCCCAAGCAGCAAAGCCGCATCAGATGCACCTATCATTGCGAAACTTTTCGTCGCTGCAAAATTTGAACCCCTGCCGCCCGTGGTTATCAAAAGATACAGCGAAGCAGTAACAATCTCCCAGAATATAAGTAGAAACAACAAATGGTTAGAAAGCAATATGCCCGCCGTACCGCCTATTGTAATAAGAATAGCACCAAAGTAAATATTGGCGGCCCGCAATTTTAGCGAATACAAGGTTATTAGAAAGCCGAAGCCCATAGCGAACATTAGTATAAAGCCCCCCAGCGGCGTAACGCTTAACAGCAAGTCTAACCTAACACTGCCTATCTGAAAAATAGAGCACGCATAATCACACCGGCCAGCAGCAAATACCCGAACAGCCAATACCAACGCCAGAGCTGAAATAACCAACGTCAATATCTTAGCCAGAAGTTTTATTCTACTCGGCAGAAACAACAGAACAAAACCCACAACCAACGGCAAAAAGACCAAAATAAATAGAATCTCATCCAACTTATAAATCCTCCAAGTTTAGTCCCTGCTCGCCGATTCCTTTCTTTATTTGCGATGTCCTCTCACGACTCATCCGCAATAGTGCCTCATAGTCGTGTATAACTTTATTATGGCTGTCAACAACAGCTAATCTCTCGGTGCAACTATAGCAAGGGTCAACCGCTGCCAGTGTGATTGTAACATCAGCGATATGACCGCCAATGCACGAGGCCTTGAACGAAGGCACATTAACGTAGCTCGGTGCTCTGACCTTGTGTCGGATAGGCCTATTGCCACCGTCACTGCGGACATAATGGAACGTCTCACCTCTCGGAGCTTCAGCGTGCCCAACCGCTTCGCCCGGCGGAATCTCCTTAACCTCGGTAGTAACAGGACCATCAGGTAACTTCCTCACTGCCTGCCTGATGATCTTTATTGATTCTATAACCTCCAGCAGACGAACCACAACCTTGGCAAAAACGTCACCTTCCGGCCGGCTAATTACACTCCAGTCTAAATCACCATAGGCCGCATACGGGTCGTCACGCCTTACATCAATTGCAACCCCGCTGGCCCTCGCCGTCGGACCTGTTACCGCATACTTGATAGCAGCTTCTTTACTTAACACGCCTACACCTTTGAGCCGGGCATGCAAAACAGGGTCATCAACCACCGCCTTGATGAGCATATCCATTTTTCTTTCGATTCCGTCTATCTCTTGTAGTATTTTAGGCTTTAGCTCATCGGGAACATCTTCCCGGCAGCCGCCAACCTTAACGTTTCCGTACTGGTTTCTGTTGCCGCTTATCTCTTCCAGCAAATCAAGTACTGGCTCACGATATCTCCATGCCCACATAAACACGGTATCATAGCCGATGAAGTGTCCTGCCAGACCGAACCAAAGCATATGGCTGTGAATACGCTCAAGCTCATTGATAATCGTTCGCACATACAAAGCTCGCTCAGGCGGCTTTACACCGGCAAGTTGCTCCAAGGCCTGCACATAAGCTAAAGGATGCGAAGCCGAGCAAATCCCACACACTCGCGAAACCAAAAATGGCACCTGGTCAAACTGCAATGTCTCGCTGATTTTTTCTATGCCACGATGATTATAGGATATTCGCATATCGATGTCCGTTACGATTTCGCCATCGACTGTCAGCTGGAAAAACTCCATCTCTTCCTGCAGTGGGTGAAATGGACCGACCGCAAGGACCGGCTTGGCCAACCGAACGGTCCGATGAGCTGAGGACTCGACACTCGGCCGGCTCGACGTATCCCCTGTCCAGCCCTTTACTTTTATGCCGTTGGCTTCCTTTCTTAGCGGATAAACACCCTCAGGCCAATCATCAGCCAGAATTAAACGCCTCATGTCAGGATGATTTTCGAACTCGATTCCTAACAGGTCATGTATCTCTCTTTCTATCCACTCAGCGCCCGGCAAAAATGGTGCTATAGATTCAATCGCTGGCTTTTCACGGTCACGAATAATAGCTTTTAAAGTAACCATACAGCTGGTTTCGTCGTATGAGTAATGATAAAGAACTTCAAAGCAATCGTCAGAATCAATACCTGTAGCAATTACAAACCTCAAAGGCACATCTTCAAACAGGAACTTGTTGAGACTGTAAGCGTTTTCTGCCTCACACGAAAGGAATATCCTATTATCTGCCGGTTGCTCAACCGCTATGAGCTTCTCTTCTATCTCCGAAAGTCTGCTATTTAGTTCTTCCTGATTCATAATTCTCATCTCGTACTACAAAGCCGATAGTGCCTTTACTACGCCGGATATCATCGCTTCAGGTTTCGGCGGACAGCCCGGCACATAGGCGATAATTGCATCGGGGTCAACTTCTCTGATTATTTTATCCACAGGTCCTACCACATGGTAACCATCTTTAAATATCCCCGTGTCGCAGGCACAGGCGCCAATGCAGAAAACGACACAGGGCTTGGGCGTCTGGCGATAGATTTCGCGCAGCCGCGGTGCCGCCTGAGCAGTTACCACGCCGGTTACCAGCAGAGCGTCTGCGTGCCGCGGCGAGCCCACCAACTTGATACCAAACCGCTCAACGTCAAACTTGGGGGTGAGCAAATTAACAATCTCAATATCGCAGTTATTGCACGCACCGGTATTAACGTGAAACACCCACGGCGATTTCCTTAATGACCATATCTTCCAGCTCATAAACTCACCTTAGAGCCAACTGATATCATAACCATTACCTATTATTGCCAGGATAATTGCAACAGCCAAAGCAATGCCGCAGTAAACCCAGAAGAATTTCATCGCCTGGTCAATCCGCAAACGTGGATTTGTATTCTTTATCAAAATCAATAAGACCATTATTAACACATACTTACCGATACCCCAGACTAATGGCACCCCTGCAGTACCAAAGCCGCCGAGAAACACCATAACCAAAAACAACGGCAGCACCACCAGCATCATTGCCTGAGTAAGCTTCCAGACAGCAAGCAGCGCCCCGGAATACTCCATCAAAACACCGCTGGCAATCTCTGTCTCTGCTTCAGCTATATCAAATGGAACAAATCCGAGTTTTGCCTGAACGCACAATAGTGCGACCAGAAACGCCAGTAGTCCCGATATACTGAAAACCGGCGTATGTTGAGCGATTACAGCTAAGTTCAGCTGGCCGCCGGTTTTTATAATCACCACGATAAAAGCCAGCACCAACGGCAGCTCGTAGCTCATAACCATTTTCATCTCACGAGCTGTACCAATCGCCGCGTGTGGGCTGGCGCTGGCACTACTGCCTAAAATCAACGCCAGCGATGGCAGCACCATTAGATAAATTGCTACAATAATGTCGCCAATAAAAGCTGTTTGGGCGATGCTTATCCGCCACAGCATTGTCGAAAGTAGCAGTACCCCTGCCATACCAACAAGTGGCGCCGTTATAAAGACACTTCGCTGGGCCTGCTGCGGTATAAGTATTTCCTTACCCATCAATTTCACAACGTCATACAACGGCTGAAGCAGTGGCGGCCCAACACGCCACTGCACAAGGGCACTGACCTTGCGAACTATCCACGATGCGACCAGTCCGAAAGCGACGGTAAATAAAAAGCCCGGAAAAATCAAAATCCAGAACAAATTCCATAAAGCTTCGGTCACTTCTTTGCCTTTTCAGTTTCTCTTAAAAATGGCTCCCATGTATTACCGCCGGTAACCTTAACAACGATATCTTCAAAGACCTCTACCAAATCACCTTTCACATCAACTTCTTTGTAATCTATGCTTCCATCCTCACAGGTATTAACACACAATGGTTTTTCACCCGGCTTCAATCTGCCTTCGCACACATCGCAAACACTGCTTGGAAAAGGTATCAAATCGGTGTATATCGTTCCAAACGGACAGGCAATCGCACAAGTGCCGCAGCCGGTGCACAACATATTAGCCCGCTTAAGGATACCAGCATCGTTATTTTCGGTCGGAACCTTCTCTAAAGCCCCTTGCGGACAAGCATTAATGCACGGCGCTTCCTCACACTTGCGACATATCAAAGCAAAACGAATCATCTCCAGCAGCGAATCAAACCCTTTGTTCTCAGGGTGATGTTTATATGAACATCTCACTTTAGACTCGCCCTGGGTTTTGCATTTTGCCAAATCGATTATTAGTTTCGCACCCATACTTTCAATATCCTGTATTCTAATCCCAGATATTCGGGTAATTTTTTATCTGTTCGTATGTAAAGACAGGCCCATCCTGGCACACATAATATTTGCCAATCATACAATGGCCGCATTTGCCTATCCCGCAGCTCATATTTTTTTCCATTGAAAGATAAATATTCTTATCCTTGAAACCAAGTTCCAGCAGCTTCAAGGTGGTGAACTTCATCATAATCGGCGGCCCACAAACAACTGCTATGGCGTTTTTGGCATTGACGTCCCCAGCTTCCAATATTGTAGTTACCACTCCTATAGGACCTTTCCAACCGCCGTTGGCTTTGTCAACGGTAAGCTTCATATCCACCCCTTTGATTTTCTGCCAGGGACCGAAAAGTGTATCTTTGTAAATAAAATCCTCCGGCGTCCTGGCTCCAAATCTACAAACCACCGCCTTGAAATCTTTTACCCTGTCAACCAAAGTCAAAAACAACGACCGTATCGGCGCCAAACCCACGCCGCCGCCGACGACATAGACTTCTTTGCCCACAAAATCATCAATCGGATAGCCGTTGCCGAAAGGCCCGCGAATACCAACCTTTTGTCCTCCCCTGCATTCGTGCAATAACCCCGTCACCCGGCCGGCCTTCATAATAGTAATATCCATCTTCTTGGTCTCGGCCGGCGATGAAGATGGTGTAAACGGTGCCTCCCCAACACCGGGCAAAGTCAGCTCCACAAACTGGCCGGTTGCGAACTTAAAGTCACCTTCTGGCACGACGACAAAAGTCTTAATCGTCGGAGACTCATCTATAATCTCGACAATTTCACCGTTTATTGGCTGGTAAGGGTTCTGATTCATTTTTTAACTTTGGCTTTTTTCTCGTCTTTTTCTTTGAACTCTTCGCCTAATTTTCTTAATACCTCTCGCAGGTCAATTCCGCCAGCATCGCCATCAACACATCTGCCACAGCCGACACACATATCAATACCATATCTATCGAGGAAGTAAACAAACTTATGCATAAGACGATGCTTATATCTATCTCCAAGAACTTTGCGAGGATTAGCGCCGCCGGCCACAGCAGCATAGGCCATCCGCATACAACTGTCCCACATCTTCATCTTGGCAAAATAATCTTTCTGCTTGGCATCGAAAAGGTAAAAGCAGTGACAGGTGGGACATATCCTTGTGCAGGCCTGGCATTCAATGCAATTTTTCATTTCAACGTCGTAAACTTCAGAATCTTCGCTGCTTTCTACTATTTCCTTAAGTGGGATACCAAATTTCAGCTCGGCATTTTTTTGTTCAAGTTGCTTTTGCACCGCAGCTCTGTTTTCATCCCGCTCAGCCAGCATCGCATCGGTAACTTCGCTGAAAAGCTCGGCGTGCTTTTCTATAAAATCTTCGCCTTTTTGCGAGCCGGCCTCGACAACAAAGCCCTCTTTTACTTTCGAGACATTCAAATCGAATCCCTGCTGGGGAAAAGGTCGGCCGTCAACAATATTGCAGAAACAACTCTCGCCCGCTTCCAAGCAATCAGACGCAATTATAAACATATTTTCGCGCCGCTTTATATAAAACGGGTCCTTAAACTCCTCTTCTGCAAATACCTTATCCAGAACTTCAATGGAGCGCAGGTCACAATCCTTCAGCCCAAATACGGCAAACGGCTTTACATCCTTCGGCTCAAAAGATTCGGGAAAAGTCGCGGCAAGCTCGCGCACCGGAAGCAAAAACTCTTTCACCGGCGTGCAGGCTCGTATGCTGTTGAATTCAACCTCAGTAGACGACTCGTACTTGCTGTAAACGTAATATTGCCCTGCTTTCTTCGGGATATAAAGGGCCATTTGCTCGGCAACAGCATCTAAAAACGGCTTCAATTTACTTATAAAAATGGTCTTCATTCCTTCTTACCTAAGTTTAGTCACATCTCGTAGTCAGCATCCTGTATCCCACCAGATACAAACACTCAAGTAAAATTTGCTATTCTCTGGCGACTAATACCAAAATTATTATTTATTTTTAATCTTTCAACTTGCCGGCATATAGTACGGCAAGCGAGCAAGGTCCATCGCAATATCAATAGTTATTACTTTTACTTTCTTGGGAACTGTTATGCGGCACGGAGCAAGATTCAAAATGCCCTTTGTGTCTGCCTCGACCAGCGCATCGGCCGTTTCCTGAGCGCTATCTCGTGGCACAGCTATAATCGCAAGGTCGATTTTCCGTCTTTTCAATGTTCGTATGTCCGAAGCATCTTCAATTGTGATATTACTTACTTTTCTACCGATTTTTTTAGGGTTTGTGTCGAACGCAGCAACAATCTCGAAGTTATACATCCTAAAGCCCGGATATGCCAGAATAGCCAAACCCAAATTACCTACACCAACTAAAGCAACCTTACGCACACCATCGAGTTTGAGGATTTTATTAATTTGCTTTATGAGTTTGCCAACCTCATAGCCCACTCCGCGGGTTCCGAAGCCTCCAAAATATGAAAAATCCTTTCTTATTTGCCAGGAATTAACACCGAGCAGATTAGCCATATTTCGGCTGGATATGCTCTGCTTGCCCTGTTCTGATAAAAACAGAAGTCCCCGCAGGTAAATCGGCAACCGCCGTATAGTCTCATCTGGAATCTTATGATACCTCATAAGCTACACTACGAGCATCTGGTGCTTGTGTTCACATTCACAAACTATAGTTGCCATAGATATAACACACACAATAATCATTTGTCAATAAAATTCATTATATTCAGGCAATAAAATCTTTTCGCTTAATTTCCTTATAGATAGGAAGTTATCGCACTATTTGAGAAAAGTGCAAAATAATACCTTCCTGCGAAGTTGGCATAACCGCCAGCGTGATAATTCCAGCACATCACGAAGATAAGCAAAAGAACCACAAAACTATGTCGCAACGGATAAAAACTGGGAGCTCGAAAGAACGGATTTTATATATTGCGTGAAAGCAGACAAGATAGGAAAAACCGATAAAACACCAAAGATATTATAGTTTGCTCGAGTAAAGCGTAAAACTCCGTCGGTAAGCTAAGCGATAAATCCAACTAATCAACGTAGAATCACAGCAGAATATTACAGCTGGGTAACTTAGAATTGGAATTGGTCTTTAAAGACGGTCTTGAAATCGTAAACATCGTTGAAATCCTCTACTGAATCGGTGGCAGTAGCGCTTATCCATTTATTTCTTATCATCAGATAGACGATTTCGCCGAGATCGCGGGTGGTTTTAATGCCCCAGCTATTTAATACCAACATTGCCAATCTGCCCCATTTCTCGACAGCCAATTTCCTCAGCCCGTCACAAAGGGCCTGGCCACTGACATGACGGGGCTTGGCGGTGGTCTTTTTTACAGCGCCCTCATAGACGAACCTCAGCCCCTGAGGACTGAACCGGCCGTCCTCCCTGGCAATTTCCCCAAGGGTTTTCTTCATTTTACACTTTTCTTACCACAAAGTTCGCTAAGAACGCAGATAATAGGTTAAAACATTACACCTTCGTCGCCAGCAATCGAGAGAAATTCTCTTGGCCTGAGCTTTAATTAAAGTACTTTTTGTCCGGGTTTGGCTCCAGGGTCAACGGTGAGCATAAAGACATCTTTTCCGCCGGTGCCGGCTGCCAGAATCATACCCTCCGACAGACCAAACCTCATCTTTCTGGGTTTTAGATTTGCCAGATAGATTACGATTTTCCCGGTCAACTGGTCAGGTGTATAGGCCTCGGCTATGGCAGCAAGACAAGTTTTCTCCAGCCCGCCTACATCCAACTGCAGACGCAGCAGCTTGCTAGCGCCCTCAACGGCTTCGGCCTTTACTACCTTTGCAATTCGCAAATCAATCTTCGCAAAGTCTTCAATGGTACACTCTGGTGCAATCGGCTCAGTAGGGCCAGCAGCCGACGGTTCAGGCCCTTGAGTTTCTTTACTTTCTTCTATCATTGCATCCACCTGTTCTTTATCAATCCTTTCAACTAATCGTTTAAAATCGCTTATTTTGTGATTTTCCAATACCGTTTCGGTTTCTGCAAATTTTAGTTTATCGTCGTTGAGAAATTCTTCTACTTTTTCAGCATATTTAGGCAGAATGGGCTTTAAGTAAATCGTCAGGATACGCACGGCATTTATCACAGCGGTTAGCGTAGTCCGCGTTTTTTCCAAATCGGTCTTTACAGTTACCCAGGGTTGATTCTGTTCGACATATCGGTTTGCCTCATCAGCCAAGGCGACAATTGTGCGCACTACTGCCGCATAGTTGAGATTCTCGTAATCTTGGATGATTTGCTCTTTCGCCGCAGTGAGCTTATCGAGCAGTTCCTTTCCTTTATTATCTAATTGGCCGACTCGGCTATCTAATTTCTTTGTTAGCATTGGGCCGGAGCGTGAAGCAAGGTTCGCGAGCTTTCCGACTAAGTTAGAGTTGATTTTGTTTACAAAATCGCCTGCACTTAAATCGATATCTTCGATACCGCCGGTTAGTTTGCTTGCGTAGTAATATCTCAGGCATTCAGGATTAAGATGCTTCAAGTAGGTGCGTGCTTTAATGAAGGTTCCGCGTGATTTACTCATTTTTTTGCCGTTTACGGTCAAGAAGCCGTGGATGAAAAGCTTGTTGGCGGTTTTGAAACCGGCGCCAATGAGCATTGCGGGCCAGAAAAGAGCGTGAAAATACATAATGTCCTTGCCGATGAAGTGATAAAGCTCGTATTTTTGACTGTTCCAGAGCTTGTCGAAATCCAAACCGTTTCTGTCGCAATAATTCTTTGCCGAAGCCATATATCCGATAGGAGCATCCAGCCAGACATAGAAAAATTTATTTTCTTCTCCAGGTATTTTGAAGCCGAAATAGGGTCCATCTCTGGAGATGTCCCAGTCTTTCAGGCCTGCCTTGAACCACTCATCAAGTTTGTTTGCGACAGACTTCTGCGTATAACCTTTGGCGATAAGTTCTTTTAATTTTTTTTCGTAATCAGTCAGCTTGAAAAAGTAGTGCTTAGATATTTGGAAAGCTGGTTTTGCTCGGCAGGTCGCACAGCGGGGATTAATCAATTCGGTCGTGCGATATGTTCCACTACAGACCTCGCAGGAGTCGCCGTATTGGTCCTCGGCGCCGCACCTGGGGCAGGTGCCACAAACGTATCTGTCAGGCAGGGCCATTTTGCAATTTTCACAGTAGGCCTGTTCTACATTTCGTTTGACGATTGAGCCGGCTTTGTCGAGCGAATTGAAAATGAGCTCGCTAAAGTGTTTATTTTCCGGGGAATGTGTTGTGTAGTAATTATCACATTCTATGAAAAAGCTGTCGAAGTCTGCTTTATGCTCTAT
>Ga0209636_10006128_pt1 | contig 12286 bp, 10 predicted proteins | sample DeeMarSWOR152_54_FD_187464 | JGI IMG/M metagenome (GOLD analysis project Ga0209636, IMG submission 187464) | Marine sediment microbial communities from White Oak River estuary, North Carolina - WOR-1-52-54 (SPAdes) (version 2) | ecosystem: Environmental > Aquatic > Marine > Intertidal zone >...
CTCCCTTGATGAGTAAACACCCGGTTTCATTTTATCCGCAATCTCCTTTATGATATTGTCACATTCCTGTAATTCATCTTCATCAATATATGTATCATAGATCCTGTCAATATAATGGAGCCTTAACTCTTTGTCTTTAACAAACTGACTTCCTTTATAATGTTTGAAGCCGATTGCTTCAAAGAAATCCATATCTGCAATGGCTGCACCGGTTGCCACGACAACATCAACCATTTTATACTTGATCATATCGGAATATATCTGCATACAACCTCCGGCACTTGTGCTCCCGGCTATTGTCAGTATAATGGTTGAGTTACGGTCATGTATCATACGCTCAAAAATATCAGCTGCCTGCGCTGTTTCACGGGAGGTGAAAGACATGCCTCTCATACTGTTAATGATGGGGGTTGAATCGAATGAGGAGATATCGATATGCCTGATTTTATCTTTAAGAAAATCGGATTTCTTCATTGCTCCATTTACAATTTGTGCCTAAAGTAAAGTATTTATTTAAAAAAAATGCAAATCTTTTAATGTTAGTTTAATGCAAAATAGAATAATTTGTTATTCCATACTGAATTTAAATAGAGATATTAAGATTAAGTCATTAATCACCAAGCCTCAAAACCAGAGATGAGAAAATTGTAAATCACTGATATATAAATATCTCAGGCAGGCAAAACCGTTGAATAAAATAAGTTATTCATGAGAAATAGAAGTCGAGGATGAAGTAGTTCAGTGGTTTATTTCAAATGGATTGGAACCAGTTAATTCATATATTTTAATCCTGTCTTTCTTAATGAGGTATAAAAATTCTGGTTGGATCATAACTAACTGTAAATCCATTGTATCAGGAAGTTCAAATTTAGTATTAATATAAGTTGAAAGGTTGAAAAAGTAAAATGAATTATTGCAGGTATAAAATATATTTTCATCCGTAACCTGGAATTGTTTATCAGGGAAAACCGGAAGAGTCTGGCTATAGGTTCCAAAACGGTCAAAAGCAAGAATTCCAATATTCGGAACATTCAAATAAACAATACTGCTTTTTTCGATCATTGAGCAAGGAATGACTTCTCCTGTAAGTGGATGCAGATTAATACTTTCATGAATAAACCTAAGATTGGCATCAAAATATTGAATCTGTTTTTTCAAGCTGTTATAAATCCAGAATCCTCCGTGGCTTGATGAGCAGACAAGTTCGGCCTGATCAATAAAAAGATCGTCAAGACGGATAGGGCTTCTTAATTCCAGGAGATAATTGTCTAACCAGACGATTTGATTAAATTCCTTGTAATAGACAAGTATTCTTAAAGGATCAGAAACATCAACGGAAGTAATATTACCCAGATACACATTAGTATAATCAGCAAGTTTTTCCAGGTAGTCATTGAATTTTTGGATCCGGTTGCCCCGGATAATATATAAATGCCCTATGGGATCGGAATAAAACTGATCACCTTGAATTTTAAGAGTCCCGGAAAGTTTATAGTCAGTTTGAAGGTCGTTCAAAACAAAAAGCAGAATTAACAGAATGGAAAACATTCGCATCATATTGTCCGGTATGTTAAGAGATTAAATTAACCTCAACTATACATTGATTAATTTGAGTATTTCATCAACATATTTTCTTTCATTTGATAACCGGGGAACTTTATTCTGTCCACCCAATTTTCCTTTACTGCTTAACCACTTGTAAAATGTTCCTTTTTCAAGATTCCGGATAACAGGCATTTCAAGGGTGATGTTCTTGTAGCGTTTGGCCTCGTAATCCGAATTAATACTGCAAAGTGCATTATCCAATATTCTGGTAAAATATTCTATACTTTCCGGTGGATTCTCAAATTCAATTAACCATTCATGAGATCCTTTCGATCTGCCGGACATATAAATTGGTGCAGCGGTGTATTCATTGATTGAACTATTTGTTTTTTCACAGGCAATTTTCAGAGCTTTTTCAGCATTATCAATAATTATTTCTTCTCCAAATGCATTGATAAAATGCTTTGTTCTACCGGAGATTTTTATTTTATGGGGGTAAACTGATGTGAAAACTACTGTATCTCCGATCAGGTAGCGCCATAATCCTCCGTTAGTGGTAATGATCATGGCATAATTGATATTTTTTTCAACCTCTGCGATAGTAAAAGCAGTGGGGTCATGAGATTCAAGATCATCTACAGGTATGAATTCATAAAAGACACCATAATCGAGCATCAATAACATGTCATCATGGGAAGGATCATTCTGAAGGGCAAAAAAACCTTCTGAAGCGTTATATACTTCCATATAGTTCATTGAATCTGAGGGTATTACTTTCTTAAATTGATCCCTGTAAGGGGAAAAGCTTACTCCTCCATGTGTAAAAAGTTCCAGGTTTGGCCAGATTTCAAGAAGATGACTTTTGCCTGCAAATTCCAGAATATAGTTAATCAGAACCAGATTCCATGAGGGAACACCAGCGATGTTGGTTACGTTCTCTTTTAGGGTTTCACGGGTTATCATATCGAGTTTCTCTTCCCATTCGTCCATTAATGCCACTTCCTGACTGGGTGTTCGGATAAAATTGGCCCAGAAAGGCAGGTTTTCAATTAGAATTGCCGAAAGATCACCATAGTATGATTGGTTAGAATAGCTGCTAATCTTGTGACTTCCCCCCAGGGTAAGTCCTTTCCCTTTAAGTATCTTTGTATTAGGGAAGTTCTGTGTGTAGATGGCTATAGTATCTTTACCACCGCGAAAATGACATTCTTCAAGGGCTTCCATACTTACGGGAATGAACTTACTTTTATCGGAGGTTGTTCCTGAAGATTTGGCAAACCATTTTATCTCACTGGACCATAACAGGTTCTGCTCACCTTCCATAACTCTTAGAATGAAATATTTCAGATCATCGTATGATTGAACAGGTACTTGTTTTTGAAATTTGTGGATAGAATCGATCTTTGAAAAATTATATTTTTTGCCGAATTCCGTATTGGCTGCCCTGTTGATGAGCTTTAGAAGAGTTTCTCTCTGAACATCAAATGGGTATTTCATAAAAAGGTCGATTTGGTGCAACCTTTTAATATTCAGCCAGGAGACTATGGAATTGATAATTGGCATACTTTAAACAAAAGGTTCGAATAATACATAAGATGGATCAATAAAGATTAAAACATTCATGGCTCATGATTGATAGCTCCTGCATGGCCGAAGACGCAATCTGCCTTTGAATATTTGTTCTGCAACAATATCACGGCCCCGATTCACGGCCCCCAACCCACGACTCACATTACAAAATAAGCATTGCATCCCCATAGGTTCCGAAGTGGTACTTTTCTTTGATGGCTAATTTATAACTTTCAAATAGGAATCTGTAACCTGCAAAGGCTGAAACCATCATCAGCAGTGTTGACAGAGGGAGATGAAAATTAGAGACCATCATATCCGGAATCTTAAAATCATATGGCGGGAATATGAATTTGTTAGTCCATCCATCGTATGGTTTCAGGTATCCTGTTGTGGATACAGAACTTTCAAGTGTCCGTGTAACTGTTGTTCCAACAGCACAAATATTATTCTTACGGTCTTTCGCTGCATTAACAATTCTTGTGGCTTCTTCGGAAATAATGATACGTTCTGAATCCATTTTATGCTTGGTCAGGTCTTCAACATCAACAGTCCTGAAATTGCCTAATCCGACATGAAGAGTGATAAATGCGAATTCACATCCCTTAATTTCAAGCCGTTTTAACAGTTGTTTACTGAAATGCATGCCGGCAGTAGGGGCCGCCACTGCACCTTCATGTTTGGCATAAACTGTTTGATACCTTTCCTGATCCTCTGGTTCAACATTTCTTTTTATAAATCTGGGCAAAGGGGTTTCTCCAAGACTGTACAGGGTTTTTTTAAAGTCCTCATAATCCCCGTCGTATAAGAACCGCAGAGTTCTTCCCCTGGAAGTTGTATTATCAATAACTTCAGCAACCAATATATCATCCTCTCCGAAATAAAGCTTATTCCCTATACGGATCTTTCTTGCAGGATCAACCAGTACATCCCAGAGACGTTGTTCTCTGTTCAGTTCCCTGAGCAGAAAAACTTCAATTTCCGCACCTGTTTTTTCTTTGTTGCCATACAAACGAGCTGGAAAGACCTTTGTATTGTTGAAAACTAAAACATCTTTGTCATTAAAATATTCCAGAATGTCTTTGAAAATCCTGTGCTCAATTTCCTCTGTCTTCCTGTGAAGTACCATTAATCTTGACTCATCCCTGTTTTCAGCAGGATACTTCGCGATCAGTTCATCAGGCAAATGGTATTTAAACTGAGATAATTTCATAAAAAAATATTTTATTATAACCTTTAGTGCTATTAAAAAAGATGACAAAACCTATTATCATGATTACATATAGCCGTGCCAAAGGTGCGGGAATATATAAAAGTTTCATATTTAACAACTTACTTTTTTTATAGCACAGCGTGTTTTAAGATAGTCCTTTTTGTCGGAAGCCTTTATACGTAAGAAATTTCAATTTGTTACAAATATTTTATTTTTTCTTCAAAATTTTTTAAGGTGAAGGCATCAGAGATCTTAAAACCTCCGATAGCTGTTCTTTTAAGAGCAATAAGGTGTGCACCGCTACTAAGTGCTTCGCCGAGATCTCTGGTCAGAGCCCTGATATATGTCCCTTTTCCACATCTTATTCGAAGTATAAGAACAGGCCGGTCATATTCCAGTAATTCAATTTCCCTGATATAAACAACGTTTGGTTTCATTTCAATATTTTCTCCTCTCCGGGCAAAATCATAAGCTCTTTTGCCTTTCAACCGTTTGGCTGAAAATAATGGCGGGACTTGTTTGATCTTACCTGTAAATTGAGGAAGTATTTTAAGGATTCTTTCCCTGGTAATATGTTCGGTTGGGTATGTCTGATTCACTTCTGTTTCGAGATCGTAAGAAGGAGTTGTCTTACCAAGACAAATTGTGGCAATATATTCTTTCTCAAGATTAAGATATTTAGTAATGTCTTTTGTAGCGTTACCTGTACATATGATTATGAGTCCGGTAGCCAGTGGATCAAGGGTTCCGGCATGTCCGACTTTAAGCCATTTATACCTGAAACGTTTTTGTAATAGGATCCTGATCTTATTAACCACATCGAAGGAGGACCAATCGAGGGGTTTATCGATCAGAATAACTGATCCTTTCATAAAATCAGTTTGTTTTAAAATTTCAGGCATAGATCATAATGAGATTATAATGGCTGTTAAACCAATCAGAAAACAATAGATTCCGAAATAAACCAGCTTGCCTTTTTTCACAATATTGAGCATCCATTTACATGCAATATATCCTGTTATAAAAGCAGAAACAAAACCAATCACCAGAGGGAATATTCCGGTTGTATTATCATTTGAAATTTCACCAGAAAGAAGCTCCACCAGGTTGGCTCCAATAATAGGAAGTATAACCATTAAAAATGAAAATCTGGCTGTTTCATTTTTGTTGTTTCCAAGAAGCAATCCGGTTGAAATTGTCGCTCCGGATCTTGAAATTCCTGGTATTACAGCCAGTGCCTGTGCAATTCCGATTAGAAAAGCTCCAGCAAATGTAATATTTCTATCCCTGTCCTTTGCAAAATAGGATAATGTAAGGAGAAGAGCAGTGACCAGAAGCATGCTCCCAACAAATCTCACATTTCCGGAAAAGAAATGTTCAACATAATCCCTGAGAAATATTCCTACCAGTCCTACAGGGATCATTGATACCAGGAGTTTTGTGATATATTTTGAAGAGCTGTTCCATTTTAATGCCATGGCTTCTGCAATCATATTTTTCAGCTCGGACCAGAATACAACAATGATGCTGAGAACAGTAGCTCCGTGAACGGTAACTGCAAAAGATATTTCTTCACCTGTTTGTACGTTAAGGATAGCCCTGCCAAGTTCCAGATGACCACTGCTGCTGATAGGCAGAAATTCTGTTAGACCCTGGATTATACCGAGAATTAAAGCTTCATACCACTCCATTATTTCTGTTCTAATCTTTCCCGGATTCTTTTGGTTTTTTCATGATAGCCCAGATCTCAAAGGCAAAGCCGATCAGCACAATGAGTGGAGCAAGTGTTATTCTTCTGAAGCTGAAGATAGCCGGATTAAATTCATTTGGATTCTCTGCTTTTCCTCCTATCATCAGCAGAAAGCCAATAATGATGATGACAAAACCGATGATAATTAATATATAATTCTCTTTCTGAAGAGGGAAATCAGGTTTTTCCTGTTCTGATTGTTTCTTGGCCATTTTTTATTCATTTTAATAATAAAGATCATCTGATCTCATTTTCAGGTACTTGTTAACAGCAAAAAATGTTGAGATCCAATTTAAAATTACACCCAGGATAAGAACCAGAAAAAAGAGAATTCCTAATATATCAATATCCTGGAAGCTTATAATTTCCAGCAATTCATGTTGTGCAATGTAGATCACACCAATAAGAAGAAATAATGCAATGATAGCGGCATAGACACCATGTGTGGCACTTTTTATCAGGAAAGGTTTACGGATAAATGATTTTGTAGCACCTACAAGTTGCATGGTTTTTATCAGAAAACGTTTTGAGTAAATAGAAAGGCGTATGGTATTGTTGATTAAAGCAATGGCTATCAGAAATAATAATCCGCTGAATGCCAATATGATCAGGCTTATTTTCCGTATATTATCATTGACCAGGTCAACGAGTGATTTCTGATAAAATACCTCACTTACCTCCTCGTAGTTCATGATTTCCTTCTCGATCAACGCAATACTGTCAGGATTGGCAAAACGGGCATTAAATCTTACCTCGATAGATGCTCCGAGCGGATTATATCCAAGAAACTCTATAAAGTCTTCACCAAGTTCTTCCTGAAGTTCTCTGGCTGCTTCTTCTTTGGTTATGTAATCTGTGGATTTAACAAAAGGCATAGCATCAAGACGTTTCTGGAGACGGATAATGTCAACTTCACGTATGTTTTCTTTAAGCAGGATGGAAAATCCTATATTTTCTTTTACATGGTCCGATATTTTTTTTGCATTTAGCAGGAGTAACCCAATTAATCCCAAGAGGAACAAAACCAGAGATATACTGATGATGGAGGTTAGATAAGAACTTCTTAATTTACCCTTACTGATACTGCTCTCCTTCTTCTTCATGGATCCAAAATAAGAATGCAAATATAAAAATTAGATTGTTAAACTGTTAAACTGTTAAATTGTTAAATTCATTGTGAATAGTCATTTAACCATTTAACAATTATTCCACGATCTCGATCCATCCATAAGGATCAGGTTCGTCACCATACTGAATAGCAGTAAGTTTGTTATACAGTTTTACAGATACCGGCCCGGGTTTACCATCTTTACAGTATTCGTAGATTTTGTTTGTGTCGGGATCAATAATTTTTCCGATAGGACTGATTACTGCTGCTGTGCCACATGCTCCGACTTCAATAAAGGAAGGCAATTCATCTATTGAAACAGGCCGTCTTTCTACCTTCATCCCTAAGTTTTCAGCCAGTGTCCTAAGGCTTTTATTTGTTATGGATGGAAGTATTGTGGCAGAGTCAGGTGTGATATAAGTATTGTTTTTAATACCAAAAAAATTAGCAGGACCACATTCATCAATATATTTTTTTTCTTTTGCATCGAGATAAATTACAGATGCGAATCCTTGCTCATGTCCCTTTTCAAGTGAAAGCAGACTGGCAGCATAATTACCTCCTACTTTAATGTGGCCGGTTCCCTTTGGTGCAGCGCGATCATATTGCCGGCAAATCATCATATTTACAGGTTTAAACCCTTCCTTGAAATAGGGTCCTACAGGTGTAACAAATACAACAAATAAATACTCACTGGCAGGTTTAACACCAACTTCGGCTCCGCTACCTATTAGCAAGGGCCGCAGATATAAGGCCGCACCCGTACCATGTGGAGGGATGTATTTTTTATTTAACCTGATTGCCGTAATAAGGGCTCTATGGAAAAGATCATCAGGGACAACAGCCATTTTAATACCTTTTGCACTATCAGCCATACGCATGGCATTATCCTGCCATCTGAAGATCCTGATCTTCCCATCTTTTCCCATATATGCTTTCATTCCCTCAAAAGCTTCCTGTCCGTAATGGAGTGATGTTGCTGCCATATGAAGTGATATGTATTCAGATGAACTGATTTCGAGTTCACCCCATTTCCCTTCTCTGAAATAACAACGTACATTATAATCAGTGGGCATGTAGCCAAAAGGGAGATTTTTCCAGTCAATATTCATGATCCTGTTGGTATTTTAAAGGTTTATCGATTCTTAAAATTAGCTATAATAATAGATATTGACAATGATAATATGATTGTTTGATATAAATAGAATGCTGTTCTTTAACTGTTGGAATACTGGAATGCTGGCACACCGGAATATTGGAATAATGAAATAACAGAGATACTGCATTCTAAAGTGTATGTTTTACATAACCTGCAACCTTTATTCTTCAACACTATGCCCTATATTCCTTACCTTACGCTCCATGCCTTATGAAAATTGCATGATATTATTTATCTGGTCAGCCTTGCTCACTTCGCAGAGTCTTCTGGCTGCATTTGTAAAGAATTCATGGTTTTTAAGGAAATTTGCTTGAGACTCATTCCATTCTTTCTTTGATTTTACTTTGTTCAATGTTCTGTATTCCTGAAAAAGTTTGTCAGATTGAATCAGGAAGTCAACCCGTCCGAGATGATCGAGGTTTGCATCACAGATGATCTTTTCAAGGAGATTTTCCGGTTTAGGAGGCATTTTCGTGGCCAGGATCAGTTTACAGATCTTATCTATCTGTTCTTCTTTATACCTGTAAGTTGGGAGGATTTCACGGCTTAGTTCAACCGACCGGGCCTCGTGCCCTTCGACAGTATCAATATAACCAATATCATGAAGCAGGGCAGCCGAGCGGAGTAGCAAGAGATCGGTAGCAGTAACATTTTCAGATCTTCCAAGCAGTTCAACTTGGGTATACACATGAAAAGTATGGCCAGCATTATGGTAATAAAGATTTTCAGGGAGCTCTTTTTCCAGTTGCTGTATAACAAATTCTTCAAGATCAAGAAGTCTGAGTACCTGCAACCTGATTTCAAATTCATCGTTTGGTGTTACTTCATTATCAGCTTGTAATTCAGGTTTAAGACCCTTTACAAAATACATTTCAATATCCCCTTTATATTTGACCGGCATTTTCCCCCTGTAATTACATTCAAAAAAATCTTTCACCAGTTCATAGGTTGTGGCCGAAATATTAACCTTTCCGATCTCCCCGGAAGACTCCATTCTACTGGCAGTATTAACGGTATCTCCCCAGATATCGTAAGAGAATTTTTTTTGACCGACAACACCTGCAATCACCGATCCTGTATGGATACCAATCCTGAGATCCCAGATATCTGCCCTTGTTTTTTTCAAGTCCTTCATAAAATGTTGCATCTGCAAAGCAGCCAAAACAACTTCAACAGGATTGGTACGGTTTTTTATTGGAATACCTCCTGCAGCCATATAGGCATCACCAATGGTTTTAATCTTTTCAATATTGTATTTTTCAACAACTGAATCAAACTGAAAATAAAATCTGTCAAGTTCATCGATTAATTTGTCCGGATTCATCTGCTCGGCAATTTTTGTAAATCCCTGAATATCGGCAAAAAGCACAGTCGCCATTTTAAATTTACTCGAAGTAGCTTTACCGGTAGATTTTAATTCATCGGCAGTGTTTTTGGGTAAAATATTGGCAAGCAGATTTTCACTTTTCTCTTTTTCCTTGATCAGTGCCTCAGTTCTTTCCTGTATGATCTCTTCCAGCCTGTATCTTTCCTGCAGAATTCTATAATTTCGCCATTTCTGGAATATATATAATCCAATCAGGATGAAAAAAAGATAGATAAGAATAGCCCACCAGGTAAGATAAAGAGGTACCGCAATCCTGAAGTTGAAATGATCAATTGTTGAAATCAGATTGGCTGCATTCATGCTTTTAACCTGAAAAATATACTTGCCGGGCGGAAGATTCATAAATGACACCTGGTTACTGCTACTCCATTTTGACCAATCATCATCCAGTCCGTTCAGCCAATATTGGTAAAGTTCTCCATCCTGATTAGACAAGTCAATTGATATAAACGTGAAGTGAATATTATTCTTTGAGTATGGAATTCTGAAAGGTTTTGACTCTGGTTCATATTCCTTTTTTGTTGAAAAAGGTTCTGGAGTAAAAAACAAACTGTTATTAACAATGATTTTGGATATATACGTTTGGAAATCAAAGGATTTCCCGGTCTGAAATGAAGAATCTATTCGTATCAGCTGATCATTGTTGCAGATCCAAACAGCACCATCAGATTCAGTATATACCGATTGGATATACATCTTGTTTATCCGGTTCAGATTAATTTGAATCAATTCATATTGATCTGGTGCGGAAAAACAGGCTTTCCAGAGTTGAACAATATTTAAATCAGAATCAGCAATTTTGATCCAGAGGTTATTTTCGTAGTCTTCTGCTAACGGAATCACTGATGATGATCCACTTAGAAAGGGAGGATTAAGAACACTATATGGAATGAAACGATTTTCGGAATGATGATAATGGTATAAACCATGGTTAGTAATAAAAATCAGCCTGTTGCTTGCATGAATAAACTTTACTGGTTGGTTGTCTGAAGGTAATCCTTCGGCTGTACCAAGGTGGGTATACTCTGTGACTGACTGGTATCCTGTGGAAAGGGATAATCGATAAAGACCATTAAACAGAGTAGACAGCCATAAAAATCCATCATCAGATTCGGCAATATCCATCACAGGATAAGTAAGATCGGGGAGTACTGCCAGGCTGGTCCATTTATTCTCAGATTGGTTTAAGACAACCAATCCCCTTGAGGTACCGGCAAGGAAAGTTCCGGGATAAAATTGTGATTGGCATAGCACATTAACTTCTTCGGGGAAGATCAGCTTCACTCCCTGTCTGTCAATCTGCAGAATCCCTGAACTGCCAGGAACAAGTAATAAATCATCTGTTGACAATAAACTGCTACAGTCATAATCGGTGTCCTTCAGTTTAATAAATATGTCATTTCGATTATTCCGATCCTGCCCAGGTGGTGATTTCAGTAAATAAATTCCCTGAGCGGTTGAGACATATAATTCCCCATTATGGCGGATCACTGACCGTATATGGCCATCAAGGCCATTCCTGGCATCAAAATAACTGGCTGATGAAGGCCATTCCATTCGTGTCAAAGCTTCATCATGGATGATCCAGATATTTCCTGATTTGTCAGCAAACAGTTTATTGATCCGGGAATCGGTAAGGCCAGCATCAGTACGCAAATATTGTATTTGATCTCTTTCCTGGTTATAAATTGCTAAGCCGGCATTTTCAGAAGATATTACTAAGGATCTATGATTGCAGTAAATGCCATCGGAATATCCATTTTTAGCAACAAAAGAGTCAATGGAAGTGTGATATTTTTCAAACAGGCCATGATAATATATCTGAAATCCCCCTTTAGATGTATAGATCAGAAGTGTGTCACCCAACGGAAACATCCCTTCTACGTGAAGGTCAGCTAAATAATCTGACTTAACAACATGAGATGTTTCACCATTTAAAAAAATATATAAGCCATAATCATTGATATACAGGAATATAGTATCATCAACTTGAACAATATATTCAGGAGTTACCGCTATATTAACCGGGCGGATTATTTCTTCATAGCAGGTGAATAAATTGGTTGACGTATGAATTAAAAAGCCATCATGAAGCGGCATAATTCCCCTGACCTGTCCAAATCCTGTTATGCTATCCTTGCTGGTAGTTAATAGATCAGTAAAATGCATTGAACCATCCTCAAGATAATCGATTATTCCGAATGAATGATCTCCTCCTGCCCAGATCATCCCATTCCGATTACTGGCGACTGAAATCTCTCCCGGTATATTGATTTTTTCCCAGCAATATCCATCATAACGAAGAATGCCATTGTATCCGCCAATATAAAGAAAACCTTTTGAATCCTGAGCAACTGATTGAAATTTGTATATTCCAGTGTGATTTACAGGCCGGACCTGTTGTATATAGGGTAAGCCAAGTTCCTGAGTATGACCAAACGATAATTGAGAGATGCAGCTAATTAAACAGATTATATAAAAAAAAATGATACCTGACTTTGTCAACTTGTATAGAAAATTCATAACTTGTGTCTCTTAAACTGCACAATAGCTCA
>Ga0209636_10006130_pt1 | contig 12286 bp, 11 predicted proteins | sample DeeMarSWOR152_54_FD_187464 | JGI IMG/M metagenome (GOLD analysis project Ga0209636, IMG submission 187464) | Marine sediment microbial communities from White Oak River estuary, North Carolina - WOR-1-52-54 (SPAdes) (version 2) | ecosystem: Environmental > Aquatic > Marine > Intertidal zone >...
CATTTTATGCTCATGCAAGCATAGCTAACTCATAAACGCAAAACTTAAGTAGATTAATGTTCGATGCGAAGAACACTTGGTGGTGGCGCTGAGATGAGAAGTGAATTTAGGATGATTCCAGAGTTTGCTCCTCAAAAAGCCGTGTGGCTACAATGGCCGACCCTAGGGATAGGGGATGAGGGAATCGATGAATGCGATTTCATCCCTGCTTTTGTGGAAATTGAACGGGCATGCTGCACGGAGGGTGAAGTTCATAATATTGTTTTGGACAAAAATGCTGAAAGAAGCGCGAAACAAAAACTTACCGATGCAGGAGTGCCTCTCAATAATATTTTTTTCCACATTATTCCCTATAACTCATGCTGGTCTCGTGACAACGGCCCTATCTTCGTCAGGAAGAATGATCAAGAGCATATCCTGAACTTCGGCTTTAACGCTTGGGGTTATCCTCCTTGGGGTCCTTATGATAAGGATAATGAAATCCCTAAACTGATAGCAGAACTGCTTGGCATAAGTTATACCCAAATGCAGTATGTTAATTATAAAGATGGCAACAAAACTAAAGATCTGATCTATGAAGGTGGCTCGTTTGAGTTTAGCGGTGAAGGAACTATTGTAGGCTCATGGGCGATATGTCAACATAGAAATCCTCATTTAACTAAAGAACAGGCGACGCAGATTTTCAAAGATTTCACCGGTGCCCACACGGTCATTTGGATAGATTCAATTTGGCCGGAAACTACAGCTGAAAGGGCATATAACCATACAGATGGCTATATGAAATTCTATGATAAAAACAAGTTTTGTGTTCTTAACTCAGAAGTAGATGGACCAGGTAGGGAAGCAGCTGCAAAACTTGAACATTTGGGATGGGATGTCTATCGAGTCTCCTCAGGATTTAGATGGACGTTCATGAACTGTCTAACCTTCAACCAGAAAGTAATTGCTGGTTACGTGGATACTCCTATGACCCCTCTAGAAAAAGAAACGATGGAGGAGCTTTACCCAAGCAAGACGATCATCGCTATCGAAATCGGTCCAATGGTCAAAGCAGGCGGCGGGGTTCACTGCGTCACCCAGCAACAGCCTAAGTAGAACCCTAGGCTACAGATAATTTGATGTGTGATCGCTGTAGGTTCTAGCTAGGTTCAGGATGCGCACGTGTGAGAATGTAATCTAGAGTTTAATTTATAATTCATTGTTCGTAAAAACCAATCACTTTTATATCATAGGTATGCGCAACTGATTAGCAAAAACCGAAGTCAACTAATTATAAATCAATGGTGAAAAACGTGACCCAACGGGTGACAAAGTTACTTCTTCCCTTCGCGGTCTCCGCTAAAGATCGTGAAGAAATCTTTACGAAAGAGATGGAAATGGCAACCATCCTTTGCCTCGCTGAATCAGAAAGGAGGAAGAGTGAAGGTTTCATTTTAAAAAAGCCAGCTGAGAAACTCATCTTCATCGCTGAAGCTTGCTATCCAATTTGGCTGGTTCCATGGAGGGGAAGAAGTCTGTTGTTTGACGGGTTCGGCGCCATATCACACACGTTGACGTACGACATACTGCCTGATATTAAAACGTTCATCAACGACCTTCAAGGAACTGCAAAAAGAAGCGAAGCATACTCTGCTTTTCTCTCTGATGCTCTTAATTACTTCCAAGGTTTTAAGGGTCAGGAAGAAAAGACAATAGATGGGCTTATTGCGAGCCGCGAGTTCATCCAAGACTTTGTTTCTTATATTCAAGAAGCAAAGGCAATTCAGAGACCTATACTTGATAAAGCATTTTTGTCTCCCACTCTCGATGAAACTACACTTTCATCGTTCATTCAAGATTTCTCAAATCTCAGAGCAACTCTAAAAGAGGACATAGCGAGTATACGTGAAAGCATGAGAATACTGAGTGCCACAACAAGAGAACACGTAAAAGCAATTCATATGGGGAATAAAGAAACTAGGAAGGAATTCAATGAAAAAATAGAGGAGCTTAAACCTTCTGTCCTAAAAAAAGTGCAACAAATCCAAAAAAAATACGATGATACGATCATTACATTCTCCAAAAAATTCGACAAGCAACTCCACCAATGCCATCAAGAGCGTGTTAGGCTTGAAAAAACAAAGAAAACCATCGCGGTTGAAATCAAACATTGTGAGACGGAAATAGACTCCTGTAAACTTCGTAAAGACGGGACTGGTGAAGCCCATTGGAAACAGGGGCTTGAAGAATATAAAAAGAAACTTTCCGTTCTAGAGAAAGAAATCGTAGATGCAGACAAAAAATTAGAGGATGCTGAAGCCGTCAAGAGAATTGAAATATCCAAAATCAGGTCAGAAAGCAACGTAAAAGCCGAAGCAGCCATGAAATGTTTGAGAGAGCTTGAGGCTTCTCGCGACGCTAAAATTCAGATGGGTCGACAAGAAATTAAATCGCTGGAAGAGGCAACTTCTGCAATTGTAGAGCAAATAGACAAGTTGCTAGCGACCAAGAAGGTAGCGTTAAATGAACTTGAACGAATGGGCATCGTGCAGAGGCGAATAAAATATAGACTTACATATTTACCTGTCTATCTGGTTTGTTATCAAACAAATTCGAAGAAAAGATACGCTTTGTATTCGCCTTCAGTTGCTTGTAGTATGGGGATTAAGACGAAGTTCAAGCGTGTTTTTGGTGTTGCAAAAATAAAGTCGCTTCTTCAGCAGCGTTCTAAATTCATCTCGAGTCTGCTTAATGAACTTCTCATCGTTGTTGAGCATAATCCCGTTTTTGAGAGAGAAATAAGCGATGCTGGAGTTAAAGCTAACATTTTGCGGACGAAAGATTTGCGCAAAAGAGTAAGAATAGGGCTAGAACGATTGGCAGATGAAGGATGGATATCAGAAAACGAGTTTCAAACGTTCAGCGAACTTCTGACAAAAGCCTAGTTTCATCTGAGTATATGTTGACTACCAAAAAAAGAAGTGCCCACAGTTTTTACTACAGCATTAAATTGTGTACTCTTCTCTGGGCTTAACTAAATGAACGTTTTTGTTTACTGCTCTGAAAAGTTCCGGATGCTCTGTGTGCACTGGGAAAATTTTTTTCGGTTTAATGTAATTAATTAGGTCTGTAAGTTGCTGTCTGCTCATATGTCCTGAAGCGTGGAGTTGTTGAAATTTTATTTTGAAATGATCCAGCCAATTATGCATGACCTCGTCTTCAATGTCTTCTTCGCTGTAAGGTTCGCTCATGCTGTGAATGAAATGGCTGTCTGGAGCTGGTTTTATGTCAATAAGTTCTGTGAACTGATAAAAATCCAAGTCCATAACTATTTCGCTTTGATGTTTACGCACGAACTCGTGGTTCACCATTTTTTCCATGAACCTTCGCTCCCAAACGTAGTAGTCCGTCTCTAGAAAACTTCCAGTTTTTTTTCTCTTGTAATAAACTAGAATGTTTTCATCTTTCAAAGGGTCTGGAAGGTGAAGACGTTTGTCTTGTACAAGTCTACTTAGTAGATGAGCAGTCTTTGTGGATATGACGATTTTTCTGTCGTTATTTTTGGCTACATTGTAGAATGTTCTGAATCTATCCGTGTCTCGTCCATAGTGGGTAACAAATACTATCTTTTTTGTTGCAGAAACAATTTCGTTGCTTAGTTTCTTCACTTCTAATTCAGAGTAGTTCTGCCGACGTTCCTCTTCAACCATTCGCGTACCTTCACTAATCATTGCTATAGGCTCAGACCCATATGCTTTTTCAGCAAATTCTTTCGTCATCTCTTTCCTTGGACCATGAGCCCTAAGGTCTCCAGTATAAACGATTGTGCCTTCAGACGTGTGAACTATGAAGCCGTAAGCGGCAGGAATTGAATGGTCAACATGAACAGGCTCTACCACCAGATGCCCGATTTCTATTTTGTCTCCAGTTCTGAACGTTTTATAAGGATGTTCTCCAAGTTTAAGAGAACTGTTTTCTTCCATTGATAGAATGAATATTTTTGTTCCGTAACCGCAATGTATAGGAATTTTTTCATCAAGAAATTTTGTGTGCCCTATGTGGTCTGTGTGAGCGTGAGATAGGAATACAGCGTCAATTTCTGGTTTAGTATAGGGAAGGTCGGTGAACGTTAATTGTTTTTCACTGTAAATTCCCTTTATTTTTGGCAATAGATCAAACTCAAAGTAGTCTCCTAACCCATTTATCTGTCTAGGGTTAAGCCAACCCGTAAAAAAATCTGTGCCCATATTGAAGGACTGCCCAAAATCAAAGAAGACTCTAACTTTTTTGTCTTCCAAAAGAATCTTGTTTCCACCAATCTCGTTTACTCCACCGTAAAAGGTGAGAGTTGTTTTCTGTTTTTCCATTTTCTTTTTCTTCCTATTTAGTGACTTGACTGTTTATTCCTGTCCAACGGCACTTTCACTCTTCTTGCAGATGTTAGAAACTGCTAAAAGGACTTGTGGAGGCGTGAAGATGCTGAACACCTTAGTATATCGGGCGGATCCAGCCTTTTTCACCGTTTCCTGTTTTCCTCCCGCTTCTAAGTATCCTCTAATAAATTCTTTAGCGAGGGTTACTGCCGTGTCTGCGGTAGAAATTGGAGAAACGTAATGACCTGAGTAATAGAGGAATTCAGCCACGTCCCATGCTTGATTTCCGTTTCTCGTCGCCTGTTCAAGGTCCACAAAACATGTTTTTCCATCCTTCGTGACAATTATGTTTTCTGGTTTGCAGTCTCCAAGGGAAACACCTAGCCTGTGAGCCTCTGCAATTTTTCTTCCAACTTCTCTCACTAACGCAACTTCTGCTATGTTTTTTTCTTTAGATGAAATAATGGGTTTAATAATTTCAGTTAGGCTTTTTCCTTCAATAAACTCCTCAAAAACTAGGCTTTGTTGTAGGCTCATGTAAAGAATTCTTGGAACAGGAAAACCTTGACTGTGTAAGAACTGGTTTACGGAGTATTCTCTCTCCAACCTAGATCGCCCCAACACAGCAAAGGATTTGGTGCCCAGTGTCCATAACGCCAGAGGAAACCATTTAAAGCCGTACCAGTCTTTGAACTTCTTTACCACCACTTTCTGCTTTTCACGGTTTCTCTGAAAAGTTAGCAGGTAAACAGAGTTTAATACTCCTCCAATCTCTTCGATCTTCATGTCCATGACCTCTCCGAGCGGAACAACTTTCCTAACAAAGTCTTCGATGCTAGTTTTGTCTGATAACTTTGCCAATCCGAGTGGCGTTGGTATTAACAAGTATTTTTTCGGGTCTTCAAGCTGGAGCGTCAGCGCTTCGGCTTTAACCCCTGTACGAGTCTTCATAGAGATGCTTTCATCTTGGGTGAGAAGGCTCATCATTTTGGGTAGAACGTTAAGAATGTGATTGAGTGTGGCTCTCTGAAAGGATTTGAGGAATAGAGGAAGTCGAAGTTTCTTGCCTCTGATCGTGTCAATGTGGTTATTTGTAATCTTAATGTAGCCGTTCGAGAAAGTTACCTGTTTTTCTCTTGCCAACTCATTAAGGGCTTCTAAATAACCGCTCATCATCTTTTCCACATTCTTTCTCTTTACGCCCTTTCTCAACATGTTTAGAAAGCTGTGGGTGATTGGTGGAAACAGTTGAGCCCTTCGCTTCATAGTCTCATACATGAAATATTCTGTCTGAATGAGAAGTTCGTGAGACAGTTCAGGGAATTCTAAAACAATGTTTTCTAAAAGCTCCCAAACAATCCGCTTTTTTGCTCTGACCTCTTGACGCCGCAGATACTCCTCATTGATCAAAGGTTCATACGGAAACGTTGTTTTTTCAGCCACGAATTCGCCTAATAGTCCATGCTCCACGTCCCTCTCAAAGGCTCCCTGATCCACCGCCAACACAAAGGCGTTAATCCCATTCAAAGATTTAAGATGACTTCTCAGCTTGGGACGAAAATTATCTAGCACCAACAAAACATGTACATCGCTTTTTTCGTCAGCGTATCCACACGCCCAAGGACCATAGAAACAGACGGCAACGATCTGGCGTGAACCAACAATACGCTTACACAGACTTAACACGTTTGCTTTTAGACCTTTGTTCAAGAGGCTAGACACGAAGCTTCGACTCCAATTTTAGAAAACCATTCCACTTATAATAGATCTTTGTTAATCGTTTTGAAGATAGCATGGTTATGCGTTCGGTGCAAATGTTTTAAAATGAACAGTAGATTCTAACGTACTGATGTGGTGTTATTCATGTCGAAGGAGCCCGATGTCAGAAAAGAGATGATTGAGATCAGTGAGAAAATTATGCATCTTGAAACTAAAGTTGAGGAACTTACCAAACGGGTTGATGATCTATCTAAATACTTAAAAGATCTCTACGATTACCTGCAGAAGGAATATCGTAGGCCGTTAATTTAGCTCGTTGAAAAAAGGGGGTTATGGCGGAGGCGGTGGAGGCGATGGAGCCGCCATTCCGAAGAACTCTTTTACGTGTGGTCTCGTGAAATAGTAGATGATTAGGATGTCAATGATTATGCTGATAATTCCTACGGGTAATGACAGAATTCCACCTATTATACCTAAGATTGAAAGTATGATTGTCAGCCACCAAGCCCAACCCGCTCCGATCCATAGACCATAAGCATCTATTAAGGCCAAAATTCCAACTATTGCAACAACAGCTGCAATCGCCAATACTATTGTCTCTATGAATTCTCCTATACCGGGTATTGCTCCAGCTCCATATTGTTCCATTATGGATTCAATGAATGTAGCCATCTCTGTAGACAATATGCCTAAGACCACTGCACCAATGAGACTTAGAATACTACCAATAGCCGCTAGAATTGCCAACACTGCTACTCCTGTAGGTCGCGGTGTTCCAGCCATTCAAATCACCTGGTTCACATATTTGTTTCAATGCGTATTTATCTTTTAGCATTCATCCACATGTTTACTCTGAGCTTTTCTGTAAAATTTTATGGTAAGTTCGTAAAGCTTTCAATGCTTTTATAGCTTTCTCAGGCAGGTTGTAGACGAGTATGCTGGTGTCCCGTAACACTTCATATACAAGCCTGAAGTCTTCTCCACTGGCTTGTCAGAATGCTTATTGGCAGCTTCAGTGGTTACCACCAGTGTCTTAACTTCCATCTTGGCGCACAGTTGTACTGTTGTAACGAAAGTTTTCTTAATTATGTAAATCTTAAATACGTCGCCTTTTCTCCTCTACATTGTGATTGTCATGGTTCCAAATCATAAATTCGCTGTAGAACTCAGAGGGGTGGCTAAGCGTTACAGCGACATCGTTGCCGTGGACTACATAAACTTAGATGTGGAATACGGCGAAGTCTTTGGGCTTTTGGGTCCCAACGGCTCAGGCAAATCAACCCTCCTAAAGATAATGTTGGGATTGGTTAAGCCAGACTCCGGGTCTGTGAACGTTTTAGGAATTAATGCAGAAGAAAAATCTATTGCAGTTAAAAGGCAGGTTGGATATGTTCCTGAGTCTCCACGTCTATACGAGTTTTTAACAGGAATAGAATACCTCGACTTTGTTGGTGACGTTTATGGGTTAAATCCAGCGGACAAGAAAAGTCGGATAGATGAGTCTCTAGTAGCGCTTGAACTGGCGGGCAGAGAGGGCGACATGATAAGCAGCTACTCTCAAGGAATGAAACAGAAGATCACGCTCATCTCAGCCTTTATACATAAACCGAGGCTGTTGCTTTTAGACGAGCCGTTAAGCGGCCTTGATCCCCGATCAGCCAGAATTGTAAAGAATCTTCTCCGTAAACTCGCCTCCCAAGGAGTAACTACGATTATGTCAACTCACATTCTAGAAATCGCTCAGGCCATGTGCGACCGCATAGCAATCATCTACGAAGGAAGAGTGCTGGCTCTGGGCAACATGAAGGCGTTGAGACAGAAAGCGAGGTTGCCCGAATCAGGTTTAGAAGACATTTTCTTGAAACTCACAAGGACAGAAGACATCAAGGATGTTGTTGAGGCGCTTTTGAAATGAAATGGAAGAACGTAGTTCGGCTGATAAGCGTCGACGCTAAGTCTGGTAGACTGATTAGAGGTCAAAGGCTAAGGAGGTATCGTGAGAGCAGGCTTTTTGACTATTTATTGTATGGAGGAGCCTGCGTTCTGGGAATTGCAATAGGACTGGTTGTGGGAAATGTCTATAACGTGGTGACTGATCCTGAACTGAAAATTTTGTTAGATCAAGTCACCCTTAATCTTTTCATGTCCCTTCCCACCCTCATATTCATTTACAGTATAATCTTCACCTTGATGGGGCAGATGCAAAAGGCGGGGTTAAAGGTCTCTATTCAGCCTCCCTACTGGTTGCCGATTACTTGGAAAGAACACACTCTCGCGTCTATCGTAGTTAACCTTCTCGGCATTCCATTAGCTTCCATCATTCTATTCAGTTCAGCAATAGCTGTGGTCTCTCCTTTTTTGGGAATAATACCCCTCGCCATCTTCACGATTTTTGCTTTGTTGGCAAGCGCTTTCTTAGCTAGCATAACCACGGAGATTTTCAGAGTTCTGCAAGTGAGGCTTGTCGGAGCAGTGTACAAATCATCCGGCAAAGCAGCGATATGGGTGAGGTTCTTTGGCTCCTTGCTATTCTTGGTTATCTTCTACTTAGTTTGGTTTGCCTTCACATCTGGCACCGGTTCTGTTGCCATTATAGAAGCTCTTGCTGGAGCGCAGAGTGCTATTTGGTTCATTCCATACGTCTGGTTAGGGATGGCCTTAGTCTTTTTTGCGAGTGGACTGTTTGTGCACACAATGATTTTTTCATCGGCTTCTCTTCTGTTTATTATACTCCTCTTCTACATAGCGGTTAGACTAAACGTCAAGTTCGGGTTGTATGAACCGCCAGCAATCACAGTGTCGCATGGGGCTTACGTTCCAAAAGTTGGGTTTTGGGGAAAGCTTGGTTTTTCCTCTTTGGAAGCGGCTATAATGAGAAAGGACTTTAAAGCCTTCACTAGACGCCGAGAACTGATGTATATTTTCATAATGCCCATCGTATTCATAATCATGCCCTTGATGCAGTTTTCAGGAATGCTGGGGCAACCCGTATTGACAGAGGCTTCTTTTGTCTTCGTTGCTTTTGTACTTCTAATGCCAGGGGCTTTAATGGCAGTAATGTTAGGCATGACTGTTATCGGCGCGGAAGGCCAGCCTGTATGGCATTTCTATGCATCTCCAATCACAGCAAATAGCCTCGTTAAGTGTAAATACGCATTTTTAACGTTTTTTTCGTTAGCAGTAACATCGATATGTAGCGTCGTTGGGATACTAATCGCTCGCCCATCACTGTCTTTCGCTGTCGCATCCTTGATTGAATCGATACTTCTAATCTTCGCTCTAGGTGCAGTTTCCCTTGGAGCAGGAATCAGAGGCGCCGACTTTGTAGAGATTCCTAGACCCAAAATGGTTAGGCCATTAACGGCTCTAGTCACTATGCTTGTAGGCTTTATCTTGGCGTTAGTGATACTCGCTCCCTATGCATTGTACGCCTTCACTTTAAGGGGTACACCTGTATCCATTCCAGTACCTATACCCCTACCCATGATCGATCTCCACATTGCACTTACAATAAGCACGGTCATAGCCGTAATCATAACCTACGTGTTCTATAGAATAGCGCTGAAAAACGCGCGAGACTTCCTAATCAAAGCCGAAGCCTAAACATAAAACGTAGAACAAAAGCGCAAAATTTTTCGCAGTCAAACGCACTATTGTTAGACAATAATTTTTACAAAAAAATCAGAAGGCACTCACTCGCGGAATGTTGGAAACTATGTTAAACAATCCTAATTAGGACAATTTAATAGCTATATTTACATGCATAGAAAAATGTGTGGTATCTCCATAGTTACGTTTTTGACTGAATCCTAACAAGTCCTTTCGGTTCTACTATGACTTTTCAACAACTAAGGGTACCATTGTGTACTTAACCTGCTGGATTCCTCTCATTGCCCGTATTCTGCTTACGAAGTTTAGTCCCTTTTCAGATTCTCCTTCAATGATAAACACCTCTAAGCATGTATGCTTTAAGATAATCCTCATCTCTGAGGAAAATCACATTCATAGTAGAAACCAGTAACGTCAGTCTCGGTTGTTAACTCAAAGATTACTTTTTCTGCATGCATGCCTATTTTGGAGCATAAGCAAATGAGTTTCGGAAAACCATTTTAAACCATGCCTATCTGCCCAGATACATCTAGACACAAAACACGCTTTTATTTTTGGTTGTTAATTTTTAGTTCCTGAGAACTGAAGTTGGAAGAAATACTTAATAAGAAAGAAAATGACCTTCCTAGGAAGAGATGGATTGAATCCCGAAATCAGAGCTACTGGGATATATTGCGTTATGATTGTCACCGGTTTAATTATTGCAAAGCTCTTTCCATATGACCGCATATTCTCTTTCGGTTCAATATTGGCAAGTATTCCATTTCTTGCTGGGTTAGCTTTTAGTATCTTAGGGCTTCACGAAATCTGTCACGTTGTTTATTGCAAAATCAAAGGTATAGAAATAATTGAGGTGCCTTTGGGCTGGAAGGCAATTGGAATAAAAGTGCGTGAGCGCGACAAACGCCCAGAAGACCATCTATCAAGCTTATTTTCAATTCCTATAACGATTGTTGTTAGCGTACTTGTGCAACTTCCTTACTGGATTTTGCTATTCAACATATTTGTTGTTTGTTTTGCTTGTATCTCTGATGTTAGATTTTTTTTACAGAATAGGTAGTGTGTGATAGTTATGCACATGCATGCATGGATGCACACACACGCGCGTACGTACATGGGTTTGGATTTGGGGTTGTTAAATTTTAACCCCCCAAAAAACTGCATGCGTACATCGTAAGTCATGAAATCTTTTATTAAAAACTCCTAATTAAGACATTTTACTATGTTAAAAAAGTAGGCGGTCTATCTATCAGATATCTCTCTCCTCGCTCTCTCATCTCTATCAGAAACAATAACAACTAAAAACCACGGTCACCAAACACTGCATGGTGCGCACAGTGGGACAATGCCAAATCTGCAATGAACATTCACCTTTAATCTCTAACCAACTCGGGGTCTGCCTCCAATGCATCCGAGAAAAGCCTGAAGAAGCGCTTAAAATAACAAACAGAGTTCATGCACAAAGCCGCGAAAGATTCAGCTTCCCACCAAAACCATCACAAGAACCAAACGGAATTTCATGCGGCATGTGTGCCAACAACTGCAAAATCGGAGTTAACGGCAAAGGCTTCTGCGGATTAGTTTTCAACATAGATGGTCGGCTAGTTAGAATGGGCGGGACTCCAAAGAAAGGAATTCTCGAATGGTATTATGATCCATTGCCCACTAACTGCGTTGCGTGGTGGTTCTGTCCAGGATGCACTGGCGCAGGCTATCCTAAATATGCTCATAAGCAAGGTGCAGAAACTGGCTATTCTAACCTTGCCGTGTTCTATGGAAGTTGCAGCCTTGACTGCTTGTTCTGTCAGAACTGGCATTACCGAAACCTAGCTGCAAGCCTCCAACCAGTGATGACTGCGAAGAGTCTAGCCGCTAAGGCAGACGCTCACGTTTCCTGCATATGCTTTTTTGGCGGAGACCCTTCAGTGCAGATGCCCCACGCTCTCAAAACAAGCCGTCTGGCGTTGGAAAAAGCGAACAACGAAAAACGCATCCTCAGAATTTGCTGGGAGACAAACGGATACTGGAAAAAAGAGTTTGCGTTGGATGCTGCTAAGCTATCTTTTAACAGCGGCGGAAACATCAAATTCGACTTAAAAACATGGAATAAAAACCTGAACACAGCTCTGTGTGGAGTTTCTAACGTTTACTCCCTCGAAAATTTCCGAATGATAGGCGAGAAGTTCTTTAAAGAGCGCCCTAAACTACCCGTACTAACTGCCAGCACTCTGCTTATTCCCGGCTATGTAGACGTTGAAGAAGTTCAAGGTCTAGCAAATTTCATAGCAGAAGTAGACCCAAGAATTCCCTATACTCTACTCGCTTTTTATCCCCACTACCTACTCACAGACCTGCCCACAACCAGTCGAGAACTCGCCAGCAGATGTCGAGACATCGCTGAGAAACATCTCGAAAACGTGAGAATAGGAAATATCCATCTGCTTTCGTAGAATTCTAACTACTCTCGCTTTCTGCGCGCGCAAAAAACTTTTATTCGCAACAAAGGTATAGGGCTTCACCAAAAAAGGGAGAAAGAAGTTTTTCACTCACCTGGAGAATGGTGAATCAAAGATGAAAATTTTGAAGACGGATGTGCTGATTATCGG
>Ga0209636_10006131_pt1 | contig 12283 bp, 8 predicted proteins | sample DeeMarSWOR152_54_FD_187464 | JGI IMG/M metagenome (GOLD analysis project Ga0209636, IMG submission 187464) | Marine sediment microbial communities from White Oak River estuary, North Carolina - WOR-1-52-54 (SPAdes) (version 2) | ecosystem: Environmental > Aquatic > Marine > Intertidal zone >...
CTTGTCCTTTTTTTTTCACAGGCTGGCCGAGAGATTCTACCATATTTCATCGCCATCACATTGCTTCTTCTGGGTCCCTTTGTGGGTGGGATTCTGATTCGACAATCTCGGCAGTACAGCACGATCCTTTTCGACGGAGAAAGCGGGATGCTCTCGGTCAAAGGGTTCTGGGGCTCTTGGCGGGTGCCCTTCGATGAGATTCGGGAGTTTCAGGTGAATAAGTATCGTTTCAAGAGAAACATCCTCCTCTATCGACTCGAGGTTCTTCTTTCTTCAGGGAAGATCCTTCGGCTGGTTCAGGATGTGCCAGACAAAGGCTCACTTCGCTCTCTGGCTGAGAAACTTGCAGATCTTGTCAAGAAGCCCCTTAACGTCCATGAGTAGGGAAATGCATCGTCATTCTCACCTCACCCTTCACATATCTCAGATCCCACAGCTCACATCTTTCCATATTGTCGCCAAAAAAAGTGGGGTTCTTTCGAACCCCACTGGTTAAACGTTTGGTAATGCAATGCCAGCCGAAGGATTATCCAGCATCAGCCCATGCCTTGAGTCCCCTCTCTTCCTCGGTCCCAGGAAGGATGTTGTCAAGGGTCAGGCCAATGAGTCCGCCAACGGCCATCCCTGTCTGCCCCACGGTCGTGACGATATCGCCGATCCACTTGACACTAACAGGCCACTCTGCACCCAGTGGAAATTTGGCGAAATATTCGGGCATGCTCAATCCCATGAAGAAGGCAAACCCGATGATGAACAGATTGCGGGCGGAGCTCATGTCGCAGAGTATGAGGTTAGACAACCCTACTGATGCGATCATGCCGAAAAGCCCACAGTACATGGCGCCCACGACAGGGCCTGGCATGGTGGTGAAGATGGCGGAGAACTTGGTGACAAAGGCCAGAATGATCATCACCGTGGCTCCCCATCTCACCACGTGGCGGCTCGCGACCCGGGTCAGACCGATGGCTCCGATATTCTCCGAATAGGTTGTGGAGCCGTTACAGGTCTGGAGCAGTCCGGCGATGAGACAGCCGATACCCTCGGTTCCCAGGCCTCTGCTGATCATGTTGGCGGTGGGAGTCGGCGCCTCGCTGATCCGGGCTGCTGCGTAGTAGTCTCCAATCGATTCGATCATGGACGCGACGTATGCGGCCACCATGGCAAGGATGAGGGCGATCTTGAACTGGGGGAAGCCCCACTTGAATGGAACAATGGGCATGACGCTGACCCATGGGGCTGCAGCGACCTTTCCCCAGTCCACATAGGCTGGATCCCCAGGCCCGACCCAGCCCGCTGCCGAGATGATGATGGCGATGACCCATCCAGTGACAATGGCTAGCAGAACCGGGAACAGGAGAAAGATCCGCGACGTTTTGCCGAGAAACTGGGAATAGACGATCAGGGCAATAATGGTGAGTCCGCCAACGAACCAGCTGCTTCCCAGTCCCCCTGCAAAGGCCGAAGGAGCCCCGAGCTTGAACAGGGCCAGTCCAATGAGGGCGATGGTAGGTCCGATGGTGATTGGTCCGACATACTTTTTCACTTTCCCCATGACCCCGGTCCATCCGAGGACGATCTCGAAGGCGGATGCGATGATGATGGCACCGGTGATCTGCTGGACAGCGATCTCAAAGCCCATTCCCTGCCCGACCGTCGCGCCGATAATGACAAAGGCCGGCGGGAGAAAAGAGAAAGAGCCGCCCTGAACCACAGGAAGCCGGTTTCCGATCGTTGACTGAAGCCATGTCGTGATTCCCGAGCAGAGAAAGATCGTCGCAATGAGGAGAGCCGTGTCTCCCGGAGGCATTTTCATGGCGCCAGCCAGGAGAATGGGAATCAAGACCGTGGCTCCAAACATGGTGAGATAATGTTGGATCCCAAGAAAAACGCTTTCACCCGTTGGTGGCTTATCCTCTACGGTATAGATAATCCACCTTTTGTCTTCAGCCATATCTGCCCCTCCTTGTTTGGATGGAATGGATCTTGCCTAAAACCCGCTGCTTTCCTTACCTTTTAGCAGATAAAGCAATTCTCACCTCCTTTCGCAAAAAGGATGTGCTCCAAAGTCTCCCTGCTGGTTCCCGTTCACAAACCTAGCAGGATCGAGTTTACGCCATAATATGGCAAACATATCCTTATTGTCAAATCTTTCTCTTTAGAGCTCGCTCCCTTTCTCCTACGCTAGCCTGGTCGCTACCCGGAAACATCCCCATGTCATTCTGAACAAAGCGAAGGGATTACACGCGGAAGCTAGGTTTCCGGACAGACACTAGCCGAATAGGTTTTCGTTTGATGTATCGTCCCTGACCAGGTCGGCCAAGAAACTTTCCCTCTTTAACGACAATTTTGCCCCGGGAAATGACGACCCGAGGGAATCCCTTCCCCTTGTATCCCTCGTAGGGTGTATAGTCCACATTCTGATGGCTTGTCTTTTGCGTAATAGTGAACCTCTCCTTCGGATCAAAGACGACCAGGTCGGCATCGCTTCCGACGGCCACGGTTCCTTTCTCCGGGTAGAGGCCGAAAAGCCTCGCCGGAGTGGTGGAGATGAGGTCGACAAAGCGATTGACACTGATCCGTTTCTTGTTCACGCCCTCGTTGTAAACGAGGCAGAGTCGATGTTCAATCCCTGGCGCTCCGTTAGGGATCAGTGAGAAATCCTTTTTTCCGAGATCCTTCTGTCCTTTCATATTGAAGGGGCAATGGTCCGTCGCGATGACCTGAAGATCACCGGATACCAGGGCCTGCCAGAGAAGAGGGTGATTGGATCTGTCCCTAAGGGGCGGAGACATCACATATTTTGCTCCCTTGAACCCCGGCTCGTCATAGTTTTTGTGAGAGAGAATCAAGTACTGGGGGCAGGTTTCTGCGAAAACAGGCATTCCCCGATCCCGTGCCTCTTTGACTTTGTCAAGAGCCTCTTTGCAAGAGAGGTGCACGATATAGATGGGAGCCCCTGCCATCTGGGCAATGGCAATGGCGCGGCCCGTGGCTTCTCCCTCTGCTTCAGGGGGACGGCTCAAGGCATGGTACTTCGGGGCTGTTCTCTTCTGGGCCAGAAGATCCTTGACCATGAGATCGATCACATCACCGTTTTCAGCGTGAATCGCCATGAGTGCACCTGCCTCTTTGCACTTCCGAAGGATCCGGAAGAGGGCCCCATCATCGATCATCAGCGAGCCCTTGTAGGCCAGAAAAGTCTTGAAGGTGGTCACACCCTCGGCAACAGCCTTTGGGATCTCATTGAGGATCTTGTCGGTGAGGTCACAGATAGCGACATGGAAACCGTAGTCACAAATCGCCTTTCCCCTGGCTTTGGCCTTCCACGTGTTCAGGGTTTGTTTCAGGGATTGCCCCTTTCCCTGGATGGCAAAATCCACAATGCAGGTGGTCCCTCCGTGAGCCGCGGCAATGGTTCCCGTCTCAAAGTCGTCGCACGAGACAGTTCCTCCGAAAGGCATTTCCAGATGGGTGTGTACGTCGATACCACCGGGAAAGACGTAGGTTCCCCTCGCATCGACCACCTCTTTCGCACCATCCGAAATCTTCCGCGCAATCTCCACGATCTTCCCCTTTTCGATACCAATATCGGCGCGATAGGTGTCGGTAGGTGTGATGATCGTTCCATTGGAAATTTTGATATCCATGGCTCTCTCCCCTTCTGTCAGAACAGCAATTTCAAATCTCAAAATCCAAATGCCAAGACGGCAATTTCAAATGTCAAAATCCAAATGTCAAATCAAATCCCAATGCCCAAATGTCAAAACTCCTAAATCTCTTGAAGAATCATATGGTCAGGTGGCTAAGCCAATCGCCGATTCAACAGCTCAGTCAATTGTTCTTCCCTATTTGTCATTTGAGCTTTGACATTTGGCATTAGCCATTACCCTGCACTGACTTCTTTCATGGCCACACAGTCCCAGACTGGACACACCTGATAGCAGAGGGAGCAGCCCGTGCACTTCTCCTCGTCGATGATGGGAATTCGATCTTCTCTGAGGCTGATCGCCTGGTAGCCCGCGTCTTGGCACGAGATATAGCAGATATCGCACTTAACGCACTTGCTCTCGTCCACGCTGGAGACTACCTTGTACTCTTTGCTGAGGTCGGAAAGGGCCTTCAGTTTTTTCTGGGCCACTCCCACCATGTCCTTTATGGAGGCAAAGCCATGGTCTTCCATATAATTGCTCAGGCCATCCTTGAGGTCCTCGATAATACCGTACCCTCGAACCATGACCTCAGTTGCAAGCTGTAGCGTAGAGGCTCCCAGAAGAATGAACTCAGCCGCGTCCTCCCAGGTGGCGATACCACCGATTGCAGAAATCGGGACATCAACGGCTTGCCCGATCGTGGCGACGGCCTTAAGAGCAACCGGTTTGATCGCCCGCCCCGAAAGGCCTCCATGGGCGGAATACCCGGAAACAGCCGGTTTGGGCACAAAGGTCTCAAGGTCGACGCCAATAATCGCGGCCACGGTGTTGATTGCCGAAATAGCGGAGGCACCGTTTTCTACACTGGCTTTGGCTGATTGTGAGATATCGGCTACATTTGGTGTCATCTTGGTCATGACCGGAATCTTGACAACGTCGGTCACCCACTTGGTGACCATTCCCGAGAGCTCTGGATTCTGACCGATAGCCGCTCCCATCCCCTTTTCCGGCATGCCGTGGGGACAGGACAGGTTGAGTTCGATCATGTGGGCACCCACACTCTCTACCTTCTTGGCCAACTCCTTCCACCCCTCAGGATGGGAAGCGTCATCCATTAGACTGGCAATGATGATATGGTCTGGATAGGATTTTCGAATATCCTCAATCTCCTCGAGCCAGACGCTAAAAGGCCTGTCCGTGATGAGTTCGATGTTTTCGAAGGCATAGATTTTCTTTGGCTCTTCGGGGGAACCCGGATAGGACAGAGATCCAAATCGAGGCTTCACATTGGGAGTTTCTTCTCTGGCCAGTGTCTTTGTGATGGCCCCAGCCCAGCCCGCATCAAAAGCCCGTTTAATCATCTCACCCGTTGTGGTCGGCGGGGCCGACGATAGGATAAAGGGATTTTGAAACTTCACGCCACAAAAATCGACACTCAGGTCGGCTTCCTTGGAGATCTTCATGATTGTCCTCCTTTATCAGAAGTCAAAAGTCAGAAGACAGAATGAAGATAAAGGATCAAAAAAACGTCTGAAACCCCAACCGCTTGGCACAAGGCTCTTAGGCATATTTATCCTTTCTGCCGGACCCTATTCTGACTTCTGACTTCTGTTTTTTCTTGATATACTCATCCATGGCAAAGGCGGCCCTTTTTCCATCCCCTACGGCCCTAACAGCCGTATCTCCTCCATTCACGAGATCCCCTCCGGCGTATATGCCTTCGATGGATGTGGCCATTGTCTCCTCATCCACCTGGATGGCTCCCTGTGGCGTCTTGTCTGCTCCTTCCAGAATCCCAGGCCGGATGGTCTGGCCAACCGCGATGATCACCGAATCGGCCTCCACGGTAAACTCAGATCCCTCGATCGGTAGAGGTCGAGGTCTCCCCGAACGATCTTTCTTTCCGAGTTTCATTCTGACGTATTCGACGGCCCGGAGCCTTCCGCCATCTTCGAGGAAGCGCCTCGGTGTACACAGAAACTCGAACTTCACCCCTTCTTTCTGAGCGAATTCGATCTCGCCCCGCCAGGCGGGCATTTCCCGTTCGGTCCTCCGGTATCGGACCATGACGTCTTGGGCGCCGAGCCTTTTTGCGCTCACAGCCGCATCGATTGCCGTGTTTCCCCCGCCGATGATTTCCACCCGGCTGGCCAGCTGAATCTGGATTGCCCGATTGCCTATCTCGGCCAGCTTTATCTCTCTCAGGAGGTCAAGTCCCTGGAACGCACCCTCGAGTTCCTCCCCCTCGACGGCTAATCGATCACCCTCACTCAGGCCGAGACCAACAAAGACGGCCTCATATTTATCGAGAAGACCAGCGATGTCTTCGATGAAAGACTCGGAGTGAATCCGAACGCCCAGAGCGTCGATATACTCGATTTCGTCTTTGACCACTTCGTAGGGAAGTCGATAGGGAGGGATGGCATAGGTGAGGAGCCCACCGGGGAGGGGATTGGCATCAAACAGATCCACATCGTAGCCCAGCCTGGCGAGTGTGGTCCCTGCCGAGAGTCCGGCAGGACCTCCACCCACCACGGCCACGGAGTGATTCTTTGGCTCCAGCTTTGCCAGGAGCTTTGCCCCCTTTTCTCGCTCGTAGTCTGCCACAAATCTCTGGAGTTTCCCGATGGAGATCGGCTGAGCGAGTTCTGTGCTGCTGCATTTGCCTTCACACAGCTCCTTTTGAGGGCAGATCCGCGCGCACGTCCCAGGAAGAATATTATCCTCCCGGATTACCCGGATGGCTCCACCAAAGTTCTTGTTCGCAATTTGACGGATGAATTTCGCCACATCAATGCCTGCAAGACACCCCTTGTTGCACGGCGCATCCTGGCATTTGATGCAGCGATAGGCTTCGGCAACCGCCTCCTGAGGCGTGTACCCCTTTTCTGCTTCCTCAAATACTTTCCGAGTCATTCAAGATCCGGCGGTGGCCATGCTCAGGCATCGACGATATTCAAGCTGAACCTCAAGAACCTCAACGGCCAGGGTCTTCGGCGAACGTTGTCTCGGTGATATCCTTGCCCCTACCCCTTTCTGGTGAATTCACTGCTCCTTGAAGCAGCGACACCCGTACTCACCACTTCCCTGTCTGCAATCTCCAGAGACTTATCGAGAACCGCGATGGCCTCATCGATTTGTTCTTCGGTGATGATCAGGGGAGGCGCGATCACGAGCGTATCGTACCACGGATTGAAGAAGAGTCCGTTCTGAAGGGCATCTCTACTAACCTTTTCCGTCATGAGACTTTCACCCGTGAATTTATGCAACTTCGGGTTAAACAGTTCCTTGGTCTTCCTATTTTTCACGAGCTCGAGAGCCCAGAAGTGGCCAATGCCTCTCACATCCCCGATACATTCATGACGGTCAGCCAATTCGTACAGCTCCCCTTGGAGGTGTTTACTGGTTTTCTGAGGGAGACCGGTTGCCATGAGTTTCTTGTATTCGGCGATTGCAGCTGGAATCGCAGATAAGACGAGCGGATGGAAGGCGTAGGTGTGTCCATGAGACATCATTTCGTTCTCGAAGAAGTCCGCGATATCTTTCGACGTTGCTGTGATCCCGGCTGGTGTGTACGCCCCTGTACATCCCTTTGCGGTCGTTAGTATGTCAGGAAGGATATCCCAATTCTGTATGGCAAAGAGTTTCCCGGTTCGAAACCAGCCAGACATGACTTCATCGGCAACGAGCAGGACGTCATTCTTGTCACAGATCTCCCGTACTATTGGAAAATACTCTGGTGGGGGTACGATTCTGCCATTGGTTCCAACGACCGGTTCGACAATGATGGCAGCGACATTTCCCTCTTCCTTGACCATATAGTCCAAATACCGTGCACATTGAGTGTTACATTCCGGATATTCTAATCCAAACGGACATCTATAACAGTAAGCATCCGGTGCAAAACGGACACCTTCTACGGTACAGCGCGCCCGCTCGGCGTTCCACCTTCTTGTGTCCCCGGTGAAAGAGATGCCGGCAACGGTGGCACCATGATAAGCATGATAACGAGAAATGACCTTATAGTTTGGAGCCTTATAAGTCCGGAGCATTTTCAATGCGGCTTCATTTGCTTCCGTTCCGCTTGTGGAAAGGAAATATTTGGTGAGACGTTCTGGCATCACGGCGAGCAGCGCTTCTACTGCATCCTCTGCCGCTTCGGTCGCAAAACCAGGAGATACATAGGGCAGTTTTTCCACTTGCCTGATTATCGCTTCGATGATTGCTCTATTCTTATGGCCGAGATTCGAGCACATTAGCTGGGATGAAAAATCAAGATACCTTTTCCCGTTCCTATCGAACATGTAGACCCCTTCCGCATCTTTGATTTCCAGGGGCGTCTTCCACGTGGCCTGTCGCCTCCAGGTTCCGTATGTGTGTTCTGTCAACTCCGCGAGCTTTTCCTCGGCGTTGGTCATCTGAACTCCTCCCTTTCAGAGGTTTAGTCTCTGCACCGTGTTTCTCCATCCGGAAGCCTCTTTGGACACAAAAGACTCGGCTGTGAGGATCCCTCGTCTCTTGTCTAAGGCAGTAATTTGCACATATCACTGTAGGTTTCAGGCCTGCGGTCCCGAAAGAACTGCCAGACCCTTCTCACCTCTTCGACCATATCGAGGTCGAGGTCAGCGACAAGGAGTTCATCCTTATCACCGCTCGCCTCGGCGACAATCTGGCCCCTGGGGTCGCAGAAATAGCTTGTCCCGTAGAACTCTCCAATGTCCCAGGGTTGCTCATGCCCGACCCGGTTGATGGCTCCCACGAAGTACCCATTTGCCACAGCATGGGCAGGCTGTTCCAGTTTCCAGAGATATTCAGAAAGCCCCGCCACAGTGGCCGAGGGATTGAAGATAATCTCGGCACCGTTAAGGCCCAGGAGTCTTGCCCCCTCAGGGAAGTGGCGGTCATAGCAAATATAGACACCAATGGTTGCGTAAGCCGTCTCAAAAACAGGATATCCAAGATTACCCGGTTTGAAATAGAATTTTTCCCAGAATCCTGGATCCACATGGGGAATGTGGCTTTTTCGGTATTTGCCGAGGTAGTCTCCGTTGGCGTCGATGACAGCGGCCGTATTGTAATATACTCCGGTGATCTGTTCCTCGTAGACCGGAACGATCATTACCATGTTGTGTTTCTTGGCGAGGTCCCGCATCATGATGGTCGTAGGCCCATCGGGTACTTTTTCTACGAGGTCATACCATTTTCGATCCTGTTCCGCAGGAAAATAGGGTCCATAGAAAAGCTCCTGCAAGCAGAGGATTTGAACCCCCTTGGTGCCAGCCTCTCCAATCATTGACAGGTGCTTTTCAATCATGGCCTTTTTGATCTTTTCTATATCTTCCGTACCCGACATCGGGGTACTCGCCTGAATCAGTCCGCATTTGACGGTTCTCGCCATCGCTCCGAGCCTCCTCGTTCTTTGATTTTGGGCTGTCCGGATAGATTTGACCGCGTGGATTCTATATACGGAAGCAGCGAAGAAAATCCTAAAATTGCAGTCTATGCCTTCTTTTGAATATTTGTCAATACTTTTACCTGGCTGAAGTTTCCGGACTTTTCGGCTTTCAGGTATCGGACTGTGGATCAAATCCCTTTGAACGTTCCTTCCGTCCCCTCCTAGCCGTTGCCTGGTTATAGGAGAAATGGTAATATTTTTCTGCTCATCTGGCACGCATAGATTAGCAGGAGACCAGAGAGACTTCTCTGCGTACGTTGGAGTTTATCAGAGATGTCTGGATACCGACACTCTGTTTGGTCGTTGATTTGTTTTCTCCTCCTTTCCCTGGCCGTTACTCCGCCGAGCGATCTAGATGCTCGGGAGCCGGAGATTTCCAGACGAAGCGTGGTGGTGCGTGTCTCAGAGTCTTCGAGTCCGGCGGTCGTCAACATCAGCACCGAAGTGGTTCCGGATCGAAGGGTGAATCCTTTTTACCAATTTCCTGGCGGCGGCCTCTTCGATGAATTCTTCAAGGATTTCTTTGAGTCGCCTTCTGGATCCCGGTCAAGTCTCGGATCAGGCGTAATCATCAGATCTGAAGGAACCATTCTGACGAACGAACACGTGATTCTCAGGGCTGCAAAGATAAGGGTTACCTTGTTGGATGGGAGAGAATTCGAGGGAAAGCTCATCGGTTCCGACTCCGAATCTGACCTGGCAGTGATCAGAATTGTGGGAGAGGAACCCTTCCCTACAATCAACATGGGATCCTCCAAAGACCTGATGATTGGAGAGACGGTGATTGCCATTGGCAATCCATTCGGTCTCTCCCACACGGTGACAACTGGCGTGATCAGTTCTCTTCATCGCTCTGTCAGGACAGGGGGAAAGGTCTATCGTGACTTTATCCAGACCGACGCCTCGATCAACCCGGGAAACAGCGGAGGCCCCCTTCTCAACATTATGGGCGAGTTGATCGGGCTCAATACGGCCATATACCGTGAGGCACAGGGGATCGGGTTTGCGATTCCTGTTGATCGGGTCAAGAGGATTGTCGACGATCTGATTGCTTATGGGGAAGTCCATCCCGCCTGGATTGGCATCTGGATTCAGGAGGTTACTTCATCACTCGCGAAACACTTCCACTATAGTGGGAAGGGCGGTGTGGTTGTGACTCAGGTTGTCTCGGGCAGTCCCGGGGACAAGGGAGGACTGGGGAAGGGCGACATCGTGGAGCAGGTGGGTCTCATCGACACATTCTCCCGGGAAGATTACTATCAGGCGGTTCGACAATTCACGGCGGGCGATGAGATCGATTTCACGATTTTTCGTAGAGGCAAGAAAATCCGTTTGAAGGTTCAAGGCGGGGACTTTCCGCCGGAGTATGGGCTTCGACTGGCCAGATCGGTATTGGGGATTGAGGTTGCTGAAATCGACGATGACATGATCCGGAGATACGAGCTCTATGCCCGGAGAGGGGTTGTGGTGACATCGGTGGATCGGGCCAAGGTCCTTGGGAGAATCGGCGTTCAACCAGGAGACGTCATCCGTCAGATAGGTGATCAAGCCGTCGAAGACCTTGAGGACTGCAAGAAGGCTCTGTGCGCGATCGAGATGCGAAGGAATATTCCCTTCCAGATCCAGAGAGGCCCATGGGCCAACTATGTTACCGTGGATATCTGGGAAGACACCCAGTGATTTCGACATTATGGAGGGAAAGATGGCAGATGAAGAGAAAGAAAAAGGATTTGCCGTAAGGGATAAACGCTTTTTTCCTGGTGGGAAGGCAGAAGAACGCAAAGAAGAGACGGCCGACCGCAGACGGCCGACCGAGGAGCGCGGAGAGCCCGGCGAGGCTCAGCAGCCCGGCGAGCGCCCAGAGAAGGAGGAAGAAAGGAAGGAATCGGAAGGTGGAGAGGAGGCCCCCCTCCCGGAGATCAACTTCTCAACTTTTATCTTTTCCCTAAGCACGTCGGCACTGATTCAACTGGGAGAGATGCCCGACCCGGTGACGAAGGAATCTGGTAAGAATCTCCCTCTAGCCAAGCAGACCATTGACATCATGGGAATGCTCCAGGAAAAGACCCAGGGGAATCTTACATCTGATGAGGAGACCCTGGTCAAGAATATCCTCTATGACTTGAGAATGCGTTTTGTGAAGGCCAGGTCGTGAGAGACGGACGTCTCACTTGGTCCAATCCCTCAGAAACTGAACCAGAAGGCGGACACCGACTCCTGTCGCTCCCTTGGGAATGTAAGGAAGGCTCTTTTCGGTCCACACGGGTCCAGCGATATCGAGGTGGACCCATGGGGTTTTTTGGACAAAGCGGTTCAGCAGGGCTGCCCCGGTGATGGTCCCGGCAGGACGCCCTCCCACATTTTTCATGTCGGCCGTATCACTCTTGATCTGCTCTTGATAATGTTCCCAAAGGGGAAGTTCCCACACCTTCTCTCCTGTGACCTCGGCCGCCCTTTTGAGGCGCGCCTTGAGCCGGTTATTGTTTCCGATCATGCCAGACACACGATCTCCCAGGGCGATAATGCATGATCCGGTCAGTGTGGCCAAATCGATGATTGCATCGGGCTTGAAACGACGGGCGTAGGTGAGCGCATCGGCCAGAATGAGTCTTCCTTCGGCATCAGTGCTGATAATCTCGATTGTCTGACCGGAGAGTGTCGTAATCACATCTCCCGGCTTGTAGGCCTTTCCGCTGGGAAGGTTCTCAGTGCAAGGGACGATCCCTACCAGATGGAGAGGAAGTTCCAGTTTTGCCACCACCTGCATGGTGGCCAAAACGGCAGCTCCGCCTCCCATATCGATTTTCATCATTTCCATTTTGTCCGCGGGCTTGACAGAAATCCCTCCGCTGTCAAACGTGATACCCTTTCCCACCAGGGCGATGGTTGTCGACCGGTTTCCGCGACCGTGGTACTGAAGAACGATGAACTTGGCTGGTTCGTCGCTCCCCCTGGCCACCGCCAAGAATGCTCCCATACCCTCCCTTCGGGCATCCTCTTCGTGGAGGACATCGAGCACAAGACCGCACTCCTTTGCGATGGTTTCGGCCGTTTTGGCCATCATGGAAGGCGTCTGTAGGTTTCCAGGGCGGGATACCAGGTCACGCGCCCGGTACACACCTTGAGCTACGGTCTCCCCAATCTGGGCTCCCCTCTGAACAGGCGCTGATCTGTTCGG
>Ga0209636_10006134_pt1 | contig 12280 bp, 9 predicted proteins | sample DeeMarSWOR152_54_FD_187464 | JGI IMG/M metagenome (GOLD analysis project Ga0209636, IMG submission 187464) | Marine sediment microbial communities from White Oak River estuary, North Carolina - WOR-1-52-54 (SPAdes) (version 2) | ecosystem: Environmental > Aquatic > Marine > Intertidal zone >...
CCTGTCTCTCTGCAAAAGTAACGGTCGAAGCGTTTTTATCATTCAGGGCAGCGACGAGGTTAGTTGCCGTCATATCATCAACTCTTGTCTGAACAGCGAGAGCGCCCTGGGCGGGGGCGGGGATGAATTGCTCCGGGTCAAAGCAGAAAGAGATTTTATGGCCTAAACCGAGCCGTTCTATGCCGGCGCGTGCTAATATAATCGCGTCAAATTTTCCTTCCCTTCGATTACACTCAGGACGAGCTTCAAGCCGTCTTATTCGCGTTAAGACATTTCCTCTGATAGACGTCGGCTTTAGGTCAGCTCTTAAGCGCCTGAGCTGAGCGGCACGTCTCAGACTTGAAGTGCCTATCTTCGTAGATTGGCGAAGCTGGTCGAATGAATCAATCGATTCGGCTGCTATCAAACAATCTTCAGGAAATTGCCTCTGACATACTGCGGCGATGGTCAGGCCCTCACGCAGGCGAGTCGGTAAATCCTTGAAGCTGTGAACGGCAAAGTCGGTCTCTCCAGCCAGCAAGGCATCTTCCACCTGAGTTGTAAAAAAACCGGTATCCCTGAGATTCCATAAAGCTGTGCGTCTGTCCCTGTCGCCTCTGGTGGTTATCTTTTTAGTTTTAATTCGTAGATTCGGATAGATTTTTTTTAAAGCAGAGGAGACTATCTCAGTTTGAGCGATGGCCAGTCGGCCGCCACGAGTTGCGACAGTAAGAACATTCATACAAGACCTTTTTGACAACGATGCGCAGGTTCAGGCGGTCGTGATGTTCTGCCATTGTATTCCGACTTTCTTGAGGGCGTAACCGACTTCACGGAGGTAGTCGCCGTAGCAAATCATCCAGTGGAATCCCTGCATATCTTCCAGCACCTTTCGCCAATCCCCTTCAATCTCAATATCAATCTGTGAGCGGCAGATGTCGTAGAAGGGATGGTCGATGATTTTCGCTCTGAATCCTATCCACTTCTTAGAGCTAAAACTTGGGATGAGGTTTGTGATGACTTGGCCTTTTCTCATATTGACTTTAGGAGCGGCACCGTAATCCGACTCAAAGTGCGTGTAAATTTTTGTCGGCTCAAAATCTTTGCCGTTCATTCTACTGGGTGCGGTGCAGTGGGCACAAGTGGTAACGCCATCGTGAGGATGGGTCGGGTCCTGCAAAAAAGACGGTTTGCCCGAAATGTAACGCAGGAGAATGCCGGATGGAATGACGACAAAATCAGATTCGCAAAATGCCATCAACCCTTCATCATTAATGAAGTTCAGGGGCATACAGGCTGTGGTCTGGGACATCGGGATGATTGTTCCCATACAGCCATGGACGGTAATGGCGGGAGCGTCTGCCTTCTCCATAAGCTCCTTGAAGACCCTGGTCAACAGGAAAGCATTAACGAGGAATTTCTTTTTGGTATGCAGAGATACACCCTTTTTAGCGAGGTATTCATCGGTCTGGCGCTCAGCTTCCTCGACAGCTTTTTGGTCGTTAAGGTTCTTTCTAATCATCGGTTCAAGCTCTTTGTATTCCACCGGCCTTATGTCGAGCTTCCAGATTTCACGCGCGGTCTTTGGGCCTAACTGATGTCCGACTCCCCATCCGCCCGGGCCGCCGATTGCCACGATTCTCGTACCAAGAGTGTTCTTCAGACCATAAAGCGCCCTCAACCGCCAGAGGACCTCGTCATAGTCGTCCACGACAATGTCCCAGACATCCATATCCGGCTGCATGTACTCGTCGGTCGCCCTTCGCAGGAAGTGAGGATGAGCGATTTCGTACCAGAGATACACGGGGCCGGAATTATGTCTCAAAAACATCACGCTCGGTTTCTTTGAAGCTGCGAGTGTGTCGAGTTCGCCTCGCCCACCGCCGGCCGCGTAAACCAGGATGACATCACAATCGCCGTCCCTTACTGCAGTTGCTTGTTCTCCGCTTCTTACCAGCGCCACGGGAAGGACCTCCATCGGAAAGTCCGCTGACGACGACAGCTTTTTCAGCTCTTTCTCGATTGTTGCCGCTTCTTTGTCAACATCGCTTTGGTTGTGCAGTCCTCCCCAGGGCCGCCAGCTCCAGGCCTCGCGTCTTTGATGGAGCGCGTAGACCAAAGCCGGCTTGACTCTAAGTGGGGTCCCCATGCGCAGACCCATTCCGGCAATGGGCTTTCTTAAAGCCGGCTGAGCCTGCCGTGAAGATACTGCCAGCGCTCCTACGCCGGCGGCACTAAGACCCATAAGAAAATCCCGCCGGGACATACCGAAGAAGGCCTTTTCATCAATGTTCGGCACTCCGTGAGAGCAGCAGCGGTGAGAGACGTGCTTTGTATGGTCCGATTGATTTTTCTTTTCACCCATCTGTCGTTCCATAATTAACCCCTTTCCTTTATGTGAAACTGTTCTTTGAAGAGCAAAATACTTGCCTGTTACGATTGTTCCTCCTGCGATGGCCGCAGGCATATCCAACAAGCGAACAGTCTACCAGATTATAAAAATGAAGTCGAGAAAATTATCTTCGATAAATATATGAGCTAACGAATCCAGCCGGGTCGTCTGCAGACAAACGCCGTAAAAAGAGAACGCTGGACGCATCTTTCGTGCTTTCGGGAGGGATTTCTAATGGGGCAAAGAAAAAAGGGCTGTGAGCTTTTTTGCCCACAGCCCTTTGCCGTCGTATAAACTAATATGGACTTATTTTCTGGTCCACTCAAAAGCCGGGTGCTCTTTCAAGCCAACTCGCTGCCGTGATAGCCACGTCTTTGAAATTGACTTCACCATCGGCGTTCACGTCTCCCGGAATCGGATTATCCTCGTATGCCGGCTCATTAGTAGTCAGCTCAAAGGCCACATCCCACGAGACACCTTCGGGGTCGGGATATGGAGGATACTGGATGGGTATCCCGCTTATCCACTTGGTTGTACCGACAATTGGCGGCCAGGGAGTAGCCTGCTGGATAACGACAGCGTCGTCCTCGAAATGCCACGGCCTGGTCTTCCAGCCCCAGTCATAATGGTCATCAGAACCCCATCTTGGCGCGATGCTCAGCCAGTAGATTCGTGGGTTGTCGGGGTCGTCACTGGGCTCCTGACGGAACCATTCGTCCTGCGAGAGAAGCTGGGTGAACTGGAAGCAGGTATCCACCGGCTCATCGAATCCTGGTTCTCCCGGGAAATGAGGATCGTTGCGTGGGTCCTTGTCATACCCTGCGAAGTTCCACACGTAGTTGTCGCAATAGTTCTGCCAGATAAGCTGACCCGGATGGCTGAACGAGTCCGGCTCGGCCGGGTCAACCGGCACATTGGTCCAGATTCCAATGTGGAATGCTGTGGGCAATGCGGGTGGGTACGGCTGGGTCCAGTTGTGGTACGAGCCCCACCAGTGGATATCGGTAATAGGCCGATCATCTTTGCATTCCCAGTCGTCAGCTACAACCAACGGATGTCCAGCGCCCGAGGCGTCCTCATACCAATAGGCTGAATGCTCATCCCAACCGAGGATCATCGGTGGGTCAAGATTCGGGTCCAATACTACGGGCGGTTGAGACCACTTCTTGTAAATTCCCTTGTCAACAGTGGTTTTCGGAGAAACCAGTATCCAGTGCCAGTAGTTCCACAAGAACTGGAAGCCGCCGGGTCCGGGTGCCGGATTTGGTCCTCCGACCCACGTTCCGTTTTCATCAACACACAGCCACGTCACGGTTGTCAGGTTGAAGGCCAAGTTATTCGTGTAGCCGTCAGCCGTCGGTGTCGCCGCCGTCATGCCCGTCTTCGACGTGTCAATCTTTAGCACCGTCGGCGTGTTCCACTGGATGGTCTTTCCGGGTCCGCAGTCCCAGCTCCAGGAACGAACCGGGCCGGTTCCGGCGGGCGGATTTCCAAGACCGAAGGAGACCTTGTTAATCTGGTTGCTCGGATTGAGGAACGCCCACTGTGGTGCGGTTACCACAAGCGTAATAATGCAGTTCGTCAGGTCGGGGTCTTCGTCATATTTAACGACCCAGGCACTGGTAGAACTCCCTTCCTGGTTGCCCCAGCCCATCACGAGACCGGCGTCATTCGGCTCTAAACCGCCTTCACCGCCACCTTCATAAACATAAAGGCCGCCGTCTGGTGGCTCGGCCGGAATAAATGGGTCTTGAGGATATGGCTCGCCCTCGAGTTCAACTTCCTGGTTGTTGGGATTCCACTGCCACAGATAGCCTTCGCCTTCTCCTAACGTCATTGCCCTGACAACCCCATCTTGCAGGGCGTTGAGCCAGTCAATATAATGGTCGAGGAAAAGATATGGCAGAGTAATAGGCGTTACAGCAGTAATGGGACACTCAATCACGAAACGCTCAAGGACCATACCGTCAACACGTGGAGTGCCGCTGCTTTCATCAATAATTGAAGTATGCATAGGGTCTGATACGGCGTCGGTCTGGTTATCGTCAAACAAATCCAGTTCAACTGTGCCGTCGCATCTTACACGCAGGCCCGCCAGTACCTCAACATGTCCAATCAGGTCCATCTCGATGTCCTGGCCCCTATTAAGCTCGTTAATCAGGTCATCAATCTCAGCATCGTCCAGCGGGGCCTCGATATACCTGGTCGTAACAATGTTTGTGAAATACGACAACGATTGCTTCTTCTGGTACCAGTTTGAGGACGTTCCGGCCGAAGTGGTGCCTATTTGGGCGGCAACAGCACTGATGCTTGTGTCCACTGATGCAGCGATCCCGCCGTTGGCCTGGAGATATTTCAGACTATTGGAAATGGCACCGGGAGCACAATAATTAGTCTGTTGCGGCTGATTGACAAACGAGCCCAAATTCGGCAGCTGGCCCGACTTTTTGACAATGCAAAAGATTGGGCCTGGATATGGCATCAGAAGGTCGTCGTAAACAACGTCACTTTCACTACCGATCTGATAAGGAATGCCGATAACATCTGCTGTCATTTGTTGTGCCGTAGGTGGTTCGTCTTGCGGCACCTCGTCAATCGAATACATGTAGTTCAAAACACGGACATCGTAGGGCGGTTGCGCATGCTCATCAGCAAGGATATCGAAAAAGCTCGCAATCGTTTGAGTCTCCCCTGTGGTTTCAATACTCATATTCTGGATAACCGGCGTATAAGCCCCGTCCCCATTTGTGTCCACACTTAAGTTCAGGTAATAGAAGCCGCGCGGTTGGTTTATTTCCAATGTTATGCGGCCCCAGGAACTATCGACCACGGGTGGGAAGGGGCCAACCCAGTCTAATTGCTCGAAAACCGGCTGGGGCGGCTGCTGCGGCTGTGGAATAAGCTCAATCTCACCGTCCCGTGAAAGTGTTCCATTCAAAGGGGTGGTTGAGAACGGGTCTAATCCACAGGGGTCGAAAACAATAGGAGTGGTGCCGATGAGATAGCCGGGCAGGTCGGGACAGGTTCCGTTATTGATATCATATTCATCCAGTACTACTCCGGAGTAGTTGTCCCGCCATTCTTCCGGGTTCACCACGATGTATACCCTCTGAATCCGTCCCGTTGGGTCACCAACAGAGATTATTGGCGGGATACCACCAGCCACGTTTGCGTCGATCCACGGTGGCAGCTCCTTCAGCTCCCAATTACTCCCGGTCCAGCCGGGCAGGGCGATCTTAATGTGGTCGTGGTTGCCACACCAGAAGTCCCAATAGAAATCGAAAATCAGGTCATTGTAAGGGGCACCAGGGACGTGTCCGACGTATTTCTTGCAATTCTTGGCGTAGCCCTTGACGAGCAGCAACCGCCGCACGCAATCTCTGGTTGCCCATACCTCCAGGTCTCCACCGGGACAATCAGGGTATGTAAAATGAAACGACCATGTAGCTGCATCGGCCGTTTGAATGGAGGTGCCCGTTAAGGCAAGCCAACCTACAACAATACAAATAATTAACCATTTCAACTTCACAATTTTCATAATCAAGACCTCCATAAAAAAGATGTTAAAAAAAATTTATTCTTTATAACTTCTCCTGCGGCGCCGGCCGCAAGTAATCTCTCCGCCGTTCACGTTATGTATGCAATCAACACACAGAATGCGGCTGTCGGGAGAACCTCTGGGGGTGTGGATAGGAAAACGCTGGTTTTGCCAAATCACAAATCTTTCCCTGCAGTAGCGTATTCTTATTCCACGAGAAAAGACCAATAAAAAAACACCATTGCCGCTCCTCGTTAAAGCCAGATACAGTGTTCACTAAAGTAGTCATAAGTAGCTTTCACTTCGGCTAAAAAACACTGTTTGCTTAAGCCAAAAAGCACTATCATATTCTTCTATCATATTGTCAAGTTGAAATCAAGAAAATTATCGGGCGATACTTATTATAAATATTTCTTATAGTAGGTTAATAGAAGCGCTAAATCGTTAAGTTCTTTTATAACAAGGCATTACACCAGACAGGCATAAAATTGGCAGAAATAATCTTGCGGCATTTGGCTCGGCTATTTTTTATAAACTTTATCCGGGTCGTAAACCTTTTCTGCGGTAAATTCCAGCTCTTTGATGCTGTCTTTCTTCAAAGCACGGTAAAAGCAGGATTGGTAGCCCATGTGACATTGGCCGGCCTCGACGGCTACCTTGAGGATGAGACAATCTTGGTCGCAATCAACGAGTGTTTGTTCTACTTTTTGAAAATGGCCGCTTTCTTCGCCTTTTTTCCACAATTTTTGTCTTGACCTGCTGAAATATGTAGCATAGCCGGTCTGAATTGTTAAATCCAGTGCCGCTCGATTCATAAAAGCGACCATCAGTATCTGGCCTGTTTTTGCGTCCTGAGCAATAGCCGGTATCAGGCCGTTGTCATCGAATTTTGGAATAAATTCCAAACCTTCTTCAATAGTTTTATTTGCTGACATTTGTCTGCTCCTTCGTGATTTGTGACTCGATTCACCCCGTTAGAAATCCTTCACATTTTGTCCCATATTCTTGTCCCCTCTGGAATTTCTAACGGGGTTCAGTAAATATCGTCTTGCCGTGAGCAGTTTTACCCGTTATTATTTGCGAAAACAAGTTTTTTAAGGCAAACTACGTTAATGCCCGAATCGAGAGCTAAAAGTAAACGTATATTTCTGTTTCTGCGTATAGCAGTGGTTGTTTGCGGGGTGATTTTGGGGGTATTTTGGGTTTCCAGAGAGCAGAGATGGAACAAGTTAGTTGAGATTTTCCGTCAAATGAATATCGGTGTTTTCGCCGCTGCTCTCGGTATTTTTATTGTCAGTCAAATAATAATAGGCCTGCGCTGGTGGTTGTTGCTCAGGAGTCAGCGCATCTTCATAGATTTTTGGGCTGCTGTCAGATTATATTTTTTGGGGTGGTTTTACAATAATTTTATGCCTGGATCGGTGGGCGGTGATTTGCTTCGGGCCTGGTACGTTACCAAACACACCGATAAAAAGTTCGAGGCGGTTTTTAGTGTATTCGTTGACAGGATTATTGGGTTGTTAAGCACATTGGCAATCGCTGTTTTTTTCTACTTGCTCTTTCTACGAGGCCGGGGGGATGTAATACATTCCAGCGGCCGGCGCAGCTTTCTCGAATATGTCGTCGAATACAAGGAGGTCCTTCTCTGGGTGTTCGTGGCCATAGCGGCGATTTTTTGCGTACTCTTGTTGTCTAAAACACACCGGGCGATTCTGGCAAGGGCCTGGTTATATATCCGTGCAGCCACTTTAAGGATGGTTGTTAACTTTAAGAATGCGATTATTATTTATTGCAGCAAACCCGGAACAATTTTTGTGGTGTTCGCTCTGACAGTTTTTTTACAGCTTCTGACAATCACAGGTTTCTGGCTTCTTGGCAGAAATCTGGGGATTGAAGCCGGCATCGAGTATTATTATGTATTCTTTACTCTGGCGTGGGTGTTAGGGGCGGTTCCTGTGAGTATTGGTGGGGTGGCGGTGGTGGAATTTTTCCTTGCCGACCTGTTTATCAGGTTCGCCGGCGTCGGTGAAGAACAAGCGGCTGCGCTGGCGCTGTGTCAGCGGGCCGTATGGATGCTTGCATCTTTACCAGGGGCAGCGATACATTTGATTGGGGCACATTTGCCGAAAGACTTTTTTATTGACTATAAGGAGTCCATAAATTAAGCTGTATCATTCTGGATAAGATGCAGTTTTATAAGCACGTTGGATAGAATAAAAATAGTAAGTTCATGATAGCAAAGGACCTGGTGTTAAAGATATGAGTGTTACAAGGCGCCTCAAAAGCTATTTTTTGCGTGGATTAGCAGTTTTACTGCCGACCATCCTGACTATCTGGATATTCGTCTGGGCGTACAGTTTTATCCAGGACAATATCAGTAGCTATATAAGAGATGGTCTGGACTGGTTGATGAGAAAAGTTATCAGCGATGAATTTGTTAACAACCTGGCCGAACGGTGGTGGAATGTGGCCTTATCTGCAGCAGGTTTTCTTGTAGCCCTACTCGCCGTTTGCATGGTCGGAGCACTTCTGGCCAGCGTTGTAGGCAGAACACTGTGGCGAATGGTCGAAGGCTTCATAATGAACACACCGTTTTTAAGGAGGGTCTATCCTTATATAAAACAGATTACCGATTTTGTGCTTACTCAAGAGGAAAAGAAAAAGATGTTCTCAAGAGTTGTTGCCGTTGAGTACCCACGCAAGGGTATATGGTCGATGGGCTTTGTTACGGGCTCCGGACTTGAGAAAGTTGTAGACAATGTCAAAAAGGAATTTCTCACGGTTCTTATCCCTACTTCGCCGACGCCATTTACCGGCTTTGTAATAATGGTGCCGAGAAAGCAGACAATAGAGCTGGATATGACAGTAGAAGAAGCATTGAGGTTTGCAGTGAGCGCAGGTGTTATAACACCGAGGGTTGCGCGCGCGGCACCTGCTCTGCCGGAAGCAGGTTCGAAAAATAATAAAAACGCATAGGAACGGATTTTGATGTCGGAAAATAGTTAAGGAGGACGATTTTGCTTTTTACTATTAGCGGCAAACATATCGAGATAACGGAGGCTATTAGAAGGCACGCTGAGGAAAAGACTTCCAAGCTTCCGCGGTACTACAATAGTATCAATCAGGTTGAGGTAATTATCGACGGTCAGCCGGGCGGCAATGCCAGCGTGGAGATAATTGCAAGGGGCGAGCACAGCAAGGTGTTCGTTGTTACCGAAACAGGTGAAGATGCTTACCGGAGCATTGATGTAGCTGTCCGTAAACTTGAACGACAGCTCAAGAGAAAAAAGGGCAAGGAGCGAAACAACAAACACGTCGGTGGTGCAGAGTTGGGATAGCCTGGCTTTTTGCGATAATGTCCTTTTGTCGATTTTGTTCTGGCCGGTTGGGACGACTGAGGAATGATTTTAGGCGGATAAGATGAAGTTTGCGGATTTTGTCTGTTTTGAGGCGGTGATTCCGGAACTGAAAGCCGGAGACCGTGACGGTGCAATAGAGGAGCTTGTTGCGTCACTCGATAAAGCCGGGCGGCTCGGAAAAAACAACAGTCAAGAAATTGCCAGGGCGGTGATTAAAAGAGAAAAGGAGGCAAGTACGGGAATGGGCAAGGGTGTTGCTGTGCCTCATGTGAAGCACCAGGCAGTAAAAGATGTCGTTGCTGCGATAGGACAAAGCAGTGCAGGTATTGATTTTTCCGCTCTCGACAAACGACTGGTTTATTCGGTGATACTAATAATTAGCCCTGTGGACAATCCCGACAAGCACTTACAGGCGATGGAAAACGTTTTCAAGCATTTACAGCAGGAGAAGTTCCGCAAGTTTCTCAGACAATCCCGGACAGCCGAGCAGATAGAGTCTCTTCTCAGAGAAGCTGATGAAAATCCGTTTCTATAATAGGAAATTATTGATGTAAAAGGTGCGTGGAGCCTGGAGATGCAGGCAGGACAAAATTCATTGGAGAAGGTGGTTTGCGAAACGGAAGTTGAGATAAAAAACGCAGATGGGCTTCATATGCGCCCCGCAATGCAGTTTGTTGATGTTGCCAACCAGTTTGATTGTGATGTTACCGTCAGCAACAGCGAAACCAGCGTGGATGGCAAGAGTATTATGCAGATGAGTATGCTTGCGGCAACTTGCGGGACCAAACTGAAAATTAAAGCCGAAGGCGCGGATGCTCAAAAAGCGGTCGATGCTTTACAAGAGCTTGTGGAAGAAAAGCATTTTGATGAGCCGACACCGCGCGACCAAAAAAAACGTTAAGATTTTGTAGAAGCGTGCGATGGAAATAAAGAAGGGAATAGCCGTCTCGCCGGGCATTTCTATTGCCAGGTCGCTGGTTATTGACGCCGAAGATTATCGAATTCCCCGGCGTAAAATTATGCCTGCGCAGCAAATGGCGGAGGTTCAACGCATAAGGGACGCCTTTAAGGATGCAATACAGGAATTAACTCAGCTTGAAGTTGCACAGGATGAGACCGAAGGGGGCAAGATAAAAGATATCTTTGCAGTTCATCTGCGTTTCCTGCACGATAGAAGTCTGCGCAAGAGAATAACGGAGTTGGTCCATTCGGATTTGGTGACAGCAGAGTATGCGGTCTCGGCGACGTTGCGAGAAATCGCTTCACATTTCGCAAAAGAAAAAGATGCTTATATGCGCGAACGAGCGGCGGATATTTACGATATGGAGAGACGTTTGCTCAAGCATCTGCTCGGCATGAAGCGAGAAGACGTTGAGCATCTGACCGAAGAGGTGGCGGTTATTGCTCGGGAATTAAGTCCAACCCAGACCGCCGGATTTAACAAGAAATTTGTGAAAGGTATTGCCAGCGATGCAGGTGGCCGAACGAGTCACGCAGCTATCGTTGCGCGCTCGTTAGGCATCCCAGCGGTGGTGGCGCTGGAAGACCTTACAGAAAGCGTCAGCGGGGGAGATACGGTCATTATTGACGGAAATCGTGGTCTTGTCATTGTAAATCCGGACGATGAGACAATCCGGCAGTATGAAGATTACTCGCATGAATTTGTAGAGCTTGAGCATAAACTTGATGCGATAAGAGAAAAGCCGGCCGTAACCCGCGACGGTGTGAAGGTGGCATTGCTGGGCAATATTGAGTTTCCGGAAGAGGCGGAGATGGTTTTGCAAAAAGGAGGAGAGGGCATTGGCTTATACCGGACGGAGTTTTTATATCTTAGCAGGCCCAGCAGCGAACCTACGGAACAGGACCATTATCAAGCTTATGCTGAAACTGTCGGTGTTTTTAAGCATCGGCCTGTGATAATAAGGACTATGGACCTTGGGGCGGATAAATATACACAGAGCAAGCGTTTTGCACCTGAGCCTAATCCGTTTTTGGGGCTTCGGTCCATCAGGTTTTGCCTGCGGAACCTTTTGATGTTCAAAGCACAATTGCACGCAATTTTACGGGCGTCGGTTCTCGGTGAGGTTAAGATAATGTTTCCGCTGATAACGAATATTCAGGAACTAATGCAGGCAAAAATGATTGTACGCGATGTTATGGAGGACCTTGATGAAAAGTCTATAACGTATAATAGAAATATTCAGGTCGGGATTATGATCGAAACGCCATCCGCGGCTTTGATGGCCTCTACTTTGGCAAGGGACGTCGATTTTTTCAGTATCGGAACAAACGACCTTACGCAATATACTCTGGCTGTTGACAGGGGCAACGAATTGGTTTCCACGCTTTATTCGTCGGCGGACCCCGCAGTGCTGCGGCTTATCAGAACAGTTATTCAGGATGCGCACAAAGCACAAATAGACGTTCACGTTTGCGGGGAGATGGCTTCGGAGCCGGAGTATATTATGCTGCTGCTGGGGATGGGTATCAGAACGATTTCGCTTACTCCGCCGATGATACCGGAGATAAAGCAGATTGTTCGCTCCGTTACAATGGAGGATTGCAATAACTTGGCCAGAAAAATACTCGGTATGAACTCTGAAAGGCAGATTTCAGGCTATCTGCGTGACGCCACAAGAAAGATTCTGCCTGAGGCTTTTTAAGCACTCTCGCAAAACCGTTTACTTGGGACCATTGTCATCTCTGAAACCATCCCACTTGTTATTCCAAGCCCTTCGCTTTTCTTGCCTGTGCCTGCGTAACCTGTGTAGGCAGGGATAAAATCCGCGAAGAATCACATATTTGGCCTCGCAATTTATCGCGGCGTTATTTAGCCTCAAGGCCGGCAGACACATAGGCTTCGAAAAAAAACGCTCCCGCTCGAAAGCGGGAGCGTTAGTTTGGGCTTCAGGAGTCTTACTATCACCTTGGACCGGTATGGCCTGATTGAGAGAGCCAGCCATCAGCCATCCCGGCGACATCTTTGAAGTTGAAAGTACTGTCCTTGTTCAC
>Ga0209636_10006135_pt1 | contig 12280 bp, 11 predicted proteins | sample DeeMarSWOR152_54_FD_187464 | JGI IMG/M metagenome (GOLD analysis project Ga0209636, IMG submission 187464) | Marine sediment microbial communities from White Oak River estuary, North Carolina - WOR-1-52-54 (SPAdes) (version 2) | ecosystem: Environmental > Aquatic > Marine > Intertidal zone >...
CCCAGCCTATCCACGAAACTATGGCTCGCTGATTTCCTGTCAGGCGCAGTAGCTACGATAACTGTCGCCTTTCTGGTGTTTAGGTCAAGAGCCATTGAGACAGAAACGTTAGATGGATTTTTCCTTACAAAATCACGAGGAATATGTTAGGGGCTGCGAGAATAGCCTCGTACGTTTCGGCCCGGGATTCTCCCTTGTTAGGACCATAAAGAACTTACCAAGTAAGAGAGCTCACATCATGAAAAACATATTTTATAACCCGATTACCGACGTTAAAGTATAATTTAAGTTCTTTCCCTACAAGCTCGTCAGTCGCGGGCAGCTTGAATTCATTTATTCCCTCCTCTAAATCACTAACATTTATCCAGCAAGTTGCCCCCTTGCGGCTCATATTACTATCCCCCTAGGTAAGCCTTTTTTACATGTTCACTGCGCAGTAGTTCCTTTGCGCTCCCTTGTAATACGATAGTTCCTGTCTCTAATACGTAGCCTCTGTGAGCAAGTCTGAGAGCTATTCGAGCATTCTGCTCTACTAAAAAAATACTCGTACCTCTTTGATTAATGTCAGAGACGATTTTAGCTATTTCCTTAACCATGATTGGGGAGAGCCCGGAAGAAGGTTCATCTAGGAGAAGTAATCTTGAGTTACCCATCAAGGCGCAGGCAATTGCTAGCATTTGCTGCTCTCCACCACTCAATGTTCCCGCTTGTTGTCGGCTCCTTTCTTTCAACCTGGGGAAATACTCCAGTAGATTTTCCAGGTCCTTCTTGATTTTGTCCCTGTCTTTCCGTAAAAATGCTCCCAGCCTCAGGTTTTCCGATACCGACATGTAGGGGAAGAGTTCTCTCCCTTGCGGGACATGAATAATGCCTAGCCTAACTACATCTTGAGGTGACATTTGGTCGATTCTTCTACCTTCAAACCATATTTCCCCAGCAGTAGGGCTTTTTAACCCGGATATGGTTCTTAAGGTTGTTGTCTTGCCTGCCCCATTACTGCCGATAAGGGTCACTATCTCACCTTCTCCTACCTCAAGCGAGATGCCCTTTAGTACTTCTGCCCCTTCATAATGAACCTTTAAATCCCTAATTTCAAATAGCATCCTCTTCCACTCCAAGATAAGCTTCGATTACCCCTGGGTTTTTAACTACCTCCTTAGGTGAGCCTTCGGCAATCTTTTTCCCATAATCAAGAACAGCAACCCGATCACAAAGCCCTATCACTGCCCTTATGTTGTGTTCTACTACAATGCTGGTAATTCCACTCCCATCTCTGAGTGTCCTAATCATATCCATCATCGCTTCAATTTCCTCTCCACCCATGCCAGTAAGTGGCTCGTCCAAGAGGAAGAGTTGTGCTTGAGTAGCCAAGGCTATAGCTAAGCATAAGGCACGTTGGTTTCCATGAGGCAGATTTATCGCCATCTCATCCGCTTGCCGGTCCAGTCTGACAAACCGCAATATTTCCATGGCCTTTTCGTGCAGGACCTTCTCTTGTCTACGAACGGAAGGCCTCTCAAAAAATATTTCGGTAAAACCCATTCCAGAGAGCAGGTGGAAACCAGCCAGCACATTTTCCAGTACCGTAAGGCTGCGAAAGAGAACATCCCTTTGAAAAACTCGGGCTATTCCTCTTTGGGCTCTGCGGTAAGGCGGCAATCTAGTTATGTCTTCGTCTCCAAAAATTATTTTGCCGCTGGTGGGCGAAAGGGTACCCCCAACCATATTGAGAACAGTAGTCTTGCCAGCACCATTAGGTCCGATGAGCCCAAATATCTCCCCCTGACCAACATCCAAGTCCAGCTCACTGACGGCTGCTAAGCCGCCAAAACGCTTGCCCAGGTTACGAATTTCTAGCAATGGCAATAGTAACCTCCTCTGCTTTCTCATCTGTCTTTCTGGCATTGGCTAGGTTGGACACTGCACCCTCCTCTTCGGTTTCAATAACTTTCTATACCAGAGCTTAACCCGCTTGGGCAAACCAATGAGACCCTCAGGCATAAAGAGCATGGTAAGAATCGCGATTGCCCCAATCATTATGGGCCTATATTCCTCTAATCCCCGCGCCAGCTCTGAAACCATTGTCAAAAAGACCGTACCGATGATTGGGCCAGCGAACTTAGATTCCCCACCTACTACCATGTATACTATAAGGTAGACAGATGCCAGCAGTCCAAACCTGGCCGTGGGTTGGGGGCTTAGCGCATGCTGGTAGTGAGCAAATAGTGCACCAGCGATGCCAGCGAAGAAACTAGCAATAGTGAAGTTAAGCGCCTTGTGCCACATGACATTAATACCAACTGACTGGGCAAGGACTTCAGAATCCTGTATGACTCTCCACTTGAACCCCAAACGGGAACGCTCCAGCCGGTATAACACGAAAAGAGACAAAGACACTATGACCGCGGCTAGGTAGTAGTAGTTGTTGACACTATCAAAGGTTATGGTACCTATCACAGGAATGGTTATTGGGTTGGGAGGGGGAATTCTTAACAGACCCCAAACCCCACCGGTTAAGCTTGGCCAGTACCGCGCAATTAACCTGAAAGTCTCAGCGGTTAAAAGGGTTAGGAGGACGAAGTATATGCCCTTGACCCTGAGGAAGGGGTAAGCTAGAGCCAGCGCTATGACCGCGGCCATTAACCCGCCAAGAAATATGGCTATCCAGAAGGATATGCCTACCTTCATTAACAGGAGGGCTGAGCCGTAGGCTCCGATTAACGAGAATCCAACGTGGCCTAATGAGATATGACCCACCAGTTTAAGGGTACGCAGGCTGCTAACTAGGAGGATGTTTATCCCCATTATAACTAAGATAGATGTCCAGTAAACGCTTCCTAGCGTTATGGGTAATGCGATTATAACGGCGGCCAAAAATATAATACTGAGGATGTTAATCAGCAGTTTCCTACTCATGTCCAAATAACCCCTGAGGTCTCACCAACAAGATTATGATCACGATAATCAAGGGTGCCATTGAGGCTACCGCCGGTCCGAAGGCAACGGGAATAACGCCATCGATAACACCAAGGAATATTCCTCCTATGGTGGCACCCAAAAGACTACCCATACCTCCCAAGACTATGATAACCAGCCCTTTCAGAAGGGGAAAAGTGCCCATAGATGGTGAGAGCATTAATATTGACCCCGCCAATGTGCCGGCGGCAGCTGCCAGAGCACAGCCGATTGCCATAGCCATGGACGACATCAGGTTGGGGTTTATTCCTCGTAAAAGAGCACCCTCCCGGCTCTGGGCACTGGCAACCATTGCCTGCCCATATTTAGATTTTTTAAGGAATAGGTATAACAGCAAAAGTAGAGCCACAGCGAAGCCCACAGCTATGATTCTATCTTTAGGAACGGCACTACCTAGAAACACGAAGCTTCCTTGTGCTAGTCTCGGGATGCTCCGCTCGTAAAGGCCGAATCCTACGACGGCACTACCCATCAGGATTAGTGTTAAGCCAAGGCTTATAACGATAGGGGATAATATCTGAGTCCGAACGGGGCGGAAAAGGAACTTCTCCATAAAAATACCGAAGACGGCCATTACGACCATGCTGATGAACATCGCCGCATAAAAGTTGACCCCAAAAGACACACAACAATAATAAGTAACATAGGCTCCTATCATGTACACCTCGCCGTGAGCGAGCTGCAAGATGCCCATGATACTCATTATGAGGGTCAAGCCCAGGGCCATCAAAACATATAGCCAGCCAAGCGCAAGCCCATTAACTATAGCCTGCACCCACACTTGAGCTGGTAAGTCCAATATATGGTTCCCTTTACGCTCCGTTTACAACATAAATAGCTAGCTTCCCCTTGTCATGCTGTTACCTCAAAGCGCCAAATCTTTGGTACTGAGCCGTAGTACCATTACTCGGAGGGCAGGATACATTCTCCTGCCGGGCTAATCCCACCCTCTTCCTCTCAAAAGGCAGCAGCGAACACTCGGCTCACCACTCCTAGCTCACACACAGAACACACGGGTTGCGGTACTTAAATTGGTACAAACACCGTTTCTACTATTTCGCCATTCATCATGTAGCTAATGGGAATAGGTCTCACCAGCACCCGGTTAACCCCGTAGGTCTCTAGCCCTCCCATACGACCTGGGCCGAAGCCAGTCTGGATGTCCCCTAGCTTGGTCATGCTGTCAAGTGCAGCTAGAACATCTTCCGGGTCAACGCTTTGGGCTTCCTCAATGGCTTGGACTAGTATCGAGGCCTCATCCCAAGCAAGCGCTGAGTCAGATACAAATGGCTCTTCACCATACTCTGCCTGCCACGCATCCACAACCTCTTTCAATGTATCTGTTGCCGTCGCCGGGTTCCAACCGGCACAGATTACATCAGTGCAAAGTTCAGGGCCAGCGACTGCGAGAAAGACATCAGGACCTAATGGCGAGGTGGAGATAAATGGCCCGGTAAAGCCCAGCGACCGTGCTGCTATCAACTGGAGAAAAGCCTGCGCACTTGTCAGCGAGCATATGGCATCAGCGCCATAGGCTAAAAGCTTGGTCATGACGGGGACGAAGTCCACTGTGCCCAACTCCCATATCTCCGAACCCACAATCTGAATGCCAAGCGCCTCAGCTTTAGTCGTAAAGTCTACATCCAGCGTCCCCAGGGTAATGTCCGGAACAAGGAGAGCCATGGTTTCTAAATCTGGGTAAGCGTCCACGAAATACTCAAGAATAGGCTCATTTGAATCTTGTGGCGATATTACGGGGCGAACACAAAGCGGTTTATCTGGGCTTACATCCGCCTCGTGAAAGGGAACATTAATCCAAGAAATTAAATGCAGTACTCCGTTAGACGCACAGGTGTCGTAAATCACCTGGGTGCACTGCTCCGCAATAGCACCAAACACAAACGTTGCTTCATCTTGGAAAACAATCTTCTGGGCGGCAGTGCCAGCTGCTTCCGGGTCTATCTGACTATCCCCAGCGACGACATCAAAAAGATAGGTGGTATCACCAATCTCCACGCCACCTTCCTCATTGAGCTTGTCAAAGTACAACTCAAAGCCCCGCACCCAGGGCATGCCGACGACGCTGAAAGGTCCAGAAATCGGCATAATAACCCCCACCGTCAGATGCTCAGGCTCTGGTTCCTCCTCCTCCTCTTCCTCCTCGCCCACACAGCCGATCAGACCGACGCTGAGAGCTAGCACCAGTGCTAACAAGATTAAAAACACTTTCCTTGTCATTCTTTTACCTCCTTTATAATATAACACTTTTCATTACTGCATCACTTCCTTCCGCCGTCAAACCATACACATATCTCCTTTCTCAAATTAGCTCTTCTGCACGCTGACCTCTTCTCACTTCATAAGTACCACCTCCCTTTTGGGGCAACACCTCGCATGGTTCCCAATGTTTCATCACCTGGCATCATAGACGATTTTTCCACCAACGATAGTCATCAAAGTACGTATATCTTTAATCTGGTGAGGATCGACAGTTAAAATATCTTCATCAAGAACACATAAGTCGGCTAACTTGCCCACCTCAATAGAGCCTTTAATATCCTCCATGTGATCCTGCCAGGCGCCCTCAATAGTATAAGAACGGATTGCTTCTTCCCGGCTAATACATTGCTCCGGCCCGCTTACCTTCCCCGTGGCTTTAGATTCTCTTAAAACAGCCGCTTCAATCCCCTGCTTCCAGTTTGGGTAGTTCACCGGAGCATCGGAGCCGTTGCTAAAATGAACACCACCGTCCAACAGAGCTTTTAGAGGCCACTGCCATGCCGACCTTTTCTCGCCTACAAGATTGTCCATAAAATCTGAAGTCGTCCACTTTATTCCTGATTGCACAGCAACACCTATGTTATGCCTGGCCATGCGTTTGATGCATTCAGGCGTGGTAAAGTCACCGTGTATCACATAATGACGAGCATCCCAAGGATGTTCCTCCAGCGCCTTTATGTAACCGTCCACACAGGCATCAATCGCCCTATCGCCAGTAGCGTGAATGCCCAGCTGAAATCCATGTCTATTAACATGAACTATCATTTTTATAAGCTCATCATAGCGCTCTTCATCCGTCTCCCCCGGAATTACCAGCCCCCCGCTGCCGCCACTAACGTATTCCTCATGCATCCAGGCCGTCTTGCTCGGTGGAATGCCGTCAGCAAATAATTTCACCCCGGCTATTCTGAGCCATTCGCTACCAAAACCAGTATGTAACCCTAGATAAGATACCCCCTTCTGTATGTCTCTAAAAGAAAGGGCCCCGTACTCTCCAAAAAGTAGTAAAATGTTGACCCTTACCGACAGCTTGCCCTCATTGCAAAGGTCATTGTACACACTGATGCACTCGGAGCCGAGCAGCCCTCCCTGAAATTCACCGCCACCAGGACCCAGCGCTCCTTCGGTGACGCTGGTTATCCCTATAGAATTGAGTTCCTTCATGGCGGTAAGAATGGCTTCTCTCTTTTGCTCCCTCGTCAGAGTAGTAATCACCCTCATCACCAAACCCTCTGCTGCTAGTTCCTTTAGCAATCCTGTGGGCTCTCCAGTAGCCGGGTCTTTTACAATATCACCCCCTGAGGGAATAGGCGTGGCCTTGGTTACTCCTGCCAGCTCAAGAGCTTTATTGTTGACCCAGATAACATGTCCCGAGAAGTCGTTAAGGCAGACGGGGTTATTGGAGGATACGGAGTCTAAATCCTGCCTTGTAGGATGCCTTGACGGATCCTTTAGGCATTCCTGTAAATAACCTTCGTCCCATCCCCACCCCTGAATCCATTCTCCGGGTTTAACGGTCTTAACCTTCTCACCAACCGCCTTTACTATATCGCTAATAGATTTTACCGCCGGGTACCCTACGTCAAGCGCCAGAGGAGGCCTTGTGCCGCCAAAGGCAATAGCATGAATATGAGAGTCATTTATTCCGGGAAGTACCGTTTTCCCTTTAAGGTTTAAAACTTTTGTATTCTCACCAGCTAATTTCTTGATATCTTCGTCCTTCCCTACCGCAATAACCCTGCCGTCCTTAATAGCAACCGCCTGCGCAATGGAGAATCTTTTATCAACGGTGACTATCTTGCCGTTAACAATGACCAGATCAGCAGCTAATAAATCCCACGCGTTCCCTTTTCCCATTATTCCCCTTTTTATTTACAGGGTAGTTATTCAGTTGTTCCCTATCGCACATTCAACAGGCTTAGCCGGCCTCTGGTCCTACTGTTGCGCTTGCACAAAAGAAAGGCACTCACAAGCGCCAACCTGGCGATTTTGATGCTCTTCCTTCATCAATCCCATCTCTTCTAAACCAATTCTTACAGTGCTTTTTAGGTCACTTCATGTCTTGTAAAGAAATGTAAGAATAACAAGACTTTGGGTAGAATAGAGCTTTGGTCCTTCCTAGCTATGAACTTTGAATTAACTCCCAAAGAACCATAATTCTCAAGCTTTTGACAAGAGCTTCTCCACAAACTATTTTATCTGCGGCGGCTTCGCCGCCCAGTCTGGTTTTTCACATCTGTGATTATTATCCTGATTCCCAGTAAACCCAAACCTTGTTTCCCTGTATGCACCTTTCTGCGGAAAATTGTAAGCCTTGATTAAAAATTAGCAGATTACAAGGTCAGCCTCAATGATATAGGTCATATAGATAAATCATATAGAAACAAAACATAGAAATCCTTCAACGCGGACTGGTAGATAAAAGGTCGACAATTTGTGAAGTTTAATAATCTAATCTTCGCTAAGAGATGAAAGCTTAACTGAATTCAATTAGGATTCTTTTCTATGAATGGTATAATTTTCTCTTTTTCGATACTTAACACAATGGAGTCAGTAATAGCCTGTGCTGTTGCCCAACATGGTTTTTGAGTAAAAAGTGTGCTAAGAATAAGTGGCTCTCCATCCTGAATAACACCTACTGTAATTGTTTTCACACTGGCAGAATGGCGAAAGAGCTTCATTCGTCGCTACCAGTAGTTTATCTCATTGATGGGTTCGGCCCGAGAACCCATGGTAAAATTCACGAGCTTACCTGAAGTCAGGTCGAGCCCGAATGTTTTGCCGTTCGACCTCATATCTTTGAGATTGATTAGAACTACACCGAAGGTTGGCATAACCTTTTCTCGCCAAGTAAACATATAGACATCCGGAGCAATCTTGAAATAATCGCAAATTTCGGTATCGGCTAATCCTTCTTCAACGCCCGCTAGGCAATGCCATGTAAAGAATCGGTCATTGAGATAGATGTGCTCATACACATGCTTGCTGCTGTAGGTGTACTTGACCCTTTTTCCAATTAGGTCGGTTGTTCTCTCATGAGGCACAATCGGTTCACCGGACGAGGACGGGTTAACATTTGCGTGCAGAATTTCGACCTTCATTGTACTCAAATCCAAGCTCTTCCCCAGCCTATCCACGAAACTATGGCTCGCTGATTTCCTGTCAGGCGCAGTAGCTACGATAACTGTCGCCTTTCTGGTGTTTGAGTCAAGAGCCATTGAGACAGAAATGTTAGATGGATTTTTCCTTACAAAATCAACAAAGAATATGTTAGGGGCTACGAGAATAGCCTCGTACTTTTCATCACCTAAGTGTCCTCTCTCAGGACCTTCTAGAACTTCCCACCTGAGAGAACTTGCATCATGGAAAACATACTTTATAACCCGATTACCGAGGCTAAAGTAAAATTTTAGATCTTTGCTGACAAGCTCATCAGTTGCAGGTAATTTATACTCATTCATTCCTTCCCCCCAATCTCCTATGTCTAGCCAGTTCGTTGCACCGGAATTGCTCATATTGTCACCTCCTTTGATGTTAATATCTTTTTGCTTCAGCTTCTAACTCTGTGCGACTTGTTCGGTTGATTGCCCGACTCTCTAGGATAGTGACTAGCATCAACCTTCAGTCGATACTTCGAATGGGTCGGAATTTGACTCGGTAATGGGGTAATATTCCTTCTTAGAATGGAACTGAGTAACATTTCAAACTGGTATGCAGTGGTGATATATTCAAGAATTGAGATTGCATAGCTTCTCTGCCTACTTGGTAGCGCTTTCAACATCGTTGATCACCCAATCGAGGCCTAATTCTCTAAGTTTTTGCTGGGAAGGAATGCCCTGATTATTGTAGCCGACAGCCTCGTAGTATTCGTCGAGGAGCCCTTGTAGGTTCTGCATTCTTTGACCAGTAGCAGGACCGGCGTCAATTAGTCGCTCGTTTAGCATTCGGAGAGGCAGACTATCATCATGGCGGCCAAATCCTTCGCGTACGTTAAACACACGCTCCAGGCAAACAATCCGTTCTCCAATCATGTCGAGATAGGACGAATGGCCGAACTCCTCAAAGCCGGTGGCGGCTACCAAGAGCTTATTGCGTAGCTCCGGGGAAAGACCAGTGGCCCCAAAATTGCAGCGAATAAGAGAGTCATTTATCGCCTGCTCAAATTCAGCCTCGGCTATTATCATCCCCTTATCCTTCTCAGAAAATGGATCTATCTTGCCATCAAGTTCTTGACGAGGGCGACCGTACATATGATTAGCGCCTATGTTTGAGGTGGCATAAATCAATCCATACCCCTTGATAGCTCGAGGTTGATACCCAGCGATTTCTGAGCCTTTAACGTGCATGGCATAGGTTTCAGCTTCTTTACCGATGCACTCAGCGGCTCGCTTAACCCCTTCTCCCAAAACTTGGCCTAAGCCTTCACGCTTTCCAATTTTCTCTACCATCTCGATTATGTGTTGGTGGTTACCCCAGCGGAGATCCAGGTCATCAGTGTCCTTTAGGTTTATTATCCCTTTTTCAAATAGCTCGCAGGCGAAGGCAAGGCAAACGCCCGTGCTAATAGTATCTAGGCCAAGGCGGTCACAGATGTTATCAATGGCTATTAGCGATGCCGGGTCGTTGTTTCCAACCAGTCCACCCAGCGTGCATATAGTCTCATATTCTGGACCATCGCTGATAGCGCCTGCATATTGCCCTTCAGTTACCTGCCGTACCTGGCCGCACTTAGTCATGCAGCCATAGCAGCCGTAATTCTTAACTTTGAACCTTGCGAATTCCTCAGCGCTGAGCTTCTCAATCCCCTCCAGAGTCCCCTTGCGAAAATTGTAGGTCGGGTATATGCCCAACTGGGCAAAAGGCATGGTAAGATAAGACGTCCCATATTGGTTTAAGACAGCTCGCCGCTTATCATTTTTCAAACCCTCAACTTGCTCCCGAACCAACCTTTTGAACTCTTCGACATTGTAAAGAGTAACTGTTCCCGTGGCATTGATCGCCATTGCCTTTAGCTTTTTAGCCCCCATTACAGCCCCTACACCTCCGCGCGCAGCAGCGCGGCGGTCGCTAAGGATAGCAGAGTAGCGAACAAGTTTTTCCCCTGCCGGTCCAATGCAAGCGGCCTTCGTCCTCGGTCCGTGCCTGTTCCGCAACTCCTCCTGCACCTCCTGTGTATCCAGCCCCCACAGTTCAACTGCGTTCACAACTTCGGTATCTCCATCCTTGATGTAGATGTATACCGGGTTCTGCGCCCGGCCTTCCACTATGAGCGCATCAAATCCGGCAAACTTAAGGAAGGCGCCGAAATAACCCCCGCCAACTGACTTGGTCATTCCTCCAGTGAGCGGGCTTTTGGTTACTACTGCTATTTTGGAAAAACCCAGAGCTGGAGTAGCACCAAGGGGGCCCATGACGAAGAGTAACTTGTTCTCTACTCCCAAAGGGTCGATGCTTGGGGAAAGTTCCTGATAAAGATACCTGATACCGAGACCTCTCCCGCCAAGGAAGTCCTTTACCACTGGCTCAGGTATTGGTTCAACTTTACTTTCGCCTGAGCTGAGGTTTACTCGTAGTAGTTTGCCTGTGTAGCCATACATTTTTAAGCCTCCTGTCTTATTGCTTTAACGTCAAACGAACTCACTCAGCGGTAGAAGCGTTCAATAAGCAAGTCCACGATATGCTCGGTATTACCTTTACCTGGGGGTTTATTGAATCTACCCCTTGGTGAAGGTGTAACCACAGGGCGGGTCTGAATAAGGAAGACGCTCTCGGGGAAGGGTAGCTCAGCGTCAACCGCCCACTCAATGTCTTGAGGTACACCCCTGTAATGCAGTTCTACCTGCTTAGCCAGTTTAACAAGCTGGGTTATCTCCTCGTCAGTGAGGCAGGCTACACCTTGCTTTTCCCAAGGTACCGCCTCAATCCTGGTTCCCTGCTCCGTAGCTATCACCTGGTAAATTTTCTTGCTGATACGCCTCTCCTTGATGCCCAGCGTCTCTTTATTCACGATGAACTTGTCGGGGGTTACCTTTGCCTGAGCCACGCTCTCGCCCAGTCCCCAGCTAGCCTCAATGACAGCCAGCGACGGGTTCCCACTGATGGGGTCAGCAGTGAACAGAACCCCGGCAGAGCGAGCGCAGATCATTTTTTGAACACCAACCGCTATTGGTTCAATTTGAGTCACCAACCCCTTTTGAGCCTGGGTGGCTATAGCTCTAGGACTGAATACACTGGCCCAGCAACATTTTATATGGTGTAGCAAGGCCGGGCTTCCTTTAACATTAAGGTATGTATCAAAGAGACCAGGGTGGCTTTCTCGCCCACTTGACCTTACGGAGACTGGCATCTGGTCGGTCCCACATAGCCGCGACAGCTTCTGGTAGCTAGCCTCTACTTTGTGGCGAATTTCCTGGGGGATTTCTCTCTTCTTGATGGCATCGTAGATGTGTCTGCTGGCTGCCTCGGCCTGCCGGAGGTCACCCGGCGTTTCCCCTAACTTTGATAAGTAACCCGATATCTCCTCCCTTACACCGGTCGCCTCCATAAAGTTGTCAAAGGCTGATAGGGAAAGAACAAAGCCCGAAGGGACCGGCAGTCCTATTTGCATCATCTGGCCAAGAAAGGCACACTTTTGACCGACAAGATTGACGTCTTCCCTGCCCAGTTCGTGGAGCCAGAATATGACCTTGCTATCCATAGAAATCCGCTTTAATCGTTGGACAAAATCCAGACTGCTCCCTTTGTGCCATCCACTTTTATCCCCTGCCCGTCCTTCAACTGACTGGTGGCTTCGCCTGTCTGTACTACCACGGGTATATTATATTCGCGACCAACTATGGCGGCGTGAGATAGGCTGGCACCTCTGTCTAAAACAATTCCTTTAAGCAGGGGGAAAACAGGCGTCCAACTAGAGTAGGTTGTTATTCCTACCAGAACATCACCAGGCTTAATATTCACAATATCCATCTCAGAGAGTATCAGTCTTGCCAACCCTGTAGCTAATCCGGGGGACGCGGGATTGCCA
>Ga0209636_10006137_pt1 | contig 12280 bp, 11 predicted proteins | sample DeeMarSWOR152_54_FD_187464 | JGI IMG/M metagenome (GOLD analysis project Ga0209636, IMG submission 187464) | Marine sediment microbial communities from White Oak River estuary, North Carolina - WOR-1-52-54 (SPAdes) (version 2) | ecosystem: Environmental > Aquatic > Marine > Intertidal zone >...
AGGACTTCTACCTCCAGTCACAAACCCTATTGGAATCACTCCTGCCCTGCGTGAAGCGACCATGTCATCAGGCATATCTCCAACATAGTAGATAAACCCATCTTTTTCGAATCCACATCTTTCAATGCAGAGCCTTATCGTATAAGGATGGGGCTTTCTCAATGACACCTTCTCTTTTTTTTCTGCAGCCACAATGTCATCTTCAGTTACTACTGATTCAAAAAAACCAGAAAGACCGAAATGCTCAATAGCATGCCAGGCTTCAACCTCAGGCCTTCCGGTAGCAATAGAGAGCATATTGGACTCAGTAAGCGTCTGAAGGTCTGATAGCGAAGGAATCAAGACCTCCCTATCTATAAACCCTGACCCCTTGTAAAAAAGAGGCTGCTCATTGTAGATATCAACAAATAGCCGTTTACCGAGATAAAGCTCCTGAAATATCCTTTTTATGAGGTTCCCTGTTCGCACATCACCGTGGTTAATGAGAAAGGGCGAAACTGTTTTCGACGTCGTTTTCCATTCAAAATAGAGCTTGGAAACAGGCCTGTTTCCAAGCTCGGTAAGAAGCTTTTGGGAGTTAAAGCCCTTCCTCACCCTACAAACCCCCTCTTCTATACGTTTATCATTTCCAAGGGCATTTAAACTCGAAAATTCCTGCGCCAATGAGGAGTTGTGTGGGTCAAAATAATGAAAGAGAATGCTGTTTATAATGGCATAGGAAAGGTCCCAATCATTGTTCAGATCACCGTTCTTTTTAATACGGTCAATATCTGAGAGAGAAATAAATCCATTGCTCAGCTGCGCGGCTCCGATAACCCACTGAAGGTAATGAACGACAGTGCGTCGTACCACTTCCCTGTAAGAACCGCTTACATCGATGAGCACACCGTCCATGTCAAATATTATAAGGGATTTCTTCACACTACTCTGCTCCCCATTCGCTCTCATTATTCTGAGGCACGAGCTTACGCCCTGATGTTCACTCCCCTCTTTTTGAGGTATGCCTTTGTTTGCGGGATGGTAAACTCACCATAGTGAAAGATGGAAGCCGCAAGAACTGCAGAAGCACCACCTATTTCAATGGCATCGTAGAGATGTGAAAGAGTCCCGCACCCACCAGAAGCAATAACAGGTATGTTGACCATGGAGGTTATCTTTTTCAAGAGGTCAAGGTCATAGCCATCCTTTGTGCCGTCACGGTCCATACTGGTCACTAGAAGCTCACCTGCACCGAGGTCCTCGGCTCGCGTGCACCACTCAAGGACATCGACATCCGTCCGATCTCTACCACCTCTGATGTAGACCTTGAACCCTTCCCCTTCTCGCTTCGCATCAACTGCTACTACGATACACTGAGTTCCGAAATGCTCCGCACCCTCTTTAATGAGATTCGGATTCTTTACTGCGGCTGTATTGATTGAAATTTTATCCGCGCCCGCCTTGAGAATATTCTGCATGTCCTTTACTGTTCGTATCCCTCCACCAACAGTAAAGGGAATAAATATTTCATCAGAAATTTTTTCAACCACCTCTATAAGAGTCTGACGGTCATCCGATGTTGCAGTAATATCCAGAAATACCAGCTCATCAGCACCATCGTTGTCGTACTTTCTGGCCCACTCAACAGGATCTCCTGCATCCCGTATATTCACAAAATTTATTCCCTTTACCACCCTTCCACCGGTTATGTCGAGACAGGGAATGATTCTTTTCTTCAGCATGGGAGGTTTCCTTTAAACCAATCGAATCATGCACACATTTATTTAATAATACTAAAATTAGACGATCTTTATAATCTATCCGACACTTTTTTCCAAAATGCTGCACACTTCCCTTACTGACAGTGTTCCTTCATAGATCGCCCGGCCAGAAATGACGCCGATAACTCCATATTTTTCAAGCTGCTTAACTTTTCGCACGTCGTCAAGATTTTTAATTCCTCCGGCAGCGATAACAGGAAGACCGGTCTCTTCAGCCATTTGCCGTATCTCTTGGATGTTTGGCCCTTTCAACGTACCATCCATGGCAATGTCGGTGTAGATAATAAGAGTGAATCCCATCTCTTTCGCCCTTTTACCGAGAGCTGTTGCTTCTATACCACTCTCTTCGGTCCATCCTGAAACCCTAACCATTCCGCCTTTTGCATCTATTCCTGCTACAAGGCTTTCACCAAATTCGCTTATCAGTTCCTGTACATAGTTTGGGTCTTTCACTATGATCGTACCAATAATTACCCTGTCGGCGCCTGAGGTCAGCAAGAGGTTTATTTTATCCCTGCTCCTCACTCCCCCACCAACCTCTGCTGGAATTCTGACCGCCCTGATTATATTGTTTATGACTTGAATATTCCCTTCCCTTCCATCCTTTGCAGCGTCCAGGTCTACAATATGAAGGTACTTTGCTCCCTGGTCTTGAAATTTGAGCGCAACATCAACAGGATTTTCTGCATACCTGGTTACCTGTGTGTAGCTGCCCCGCCTAAGCCTGACACATTTTCCGTCAATCAGATCGATTGCTGGTATAAAAATCATTTTTCAGCCTCGTTTTACTGCTGTTCTTCTGTGAGAAAGGCGAAGTTTCGCAAAAGAGCGAGACCATTTTTTTGACTTTTTTCAGGATGAAACTGGGTACCATAAATATTTCCCTTCTGTACGGTAGCCGCAAATGGGCCGTAATGATCACAGTATCCAGTCACATGGCTTTGATGGCCAGGCTGAACATAATACGAGTGCACAAAATAGAAATCTACCTGATGGGGCAATCCTTTGAAAAGTACGCTCCTTCTGGCCTGAACCACCTCGTTCCAGCCCATGTGGGGTACAGGCCGGTCCATAGGGAAACGAACCACGTGCCCGGGTATAAGGTCGAGACCTGGAGTGTGACCGTGCTCCTCACTGTCGGAAAAAAGGAGCTGCATCCCAAGGCATATCCCGATGAGCGGCTTTCCACTCTTCCCATGCTGGATCACAGTTTCCCATAAGCCTCCTGTTTTGAGCACCTGAACTGCTTTTGGAAATGCACCGACACCGGGCAGAACAATACTTTGGGCCTTTTCCACCTGAGCAGGATCCGAAGTAATCTGAACCTGAAAACCCTGAGTCACAAAACCCCTTGTAATTGATTTTATATTGCTTATTCCAAGATCAATGATAGTGATCAAAGGCTGCTCCAGATTCAATAGTAACTTTTATGATATTTCCTGATACATCAACCTGCAGGTGGTTTCGGGTTAGCTCCCTGAATACACAATTTTCAGCTAATAAAATAACACCTATAATACCCCTTTTGTTGAGGGTATATCATCCTGCGGATATATGATCTCCGAGGCGTCGTACAGGGCTTTCGCAAAGGCTTTGTACACAGCCTCAACGATATGGTGCGCATTACTCCCCCGTATGAGGTCAACATGGATGGTAACTCCTGCACTGTGCGCAAAGGCTCTGAAAAAATCCTCTATTAAATGTACATTGAAGTGTACAATGATCGGCTCGGTAATCTCTACCTTGTAGTGTATGTACGGCCGTCCTGATAGATCAATACAGACCCTTACCAGTGTTTCATCAAGAGGCACATAGGACCACCCAAAGCGCTTGATGCCCCCTTTTTCCCCAAGCGCAGTCTTCAAGGCCTCACCCACTGCTATTCCGGTATCTTCGACAAGGTGATGAAAATCAACCTCTATATCGCCTTCGGCGTGAATATTCAGGTCGAACCTGCTATGTTTTGAAAAAATTTCCAGCAGATGGTTGAAAAATGGAATCCCTGTATTAATGGTATAGCTCCCTGTTCCATCAAGGTTCATGTCCACTTCTATTTTCGTCTCCCTTGTTTCCCTGCTGATATGAGCAGTGCGTTCCGTATCCATGATCTATTCCTCCTCTCTTAGCCTCACAGAGTGTGCATGGGACGAAAGCCCCTCAGCTTCCGCCAAAACCATTGCATATTTTCCCAGCTCCTCTACTCCATTTTTCGACATTTCAATGATGCTACTGAACTTCATAAAGCTGAGAACGCTCAGAGGCGAAAAGTATCTCGCAGTGCCCGCCGTAGGCAGTACGTGGCTGGGGCCCGCAATGTAATCTCCAAAGGCTTCAGGTGTATACTTCCCTAGAAAAATCGCACCTGCATTTTTTATATCCAGGAGTAGCCTGCGCGGATTACTGGTGTGCAATTCCAGATGCTCTGGGGCTATTGCATTTGCTGCCGCTACCGCGCATCTTTCATCTCTCACAACGAATATTCTGCCATTTTTCTCAAGAGCCGCGAAAATGATACTCCTTCTGGTAAATCGCTGAAGGAGCGCAAAAATCGCCCCCCTCAATATTTCTGCATTCTCCATTGAAGTTGTGATGCACTGGGCTATTGCAGCTTCGTCGTGCTCGGCCTGGGCAAGAAGATCAATGGCTGTGAGCCGAGGATCCACAGAGCCATCTGATATGATAAGTACTTCACTGGGACCGGCGAGCATATCGATATCCACATAACCATAAAGTTCCTTTTTTGCAAGGGTGACATAGATGTTGCCGGGACCAACTACTTTATCCACCCTCTTTATAGTCTGGGTTCCAAATGCGAGGGCGGCAACGGCTTGCACTCCTCCAACCCTGTAGACTTCTGTGATGCCTCCGATCTTATTAATAGCGAGGGCAAGGCAGGATGGTACGTCGAAAGAGGAGGGTGGTGATACAACAGCGATCTCCTTTACCCCTGCAACCAGAGCCGGAACCGCTGTCATAATAAGAGTCGACGGGTAGGAGGCTTTTCCTCCCGGTATGTATATTCCCACCCTTTCAATTGGTGTACACTTCTTGCCGAGGGTATTTCCCAGCTTGTCGGTGTATGTCCAATCCTTAACTTTTTCATGCGAATGAAAATCCCTCACCCTTTCAATCGCAAGGTCGATTGCCCTCCCGAGGTCTTCGCCTACAGCTCCAATACACGAATCAATCTCCTTCTCTGTGAGTCTAATCCCAGACAAGTCTATCCCTTCATATTTTTTTGTGTACTTCAAGAGAGCTTCATCTCCCTGCCGGGCAACGTCATCTATTATTTTTTTAACAGAGCGCCTGGGCTCAACAGGAAACATGTCTTTCTCTGCATCGAAAAATTTACAAATTTCTTCTTCACTCATTGAGGTGAGATCAACTATCTTTATATCTGTCTCATTCAATTCCGGAAGGCTCCTTTAAATAATTTGGAATTGCTTAGATTTACATTTTCCCTACAATTCTTGTAACTCATCGGGGAGAAGATTCACCCCTGAGGGAGGAAAAACGTGGAGGTTACACACGAGCAACCGATAAAATGTATATTTTAGGAATTCTATTGTCAAGGTAAAAATAATTTCATATATATCAATTGATTTACAGTGCATTGTGGGAGAATATTTTTTAAATGGTTATATCACTATTTGGGAGACCCCAGAGGAAAATAGAAGCTATCTTATTCGATCTTGACGGATTGCTCGCAGACACTGAAAAACTGCACGTTATGGCCTATGAGGTTGTTGCGAAAAAAACGGGCATCAATATGAATAGGGAATATATTCAGAGCTTTATAGGCAGGTCTACAAAAGAAAATATATGGCAAATCATCGACGACTTCCATATAACCGAATACAGCTTTGATGAACTACTGAGGATCAGATTCGACAGCTACTATGAAGTTATTAACACCGTTCCTGTCAAGCCAATGAAAGGTGCGCTTAACTGTATTGAGAAAGTAAGGGCAAAAAATCTAAAACTGGCACTTGTAACGCTGTCGATGCGCGAACATGCACTTTCAGTACTTGAGAATATTTCTAAAAACTTGATGTATAAAAGCTGCGGCAGAGACCATAGTCTTACCGATTTTTTCGATGAAATGGTATTCGGAAATGAAATTCATAACCCAAAGCCCGAACCAGACATATATCTTGAAGCGCTAAAACGGCTACAGACTCCACCGGACAGCTGTATTGCACTTGAAGACTCCGAAGCGGGGGTGATCTCGGCAAAAAGGGCAGGACTGACGGTTATCGCCGTTCCCAATGAGCACACAAAGAGCCATGACTTTCAGATGGCTGACCGCATCTGCACCTCACTATACGAAGTTGCTGAAATGGAGTTTCTAAATTAATGAAAGAACCAAAGATTGGAATATCTGCACATAGAAATCTGAAACCCGAAGTGGTTAAGAGTGCTGATTTCATTGAGATTAAGAAAATAGCTGAGGATGAGGTTGTTTATTATAAAAATCTCACAGATAAACCGATATACTTGCATCTTCAATACACGGCAGATGATACGTATTATCTGCCAGCAGCGATGAATCTCAAACCTTTTATGCAGGATATCACAGCGGCTTATCTCCAGGCACATCCGAATTATATATCATTTCACTTTGCTCCTGCTTCCAGATCTATTTCAATCGACTTCGAAAATTACATAGCGATTGCAAAATCCACTCTTTTGACAAAAAAAGAAATTGTACACAACATGGAAGAAAACCTTAAGCTTCTGAAGTCGGCTTTTCCTGATGCAGAGCTGCTGATTGAAAATCTCGAGTTCATCCCTGAGTGTATTTCAAAGGGATCCTACAGATATATTCAAGAAACAGATTTTTTTACAGACAGTGTGCTCAGATGGCAGGAAATGGGAATTCTCGATGGGATCATATTTGATATTGCCCATGGTCTTATTGCTGCGTCAAATCACCCGTATTACAATGGTATAAATGTCGATCCGTTGGATACAGGTCCGGAATATTTAAATCTAATGAGAGAAAAGAATGATATTATTGACTACTATACATCCTATGTGTCCGGGCTACCGACCCAACTCATACGGGAGGTTCATATTTCAGGAATTTCACGGCTTGTCGAGGGAGTATGGGTTGATTCCCATATTGAGGTCAGCGAGCGAGAGCTGGTTTGTCTTGGGATACTCCTGGACTTAATGGGTAGCTCTGGTGTTCCCATTGCCCTCGAATATTACCATGATACTAAAAAAGCGCTTCGCCAGCTCGATTCACTCAGAGATTTCATACGGAAAAACTCTGAATCAAAACCTCACGGAGGTGACCCACTATGTTCCGAAAAGTTCTCATAGCAAACAGAGGGGTCATTGCCTACAGAATCCTTAAAACTCTGAAAGCTCATAATATAAAATCAGTTTCGGTGTTTACCCCCGGGGATGAAAACTCCCTTCATGTCACCGAAAGTGATGAAAACATCTGCATACGTGCATACAATGAAATACCTGAAATAATCTCTGTGGCACAGCACTTTGAAGTTGATGCGGTTCACCCTGGGGTTGGTTTTCTTTCAGAGAACATCGACTTTGCAAAGGTTTCAAATCACTACTGTATTTTCATCGGGCCAGGCACCCCTCTCTTTCTAAAAATGGGAAACAAGCTGAAAGCACGGCGTATCGCCGAAGAAGCTGGGCTGCCGAGAACTCCGGGTTCTGACGGCCCTCTAAAATCCGAGAAAGAAGCTCTTATGATAGGTAGCTCCATTGGATATCCTTTAATAATAAAAGCCGCTGAAGGCGGTGGTGGTATGGGAATGGAAAAGGTACACAGGGAAGAGGAGTTTCAGCGCACATTGCATACTGTCCGTGAACAAGCGAAGACCCTTTTTGGAAGTGATGAAGTCTTTCTGGAAAAACTCATTCATCCAAACCGACATATCGAAGTTCAGGTCATTGCAGATAACCATGGAAACGTGGTGCATCTGGGTGAAAGAGACTGCTCTATACAGAGGAGTCATCAAAAATTAATCGAATTTTCCCCTGCAGACATTTCAGATGATTTGCGACAGGCAATCGCAGAGTCCGCCTGCGCTCTTTCCCGGGTGATTGGATATACCAATGCGGGAACAGTCGAGTTCCTGGTCGATGACAAGGAAAACTTTTACTTTATGGAAATGAACACAAGAATCCAGGTTGAGCACCGTGTTACAGAACTTGTATCCCGTAAGGATCTCATCTTTGAACAGCTTCGGGCTGCGGCTGGTGAAGAGCTGGGATACACGCAGGATGATGTAAAAAGCTACGGCTTCGCGCTGGAATGCAGGATAAATGCTGAAGATCCTGAAAGAGGCTTTGAAGCTTCTCCTGGCAGCATCGAACGATTCATTCCGCCTGAAGGGGAATATGTTATAGTCGATACCTTCATTCCCCGTATTGAAGGAAATGGCTCCTATACTATTTCCACCTCCTACGATTCGCTTCTCGCGAATCTGATTGTCTGGGGTAAGGACAAACGATCGGCTGTCAAGCTCATGACCGAAAAGCTCCAGGAGTTTGTAATTGAAGGCAAGGACATTCGCACCACGATTCCTTTTCACCTGAAAAAGATACAGGAGATCTGATTAGAAAAAACATATGTATACATGGTAGTATGTAACCCCTTATTTCAGGGTTGATTGTAAGTTATCTATTCAGGGAGGAAAAATTAATGGAAAAAAAGATAGTCATTAAAATCGGGAACAGAACCATCGAAGCTGATTTGAACAGCAATGACACAACAGACCTGTTTTACAGCGCCCTCCCAAAAACAATCACGATGCAACGGTGGGGCGACGAGTATTATGGTGATTGCGGGATAAAAGTCAACGCTGCAAAAGATGCGCGTGCTGAGATGGAAGTAGGTGAGCTGGCGATCTGGCCCGCTGGAAACGCACTGTGTATCTTTTTCGGACCCACACCTGCCAGCACGGATGATAAGCCAAGGGCGATATCGAAAGTCAACCCCATTGGAAAAATCAGCCAAGATGTTTCTTTTTTAAAAAACCTGCCAGTCAGCATACAGGTTGAAGTGCAAAAGGGATAAAAACTAAAGGTCGTATTGGAAACTCCCTTCATATATCTCGATTTGCTTTCCATTGCAGTTGAGCAGCAATGCGCCTGTCTCTTTATGTATACCTTCAGCAGTTCCATGGAACCTGCCGTGAGCATTTTTAATCACTACTTTCTTCCCACAAATTCTTGATGCTCTCTCCCAGTCTTCTAAAACCTCACTGATACCGTGATTCTCGATTTTATCAAGGAGAAAAAAAAGCTCAGAAAGAATATCCCGTAAAAACAACTCTTTTTGTATTGTTTTACCGGTCTCAATATAGTAGGTTGTTGCGGTATTCCGCACGACTTTATGGAGCTCATCCGAGTTAAGGTTGACTCCAATACCAACGACGGTTCTATCCTGCTGCTCCTCTGTTAAAACTCCTGCAATCTTCAGACCGTTATCCCAGAGAACGTCATTAATCCACTTCAGCTTTACGTGGTCTGTATAGCGTTTAAAAGCCCCATACACTGCATAGGACGAAACCATGCTATAGGGGATCCTGTAATCATAGACCGTGAGCAAAACAGATAACTGAAGATCATGAATACCTGAATACCACCTCCGTCCGAATCTTCCTCTTCCGTGTGTCTGTAGTTCAGTCACAATCAGAGTATTATTGACTGGAGTATCCTGATCGATGGAGAATGCAATATCCATTGTGGAAGGAACGCAGTCAAAATAATAGATATTGCCAATCCATGGAGCCAGGTGACAAAAGAGTTCCTTCAGTTGATTTTCCCTCTCATGTAATCTTTTCATGATCATATCTACAGAATAGGAGATCCTTCGCATCAAATTACGCGATACGGAGCGTGAATACGAGGAGCTCTATCCACTTTTTTGTCTTATGGGTTTGAGCACGATGCCGAAGAGTTTTTCTCCTTCTCCAACCTGCTGGCCATTGAGAAAGTAGATCTTTGCCACTCGGCCCCTATCCCCCTCGTACACTATTTCACGACGCTTTTTCATCACCATCGCAATGACGATCACATGATTCTTTTCAACAATATCTCCTACACTGATTAGGGGAGGCATACCTGGATTCGGTGTAATGTAGTACTGCGCGCCCTGTGGGGCAAACACAAAAGTGTAATAGGCTTCTTCTTCATAGGTTTGAGCCTCTTCAGGTGTCAGTCGGTGCTCGACATCCAGAATGTGTGTAGAGTACCCGCAAAAGGTGTTGTGTATATCCTTGTTCACATTTCTTACTACACCGTCCGTGACATCACACATCCTCTTCTTTATCAGACCGAGTCTTGTGATAGTGTATAGTAAATCACCCTCCTCAATACTCTGGCCCTCCTGAACCTCTATTGAAACAAGACCTGTATGGGAAGTATAATACTTCGTAATTATAAAATACTCGTCGTCCCTTTTTTCAATTGTGCTTTGGATAGCCATAGGAATCCTGTAAAGATATCAATAGATTTCTTCTGCGCTTTTTACCTTTTTTAATTCAAGAAGTCGTATGATTGTACGCTTCAATTCACTTCGTCTCACCACCATATCAACACCACCTCTGCCCATCACCATTTCGGCATGCTGATAGTTTTTCGGTTTTTTCTGCTTTACGGTTTGCTCAATCACGTGGATCCCGGCAAACCCGATCTGAGCATTCGGCTCAGCAAGAATAAAGTCACCCAGACTTGCGTAACTGGCAAGCACCCCTGCCATGGTTGGATCCGTATTCACCGAAATATATAATCCCCCCACCTGTTTATACCTAGCGATGGCCGCGCTCGTCTTTACCATCTGCATAAGGGCTAAAAGCCCTTCCTCAATTCGGGCACCTCCTGATTGGTGTACGGCCACTATGGGCTTTTTTTCACGAAGGGCTCTTTTCACTGCCCTGCAGAACTTTTCGCCCTCTGCGCTTCCAAGAGTCCCTGCTCTGAACCGCACATCAGAAAGAATGAGAATCACGGGATGGCCCCCGATCAGTGCATAACCTGTGATCATCGCACATTTACGTTTCGTTATTTTTTTGGCCTGACGAATCTTTTCGTTGAACCCATCAAATCGCATCGGATTCACCGACTCGATACCCTTGTTAAACTCACGAAAGGTTCCCATATCTGAAAGGAGGCCTATATAATGGTCAATGATCAGCCTGAAATGGTATCCGCAGTGCGGACATGCGCCGTTGTATTCCTCGAAGAGAGTGGGCACCCAGATATCCTGACATCCATGGAGATTTGTATTTGGACATTCAACCCATCTATCCTCATAGGTGAGCGCCTCTGGCTGTTCCTCAGCTTTTAAAAGAGATGGCTTCTCCTTTACTCTTAGCTTTCGTATGCTATCCAAACTTTTCCTTAAGGGGGCAAAGAGAGAATGAATCCATTTAATCCTGTAGAGCTCACCAAAAATAAATTTAAACTTATCAAAGAAACTCGCATGATACATGCCAATTCTACTGTATTTTCTGAAGCGCTTTCTTAAAAGAATACGTTCCTGGTGCCGTTTCAACTTCCAAGCATTTTCTATCTTCGGATGGGGCATAAAAAACGGATAAACCCTCTGCTTGACGGTGTTGAGTCCTTCTATTATGGCTTCCCTTACAGATGTATAGAACTCTCTATCGCTTTTTCGAACACCTATTTTCGGTTCTTCAAGCACTCTGTCAACGATCCTGAGCCTGTGAGCGTCCTGCGCAGTAATTTTCAAATTCTCAGCAGCCCTGTCAAGGTCATCCTCGGTGATGTGACGTTTGTCACGTGCGATGATAGCAGCCCCACCGCTTACTGAGATAACCGAGTAATAGGCCTTATCGAGCATGATCCTATAATCACTCACATCGATTGCAAGCGCACCGCCTGACCCTCCCTCTCCAATGACTACCGAAACGTGAGGAACTTTCAGCAGGTACTGTGCCTGAAGGTTCTTTGCGATTTGCTGGGCAGGAAGAAACTCTTCCAATGGCCATGAGCCTGGTGTATCCACAAAGGTGACCACTGGAATACCAAACTTTTCAGCGAGTTTCATCGCCCGGAGTGCCTTAAGGTTTCCCTGTGGGAGGGCACTACCCCCCCTCCTGTAATGCTCTGTGAATCTTCCCTTTTCATGCCCTATAACCATTACATAATTGCGCTCAAGGCGTGCAAAACCGCAGACAATTGCAGGATCAGGGCTGTTGCCATCAAGACCCTTTACCTCTTCGAAGTCTTCAAACGCATTTCGTGCATAGTCGAGGGTTTTAGGCCTTTGATCACTGCGGGAAATTGAATCGATCTTAGCGGGAGATAGATTCGAAAAACAATGGTCCTCTATTTCGCTGAATTCACTGTTGAAGTGTTTCCAGCGGTTCAGAGCCATGGATTTCCTGTCGTGCGCAAGGAAATCCTCAGCTTCCTTCAACGTGGCTTCCAGTGCTTTAATCTCGGACTCAGGTATCCCGATGTTGATGTCTTTCAAGTATGCAACTTTCTCACCGGCATCCTCGAGCCAGCGGGAA
>Ga0209636_10006138_pt1 | contig 12278 bp, 9 predicted proteins | sample DeeMarSWOR152_54_FD_187464 | JGI IMG/M metagenome (GOLD analysis project Ga0209636, IMG submission 187464) | Marine sediment microbial communities from White Oak River estuary, North Carolina - WOR-1-52-54 (SPAdes) (version 2) | ecosystem: Environmental > Aquatic > Marine > Intertidal zone >...
GCCATTATTTCTGAGGACTGGCCGGACGAATTCGAGCGATTGCAGGCAGCACTTCCGCCCTGGACGCTGGTATTAGTGGTTAGCGGCTTGTTGCGCCGACCCGAAGAGAAGATAGCGTATGAAGAAAAGTTTTTGGGCGAGGTCTTAAAAAACGAGTTTCCTGGAATGCATCTCGGTGAAAACCTCCCTGGTCTTCCCGGTTTACACAAGAAGCTTCTGGGAATGCTCCGCAATCCCTGGCCCGCAGACGTGCCATATTGGAAGAACCGCTACTTGGGGGCGTGTCAGAATCTTTTCTTTATTACCCGGCCTGTCCTTGCACCGCAGTTTATCTATATGGTTGAGGAGATGGTTCCTCTGTATGGATACCCTGTAAGCGATATCGGTATCTATTTGCAGCCCATCGAGCATAACCGCGCCTGTCACCTCGAGTTTCATTTCTTTTTCGATCCAACCGACGATGTCGACAAGGAGCGGATAAGAACCATGTACCTTAATATCGCCCGGGCGTTGCTCAATGAGGGGGCTCTCTTTACACGGCCCTATGGTGAGTTGGCTCCGATAGTCTATGAGAAGGCTGCCGGCTATGCCATGACACTCAGGCGGGTGAAGAAGGTGTTTGATCCCAACAATATTATGAATCCCGGAACCCTGTGCTTCTAAGGAGGATTATGAGATGGCTGAAAGGCAAACCAGTATAGACGTCAAAAAGCTGTTTGCGGAGAGCCCCAAAACGCCGATAAAGCTTGATATAACCGACTTAAACAATTTCGTCTATGATATGAGTAGGTGCATTAAGTGTAAAGGGTGTACCTGGGTGGATCATATCTATATGCCGGGCGCTCAATTCAGGACGAAATGCCCTACTGCTACGCGGTACCTGTTCGATTCATACGGGGCAAACGGTAAGATGCGGATCGGCATCGCGCTCGTCGAGGGAAAACTGCAGTGGACCGACAAGCTGTTAGAGATAATCTATGCAGACCCCCTCTGTGGTGCCTGTGACGTGGGTTGTAAGCGAAATCTCGACCTGGAGATAGGACTGACCCTAGAGGCCCTCCGGGTAAAGGCAGTCCAGGACGGCGTAGGTCCCCTGCCAGCCCATAAAAAAATTGCCCAAAATATCGCAAAGAATCATAATTTCTTCGGATCGCCTCACGGGAATCGAAGAAAATGGCTCACCAAGGATATAAAGCCCGCTCAGAAAGCTGATTTGCTTTATTTTGTCGGGTGCTCCGCTTCGTATTCAAACCCCGAAATAGCCCAGGCGACCGCGAAGATACTAAAGGCTGCAGGCACGGATTTTATGCTCATGCCCGATGAGCGGTGCTGCGGCAATACAGTCTTTTCAGTCGGAATGATCAATGAAGCCCGAGCGCTTGCCCGTCGTAATATTGATGAGGTGAAAAAGACAGGTACCAAGATGGTGCTGACGAGCTGTGCCGAGGGTTACAGGATGTGGAAGGTTGATTATCCCAAACTGCTCAATATTTCGACCGATGATCTTGGATTCAAGGTAGTGCACCTTGTCGAGTACGTCAATGAGCTGATCGAGAAGGGTTCGCTCAAGCCGAACAAGAAGATGGATATTCGCATTGCCTACCATGATTCGTGCAGCCTGAGCCGCCTGAGCGAGCCCTGGATGCCCTGGGAAGGGGAGCGCGGGTGGATGGGTATGGTTGAACCGCGTCTCACGAGGCGTCGAGGGACCAATGGCGTTTACTTCCAGCCCAGGGATATCCTGAAATCCATCCCCGGGGTAGAACTTCTGGAGATGCCACGGACACGAGAGAACTCCTTTTGCTGTGGTGCGGGCCGTGGGACCAAAGAAGCCTTCCCTGATCTGGCCCTGTGGTCAGCCCAACATCGGCTAGAAGAGGTAAAACATGTCGGTGCCGAAGCGCTGGTCTCTGCGTGTCCCTGGTGCAAAAACAACTTTGTCCAGGCAGTCAAAGATGACGGAAACGCTCTCAAGGTTTTTGACATCTCAGAGGTTATTCTTGCCTCGATTGCAACAGAGGGCTAAGGAAGAAGCCCTGAGTATATCGAAAGAGGCATATACGGTTGCGACAAAGGGTTAAGGAGGAAGCCATGAGTATATCGAAAGGGGCATATGCGGTTCTCGAAACTATTGTAGGCGCTGAGTATCTATCAGATGATCCCGTCGTGTGTGAAGGGTACCGGTCTGGCCCCGGCGGTTATGAGTGCGGTCTGGGCTACGAGCGGGTGATGACGGTGGTACCAGCCTGCGTCATCATGCCCCGCACGACCGAAGAAGTCCAAAACATAGTAAAGGTCTGTAATCGCTATAAGATCCCCTACGTCCCCTACAGTACGGGGTTTTATGGCCCCCGCTCTCACCCTCATGTCGATGGCGCGTTACTCATAGACCTTAAGCGGATGGATGAAATTGAGATCGACGATAAGCACTGGTTTGCCATTGTGGGACCAGGAGCCATCTACTCACCCCTGCAAGCAGAAGCCATGAAACGGGGTGGGTATGTTATCATCGGCGGCGGCGGGGCCCAGGCCTCGGTAATCGCCAACTTGATCGGTGATGGGTGGTCTCCATTGAGCCATCGCATCGGGTTGCCCCATCGGCGCATCCTCGGCACCGAACTGGTATTGCCTGACGGCGAGCTCGTCCGGATGGGTTCGCTTTCCCAGCAGAATGATCCCTTCTGGGGCGAGGGGCCTGGACCCGATCTACGGGGGCTGCTGCGTGGGTATACCGGCCTGCGCGGGTGCCTCGGTATCGTCACCAAGATGGCGGTAAAGATCCTTCCGTTCCAGCCAGAACCGCTTGAGCCTGCCGGGGTCTCACCCAACACGGCCCTCCAGCTCCCTGAAAACCGAGTCAAGTGGATCAATTTTACGGTCCCCAATAAGGAGGCCCAGGTAAAAGCCATGTTTGAGATCGGCAAGGCCGAGATCGCCGGGGCAGTTACCAAAGTTCCTCTGTTCTGGCGAGCGATAGCCAAGGCAGAGTGTAAGGAGGAGTTCTGGGATCTCTGGGGGCAGGAGAACGCCGACACCATCAATAAGTTCTTCATCGTCAGGGTGCTCCTCATCGGGTTCACGTCAGCAGAACAGATGGAATATGATGAACGGGTCTTGATGGATATTATGAAGGAACTCGGTGGCGAGGCCCGCCGCACCAGGCCGACTGATGAGTCGTGGATCAAGAACGCCGACTCGGCCGGCATGTGGGTGATGTGCGGTTCCTATGTCTCTTTGGACTACGTCATTGAAACACTCTCACAGGCAACAGTACACGGTGAGCTCTATGCCGATTTGAAGTGGAAATACACCCCACCGCTTATGCCTGATTACGGTGATCCAGGCTGGTTCCAGAGCTTCGAGCTCGGCCATCAAGGGTATTCCGAGTTTCTCATCTACTGGGATCAGGATCAGGACACCACCGGTGTCGACCACTTCTATGTGGATACGTCAAAGATGAATATACAAAACCGGACCTATACATCGTTGTTAGGGCCGCATCAGCCACTCTATTTGACGGGGCCAAAATATGGGCCAAATTACCATGAATGGCTCTTGAAGGTGAAGGACGAATTTGATCCTCAATGGGTCTGTCACCCGCCAGTACCCCTAGCCCACGACGTGTTCATGGAAAGGGCGGAGTGGATGAAACCCATGAAGGACTGGGAAACCCCTGAAATCATGCCCAAGCGTTAATTGGTTAATGAGATGGATGCACTGCTATCCTGGAGTTTCGGGAGTTTTATGGGAATATTTTCGTAATTCATTGATTGTGGAGTAACTAAGGGACTTTTTCACAACTGGAACATTAGAATACTGGAATGATGGGTTGAGAGGAAGAAAAACAAGAATCCTTTTCTTTTAGCCTTTACCAATATTCCATTATTCCATCATTTCACTTCTCCACTAAATTACGCTCAAGGACAACGGTTTTCTCGAAAAACTCAGCAAACTTCGGACGGATAATAGGTGGAAACGCAAGAAAAGGTTTGGTAGTCTGTTTCTCTTCATTCTTTTGTTCCGATAGCAGTTGAGGAAGTAACCGGTGGCAAAGATTGGAATGATATGGCCCTTCACAGGTAGATTGTGTAAGGAGTGTTCCCTGTATCGGGGGCGGCATTACTTTCTCTGTTTCTGTGAGAAGTATCGTGGGTATGTGGACGGGCAGGGAAATACAACTGGGAGGACAACTTCTTCCACTTTTCGGGTGAGATCTCCCAGGAGATTCGAGATACCGTATCTCAAGATTGAAAGTGCTATAGACCCATTTGATATAATCATAAAAAAGGGAAAGGAGGGATAAACAAGAATGCTTATTGAGGGGAAGTTCACCTTGAAGGCACCTATTCAAAAGGTGTGGAATTCTCTCCTTGACCCGGTGACACTGGCCTCATGTATTCCTGGCACAGAAAAGATGGAAGTCATTGATGATAAAACGTATGAGAGCGTAGTGAAACAGAAGGTTGGGCCAATCTCAGTAAAATTGAAGTTTACCACTACCCTCACAGAGGTCGAGCCACCAAGGTATATAAAGGCAGTCGGTAGAGGTGCGGACATAACCAAGGCGGGTACTTTTACTCAGGAGACAAAGGTTAACCTGACCGAATTCCCAAATGATGAGGTAGAGGTATCATATAGTTCCAATGTTAGTCTCGTGGGTAGGCTTGCTACCTTTGGTGAGAGGATAATGCGTGCCAAAGCTAAGTCAGTAGGAGAGGAATTTACCAAAAACTTACAGGAAAAGCTCAAGAGTGGACCCGCTGGATAGGATAACTATGGGGAAATAGGGTCAGGTTGGAAATGCAATGATGGAGGTCAGGCAGGAATGATAAAGGATTTCGAATACTTTGCTCCTAAGACCTTAAAAGAAGCACTCACCTTGCTAGATAAGTACCGGGACGAATGCAAGATAATTGCCGGCGGTCAATCACTGCTGATTCTGATGAGGCAGAGGTTGGTCACTCCCGAATATCTCATCGATATCAAGGGCATCTCTGAACTGAACTACATCACCTCTAATGCTAAGAAAGGGCTGAAGATTGGTGCTTTAGCGACACACCGAGCAATAGAGAAATCACCGGCCATGAAGAATGGTTTCAGCGTGCTGGGTGAGATGGAGCGTCGGCTGGCTTCAGTTCAGACCCGTAACTGGGGTACTATCGGTGGCAATATCTGCCATGGTGACCCAGCGGGAGATCCGGTCCCGGTGCTCATAGCGCTGAGATCCACCCTGAAAATGGCGAACCTTAAGGATGAAAGGACCATGCCTGTCGAGGATTTCACCCTAGACTACTTCGAGACCGCGCTTGAACCCAACGAATTGCTTACGGAGATTCAGGTGCCGTTGCCATCGCCTCACACCGGTGCAGCCTATACTAAATTCAACATCATAGAGAGTGACGTAGCTACAGTTGGGGTTGCCGTTTCCCTAACCTTGGGCTCGGGCAGTGGTATCTGTGAGGATGTTCGGATAGTGCTGGGGGCTTCAGCACCGACACCGATGAGAGCTAAAAAAGCGGAAGGGGTGCTGCACGGCAAAAAGATTACCGATAACCTCCTCAGGGAAGCGGGGGTAGTTGCCAGCACCGAAGCTGAACCTATTTCTGATATTGCGGCATCGGCTGAATACCGGCGGGAGTTGGTGAGGGTTCTGGTGGCGCGGGTAGGCAAAGAGGCCCTCGCCAGGGCTAAACAGGCTTAAAGTCGCTCAAGTAGGTTCAATAGATATGAGAAGCACAAGGAGGTCTCATATATATGAAGAAAGAGCTAAGATTGACGGTTAATGGTCAACCCTATGAGCTTTACGTGAAGCCTAAGACTCTTCTCGTAGAGGCATTAAGAAAGCATTTAGGATTGACGGGGACCAAGAGGGGATGTGAAAGCAGTTCATGCGGAGCTTGCACGGTTATTCTCAACGGAATGGCAGTGAAGTCGTGCTCAATCCTTGCTCTTCAAGCAGATGGGGCAAAGGTGTTTACTATTGAGGGTCTGGCCGATGGCGAGAAGTTACATCCCCTGCAAAGAGCTTTCCTCGATTATGGTGCTTATCAATGTGGTTTCTGTACTGCCGGAATGCTCGCTTCAGCTAAGGCACTTCTTGATGAGAAAGCCAAACCCACAGAGCAGCAGATAAGGGAATGCATCGATGGCAACATATGCCGCTGCACTGGTTATAATAGCATTATCCGTGCCATAACTGCTGTGGTTAACGGGGAGTATAAGGAGGAAAAATGAGTGAATACTCGGTTATCGGGAAACCAGTTCATAGGGTCGATGGACCAGCAAAAGTAACAGGTAGTGCCAAGTACACCTTTGACATAGAATTACCCAATATGCTCTACGGGAAAATCCTGAGGAGCCCATATCCCCATGCCACAATTCTGAATATCAACACCACCAAAGCAAAAAAACTGGTTGGGGTCAAGGCAGTAGTCACGGGGAAGGACACGCTGGGAGTAAAAAACGGTGTTTGGCGGCGTTTCCCTGAACTCTGTGATGAAGAGATTCTCTGTCGAACGAAAGTCCGTTATATCGGCGACCCGGTAGCTGCGGTAGCTGCTATTGATGAAGATATTGCGGAAGAGGCTTTGGACTTAATTGATGTTGAATATGAAATGCTGCCAGCTGTATTCGATCCTCTCGAAGCAATGAAGGAAGATGCCCCACAGATTCACGAAGGCGTTGAGCGTAATATCAATGTTACACGACGCATTGAATGGGGAGATGTTAGTGAAGACTTTAAAAAATGTGATTTTATTCGTGAAGAGCAGTTCTATAGTACACCACAGGCTCATCTCTGTATGGAAACCCATGGCGCCGTTGCCGATTTTGGTTATGATGGCAAGCTAACCGTATGGACTTCAACCCAATCCAGTTACTATATCCAAGCGCTCCTGGCTGGTATGCTCGGTATGAGAGAGGGTGATGTGAGGGTGATAAAACCCCCTTCCGGGGGTGCCTTTGGCAGTAAATTTGAACTGGACTCGGCCCAATTCTGTGCCGCCCTGCTATCACAAAAACTCCGCCAACCGGTAAAGATTATTCTTAATCGAGAAGAGGAATTCACCGCCACCAAGCGAAAAACACCCATGAACTACTATGTTAAAGTTGGGGCGAAAAAAGATGGTACGTTAGTGGCAAAAGAGGTACGGGTTATCACCGAAGGTGGTGCTTATACCGCTATGGGAGCGACTGCGCTCTATCTCACTGGATTCTACTCTTCACTGCCTTATCAGTGGCACAGTTACCGCTATGATGGTTACAGGGTTTACACAAATACGGCTCCGGCTTCAGCATTACGGGGCTTCGGGGCCCCACAGGCATATTTTGCCGGTGAATCCATTATTGATATGATCGCCGAAGATATGAAAATGGATCCGCTTGAAATCAGACGCAAGAATGCCGTAACCCCTCATTATGAAGTTCCCGGTCAGGCATATATCCAGAGCTGCGGACTCAGTGGATGCTATGACGCGGTTGAAAAGTATGTAAAAGAGCGTGGTAAGCTGCCTGCCAACAGGGGAATCGGGATTGGAAACTATGGATTCATGTCCGGTGGTATTTTTAACTGGTTTAATACGCCCTATGCGTTTTCAGCAGCTATGGTCAAGATAAATATTGATGGCAAAGTCGACCTGTTTACTGGAGCCTGCGATACTGGTCAAGGTTCGGATACCGCGTTAAGTATGATCTGTGCTGAAGAACTGGGAGTACACCTCGATGACATCAGGATTCACGCTGAGGATAGTAACATTGGTCCTGCAGACCTCGGTGCCTGGGGTAGCCGTCAAACACTGATGAGCGGAAATGCAGTTAAAATGGCAGCGGCTGACGCCAAGCGCCAGCTTACAGAGTTCGCTTATGCCAAGCTGTCCCCCAATGTTGTCTATGACATGGATATCAAAGACCACTGGATTTATCTGGCCGACCGGCCAGAGAGACGCGTCTCTTACTTCGATATTGTCAAAGAGGCGATAAGAGCGAAAGAGGGCCAGGTTATCATCGGGAGAGGTCACTATACCCCACACCGGAAGGGCATGGTCTCTCCGGCTTGGGGATTCGGAGTGCAGGCTGTTGAGGTAGAAGTGGATCCCGAAACGGGAAAATTGAAGCTGATAGAGATTTTTACTGCCCATGATTGTGGCCAGGTAATAAATCCCGTGGCTGTTCTGGGACAGGTAGAGGGAGCAACAATGATGGCTGCCGGTGGTGCCTTTTGTGAAGACCAGCCATCGGACAACGGCAAAATACTCAACCCATCTATTGCCGATTATAAGGTTATTCGCTCATTAGATATGCCTAAAACGGTATCCATTGAGGTTGAGACCTATGAACCTGAGGGCCCATTTGGGGCTAAAGAAACCGGGGAAGGGCTTACCAGTCCCACAGGGGGGGCGATTGCAAACGCGGTATACAATGCAGTTGGTGTGAGAATAAAAGACCTGCCAATAACTCCGGAGAAGATCTTTAGAGCGCTCAAGGAAAAAAAGCAACAGAAGGGGAAAAAGGGAAAATAGTGCTCCTCATGCGCGGAGGAGTCCATGAGTTATCATTGCCCGGTGATGGTTACAAGTCCTTGGCTGACCTCCTGGAACAAGAGACCAAAGATGAAGATAAGCGGTCGCATTTGACCAACAAGTGGAACACAAGCCCCGCCCTGTGGGCGGGTTGCTTCACATCGTAACAGCCCTCATCTCCTTCCCTCGGAAAGAATCGCCCTTTTAACCATTACCTTGGTTATTTCAATCTTATAAGCATTCCGACTGAGTGGCTTCGCATTGGATACCGCAGCCCGTGCCGCATCCTCCGCCGTTTCGGAATTGAGAGGTTTCCCCTTGATTACGTGCTCCGCACCTTTTGCTCGCAAGGGCATGGGGGCCACTCCTCCAAGGACTATCCTTACATCCCCACAAACTCCGTCTTCTATGTTTATAACCGATGCGACACTCACTATGGCGAAGTCGATGGGCTCTCTTAAGGTGAACTTGAGAAATCTTTGCCTGCACCCCTGCGGAGGGTTGGGTATCCTCACCTCTGTGACCAGTTCATCCCGGTTGAGGGAGTTGCCCAAGGGCGTGAAAAAATCGCTGATTGAAATAAAACGGGTACCATCCCCTCCGGCGATCTTGATTTTCGCTTCCAGAGCTGAAAGGGCTATTGCTGTGTCTGATGGGCAGACGGCAAAGCAGGACTTGGCTCCCAATATCGCGTTGTATCGGTTATCACCCTTTATGGCATAGCAGGTGCCTTTTCCCTTGCGGCGGCATATCACTCGCCCGCCCATGTGGTGAGGATACCGATAGTACCAGCAGCGTACATCCTGGCAGAGGTTTCCTCCGATTGTGGCCATATTGCGCAAATGGGGCGTTCCCACGGATTTCGCGGCCTCGGCGAGCACTCCGAAGTTCTTCTTAACCTTTTGGGATCTCGCAATGTCAGCGAGCTTGGCCAGTGCCCCTACCTTCAATCCTGCGGCACTCTCCTCAATCACATCCAACCCTGGTATGGTCTTGATGTTTATGATGGCCTCAGGGTAGGAGGGAAGAATTCTATCCTTGAGGATGCCGATCAGGTCAGTCCCGCCCGCTATAACCATGGCCCTGCCCTTATGATTCTTCAGCAACGTGATGGCCTCCCGGACAGATTTCGCGTTGAAATGATTAAAGGATTTCATCCCCCTTCATTCTCCTATCTTTCCCAAGGCTTTCAAGATCTTATCAGGCGTCAACGGATACTCCGCCAATCGCACTCCGACCGCATTGGAGACAGCCATCAGGATCGCGCCGGGCCCGGGAGACGTGGTTATCTCCCCAACCCCTATGGCCTTAAAACGATGCGTGGATATGGGCGTTTCGAGGATCACATTCTGGAATTTGGGAAGCTCACGGAAAGTCCGCCATTTGTAGTCGATCATGTTCAGGTTCACGATGCGCCCGGTTGATCTGTCCAAAACCGTCTCCTCAAAAAGTGCGGTATCCATTCCCGCGGATCCAAGACAACCGTGAAGCTGTCCCCTGAGGGCAAGGGGGTCAATAATTTGACCGACATCGGTGGCAGGAACGACTCGCAGCAGATCCACCTTTCCCGTCTCAACATCCACCTCAACTTCCACGAATATCATGATGAAATTGGGCACGCTGTAGTCGGGTTCGAAGCGTCCAAACCCTGTACACGTCCGGGCGATGCCGATTGCCCTGCTCCAGGAAAGACTTCTCGAAGGCTCCTCTTTAACGTACACCTTCCCATCCTCGGTCTCCAACTCTTCAGGAGTCACTCCAAGCAAAGGAGCAGCCCGTTTGAGAAGATCTTGCCTTGCATCCTCGGTAGCTGCTATGACTGCTGAGCCCAAGGCATAGGTTCCTCTTGAACCCACAAGCCCGAATTCAAATGGGTTTACAAGAGTGTCGGCAGGCGTCATGCCCACGCGTTCAATGGGAATCTGGAGGACTTCTGCGACCATCTTGCACAGGCTGCTTCTCTGTCCCATCCCTGCTTCCGAAACGCAAACATGTATCGTAGCCCTGGCGTCCGGAGTCAACCTCACATAAGCCTCGGAAACATCCTCACCGACGTCCGCATTCCCATGCACACTAACCCCTACGCCAATCCTCTTTGTGCCGTTAACCGCTGTTGGCTTTAGCCACCCCTTCCACTTCTTCTGCCACCCAAAGGTCTGTGCACCTCTCTCTATGGCCTCCCTATAGTCCTGCCCCCTTTTGACATACCATTCCCCATCACGCCAGAAGTACCCATCGCCGGGACTAACATAATTTTTCTTAAAGAAATCAACCGGATCGAGATCAGCCTGCTTCATCGCCTCTGTCAGAATGGGGAGAAGGGCGGACTCGAATTCCTGGCCACCGAAGCCCCTGATAATCCCCGAGGGATTTCTATTCGTACAGACAAGTTTAGTCTTGAGGTTCCAGTTGGGGCAACGTAGCATGAGTTGAACCTCACCTAAGGCAACGGCAACCTGTGCCTGTGAGGTATCAGAAAATGCCCCCGTTTCAACAAACAACTCACCTGATAGGGCCGTTACGGTTCCATCATTTTTGATCCCAATCTTTCCCCTGAAACGAATTCCCAATCTCAACGCAAAAGCCCCAAAGTGTTCTTCCTTGCTGTAGTAAACCTTGACCGGTCTGCCCGTTTTCTTGGCTAGGGCAGCGGCATAGAAACACGGCAAGAAGGCGTAATTCTTTGATCCATAACTGCCTCCACAATGAGTCGAGATAGACCGTATCTCAGGAAATCCCATCTTGGACAGCATGACAAACCGATGCCACGATGCGCTTTGGGTCGCCGACCAGATGGTAAATTTATCGGGGGCTTCCCACCTGGCAATTACCCCGGGAGGTTCGATGGGGAGGGGATTCGGAATCGTATCATAGGCATATGTCCCCTCGCTGATGAAATCCGCCTCTCTAAAACCCTTTTCCATATTCCCGAAAACGAGCTCAGTCAGGCTCTTAGGGCCGAAACCGGGGAAAGCGACAGGGATCAGGTTGCCGGGAAATTCCTCGTATAACTGTGGCGCACCGGGTTTTATGGCCTCTTCCACGTCGTAGATCGCCTGCAATAGCTCATAGTCGACAGCTACGAGTTCGAGGGCTTCCTCCGCAATCTGCTCGCTCTCTGCCGCAATGAGAGCCACGGCATCACCGACAAACCGCACTTTTCTATCGAGAACTTTGACGTGGTTAGGGTTACCGCCCATCCAGTCCGGAACGTTTCTGTATGTCAATATCGCCTTAACACCGGGAAACGATTCCGCCCTTTTTGTATCGATGTCTTTGATGTTTGCGTGCGGGTGTGGACTCCTCAGAACCTTTCCGTAGAGCATATCCGGGAGCTTGATGTCATCAATGAAGTCGGCTTTCCCCGTAGCGATTTCTAAGGCATCTTTTCGTGCTGTCGTTTTCCCAATAAACCGGTACCTATCAGGCATTGCTGTCTTCTCCTTTTTTCGAGGCCGTTAGAACAGCCTCCACAACCTGATAGTGGCTCATACATCGACAGTAATTCCCTGAGAGGGCATCTTTTACCTCCTCCTCGGTTGGTGAAGGCTTCTCCTCAAGGAGCGCCTTTGCGGTCATGATCATTCCTGGCGTACAGAACCCACACTGAAAGGCGCTCTTGTCGATGAAGGCCTGTTGAAGTGGTTCTAGATTCCCGGTTGTTGGGTCTCCTAACCCCTCGATGGTCGTAATGGACTTTCCATCGCATTCCACCGTAAGAGTCAGACAAGAGAGGATCGGCTTTCCATCCATAAGGACGGT
>Ga0209636_10006139_pt1 | contig 12276 bp, 7 predicted proteins | sample DeeMarSWOR152_54_FD_187464 | JGI IMG/M metagenome (GOLD analysis project Ga0209636, IMG submission 187464) | Marine sediment microbial communities from White Oak River estuary, North Carolina - WOR-1-52-54 (SPAdes) (version 2) | ecosystem: Environmental > Aquatic > Marine > Intertidal zone >...
TCCGTCCATTCAACGAGTGTTTCTTTTGTTGCCTGATACAAATTCTCAATCTGGTTATCAGTCATTTTCTGGGTGAGCTGCACTGGTGAAAGTCCTGCCCGGTGGAGAATTTCATCGGAGTAAGCATTGCCGATGCCGCTGAATAATCTGGGATCAGCAAGTGCTCGTTTAAGCGTGTGATTTTCTCGAAGGATTCGTCGTTTAAAATCAACTAATGAGGCATCAAATATTTCCAGCCCACCCTGATCGAACGTTGAAAGCTCTAACTCCCCCTTTATCAGGTGTAAAGAAGCCCGCTTTTTTGTCCCTGCTTCTGTCAATAATAATGTTCCATTGGGAAAGTCAAAAGCGCCCAGACCGATTTTGGCAGGAATTTTAACGCTTTTTTCCCGCCAATGAAGCCGGCCAGCGATCATTAAATGCAAAACCAGAAACAGCTCATCCTCAAACACAAATACAATTCGTTTTCCGATCCGCTCAAAATTAATGATAATTTTGTTTTTGATTGACTCAATCGGCGGATCAAAAGTACGCAGCAGAAACGGACTGGCTATTCGGACGTTTTGCAGTGGTCGTCCTTTCAGTAATTCATTCAGGCGCTCGATATAGATAATGATGTCAGGGTATTCGGGCAGAGTAAATTTCCTTTCAATTGATTTGAAGAAACTTTATGTTAGAACTGTTTTAAATTCAACTTGCCTGAAATATTTTGAAAGCATTGTTTTAATCAACTCAAAATTTGCTGATTTCTTCATCAATATCCACAATTGTTACTTTGTTGGGATTATATTTAAGCAATTCATTGAAGATACCGCCATCCCCACCGCCAAGAATAGTAACATTGTTTAGCTTATTCTTTTGAATCAAATGAAATATATCAACAGAGGCATGATTCGCCTCAGGATAGGTGTGGATAACGATTTGGGATTCGGAAATGATCGATATAACGGTAACTCCTATTGGATCATATTTATGGCTGAAGGTGGTGACAAGATGAAAACCATATAATTTGATTCCTTCGTTTAGCATCTGTTCCAAAATTTTTTCATCGTTCAACATATTTGCCTGACAGCCATTTAGCTCAGCAACAATTTGAATTCCAGATGTTTTCATTTTGTAATCCCTCTCTTCAATGTTAATGGATTTTGTTGATGATATTCTCAACTCCTTTCGATGATTTTAAATGAAAAAGATGTGCGTTATTTGTTTGTCTGGTTGAGATATAAATTAATTTACTTATTTTAAAATGTCAAGTGAAAATTGATTGTTAGTTAAAAATTCTAATCGAATTGATTAATCTTCTATGTATCAAGTTGAGAATAAGATCACATCATATCCGCTGAAATTTTCTCATTTGATAGAATTCATTTCTCACTCAATTTGTACTTTATCACTTTATTTTTACGTAAGCTTAAACCTTTGATGGTATTAAAAAATAGCAAAAAGTGCGGGAAGATAGGATTTTTAAATATATTTAATGATCACTTTAATCAAAATTTTCCAGGTTTTTACAACTCGAAATTAGAATGGGGGTAAGCTATGCCACACCAAACCAGAACTAAAGGGCAAGTTTTTTTTAGACAATGGAAAATTATCATGCCATTGCTGATGGGAACATTGATTGTTCTGACAACAATCACGGCACAAGGTCAAACTGACAATTTTTTAACAAGTTTTGCATATTCTTCTTCACTTACGGGTGTTGCGGCAAATGATGTGGCTGGATGGGATGTGGCTTTTGTGGGAGATGTGAACAAGGATGGATATGAAGATCTTTTAATTGGTGCGCCTGAAAACAATAAAGGAGGTTTACATGGAGGAGCGGCGCATTTGATTTTCGGTTCTGCCAATATGCCGCCACAGTTGACGCCACTCACTCAAGCGGATGTCACTTTCAGTGGTACGAAAAGCAAAGGTAACGCGGGCATGAAAGTTGAGGGAGTTGGTGATGTGAATGGCGACGGTTTTTCAGATTTTCTGATTGCAGCACCTATGGAAAACATTGGCACAGGAAAAGTGTACCTGATTTTTGGTAGAAGCATTGGCTGGCAAACCGAAGTAAAATTATCAGACGCAGACGCATCATTCGTCGGAGAAAGTTGGGGAGACAATGCTGGTTTCTCTATTGCATTCGCGGGTGACGTTAATGACGATGGATTGAATGATTTTTTGATTGGCGCGCCTCGACACGATAACCAGAGATATGATGTCGGAAAAGCCTATCTCATCCTGGGAAAAACAACGGGATGGACAAAAAATATGAATTTAACACATGCAGAAGCATCATTTGTCGGTGAAGCTACCCTGGATCTGTTTGGTTTATCTGTTGCCGGTGTTGACGATATCAATAATGATGGGTTTGATGATATCGCTATTGGAGCTCCAAATCATAATGAAGGTGGAAAAACCAATAACGGTAAAATATATCTGTTTTTTGGAAGCAATGGGGGCTGGAATGCTAATATTAATGCTTCAAATGCCGATGCCTCTTTAATTGGTGGTAAACCGAATGATTTACTGGGTGAATATATTTCAAATGCCGGTGATATTAATGGTGATGGAATTGGTGATTTTTTGTCTGTTGCTTCCCTGGTGAATTCTTCAGGTAAAATATACGTTATTTTTGGGAAATTATCAGGATGGATTAAAAATGCTATACCTGAAACGTTTGCTCCCTCCTTTATCGGCGAAAATGCAAGTAATTGTGCCGGAGTTCCAGCTCTGTTGAATGATTTAAATTTGGATGGATATAGTGACTTAATGGTTGCAGCATCTAAAAACAACCAGGCTGGATATCAAGCGGGTAAAGTATATCATATCGCTGGTAAATCTGGTGGTTGGCGCCAAAATGTTTCATTGTCTACGGTTGATGTCTTCATGTTCGGTGAACATGAACAAGATTATGCCGGGCATGGACTTGCCAGTGGCGACTTTGATGGCGATGGTTTTCCTGACATTGCCATCGGTGCACCAGGAAATGATGTTGGTGGTGAAGATGCGGGCATTGTGTATCTCTTCCATAGTCCCTTTAAACAGATCGTGGCTTCACTAAAAATTATATCTCCGAATGGGGATGAGAATTGGGCTGTTGGAAGTAAGCAGCAGATAACCTGGTGCTCAGAAGGAGATATTGAAAATGTGACATTAAAATATTCGACTGATAATGGCGTAAGTTGGAAAAAAATTACTGAGAATACGGATAATAATGGCGAATACCTCTGGACAATTCCAGATGATCCATCCACCACATGCCTGGTTCGTATTGAAGATGCGGCTGATGGTGTTCCAATGGATAAAAGCGATCATGCGTTTACCATTTATGCACTCGTTTCGGATAGCATCCGGCTAATTTCTCCTAATGGAGGTGAATGCTGGCTAAGTGGTACTGAACATGAAATTACCTGGAATTCGAGCGGTTCAATCGAAAATGTAAAAATCCTATATACCATTGATAAAGGGAAAAATTGGACCACAGTAATCAGTTCAACTGCCAATGATGGCTGCTATAAATGGACGGTTCCTGAAGTTCATTCAATGAATTGTTTAGTGAAGGTCGCTGATCTGGATTGCGATCCAGGGGATATTAGTGATGCTACGTTCACCATTTGGGGCAAAGCTCCTATCACCGTGATATCCCCCAATGGTGGTGAATGTTTGAAACCATGCCAAAAATTCGAGATCAAATGGGAAGCCTGCTGCTGCCTCGATTCGGTAAAAATTCAATATTCTATCGATGGAGGTAAAGATTGGAACACTATCGTCTATGGCACGGAAAACGACGGCTCATATCTCTGGACAGTTCCCAAAGTACACTCAGATAATTGCTTGATAAAAGTGGCTGATCTGGATTGCGATCCTAAAGATATTAGCGATTTTATATTCACAATCTGGGACAAAGCACCAATAACTGTGATTTCTCCCAATGGTAGAGAATGTATAAAACCAGGCCAGCAATTTGAAATTAAATGGGATGCTTGTTGTTGCCTGGACTCATTGAAGATTCAATATTCGATTGATGGTGGAAAAGATTGGAACATGATCGTCTATGGGACTCCCAATGATGGCTCCTATCTCTGGACAGTTCCAGATGTACATTCTGACAATTGTTTAATAAAAGTGGCTGATCTGGATTGCGATCCTCAGGACATTAGCGATGCTCCATTTACGATTTGGGGAAAACCACCGATAACAGTAATTTATCCGAATGGAGGCAATTGTCTAAAGTCAGGTAATGAACTTGAGATCAGGTGGGAAGCAAGCTGTTGTTTGGATTTGTTAAAGATTCAATATTCGATCGACGGGGGAAATGATTGGCATACGATTGTTTATAGTACTCTGAACGATAGCTCTTACCTCTGGAAGATTCCTGACATCAATTCGGATAGTTGCTTGATCAAAGTTGCTGATCTTGATTGTGATCCTGAGGATGTCAGCGATTCATTATTTACGATTTGTTCCCCACCTTATATTACGGTTTTCCAACCTAACGGAGGCGACACACTGCAAGCCGGTCAGGACTATGAAATTAAATGGTACGCTTGCTGTTTCATTGATACGGTGAAAATCCAATATTCCATTGATGGTGGGGAGAATTGGCTGAATGTGATTTATCGGACTGAAAATGACAGCTCATATCTGTGGCGAGTTCCGAATACCCCATCAGATAGCTGCCTGATTAAAGTCGCCGATGTCGATTGTGATCCATTTGATGTTAGTGATAGCTTTTTTAGCATCGTCTCTGTTCCAATGGCAGATTTTGATGCGACGATTATGACTGGCAGTGAGCCTCTGGAAGTGAAATTTATTAATCTTTCGACCGGAAACGTTTCTAAATGGCAGTGGAGTTTTGGGGATGGACAATTTAGTGAAGATAAGGGTCCCGTTCATAATTATAACTCACCGGGAGTCTATACAGTGAAATTAAAAGCCCATTACCCAAGCCGGATTGATTCAGTTATTAAAATAGACTTTGTTCATGTTCATGCTAAAGAATCTTTTGTCCCGCTTGAGGTCGTGAGTTCCACTGCTACATTACCACAAAATGACTGGACAAATGCGATCGATGGTGATATTTATGGTTGGGACGGTACAGTTATTTTGGAAGGTGAGCAACCACAGATCGTATTCAGTCTTGATAATTCGAATCATAAAGAGATTAATAGTGTGGGATTGATTACAGATACGGGTATCGGTTATGAAGAACGATGGATTCGTCGTTTCCAGGTTCAAATCTCAAATAATGGGACTGAAGCCAATATATTTCAGACCCTTCTCGATACTGTATTGACAAGGGGGAATTTAGAAGTTTTTTCGTTCCCGTCTGTCGAAGCGAAATATGTAAAATTAGTCCTGCTCTCTCCGCAAAGTGAATTGGTTCACTTGGGCGAATTCGAAGTCTATCTGGATGAGGGGATGACGTCTACGGCTAATAATAAGATATCATCTGTACCTGAAGAATTTCGCCTGGCTCAAAATTATCCCAATCCCTTTAATCCAACAACAATGATTAAATTTGAAATCCCGGAAGCCAGTCATGTGAAATTAGAAATCTATAATTTATTGGGAGAACAGATTACAACGCTCTTGAATGAAAAGAAAAATGCTGGCGTTCATGAAGTTAAATGGGATGGTAAAAATAAAACAGGCATAACTATGCCATCAGGGATTTATCTCTACATACTTTCAACTGGTGAGCATCGAGAAGTCAGGAAGATGATTTTGGCGAAATAGGTTGGGTAATTGGTAATATGGTAATTGTGTAGTTGGGTAATAGCATGACAAGGTAATTGAGAAATAAAATGACAGGAAATGAACACAACTGATTTTTATAATCCGATGCCCAATCACACCTGAAATAAACTATACCGATTGAGGATTAATTTGTAACTGAATATTTGCTGATTCCATCCGCCTAAGGTGGATGGAATCAATATGAGTTTCTCATATTTTGATCCTAGTTGAGTATAATGACCTAATTACCTTATCAACTAATTAACCAATTACTTATTTACCTAATTGTTGGCGACCTTTAACCTGGGATAGTCGATAGCGTAAGATATTGTAATGAACGAGCCACTTCAACTTAAAATGAAATAATTGGAGAGTGACGAAAGGACGCATTCATATATGAGTCCAATCTAAAAAGGTTGGTTACAGAAAAAACAAATTTCATTTGACATTTTATTTAAAATATTGTATTATTTAGAGGGTGGGATTAAATAACTTGGATTTTTCAATTTTTATCAACATTTATAAATAATGACTTATGAAGATTAAATAGGAAATTTATTTTATCCCACTCCCTTAATAATTTAAATTTTTAGTAAGCGGCGCCTTTGTGTCTTAGTAGTTGATAAATTATTTCGAACAAATAGATTTTTATACTTATTAAGGTTAACAATTTCATAAAATGCTGTCATTGCGAGCGAAGCGAAGCAATCTCATAAATGGCTAAAAATTAAAAGATTGCTTCGTCGCTTCGCTCCTCGCAATGACTGATGTAATACTGAAAATTCAATCCTAAACGAGTATAAGATAAAACCGATAACAACTATGGGAGGAATTATATGGACGAAATCATTCAAAAAGCCATGCAACTCTTTGAAATACCATCACATCGTACCAACTATCTTTTTCTTTTACCTCCGTTCTATGTCGCAAAAGCAGATGGAAAGCTCTCAGTCAAAGAAATTATGTCGTTAAGATTTAACGCGGTTAAGGTAGGTCTAATTGGTCCTCAGGATGAAGATAGTGAGGACCTTGAGGTATTTATGGAAAAGAAGATAGAGCAGTTTAGCGAAAAAATTAGTCTGGCTGATCTTGATCTTCTGGCAAAAGCCATCAATGCTCGATTAGCAAGTTACTCACCTGAGAAGGCGCAGGCAATTCGGGAACGCATTTATGAATTATGTATTAAGGTTGCCGATGCTTCGGGACCAATATTTGGGGAGAATATTTCTGACGAAGAAAAACAGATGCTTGAAAAGATTTTCTATAAACTTGAAAAGTAATAAATTTCCGGGATTCACTTTTAAATTAAAAGTGATTTTGACATAACTTGCTAAATATCAGACAGAAAGGCTGCCTACTGACAGCCTTTCTGCTTTTAAAATGGATCAGAAATATTTTTATACTATTTCGGCAACTATTTTAGCGCATTTCCCGCCAGAACCAATTCAGGCAGACCTTCATCCGCATTTTTCCAGATAACGAGAAATCTTTCAAATTCAGCTTTTGCTAAATCGTGTTTGTTCTGCTTTTCATAGACCTGAGCTATAAGCAAATGCGCCAGCGCATGATTTTCATTGTACTTAAAAAATTCTTGACAAAGATCGATGGCTTTTTGATACTCTCCTTTTTTGAAATACGCTGTTGCCAGAGGATAACGACATGAAGCATCATCCAATTCCATTGAATCGATAAAATACATGATCGCTTCATCATATAAGCCCTGTTCCATCGCAGCCCTTCCTAATAAGTTATTGTAATTACCTTGGTATTCTTTCAAGCCATATCTATCGATGACAGTTTTCATCTTTTCTGCTTCAGTGAGGACTTGATCATAATTATGTTGCTTCAAAAATACTAAACCCCGCCATTCTCGTGTCCAGATAGCTTCCGGAAAAATAGTGAGTGATTGGTTTAAATGATTTAACGCGGCTGGAAAATTGTTTTTTAAATAATATATATATCCCTTTTTTGCTATTGCCCATGATTTTCTAAAATTGGTCCGTGAAAGTTCTATTACTTTTTCAATTTGATCTAATGCCTTATTGTATTGTCCGGTTGCCAGATATACTTCAACTAAGTAAGAATTTACATCTCGCTTCCATTCTCGGTCAGAAACATTGTCAAGAAATTTATGATAAGTTGCTATTGCAGAGTCATATTGTCCAGCTCCGAAATAGGAGAGTCCTAAATTTCGAAATGAAGCTTGAAAATTTGGCTCGATCTCCAATGCTTTTTTATAATGTTCAATTGCCTTTTGATAATTGCCTTGCGCTCGATACATATCTCCTAAACTGTCAAAAGGATTCGGTTCATCTGGTTCTAACTCCGCATATTTGGCGAAAATAGCTGTGGCTTGATCATAATCACCCATTTCATAATAGGTATATCCTAATTGATTATAACCTGGTGCATAGTCTGAATACTTATCGATTAATTTTTTCAAAACACCAACTGATTCTGGATAATCTTTCGCCAAACGATAGGTCTTGCCAAGGGCAAACAGAGCATGTCGATCATTAGGATATTCTTTTAGAATTTCTTGATATTTGCTAATCGCACCGGTATAATCTTTCTCTATAACTCTATCCCAGGCATTTATATAATTCCATTCGAGAGGTGTAGTTAATCCACTGTATTGTTTTGCTTTCTCAAGATTCCCTTTTGCGTTTGCTAAATTTCCAGCAGCTTCGTAGGTGCGGGAAAGATGATAATAAGCCATTGCAAAGGTCGAATCTAACTCAATTGCTGCTTTGAATTTTTGAATTGCTTCTGCATCGTGGAATTTTTCAGCTAATTCTACACCTTTTTTGTACAGCTCTAAGGCTTCTGTAGACGAAGTTGTAAGCTCGGGTTCTCCTTTTTCACACCCGGTTAAAAATAATGCAAAAATACTAACTCCCAGAATAAGAATAATTGTAGGTCGCATATCAGTATCCTCCCTTTGAATTTGTTAATGGAATTTAATCAATTTAGAATATAAAAAAAATTAACAGAAAGTCAAGTAAAAAGCTATTTTATTTATTTAAAAATTTCCTTAAAAAAAAGAAAAAGTACTTGCAATTTCATGGAGAATAACATATAATTTATTTATAAAATTTCAGATGACTAAAGGAGAATTTTATGGATCAAACAACCTTAATCGAAAAATGTTATGAAATCGCTAAACAACGTTATGCCGAATTAGGTGTAGCTACTGAAGCTGCCATGGAAAAACTAAGCAATCTCTCCATTTCACTTCACTGCTGGCAGGGCGATGATGTCGGTGGTTTCGAGACTCCAGATGCTGAACTCTCTGGTGGGGGTATTCAAGTAACGGGTAATTATCCTGGGAAGGCGAGAAATGTTGGTGAACTGAGAATGGATCTGGAAAAAGTTTACTCATTAGTACCTGGGAAACACCGGTTGAATCTCCATGCGATGTATGGAGAATTTGGTGGAAAACGTGTTGATCGCGATGAAGTTTCCACTGAACATTTTAAAGGATGGGTCGAATGGGCAAAACAACAAAACATCAAACTGGATTTCAATGCAACGTGTTTTTCTCATCCCAAAGCAAATGATGGCTTCACCTTAAGTAGCAAAGATAAAGCAATTAGAGATTTTTGGATCGAGCATGTTAAACGGTGTCGTGAGATCAGTGCTTTCATGGGGAGAGAGCAAAAAAGTCCCTGTATTCACAATCTCTGGATTCCTGATGGCACAAAGGACTCTCCTGTTGATCGCTGGACGCACCGAGCATTGTTGAAAGACGCCTTAGATGAAATTTACTCGATTGAATTCAGCACTAAAGAAATGAAAGACGCGCTTGAAAGCAAACTGTTTGGTATTGGCAGCGAATCTTTTGTCGTTGGTTCCCATGAATTTTATATGGGCTATGCCCTTTCACGGGGAAAAATGATCTGCCTTGACCTGGGGCATTTCCATCCCACGGAGTCAATCGCCGACAAGATTTCCGCGCTTCTTCAATTTTCGGATGAGCTTCTTTTCCACGTCAGCCGCGGTGTCAGGTGGGATAGCGATCACGTCGTTATCCTGAATGACGAAGTGAAGAGTGTTGCCGAAGAAATTGTTCGCGCTGGTGTTCTCGACCGCGCGAATATTGCTCTTGACTTCTTTGATGCCAGCTTGAATCGAGTTGGCGCCTGGGTAATAGGAACGAGGTCTACTTTGAAAAGCTTTTTGATTGCGCTCCTGGAACCAACTGAAAAATTAAGAGAGTTTGAAGAAGCTGGAAATACCTTCGCTCGTCTGGCATTGCTGGAAGAATTGAAGACTCTGCCGTTTGGTGCGGTTTGGGATTATTATTGTTTGAAGAATGATGTTCCGATTGGTGAAGCATGGATGGAGGAAGTGCAGCGATATGAAAAAAAGGAATTAAACAAACGTTTATGATTTCCATATACTGTCTTTAATTTTATAACTTTATCATTAACCACTTGTTTAATTTAGAGCTTATTTCGTTGATAATGTTAGCAAAAATGGATTATTGAAATAGTTTAATTATTGAATCATACTTTCGTTTTCCAATTTTTTTAATGAGGATGTCCGAAATAAATTCCAAGTGACCAATCATTGCGTTTTTTACCATTTGTGATTTATTGTAGCTCAGCCCGACTTTAAAAGAATTAATTCCTTCTTCAAATTTATCATTTAAAATATTTATTACGCCAATAATATGATTCAACCAGTGTAATTTTAGCCCCTTCTTTATTCCATCATTAGCCATTTCAAAACTTTTTTTAAGGAATATTTCTGATTTCTTTTTTTCATTTTGTTTTAAATACAATAGTGAAAGATAAAATGCGGTATAAGCAGACTTGTTGATACTCCACGCCTTTTCAAAACATAATAACGATTTAGAGAAATCATTTTTCTCTCTATAGACTAATCCCATTAAATTGTATGTGCCCAAATGATCTGGATTTATTTTTAGTACTTCTTCAAAATTTTCAAGTGCCTTATCAAGATCGATTATAATTTTATTTCGATAGCTATTTCCTAAACCATGATAGGCTTCAAAATTATTAGGATTATGTTTTAATGCATAATTAAAAGCCAATTCTGCCTCTTCAAATTTTCCATTCGCTGAGTTCGCTCTCCCAATTAAGAAGTATATATTAGAAATAATAGAATTATGTAAATTTTTTATATCTAAAATGCTTTTATAAGAATCTATAGCAGCATGGTAATAACCTCTATCATAGAAATCATTACCTTCAGATAATCTCAAAATAATCGTTATAATGTGTCTACTTATAATTTCTATTTGTTCAGTGATAGTTCTTATTGATTGTTCCCCCGACTTTCTTCGACTTTGTATGATCTTAAGTTCCTTATTAATCCTTCGTCTCATTTTTCTGATTCTTGAAAATTCTGTTGTTCCTAAGATTGCTGCTATGATGAACATAACAGTTATAGCTCCGAAAAGCATAGCTGAATAATCAATAATTCTATTCGCTAAGACTATATTATTCTGTGCTTCTTTATATAATCCATAAATTTCATTCTTATTTGATGAGGTATAAGTAATTACTAACAGACTATCAATTTTACTTTCTAATTTTTTAATTTGGTCAATATCTTTTTTATTTGTTCGCTCCTGCGAGATACCAGAATTAGGAATTAGAAAGAAAATTAGTATTAGTGACAATAAAAATGTTCTTTTCATTTTTTACAACCTAAGAATAGTATTAATAATTTGATTTAAAATAATTATTTGCTAATATATCAGCAAAATCCTTATGATAGTAGATGATTTCACGACAAAATTTATAATCAGGTCTAATCATCGTATAGTCTCTGGCAAAAAATAAACCAGGTTCAATTAAGTTGAGGAGCGCTTGATATTGTGTATTATATAGAGTACTACAAACCATTTTAGGATCAATTTGCTGGTTTAAACATCTTTGAAGAATTGGACAATCATTCTCCCAATCAATAATTAAAACATTATCATTTGCAGCGACAATATTACCGTATTTTTTTGCATCTAAATTAAAATGTTCACCGTAAAAGAAATGGATCACTTTCTCCTTCCAATTTACATGAGAATAGCGTTGAAGATAATTTTTTTTATTTTCAAAGAACCAGTTAATTTTTTTGTTAATTCTCATTTTGATAAAGTTAGATATATTATCAGGATTATTTAGAATAATGTGATAATTGTGATTGTCTTCGTATTTATTATAATTTCTAAAATGAACCATATAGATTTTAGGAGATTGTTATTTCATTTTTTTATCGAATAAATAATTTAAATTTTTCAAAATAGCTGGAAATATAAAATAATTTAATGAAAATGTCAACATAAAAATTTTACAAGTAAAAAATTATCTTTTTTTAGTCGTTCAATTATACAGTTATTTTTAATGTTAAATTCAATTTGGAAAATGAAGATATAATATTTATAAATATTTATTTATATTTAAAAAATAAAGGAGATAAGAATGAGTGCGCCAAGCGAAGCTTGTAGTTTCTTATCGGTTAAAGTCCGATGTGGGTAACGCCTAACCAGCCGCCCATCACTGAAAGTTGCACTTGTGGAGG
>Ga0209636_10006140_pt1 | contig 12274 bp, 12 predicted proteins | sample DeeMarSWOR152_54_FD_187464 | JGI IMG/M metagenome (GOLD analysis project Ga0209636, IMG submission 187464) | Marine sediment microbial communities from White Oak River estuary, North Carolina - WOR-1-52-54 (SPAdes) (version 2) | ecosystem: Environmental > Aquatic > Marine > Intertidal zone >...
GAGTTTATCCTTTTCAATGACGAGGATTCTTGCCCCCATCTGGGCCGCCCTGATGGCTGCCACATAACCACCGACACCTGCTCCGATTACCGCGATATCGTAGGAAACTCCCTTTTTCAAGGCCGAATTTTTATGGGGAGCCAGTTGTGCTGAGGAACCACGTGGGGGCATCGAGGCTTCAGTTTCCATAGGATCCTCCACTTTCTTAAGAGAAATACCGGTGCTGCGGAATTGTACAGAATAAAATTTCCCAATTTATCCTTGAGGGCATACGAAAAGGCCGCATTTACCCCGCCATCGATGATCCGAAAAAGATCATCGATGCCTTTTTCATGAGATCTCACTAATGCGATTGTGCATTCGGGATCATACGGGAAGTCTTAGGGTTTGACGATCACCTTGACGGCTCCATCCCGCCTTTCAGTAAAGATTGCATGCGCTTCTGCAAACTGATCCAGCGGAAGCACGTGTGTAATCATAGGCTTAATCTGAATGGTGCCATTCGCAATCAGGGGAATGGCTTCCTCGCAGGTATTGGGATCTGCCCTCACTCTCAGGAGGTCTTTCTCAACGAGGACAACCTGGGTAATCTGCAACTCGACGGGAGCCGGGGGGAAGCCATTCATGACCACGCGGCCTCCTTTTTTTGTTATGGCCACTGCTTGCTGGACGGATTGAACGTTCCCGCACAGTCGATCGCTACGTCCACGCCCCTCCCATTGGTTAGGCCTTTGATCAGGTCTGAAGGATCTGATTTTCCGTAGTCCACAGGGATGGCACCCATCTTTTCTGCCAGGGCAAGCCTCTCCCTCCTTCCAATAACGAAGACCCTCCCTGCTCCCAGGGCCCGAGCGAATTGAAATGAGAGGAGGCCTGCCGCTCCCGGCCCAAAGACAGCCACATCATCTCCCGGAATGAGCATGCCCCTCTTTACGCCATGAAGGGCTGTTGCAGCGTTATCGATATTGGTGGCCTCTTCGAAAGAGAGGTTATCGGGAATATGGTGGACTGTCCGATCAGAGCAGACGAATATATTGAGCGTAAGCGCCAGGGGCCGTAAAACCATAGTGGCGGTGGCCCAAATCCAGGTTTCCGTAGTTTTCACAGATGGTATAGCGGCCCGTCATACAGTTTCGACAGAAGCCACATCCCTTATGGGGTTCTCCAGCTACTCGGTCGCCTTCTGAGAATCGAAATGATTCCGGCCCGGCTTTCACAATGGTTCCAGACCATTCATGGCCGATGATAGCCGGATAGCTCTTAGGCCAGAGTCCCTTAAAAACCCCCTTGATGATCTTAAGGTCCGTACCGCATATTGCCACCGAATCAACGCGTGCTAAAATTTCTCCGGCGCCGGGTATGGGTGTATTCACTTCCCTCATTTCAAAGGCGTCCGGTCCCGTGAGGACAAGGGCTTTCATGCTTTTGGGGATCTCAACCATGGGACTCTCCTCCACCCCGTGAAAGAAAGTGGGAAAGGCCCATCCAGAATTTCTGGGTTCCTCTCTCTTCTTTTCCGCGAAGTCTCATCGCCGTCATTTTGAAATGCTTAGAAGCCTCGTAGAATTTTATATCTTTAATTAAAATTTTTTAATAGTTCTCTCCTTTAACTACCTATGCAATGCTGGCTCGCCAAGTCCGCAAACAGACAAGATTCAAAAGGTATCCATTCCCACCATGAGGAAAAAGCCTTATCCTCAGGCATAAGAGTCTTGCTTCAAAAGGCTCCAAAGACAAAGAGCGAAGATGGAACTGATTATTGGGTCCTCCCAATACGGACTATGGTATGGATCGATGGATATACAAAAGATTTGAAGGAAACCACATTAGTGTCTCGCTTGCGGTGATCGCAGGGAACCCTAAAAAAGGAATAAACATCTGATGGCACAAGCGGCTGAGGCCTCACCAGATGTAGGGCCAACAAGAAATCCGAGAAAAGAAAAACATCAGCGTAAAAAAAGGGCCTATTCTGAGAACCCCATTTTTCAATGCGCATTAGCTCATTGTAACAGGTACCGGTAAGCACGGGTCTTGCGTATGAACCCCATGATACCTTGAGGTGCCATTGACATTATGATGATCAGCAAAATACCCTGTAGAAGCAGGCTAATTCCAGCATATCTTGCCAGCAGGAAGTGCAACATGACAATGATAACCGTCCCAATAATTGGTCCCTCTTCAATACTTACGCCCCCTATGACAGTAGCGAGTATCAGTGTCATTGTCCACCGCATACCGAAGGCGCTTATAGGCTCTACATACTCTTGGGACATGTAGAAGATGGCTCCAGCTATTGCAGTTACGATGGCGCCAATGACAAAGGAGTAAAGCTTTAACCTGAAAATGTTTATCCCAGAACTTGCGGCGGTGTTGTCATTGTCGCGAATTGCTGCAAGCCCCAATCCCAATTTTGATGACAGGATTAATCGCATAAGGAAAATTGATGCAATCCCAATAAAGAGGGCAAGCCAGTAAATATCCGTCATGGAAACCTCAGTCAGCCCTTTTATCATATAGCCTGCCCCCTTACCATGTATCACGTCTCCGACAGGTCTCCAGAGAAGGAATATAACCCTCAGTACTTCAGGTACAACGAGTGTCCCGATAGCGAAATAGATGCCTCTCAGCCTAAATATGGGAATAGATATGAGTATAGCAAATGCTGCAGCTACTACAGCTCCACCTATTATTCCTAGATAAACAGGGAGACCATTCCATGTAAATATTACGAGGGTGTAGCCTGCCAGCCCAATGAATGCAGGCTGGCACAAGGATATCAGCCCACAATACCCACAAAGCAAATTCCACATATTTGCCATAGCGAGATATATGGAAAAGAGAAAGATGTAAAGAAGCCAATTACGGGGCGCTCCTATTATCGGAAGTGCCGCCAGCACGACAGTGACCGCTAAGAATGGAATCAAGCCTCCTCTTAATCGAGGAGCAGTAACCTTCAATACCTTTCCTCCTAACGACTAAATATGCCTTGTGGCCTTACGGCTAGAATAACAAGCACCATAACATAGATAAAGATCATCTGTGCGCCTGGACCGAAGAAATAGCCACCCAGAGTCTGAGCTAAACCCAGAATGATACCCCCGATAAATGTCCCTATTATGCTCCCTAAACCTCCCAATATGACAACGCCAAAGGCAATGATGAGGAAGGCAATTCCTGATAGTGGGGTAAACGGAAAAGTCAATCCAAGGAATACGCCGGCTACAGCAGAAATTGCTGCGGCGATTCCGAAGGTGAGGGCATATATACGGGCGGTATTTATCCCCATCAACTGAGATGCTCTCCTATCCTGAGAAGCAGCAGTAATAGCCCTGCCCAAATACGTTCTCCCCAGGAATTCACGGAGGAGAATCATCACGACTAAAGCGGCAATAAAGTCGAGCAAATATACCAGTGGGACATAAGCTTCGCCAAGGCTAAACCCCGCAAGGGTATAAGATGTTGTTAGACCCCTGGACAGCGGAGTCCAGACGATCTGACAGAAATTCTCAAGCACGAGGGAGATTCCAAAAGCAATTATCAAAGGGGCTTCCATTGATATTCCAAAAGCTCGGGCCATGAGATATTTTTGAATGACGAAACCGATGAGAAACAATACAGGCATACCCAAAACTAAGCTTAAGATAGGATCTATCCCCAATGTGGTCATTACTGTGTAGGCAAAGTAGCTACCAAGTATGACCAGATCTCCGTGTGCCACGTTGATCAGTCTCATGACCCCGAAGACGAGCGAGAGACCGAGGGCAATGACAGAGTATAATCCTCCCAACAGAATACCCATTATGAGAGGAGTGGATAAATCAGCTAAGACTTCGTACATATAGATAACATCCTAATCAATCTCATGAACCAACATATGCCTTTAACCTTTTCCCCCGCCGAAGATCCGCCACATTTCCACTGAGAACGATATGCCCTGTTTCCAAGATATGCGCTCTCTCGGCTTCGTTAATGTTTTGTTCAACACATATTACTGTAATTCAGGGGAAAGCGATATGAGGGCAACTGATCCTCATATCGCTTTCCCCTGCACTCTTTCTAACCTTAGCTCCGCCAAGTGGGCTTGGTCTTCCCGTAACGTCAATTGGAGCTGGCAGCTGAAGATAGGCCCCATCCTATACCTTGGTTCACTTATAAGGGATGGGGAATAACAGATCAGCTGTTGCCGGCAGGAAGTCGTGTTGAGAGATAACTACCGGATTTTCCCATACATAGGGTTTGTCTGTCTTTAGCCATTGCCCAAAGGAGACCGGATGTCGACTAAAATTCTCATCGTCAAACACCACTCGATGATAAATGGTCATCAGGTCTGTTTTCTTGAGAGCTCCGTTGATCTTCTCAGCGTCAAGTGAGCCAGCTCTTTCGATGGCATCGATGAGGATTTGGACCGCCTGGTATCCCATTCCTGCATTTTGGTGTAATGGTTGACCTGTCTTTTTGACCCATCTCTCGTGAAGTGATTGTGGAGTTGTCGTTCCAATACCGGGAGAATCTTTTATTGACGGGTTCCAAAACATTTCATTACAGACAGCGTGGGGCAGGTCACCACCCCAGGCTTTAATATCTGAGTAGAAGAGGCCTGATCTTGTGGCGTAAGCCATCTTGGGCTTAAATCCCAGCATCCGAGCCTGTCTCCACATTGCCCCAAAAAAGGGCGCCGGAGAATTGGACCAGAGCACTTCACAATCATAATCCTTCCACGCCTTTATCAGAGCCGTAAAGTCCGTAGTGTCCTCAGGAACCAGGCCGAATTCGTCTTTTACGCGGTAAACATCCCAACCCTTTTTTACAACTACGGGACTAAAGGACAGATACCACCCTCTGCCGTCTGGTTCATCGGATGCGAACGCTGCAACTCTCTTGTTGGTTATTCTCCCAATCTCGTCGAGGGCGCCCACCCATGAATCCATCATATTATATCCAAGCTTTCCTGCACGAAAATCTCCTGGTTTCGCTGGCGTAGCGATAGCGAAACTCGGTGTCCAGGTGTATTGCCATGGCTTTTCAACAGCATTCCGCAAACCCATCCATGCCTCATAGGGACCAACTCCGGAGATATGAGGCACCTTGTACCGCTCAGTTACGGTAGCTATGGGCGCCCGTGTATGCGGTGGGTCAATACCGTTTACAATGAATTGAATCTTGTCGCGGAGAATGAGATCTTGAGCAAGAGTCCCTGCCTTTGTCGGATCGCTTTCACTATCGACGGTGATAAGTTTTATGGGCAATTTGCGTCCGTACTCTTTTACATATATGCCACCGAGTTTGTTGATATCCTCGACAGCCGCCTTTACTCCAAACGCACCGCCTTCACCGAAACCGGCAAACTTACCCGTTAAACCCGTAACAACGCCCACGAGAATCTTCTCTGGCGCTGCTGCCTCCGCTCGTGGATCTGGCCCACCACAAACTCCAAGAACCAAAGCAGTTAGTAGTAAAATCATTAATGGAATGAAGTGAAACCTTTTCATTGTACCTCCTCCTTTCCTTAATACTTCGAGCCATGGTATCCGTTGCCTGATTTACCTCCTTTGAATCACCACCTCCCTCCTCTTCTTAAGATTTCGAGCTATGGTATCCCTTACCTGATTTACTCCATTTCATAACCAGCTCCCTTAATAAATGGTATATACCTCTATGGCCGCTAACCGCCTATGCTCAGCAGTAAACTATTCATCAACAATGCTCCGCCTGGTTTTGACTCATTCCAAGGGACCCTCGTAATCCATTCTATTCTCCTTCCTCCTCGCCGGGTTGTTACTGTTCCCCCAAGAACAGAAATCGGTCGGAGCAATATCACCCAGGGATTCGTGATACCCTTTGTGGTTTTTTTCCTTCAGCCCCATGATACGGTTGCAAGGGGCTATAGAAAGATTGTTTCCACATTAATACTGGTCTTCAGGTCGATCTCCAGTGTCTTCTTTTCATAACCGGGATACGCTACATCCAAGCTGTACTTGCCACTATTCTCCTCAAGATTATCGAATTTAAAGTCCCCGTAGTTATTGGCCTCGGTTTCAGCGATCGCCTTTTTCGAGCCATTTCTCAACGTTACCTTGGCACCCGCGGCACACTCGTCGGTATCCCGTAAGGCCACGCTGCCAGCAATGAAACACCTGGTATACCGGAACAGATTCTTGTAATATACACGCGGCCTTGTTTTGTATTGGGGCTGGTAGACTTCGAGGTTTTCAGATTTGATGATCTTCTGCATTTCAGAGTCCTCAGCATGGATTACGCGCAGGGATCCGGTCGGACAGGCCTGAACACACCTCGGCTCCTTCCACCCCTCTTCCAACAGATGAACGCAAAAGGTACACTTTTGGGGCACAGATTTTTCCTCGTTCCACCAGATAACACCGTATGGACACGTATCCACGATACCCTTCTGGCCCTTGGCCTTTTCCGGATCAATAATAACGATGCCATCATCTCTTTTATATACCGCACCGCCCTTTGCTTTCTCGACGCACGGGGCATCATCACAGTGCATGCACGGGACAGGGAGATAGGCCACATCCACCTTGGGATACTGCCCCCTCTCCTTGCGCATGATGTTCATCCACCTGTGGCCGTGCCTGGGCTGAGCCACCGCGTAGGGCGGAAAATCGTTCTCGAAATACTCGTCCTTGCAGGCCAGAAAACAGTCATTGCAATCTTGGCATCTTGCTACATCGATGATGAGATTCCACTTCTCCATGGTATCCACCCCCCTTTCAGTATTTTTCTATCTCCACGAGACACGAATTCGGCGCTTGGCCGCAGGCATTCTTGGTGATGTAGCGACCCGGAGTCAGAATATTGACGCATCCGCTGCGATCCGCTGATTCTCCAGGCTTGCCCACGGGATCATAATCCGCGCAGGACTCGTACGAGTGAACCGTGCCGGGAGGGACGCGTTCGGTAACTTGGGCCGCCAGGATGACTTCTCCCCGGTCGTTAAACGCCTTAACCAGATCGTTGTCTCTTATTCCCCGTTCCTCAGCGTCCTTGGTGTTGATCCTGATGATCCAGTAGTAGTAACCGTCCTCCTTCAGGACCCGGTGGTCCTTGACCTCGTTCATCCAGCTCTCCTTGGCATCGCCCACGGTGTGAAAGCTGAACCGGGGGTGGGGGCTTATCAACTGAAGCGGGTACTTTTTATAGAGTTTTGTGGTATGATGACCCTCCCAGGAAGGAATGTATTTTGGTATGAGCGGCCTTTCCTCATCTGAGGGGTCAAATCTCTTGAGACTGGAAGACTCGAATTCTATCAGGCCCGAGGTGGTCTGAAGCCCTTTTCCGAATTCCGCCTGCTCTGAAGAGGTTGACCCCGGTGCTCCCCAGTCCGGCGTATCCACTTTTCTATCCTCAGCAAACCATCTCAAGGCCGGGGTGGATTTGTAATCCTCCGGTATGGGGACGACAAAGTAGCCCTTCTTGAAGAAGTCCTCCCAGGAAATGTACTTGGGAAGATCGCTGGCCTCGAACATTCTCCTGACCCAGTCGAGGTCGGTAAGGCCACCATCAGTGAAAACTTCGTAGAACCCCAGCCTCTTGGCCAGAAAGGCGAAGATCTCGTAGTCTGATTTCGATTCTCCCAGCGGCTCGATACACTTCTTCTGAAGGCTGATCACCCGTTGGTTACACTGGGTGTAGGAATCAGGAATATACCCGGAACAACTGGCAAATTCGCTGATGTCCCACCGTTCAAAATTGGTGCAGGCAGGCAGTATGATGTCTGCAAACTTGGCCTCCCCCTCAAACCAGATGGACTGGTTAACCACAAAAGGTAGTCTTTCAGTCTTATAAGCCTTCACGTACCGGTTGGTCTCATTCATGGTGCCGATGAACGACCCGCCGTACCTGTAGTACATCTGGATCTCCGGATAGCCATCCGCAGGATACTTGTACTTGTGAAACTGGGCCTGAATAGACGGACCGCAGAAGCCCTTTCCCCTCCACTCATATTTACCGTCCAGGATGCATTCCGGGATCCTGAGCCTGGGGATGTGCTGCCCCATGGGGGCATTTATGTTGGAGCGGGGTACCTTTTGTTCAAACATTCGATAGACCCAACGAAAACCGGCTGCGGAGTTGTCCACATCGCCGGAGATCCCGCCCTCGGCGTAACCAGGAAAGACAAACTCCGTGTTGCACGGCGCTCCCTGGGTCGTTGACCAGATGTTAGAGCCCGGTTTTCCCATCCCTTGCATGGCCGCCAGAGAAACCATCAAGCGGGCCCATTCTGCACCTGTGGCCGACCTGCAGGCGCCTCCCCAGCCGCCCAGGCCACCGGCAGCCAGCATGGTTTTCTTGGCGCCCCATTCCCTGGCGAGGGCCCTGATCTCCCTCGCCGGAATTTCCGTTTCCAGCTCCGCCCACTGTGGGGTCTTTGGTATTCCGTCCTCCTTGCCCAGGATGTAGTCCTTCCATTTGTCGAACCCGACCGTACGGGTCTCAATGTAGTCTTTGTCGTAAAGATCCTCGGTTATCCAGACAAAGGCGATGGCGCAGGCCATGGCATTGCCCGTGTCGGGTCTGGGGGCAAACCATTTGTCGGCAAACAGGCCGGCCGTGTGATTATAGAAGGGGTCGATGGATACCATTTTGACCCCTAATTCCTTCAGCCAGAACCGTCGACAGGTACTCTCGAACGCAGCGTAAATCCCGCTTGTGGCCTCCGGGTCAGACGACCAGAATACGATCATCTCCGTATTCTTGAGCGCATCCTCCAGCAGATCGTACTGCTCGGGAACGCCAAGCCTCCAGCTAAACCCCCAATTGTGCATGGCCCCCCAATGCCACCCTTCCCAGCTATCGGGATTATGATCGGTGTAGGTATAACCGACAAGGTTCATGAACCGAAAGTAGGTACTATGACGGTAACCAATATTTCCCCAAAGATGGTGAGACCCTGGGGTGGTCATAATAGCGGCCGGTCCATACTCCCGTTTGACTCGTTTGATCTCGCTGGTAACAATATCCGCCGCCTCATCCCAACTGATCCGCTCATAGCCTGATTCCCCCCTCTTGGTACAGTTGCGATTGCCGTTTGGATCGAAATCGACCCGCTTAAGAGGATATAATAATCTCTTGGGCGAATAGATCATCGAACGCCAGGCAAACGAAAACGGGGAGAGGGTGGTCTTTCGCGGAGGAGAAAATTTCCTGTCCCTGGCCTCGATAAACCAGGACGCCGCATCACTTTCATCAAGCTCCATTGGGGTGATGCGTATTATCCTGCCATCCTGCACATACACGAAGACCGGTCCACCGGTTGTACCATTGGTAAACTTTTCTACCTTTCCCATTTCAATTACCCTCCTGTGCGCAATTGACCTTCGATAACTGTAAAGCCCGTAATAAAGTATCCACCGAAATTTTCATATCTCATAATGTAATTACGAATAAAAGGTTATGGCAAGCCTCTCACTGATGAAAGCCCTCTATCACACCGCGTCTGGTTGAGATTCTCATGGCGACAGAATTCACCCAGATCGCCACGGCCTTATTAGCCCTGATTCGATGTCCCGTGGGGTGCCGGAGAAAGCAACGTGATGATATCTCCTGATAATATTTGGCATACCTTTCCGCCAACTTCAACCATGAAATCTTCCTCAAGGAGAAGACCCCACCTCTCATTCACGGGTGTACAAGCCCTCTTGCGGAGAGGTCTTCCTCGTGAACACATTCAGGATGAATTCGAAGGGGACATTTACCCCCCTGGAAAAAGAGCCTCCATCAAGCTGGCCAGCGGAAATGCCCAATGCATTTGCTATGGCGACTATCGTCCTGAAAAAGGGTTGACAATTCCTTTCTGGATCTGACTAAGCAGGCTGGAATAACACATGTAATGGGAGCCAATCATGCCGTAGGCATCCCCTTTGGCTCGAGAAAAACCCGAATTTCTCCTCCAATGCCCGGAGAGACCGGCCATATAATTACCTTCAATTGAATAATACATTGAAATTTAATAAAATTTTTCGTATGACTAACATAGGAAATTTGCCTTTGTCAAGCAAAAAATGGTTTATCTGTACGGTATACCAATGCATCGCGGGTTGGTTCGGGGATGTGCCAACCATGGGAAGAAGAAGCTCATTATCATAGTGGTGCGGCTAACATCTATCTCGACATCGCCGTCCCTGGAACGATTAGAAGGATCAAAGGTTGCCGATACGGATGAGCCCGGGGCCACAAACACAACGGCAAAGTAGATCCGGAGGCTTTCATTGGCACCCTCAAGACTGAAATCTTTACCTCGTCTTGTCCTATGACCCCCCGTGTTCCTTGGTCCATTTCAGAAGGTAGTTCACCAGCCCCTGCCGCACGCCATCCGCTCTTTCGGAGGGCCACTCCTGAAACCCACGGCCGGTCTTGAAACCCAACTCCCCTCGTTCAACCTTTTCCTTTAGTATTGGTGAGGGGTCTGGGGAGGCTTCAATGTGTTTCAGAACGTAGTTGTGAATGGCCAGAATTAGATCAAGACCAGCCAGATCGGCGTTTTCCATCGGACCTAAGACCGGCAACCGCAGACCGAAACTGTTTTTGATGGCCTCATCGACCTCGGCAGGTTCGGCAATTCCATTTTCGACAATTGAGATCGCCTCGCGCCAGAGGGCGTGCTGAAGCCTGTTGGCCAAGAATCCGGGGACGTCCCTTTTTACCCTGACAGGTTTCTTGCCCACGGCCGATAAAAGGGACATGGTTTTGTCCATGACCTCGGCAGAGGTCTCCTTGGCCTTGACGACCTCAACCAGGGGAATCAGATGGGGGGGGTTCCAGAAATGGGTCCCTAGGATCCTCTCCCGGCGCTTCGATTTCTGGGCGATCTCCGTGATGCTGATAACAGAGGTATTGGTGGCAAGGATCGCATCCTCTGGACATAAAGAGTCCAGTCTCTGGAAGAAATCCTGCTTCAATGCCAGATCTTCGCCAATAGCTTCCTCAACAAAATGAGCATTGGAAACGGCCGCTTCAAAATCATTTGTCGTTTTGATCCGTTTAATGGCCGGCTCAATGTCCTCCTGGCGGCCAATACCGTTCTGAACCATGAGGGCCAGATTGGCTCTGATCCTCTCTATGGCTTCGGGTAGGACCTCGGGACGGCGGGCCCATATAGTCACGCTGTAGCCTTTAACGGCAAAGATCTGGGCAAGCCCGGGACCCATCATGCCCGCGCCGAGGACAGTGATGTTTTTGATATCTTTGATACCGTTACTCATAATTTCCCTCCTCTACCATGCCGATGTGCCCCCGTCTACATAGAGAATGTGTCCGGTAACCATAGCGCTGGCCTCTGAGGCCAGAAAGATGACGGCTCCCACGAGATCCTCCGGCTCCGCCGGTCGCCCTATGGGAATCCTCTGCATAAAGATTTTATACATGTTTTCATCTTTCAGGATTGGCTCGGTTAGGGGGGTCCAGAAGATGCACGGGGCGATACAGTTGACGCGGATATTGTGTTTGGCCCATTCAACAGCTAATTGTCTGGTCATAAGGTGGACTGCTCCCTTACTTGTGCCATAGGCTGAGTAGCCGGCGGGGTGTCCGTGAAGCCCCCGTATGGATCCGACAGTAATAATATTTCCGCCTTCTCCACGTTTAATCATCTTTTTTGCCGCCGCCTGACAGCACAAGTAGGTGCCCTTTACATTAGCATCCATTACCTTTTGCCATTCTTCGATAGGCATCTCCTCTGCAGGATGGCGTAAGGCGATTCCGGCGGCAGTCAACAAAATATCGACCTTCCCAAATTCCTCCATGGCACGGCCCATCATTTCATTAACACTTTTGGGGTTCGTTACATCGCAGGAGATGGGAAGGGCCTTCTTACCCACCTTCTCCACCTCAGCCGCTGTCTCCTCCAAAGTGGACAGCGTTCGGCTCGTGACAACCAAATCCGCTCCATAAAGGGCTAGTCCGATAGAGATTGCCTTTCCGGCCCCACCCGAACCACCGGTGACTACAGCCACTTTTCCCGTAAGATCGAAGAGTTTCTTGAGTTCCTCGATTCCCTTTTTGACACGCATTTTTTTCCTCCTTTTTTTCGTCTGGCCACAAAACTACGTTTCCGCAGCCAGATAAACATGAGAATTTTTCATTACTGCTGATTCCTTATGCCCTAAAACAAACTCAAGATGCTGCTTTTTTAGTAATTAACTTTATCTATCCCTTTAAGCCCGAGGATCTCTCTGGCTTCATCTGATGTAGCTGGCTCAAATCCTAATTCACGGATAATACGAATGGCCTTTTCAACCTGTTCAGCACTGCT
>Ga0209636_10006142_pt1 | contig 12273 bp, 12 predicted proteins | sample DeeMarSWOR152_54_FD_187464 | JGI IMG/M metagenome (GOLD analysis project Ga0209636, IMG submission 187464) | Marine sediment microbial communities from White Oak River estuary, North Carolina - WOR-1-52-54 (SPAdes) (version 2) | ecosystem: Environmental > Aquatic > Marine > Intertidal zone >...
CCTACCGTATAGGAATCGACCGCCACGACGTCTTGACCCGCTATTACTGCGTCCAGTGTAACGGTCTTGCCTGGCCCTCCTGGCCCGCCACTGGTGAGTACCCGTGTGGCATCGACCACGGTGAGATCTGGCTTCATCACGGTGGCCAGTTCTGCGATTGCTCTGTGCAGATTCTTCCGATGGAGGGAGCCCCGATCCCATATGAGCCCCATGAGATTCTTGATTCCTAGGCTGACTCCAGTTGCTGAATGGGATTTGGCTGTGGGCAGATTGATGAACTTGTTGACATTCTCGAGTATTTTTGCGACTTTGATCACCTGCAGTTCATTACCTCCAGTCACCTCCACTTCCGCGAATTGCCTTTCCTTGGTCAGCGTGAGGAGACTCACCTTTTTCTTGTCGATTATCGCTTCCTCGATCCCGCTTCTCTCAGTACAGAGTTTTGGGTCCTGTATGGTGTGGTCGACGATCATCACCTTTGAAGCCCCAGCCTCAAGACAGAGTCTGACGACCTGTCGGGTGACTTCAGCACTTGTAGTGGCACCACATGTGGAGTTCGCGGCAAAAGAGATGTTCGGTTTGATACACACACTGTCGCCTTCTTGAATGAACGTGTCGATACCACCCACCAGGTCTATCGCTGCCTTCGCAAGCTTCGATTTCTCTCCACGTGCAATCCCTATCACCGGAGCGACAGCTTCACCTGCGTGCAAAGGAAGAAGTGACTTCGGAAGCAGAGTGGTGAACGCCATGCCGGCACTGATTCTCAAGAAATCCCTTCTCGTGATTTCCATCACAGCACTGTCCGTTTCAGAGTGGGTTGTCCCCCGATTGCGGCAGACACGTTGAGGGCAAAGAGCTTTGCGACTTCCAGTGCGGCATCCGACTTGTCGTGTATCGTAATACACACATAGAACCTGTCATCCCGAAAATCCACTCTGTAGGCATACAGCGCACTCTCATCTATTCTCGCTTCGTCCCCTGCGCCATTGTCAGCCCAGGGTATCTCGGAACCAATCCCTACATCGTCATAGACATTCTTTGCATTCGTCGGATTACGCATGTCGAAAACTCTCAAATCCAGGTTGACCTGACTGCCTGCGATCTGGCCTGTATACGTCTGAAACGCGCATTTCGCGAAATCATTGTCGATATACACCTGACCCTCACCATTGATGAGTTGCCACAACTGGTTGGAGTTTTCCGCGATGTCCATAGCACCGCTCCTCACCCAACCACTTATCTCGTTATCCAGGGGCATGAGGTCGACGACGTCCTTCGGTCCACTATTCTGCTCGCGCTTCGCGCAGGAGATACAGAAGAACAACAGCCCAAAGATAAACGGATTCTTGATGGAGGTCACTAGTTCAGAACAGTTACCTTGCTGACGTGAGTGCTGCCATGGCCATGGAATCTCAAGAAATAGGTGCCGCTGGGCAGTCTTTTCTGCGTCCGATAGGGCAATCTATGGTCGCCGCGGGGGAGTTGTCCCTGAAAGACGCTCTCCTGAAGCCTCCCCGAGGAATCGACCAGATCGAGATATACGAACGATGTGTGAGATACCGAAAGTGTGATCGTGGTCTGTGTCCTGAATGGATTCGGGGAGACCGATAGGGCAGTGTTGCTTAATCTCGTGATGTGCGATTCCTCAATACCTGTTGGGTTACTGATTTCGACAAGATCTATCTCAGTCGTACCAAGATTGTACGGCGGCTCAGGCGCTGTAGTGATGTGGGGTGCGTTCACTGTGGAATACCCCAGGCGGGTGCGTTCCTCGTTGATTATGTTCTGGCCCTGTGAATCGCATGCCACTATGTCGGTGCTCATGATTACTTTCTTCGGATTACAGTTGGGTGCTCCACCCGGTCCACGGATGACAGAGCCCCACAAGGCATCGATGATCACGATTCTCTCCTTCTCGTGTGGCGTCACCACGTCACGCAGCTGTTGACAGAGTGAGGGAATACTCGGGTTGCAGGTCGTGTAGTGCAGTTGCCCGCCAGGAGGCTGGTCCACTGAACCGTAGTGATTCTTCATACCGAGAGTGACAATCGCGTCACCATGATTCTTGAGTACTGCTGCATTTATGAGGTAGTCGCTCATCTGACTCAGAATCATGCTTGGATATTTGGTATATGTTCCCCCTGAATAGTCCACGTCAAGTCTGCAGTCAGAGTCACGACCGACACCGGGATGGTTGGTGCCAAAACATCGTACCGTGTCGGGATCATCTTCATCATACACGGTGTAGCCTGCGTTCCTCAACTCAGAGTCCGTTCGATCCCATATTATGATGTTGTTTCTCTTGAAATGATGGCCGTTGAGTTCCATTTGGGCGAGACCATTGACAATGCAATTCACTAACTCTGGGTTTGTTGGAGTCAGGCTGTTTATGCAGTTCACCTTAATGCTTACCACGTTGTTCTGAGTAATCCCTGGAAACAGCGACTTCCACGCTTCCCCCACATCGTTCATTCCTGTGAGCGCCTTCACCGATTCGTCCATCATTATCTGAACGACCGACTCATTCACCGTATTTTCTGAAGTGGCGGTTTCATCAAAGCATTGAACCACAGTACTGGCCTGGAGGGGACCTTTCCCCACTGAGAAGGGAATTGCAGACCTCCCGATAATTGCTGCGGTGCCTGCACCGACGTATCTCAGAAACTCCCGACGCGATATCTGCCTCATCGCCGAACTCCAATCGTCACATAATACAGACAGAATCGCGTATGTCAAGGGATGGGGTTCGCTGTGAAGTTGGGCAAGTCCTTCTCGCGGACGATGGGCGCCAGGACGCCCGGGTGAGTTCTGTTTCCGGGATCGTGCTGAGAATTGTCATGCATCAACCGTTTCGAGGCCAGTGCGGTGGGATCGACGGAACAAGACCTGAGTCTTGACTTCTACGCTCATTTTGCGCTAAAAGTGAGACTGTGAAAGAGAACTCTGGTTCCTTGCGCCCTTCGTTTTCACGGCGTCGTGGAAATTCGGTAGACGGTTTCTGAACGCAGGTAGGAAGATGTGAGAAGGGGTGGGAATCAAAAGGTTCCGTGGGAACGAGGGAGGATCCGGAATCTGCTGATACTCGGTGGCGGAGGAAACGGGCCACTGCGGGGATGAAAGGTGTGAAATGACAGGTAGTGCCGGTTGGTGGTACCGTCTCGCTGCGAGAGGGAACAGTTGAACATGGATCATCGTGAGTTCTTCGAGAAAGCAGCACCGAGCTGGAATGAAATCTGTAGCCGGAGTTTCATCCTGATGAAGATCATCGGTGCCGCCGAGATTCAAGCAGGAGATAGGGTCCTCGACATTGGCAGCGGCACAGGTATTCTACTCCCCCTGCTTCAGAGGGAGGTGGGCGAGGAGCCGAAAGTAGTGGCTCTCGACATTGCGTTCAACATGCTCAAACTCGCAGCGCAAAGGCAGAATGCGATATTCCACTGGATTCAGGGGGATGCGCACGCACTCCCTCTCAAGGACGGCTCTCTTGACAAGGTTGTGTGCTACTCGTGCTTTCCGCACTTCTTGCGCAAGGTGAACGCCCTAGCCGAACTGGCACGATGCCTCAAAGAATCCGGGAGAATCTTGATCGCTCACTCACAAAGCAGGGAGGCGATAAACGCGATGCACAAGGAAATCGGCGGGGTGGTTGCGGATGACGTGATTCCTGAAGAGGCAGAAATGCGGAAGATCATGCGCGATGCGGGATTCACCAGCATCACCGTTCTCGATGAGAGAGACGTCTATCTGGCAGCAGGGATGAAAGAAGATGCAGGGATTGAAGGGGGCAGAACGGGGTAAGGATGTGACCGAGCGACTCGGGCAAGTCGCTGCTGGGATGTTCTTGACAAGAATTGGGTGGGTTGTTAGCCTGTCATGAAAGGGGGAGGTATGGTGAGAGAAGCGAGTGTCATTCTGTCGATCCTTCTGGTCTGGGGTCTCGGACTTACCCAGGAGACTCATGTGGTCGAGAAGGGAGAGACCCTGTGGCGAATATCATCAAATCGTCTTGAGGACCCGTTTCACTGGTGGCAAATCTATAAGGCGAACGTGGATCAGATTGAGGATCCACACTGGATTTACCCAGGTCAGAGATTTGTCATACCGCCTCTCGGGTATGAGGAGGCGGAGGTGATGGAGTGGTCTCTGGCGCACGGCCAAGCCGAGAGGGAGATGGGTCCGGGTGAAGCGGAAATGGTAGCCCCTGGTGAAGAGCCGGGAGTGCCCTCCCCTGAGGTCGAGATCTCCGCAGAGGAAACGGTCAGGGTCGGATTATGGAAGCAGCAAGTCCCGATTGTTCCTCCCTCTCTGGTGTATCGCGCAGGTTATGTCACAAGAGAACGTCCGGAATGGGCGCAGGTCGCTGCAGCAGTACAGACCGGTGTCAGGGAGATTCTGTTGCATCATGAAGTTCTGGTGAAGAGGGGCATACAGGACGGCGTTCAGGAGGGAGACTTCCTCACCGTCGGGAGGATCGGAAAGGGAGTAAGGCACCCCCGAAGCGGGAAGGCACTTGGCAAGGTTTTCTATGTTGTAGGGACACTGCGAGTGACTGCGGTACAGGAGAATTCCTGTCGAGCGTTGGTAGAAGAGTGTTATGAATCGATCAAACTGGGAGATATTGTCATACCTTTCGAGGAACCGATTGTACCAACAGGCAAGGAGCTTGTCGAGACGGGACGGCAGGTTGAGGGAGTTATCGTGGCCAAATTCGCCGACGAATCGAAGCTGATGCCATCAGAAATTGTGTACATCGACAGAGGGAAGGAAGACGGAATTCATGCAGGCGATGTGTTCGAAGTCTACCGTATGGGGAAAAAGATGAGAGGTGTGCTGGATCCGACAAGGGTGGTGGGTGAATTGCAGGTCTTGAGAGTACGGGAGGAGACCTGTTCTGCTGTGATGACTTCAATCGACAATCGCCTCGATCTGCGGGTGGGTGAGCTCATACGACTTAGAAGAGAGGCAATGTAGAGTTCAAGAACAGGCATCTTACAATCAGTAACACATACAGTACTGTGAGTGTCCCAAATGTTGAGCGCTCACTCCTGATACCCTTAGACAGGTCAAAAGACGCACTATTCCCCGCATATCCCTTCAATTGAGGGAAGAAAGCAGGCACCGACTTCTTGTAACTTGTGTACGCAGCACCAAATCTCTTCTGGAGATATTCTTCTTCCGTTCGGATGATCGAGTAGTACTGAAGGAAGAAGAGAGGCAATAAAATCAAGACCAGGTAAGGCATGAACCCCCAGAAGCATATGAGCATTCCAACACTCAGGAGCAAATTGCCTGAATAGAGTGGATTGCGTGTGTATGCGTAGGGTCCCTGAGTCACCAGCTCATCACCTCCGACTTCGCGTGTCCTTGAACTCCCACCGACATAACCGGCACTCCAGACTCTTATCGATTCTCCGATGAACACAATGGCACTTCCGAGGATAATCTTGCCGATCGTGGGATCTGAACTGAGAAAGGCGATGACGATCAGGGGAATTGGTGTATAGCTTCTTAATCTAAAGAGGACTTCGCCCAGCCTTTCCGGCAATCTGCCTCCTGGTCTCCCTGATTTGCTCCTGTGTTCTGAGAGCGACCTCCAATGCTTGTCTCCCTTCCTTGCCTGACACCGCGGGATTCCTTCCACTTCTCATACTTTCGACAAAGGACTCCAGCTCAAGCTTGAGTGGCTCTTCCTCAACGGCCGCCACATCCATTTTCCTTATGGAAGGTTTTCCCTCCCTCACAATTCTCTCATACACCTCTGCATCCCTGTGCAGAAAGTCGACAGAAATGTACATATTGGACTGAAAGAATCGTATCTTCCTCAGCTTCTCTCTCGAGACTCTGCTCACCGTGAGGTTGGCGATACAGCCACTGCTCAGTTCCAGCCTGACGTTGGCGATGTCCTCTTCCTGGCTCAGCACGGGTATGCCGACAGCTTGTACCCGTTCTACCTCTGCTTCCGTGAAGTGCAGTACGATATCGATATCATGAATCATGAGATCGAGGACTACCGCGACATCAGTCCCCCGCTCCGTGTACGGTGCCAATCTATGGGACTCGATGAAGAGGGGATTCTTGATCAAACCTTCCACTGCCCGTATACCGGGATTGAATCTCTCTATGTGGCCTATCTGGAGTACGAGAGAATTCCTGGTTGCAATGCTGATGAGTTCGTCAGCTTCAGCGAGCGCAGCGGTGATCGGTTTCTCCAACAAACAGTGGACCCCTGCGCCCAAGACTTCCTTCGCAATCGGATAGTGGGATTCTGTAGGCACACATACACTCACACCATCTACTCTCCGAATCAATTCTTGAGGGTCTCGAAAGTACTGGGTGTTGTATTCTTCTGCTACTTCGAGTCCCCTCTGTTCATTGAGGTCGCTCACACCGATCAGCTGACATTCGGAAAGCGACGCATACACTCTGCCATGATGTCTGCCGAGCGCGCCTACTCCGATTACTCCTGTATTGACGACTTTCACAGTATGAAGTGGAGCAGAGCGGATTCGAACCGCCGACCTTCCCGCTGCGAACGGGATGCTCTCCCAACTGAGCTACTGCCCCAATTTCATGAGATTATGGGAAGGACGTGCAAAAAGTCAACACAAAAACTGGCTGCGGGGCCGTATTCACACCTGTGCGTGACCGATTTTCTCCTTGACACGTCTTCGGGAGAAGAAGAGAATTCGCTGAGATGTAGGAAGGAGGCTATAATGGAGTGTTATGTTACAAAAGAGGATCTCACCGCCAAGTGCGCTCGGTGGCTTGAGCATATCAACAGTTACAACGTACATCGTATGGAGTTGAACGTGCCGAAATGTGTTCTTCTCGTCATCGATATGCAGAATTTCTTTCTTCAGCCGAAGTCGCCTGCCTTTCTCTGCGCAGGATTGGCGATTCTGCCACGACTGAAAAGGTTCATACAGGTCTCTCGAAAGGCGAAGATTCCGATCGTATATACGTCACATGCGCACCATCCAGACCGAATCGATGCCGGAATACTTGAATGGTGGTGGAGCGAGATGTGCATCGAGGGAACGGAAGAGAGCAGAATACACGCTGAGGTAGCACCACGGGCTCATGAGAAAGTAATCTCCAAGCACCGCTATTCTGCCTTCTATAACACCGATCTGGAGACGATTCTCAGGTGTTGTGGCACAGAAGACGTGATTGTCTCGGGGGTTATGACGAACATATGCTGTGAGTCCACCACACGAGATGCATACTTCCGTGACTACAGGGTATTCTTCCTTGCGGACGGAACTGCCAGTAGCACGGAGGAGATGCATTGTGCGAGCCTTCTCAATCTTGCATATGGATTTGCCTACATAACGACGATCGAACAACTGACTCAGCAAGTGAGGGCTTGTCCTGAGAGAAAGGAAAGAGGGAGAGGCTGAGTTTCTCCCTTCAGAAGGATGCAGAAGCAGAGAGGCGGTAGGAGCCCCGGAGGTCCGGGTGCGAGAGGAAGGCGTAGTCGATTGAGTAGTTCCGATACTTGAATCCCAGCCCCGCGGTTAAGTCACCATAGTCAGACCCCAATCTCACTCCCAAGGTGTTACTGTACAGGTACTCGAAGCCCAATCTGAAATCGTCACTCACCTTCCCTACGGAGAACTGCGAAGTCTTTCTCCTTCCTTCGAATCGAATATCCTGGTCGATGCTGACCAGGAATGTACCTCGCAGTGGCCGAATCCAGTGGGAGGTACTGATTCCGAGTTTCAGTGTAGGGGTTATCTTCTCCCACGTCCCTGTGCTCCACGAGATGAATGTTGAGGTCGCGTCCTGAACGTTTACGCCAATACTGAGAGCTGGGATGGGCCTGTAGATGATCCCGAAGTCCGCTCCAGAACCGTACGCAGAATATTCCCCGATTTCTCTTCGTATGATTTTCAGATTCGCCCCCACTGAGATACGGTTGGAGAATGACCATCCGTAGGTGAGGAATAAGGCGAGATCGCTGTTCGTGACTCGCACAATTCTCCGCTCATCATAGACTGTCCATTCTCCTTGGTCGTAGACGCCATTCCCCTCCCCCTCGTCGTCTGTGTCTGGGACGCCGTCACGGCCCCAGTCCCAGAATTCAAGGTTTTCTGTGAGAGGAATGTTCCGCACGCTCAGGCGTAGGAGATTGGCTCCGAATGCAGACTTGCTGTGGGGAAAGACGAACCCTACGCAGTCATAGGCGACGATGCCGCCGAAACTCTCGGCATGCATGAGCAGTATTTCTTTCTGATCAACGAGAGAGACAGCTGCGGGATTCCAGTAGGGAGCCGATGCATCGTCAACTATGGAGCAGTAGGCACCACCCAACCCTGCTGCTCTTCCTCCCATGCCCAGGGTGAGGAATTCTCCTGCATACTTGTCCGCTGAAACCTGTCCGAATAGAAGAGAACACGCGATACAGGCTGCTATACGCCATCTGAACATTACTTCTTCTTGTGTCTCATCGCCTTTCGTCTCTTCTTCAGTTTGTGCTTCGCGATCTTCTTCTTCTTTTTCTTCCTCCCACAGGGCATTGTGCCTCCGCTACTTCGCCACCATTGCCTTCAGTTCACGAGATGGTTTGAATACAGGCATGAGCCTTGGAGGAACCCTCACCGGCTCACCTGTTCTTGGATTCCTTGCAGTCCTGCCCTTTCTGTGCTTGGTCATGAATACACCAAATCCCCTGAGCTCAACCCGTTCATTCCTCGAGAGAACGTCTTTGACCTCCCCAAGAAAGTGATTTATCACTACAAGTGCCTCTCTCTGAGTGAATCCCGTCTCGTCAGCTATCCTCTTTGCCAGATCGAACTTGTTCATGCTCTCCTCCTTTCGTATCGCGTAAGATATTAAAAAGTTTAGACTTAGCTGTCAAGCTCAGTCAGAGGCGAGGGGGCGTTCGGTGAGGCGAGGTTCTGGGTGCCCCCGAGAGCGGAACATCCGCACGGTCTTTTGAACTGAGACTGCGCATTGTGCAGAGGTCTGAGGGTCAGAAAGAAGGATTGCCCAATCCCTTTTTCCCTTGACTGAAACGGGCGCACACATTTAATTGTAGTGTACGAGGATGAACGAATTCATCTTTGTCTATACTACCCTACCCAAACGCAGGAAGGCGAGGCAGCTCGCGAAAGACCTTCTGAGAGAGAGACTTGTCGCCTGTGCGAACATCTTCAAGATCGACTCCCTCTATAGGTGGCAGGGCGAACTCGAAGAGGCGAGGGAGTATGGGGTTCTGTTGAAGACGAGGATTGAGCTCTACGCTCGGGTGGAGAAAAGAATCAGGGAATTGCATCCCTACGAACTTCCTGCAGTAGTGTCATTTCGCATAGACAATGGATCTAAGGCCTTTCTCGACTGGATTGCATCTGAAACCTCTGAGCATAACGGAAGGAAAGAGCTTGAATAGATTTTCTGACCAAGACTGCACTTGATGGGGTCGGTCAAGTCTTTCAAACTTTCAGAAAAGGAGGTGGTAGCCCCAAAAGGCTCGGAAGTCCAGGACATTGATGAGAGGAGGTGAGTTTGTATGAGATCGTTTGTTGCGGTGTGTGTGTTGATGCTTGCCTTTCAGGTGGCAGGTGGTTCTGGTGAATCAGGAGGGGAGAAGACGCCGGCTGAGATTCCGTGGTGGAGTGTGAATGGTGGTGGGAACGTCTACTCCGGGAGCGGAAGCTACCGTCTTTCATCGTCAGTAGGGCAGTCGATTGCGGGAAAGGCATCAGGAGCGAGCCACGTCATGTATGCGGGATTCTGGAATCCGGGGGTCATCCCTGTGGGTGTCCAGGAGGAGTTGATCGAGGCGCTGCCGAAGGTACATGCGCTGTTGCAGAACTATCCGAATCCATTTGATCGCTGTACGGCGATACGGTATGCGATTCCGAAGTCAGAGGCGGTAAAGATAGAGGTGTACAACATTGCGGGTCAGTGTGTGAGAGTGCTGGTGGACGGGGTTGCATCTCCCGGGTATAAGGTAGTGAGCTGGGATGGCAGGGATGAGAGCGGAGTAGAGATGGGATGTGGCGTATACTTCTATCGGATCAGCACTCCGGGGTATGGGACGACGAAGAAGATGTTGCTGTTGAAGTAAGCAGGAGAGATGAAACGCATGAAGGTCCTTATGTCTTTAAGTCAAGACCTGACCCCATCAGTCGAATATGCGATTCACGAAGCGCTGGGGATCGAACTTCTCGAGGTGAGGCAAGCCTTCGCCCACGCCGACCCAGCGGATCGGGATTCCAAACCGGTCGGCGATGGCGATGACGATGCCCCCCTTTGCGGTTCCATCGAGCTTCGAGAGTACGATTCCCGTAACACCGATATGGGTGGTGAAGCTTTGAGCTTGAGAGAGTGCGTTCTGCCCGGTCGTTGCGTCAAGCACGAGCAGTACCTCATGAGGCGAGCCTGTTACCTTGTTTCCAAGTACTCTCTTTATCTTTGACAATTCGTCCATAAGAGGCGCTCTGGTATGCTGTCTGCCAGCAGTGTCTATGATGAGGAGATTGCTTCCCCTTGCCATCGCCGCGTCGACCGCATCGAACGCAACAGAGGCTGGATCGGCTCCATCCTGTCCGATTATTGAATCAACACCGAGTCGCTGTGCCCAGACCCTCAGCTGTTCCCCAGCTGCAGCGCGGTAGGTGTCACAGCACGCGAGCATCACGCGCTTCTGGGTACTGTAGTGGTTCGCGAGTTTGGCTATTGTGGTGGTTTTCCCCGTTCCATTCACGCCCACAACGAGTACTACATGCAGATCCGGACTGACTTGAATCGGCGGTCCACACGTGAGGATATTGGTGAGTACACTCTTCAGTACATCGATCATCTCGGCGGAATTCTTCAGCTCTCCTGTAGCAGCCGAGCTCTTCAATGAATTGAGAATCTTCTGGCTCGCACCTAATCCTACATCTGCCTCTATCAGCTTCTCTTCGAGTTCGGAAAAGAATGCTTCATCGAGTCTCGCTCCTTTCTTGAGGACGGAGGCGAGCTTCTGGAGCAGATTCATCATTCTCTCAGTTTTACGGAAACGACCTTTGAGATTCCCGGTTCTTCCATCGTGATACCATAGAGGGAGTTCGCAGCCTCCATGGTCCGCTTGTTGTGGGTAACTATGAGAAACTGAGTGTTATGACTCAGATCATCGAGGAAGGTGAGGAATCTCGCCACATTTGCGTCATCAAGAGCCGCGTCTATCTCATCGAGTATGCAAAAGGGCGAAGGTCTGCACAGGTAGAGGGCAAAAAGGAAGGCTATCGCCACTAATGCTCTTTCTCCTCCTGACAAGGCGTCAAGGGTCTTCAGATTCTTTCCCTTTGGATTGGCCACCAATTCCACGGATGAATTGAACGGATCACCACCATCTCCGAGCCTGAGGTCGGCCACTCCTCCTTCAAAAAGTCTGCCGAATACTGTCCGGAAATTCGCTCTCACTTTGGTGAACGTTTCCTGAAACTGCGAAGAAGCCCGCTCGTCTATTATGGCCAATGTGTCGAGCAGATACTTCTTCGCCATCATCAAGTCGTTGAGCTGAACTCGGAGGAAATCGAGGCGTTGCTTCTCTCTCTCGTAATCCTGCGCAGCCAGAGGATTCACATTCCCAATTCTCTGGAGCACACGGTCCAACTTCTCGATTTCTTCAGGATCCGGAGGAGCCTCAGCAACGAACTGTTCGAGATCTATCTTGTATTCGTGTGCAATGTTCTCTCTGAGAGAGCTACGTTCCTTCGTCAGCTCCATCAGCTTCATCTCGGTCTGATGCAACGTCTCACTGACCCTATCCAGGTCTGTCTGCATCAACTTTCGCCGCTCAGAAATGTATTCCAGTCGTTCCTTTACATCTGACTTCTCCTTCTCACTCTCGCTCTTCTCCTCGAGAATGGAGTTTCTCTCCTTTATGAGTGACTCAAGCTTGCTGAACTTGCGGTTGAGAACGGACTCCAGATCGCGAGTGGACGATAGGCTCTTTTCCAGTTCCTCTTCGAGTCGTTCGATCGACTCCCCGCTCTCTTCAATAGAAACCTGATCGCGCTCTATCTCTCTTCCGATGGTGTGTATTCTCTCCTCGGACACTTTCAGTCTGACGAGAAGGTCGTTCCGCTCCGCAACGAGAGCATCGCGGTCCCTCCCTACAGCGGAAAGCGAAGTCTCAGTATGCTCCAGTTTTTCCCTGAGCTCAGAGAGTCTCTTCTTCTCTTCCGCCAGTCTCTTCTCCAATAGAGACACTTCTCTCTTCGCTTTTTTCAGCTCGACCGCGAGAGAGGAGCTCCGTACTTCCAGTTGCTGTAAGGT
>Ga0209636_10006143_pt1 | contig 12273 bp, 8 predicted proteins | sample DeeMarSWOR152_54_FD_187464 | JGI IMG/M metagenome (GOLD analysis project Ga0209636, IMG submission 187464) | Marine sediment microbial communities from White Oak River estuary, North Carolina - WOR-1-52-54 (SPAdes) (version 2) | ecosystem: Environmental > Aquatic > Marine > Intertidal zone >...
GTGTAGCCGGTCACCCGTGGGGCGTGGTGTGGGCTCCTGACGGCAACCGGCTGCTGACGGACCTGGCGCCTACGCCGCTGACGGACGACCGGTACATGTTTCGGCGCCTGCACGTGATCGATGCGGCGTCCGGTGCCGTGTTATCCAACCTCGACAATCCAGGCAAACTCGGAAGTTTCCGCTGGTCGCCGGATGGCAGAACGATCGCTCTGGTCTCGGGCGTTGATATCCACGACCCCCGGGAGGGTCGACTGGTGGTGGTACGGCCGGAGGGCGGCGAGTATCGCGATCTGCTGCCAGAGCTGGAGGGGCACGTACAAGACTTCTGGTTCGCTGCCAACGGCAGGATCGTCTACCTGGCGAGCATCGGTGTCGGCAGCCGTGTGGGTCGTGTGCGAGCGGATGGTCGGGGTGCGGAGGTGCTGTACGAGGGCACGGACCCCGTGATCGACGCGCTGAGTCTCGATGAGCGGGGTCGTCGGCTAGCGCTCGTCGCCGAGTCGCCGACGACGCCACCCGAGGTGTTCGCGCTCCGGGTGGACCGGCGTGCCAGCCCGGTGCGCCTGAGCGACTCCAACCCGTGGCTCTCGGAGATCCGCTTCGGCGAGCAGGAGATCGTGCGCTGGAGTGCGAGCGACGGTCTCGAGATCGAGGGCCTGCTGATCCATCCGCTGGATGGGCGGGCGGGCGAGCGGGTCCCGACGATCGTGGTCGCGCATGGCGGACCCGAGTCGCACTACAAGAACGGCTGGCTGACGGCGTACTCGATGCCGGGTCAGGTGGCGGCGGCCCGAGGCTACGCCGTCTTCTACCCCAACTATCGCGGGAGCACGGGCCGCGGGGTGGCCTTCTCCAAGGGCGACCAGGGTGATGGCGTAGGCGCGGAATTCGATGACGTGTTGGCCGGAATCGACTTCCTGATCGAGCGCGGGTTGGCCGATCACGAGCGCGTCGGGATCACCGGCGGGTCGTACGGTGGCTACTTCACCGGCTGGGCCGCGACACGTCACAGCGAACGCTTCGCCGCTGGCGTCATGCGCTACGGCGTCTCGGATCAGCTGTCGAAGACGGGTACGAGCGACATCTATAAGGAGCTGGAACTCGTACACTGGCTGACCAACCCCTACGAGAACCTGGACCTCTTCTTGGAGCGGAGCCCGGTGCGCTACGTGGACAACGCCCGGACGCCACTCCTCATCGCTCACGGCAGCGAGGACGCCAGGGTGCACCCGGGCCAATCGCTGGAGATGTACAGGGCCCTCAAGGTCAGAGCAGAAGTGCCTGTGCGGCTGGTCCTCTACCCTGGCGAGCCGCACGGATTCAGACGGGCGGCATCACGCTACGACTTCAGCCTGCGGATGCTGCGCTGGTTCGACCATTTCCTGAAGGAGGGCCGCACCGATCTGCCGCCTTGGCGGATCGAGTACGAGCTGGGCGGGGACGCGAAGTAGCAGAGGGGGTGGGCGCCGGGGGACCGCTCGCTCCGGTCGACCCGGCAGCTGCGGTCGGTGTTTCCCGCGAGGACAGCGGGCAGCTCACCTGCAGACTGGGGCTAAGGATCGGAGCCGGGTTGCTAAAACCAACTTCGCTCGTCGGTCCCCCGGCGCCTCGCTAGAGGTTCTGCTTCAAGAATTCCGTCATCAAGGTGTAGAGATTGACGCGCTTCGTCTCGCCGCGTATGCCGTGCGGCTCGTTGGGATAGAGCCGAAGCTCGAACTGCTTGTCGGCCTCGATCAGCCGCTCGACGAGTTGGAGCGTGTTCTGCACGTGCACGTTGTCGTCGCCGGTGCCATGGACGAGCAGCAGGCGGCCCTGCAAGCGATCGGCATAGGCCAGCGGTGCGCTCTCGGCATAGCCGTCGAGGTTCTCCTGCGGTGTGCGCATGTAGCGCTCCGTATAAATCGTGTCGTAGAGCCGCCAGTCGGTCACAGGCGCGCCGGAGATCGCGGCTCGGAAGACGTCGGCACCTTTCAGCATGCAGAGCGCGGCCATGTAACCGCCGTAGCTCCAGCCCCAAATGCCGATGCGGCCGGCGTCGACATAGGGCAGCGCGGCGAAGTAGCGCGCGGCGGCGATCTGATCCTGCGACTCGTACCGACCGAGGTTCAGGTAGGTCATCTTCTTGAACCTCGCACCGCGCGCGCCCGTGCCCCGGTTGTCCACGCTGGCCACCAAGTAGCCCTCACGCGCCAGCACCTCGTGCCAGAGGTAGCGGTCGCCGCCCCAGGAATCGCTGACCGTCTGCGAGCCGGGGCCGCCGTACACGTACATGAGCAGCGGGTAGCGCCGGCCAGGATCGAAGTCCGGCGGCTTGATCAGCCAAGCGTTGAGCTCGAGGCCGCCCTCCAGCGGGATCTCGAGGAACTCGGGCGGTGCGAGCTCGAGGGCGTCGAGCTTCTGCTTGAGCGCTGCGTTGTCGGCGAGCGTTCGCACGACCTGGCCGTTCGCGCGCCTGAGGGTCTGCACCGGTGGCACGCCGGCCCGTGAATACGTGTCCACGTAGTAGCGATACGTGGGATCGAAGCTGACCTGGTGGCTCCCCGTCGGCCCGGAGATCCGTGTGAGGTCCCGGCCATCGAGTCCGACGCGGTAGAGCGGCCGGCTGAGTGGCCCGTCGGCGGCCGCGCTGAAGTAGACGAGCTTCATCCGCTCGTCCACCCCGTAGACGTTCCGCACGTCCCAGTCGCCCGTGGTGAGCTTGCTGACGATCGACCCGTCACGGGCGAACAGATACAGCTGGGCGTAGCCGTCACGCTCGCTGAGGTAGACGAACATCTTGCCGCCCTCGATCCAGATCGGCTCCTGCACGTCCAGCCAGGCCGCATCGCTGTCGGTCATGACGACCCGGGACTCACCTGTCCGCACGTCGGCCAGCAGGAGCTCCATGCGGTTCTGGTGGCGATTCAGCCGTTGGAACCAGATCTCGGACGATGAGTTCGCGAAGTCCATGCGGGCGATGTAGAAGTCGCCGTCGTCTTCGGGCTCGACATCGATCCAGGTGGTCTGCCCGGTGGCGAGCTCGACGACGCCGAGTCGGACCTCCGAGTTCTGCGTACCGGCCTTGGGGTAGCGGACCGGTGTGAGCTCGGGGTAGAGCGTCATCAAGTCGATCAGGTAGAAGGGCGGGATCGGGCTCTGATCGAAGCGCCAGAAGGCGATCCTCTTGCCGTCCGGACTCCAGCGGAAGCCATCGACCAGCGAGAGTTCCTCCTCGTATACCCAGTCTGTGGTACCGTTGATGATGTCCTCACTGCCGTCTTCGGTGAGCGCTCTTTCCTCGCCGCTGGCCAGCTCGCTGACGTAGATGTCGTGATCACGGACAAACGCCACGTAGCGGGCGTCGGGCGAGAACTTGGCGTAGGCCTGGTAGCCGGGCTGGGTACTCACCGGGGTGAGCGTCTTCGCGTTGAAGTCCCACACGTAGTAGGTGGCCCTCCTGCTGCGTCGCCAGATCCGTACCGTGTCTGCGGCGATGAGTAGCTTCGAGCCGTCGGCGGAGAACTGATAGGAGCTGATCTCGACGGGCTCATCTTCTCCAGGCGGCACAAGATAGTCGCCGCGTAGGAGCAGCTCGCGCTCACCGGAGCTCGCATCGACCTTGTAGAGATCGGTGCGGCCGTCCTCGCGCTCGAGGATCGTGTAGTGACGCCCGTCATCCATCCAGTTGACGCTGACGCGGTCAGGACTGAAATCGCGCGAGCCGTAGATACGCGCGACGCTCAGCTCGATCTCCTGAGCTGCGGCGGGCGCGGCGAGGGTGAGGGCCAGGGCAGCTGCCGCAAGACGTTTCGCGATCATGGCGATTCTCTGGGTTGAGTGAACGGGACGAGGCAAAATAGGGAACTGCGCGTGGCATTGCGATAGCCTGTAGGCAAGCGGGTTGCCTTTCGACGTGCGGGCCAGTCTCTTAGATGCTGTCCCCGTGCATAACCTCGGATGGAGGCGAGTACCATGGCGCGTAATGAGGTTAGCCTGAGCGTCATCAAGGCCGATGTCGGGGGTCTGGTGGGCCACGCCGGGATCCACCCTGATCTGGTGGCAACCGGTGAGGAGGAGTTGGAGTCGGCGAAAGCGGAAGGACGGGTTATCGATTTTCACGTTACCAACTGCGGTGACGACCTTCAGCTCATCGTGAGCCACGGGCACGGCGATAACAGTGCCGAGATTCACGGGCTGGCCTGGCATGTGTTTGAGGCGTGCACGGCGGTAGCCAAGAAGCTGAAGCTGTACGGTGCTGGGCAGGATCTGCTCGCCGATGCTTTCGCCGGTACAGTGCGCGGGCTGGGGCCGGGCGTGGCGGAGATGACGTTCGTGGAGCGAGCATCCGAACCCGTGGTCGTGTTCATGGCCGACAAGACCTCGGCCGGCGCTTGGAACCTGCCGCTCTACAAGATGTTCGCCGACCCGTTCAACACGGCGGGCCTCGTCATCTCTCTCGCTCTGCATGACGGGTTCAAGTTCGACGTGCTGGATGTGCGCAAGAATCGGAGGATGGTGCTCAGCTGTCCCGAGGAGATGTACGACCTGCTGGTCTTCATCGGTGCGCCTGGGCGCTACACCGTGCAGGCAGTGTACACGCAGGACGGTGAGATCGCGGCTGCGTCCTCGACGGAGCGGCTCAACCTGATCGCGGGCAAATATGTGGGGAAGGATGATCCGGTGTGCGTCGTCCGGGCCCAGTCACAGTTCCCGGCGGTGGGCGAGGTGCTGGAGCCGTTCAGCTTTCCGCAGATCGTGGAGGGCTGGATGCGCGGGTCACACCACGGGCCACTGATGCCGGTCGCGCGCAAGGACGCACAGTGCACGCGCTTCGACGGACCGCCACGGGTGTCTGCGCTGGGCTTCCAGGTCTCGGACGGTCATCTCATCGGGCCACGCGACCTGTTCGACGATCCGGCGTGGGACAAGACGCGGCAGGAGTGCCTGGTGCTGGCCGACCAGCTGCGGCGGCACGGGCCGTTCGAGCCCCATCGGCTGCCTATGGAGGAGATGGAGTACACGACGCTCCCCGAGGTCGCCAAGCGGCTCGAATCGCGTTGGGAGACGGCCGGCTGATGTGATGGGCGCAGGCTGGTATGGGCGGCGAGGGGGAAACCTTGGGATCACGGGGCAAGTCTGCCCTGTGTCGCCCTGATCCCGAGCTGTCTTGGAGAGATCGTTTGGCGTGGTTGGCTCTAGCCGATGAACAGGACGAGCTCGTCGTCGCTGGCGGCTTCGTCCAAATCCAGCATCGCCGATCGCTGTGAGTCGTGGCGTACCCAGCCCACGAAGCTCAACAGGGCCAGCGAGAAGATCGAGAATAGCACGGCGCACCGCATCCCAGGCCTCCCAAATGGATCGAGTGAGTCACGTGTATATGTACCGTGGCTCAAGCGCCCTAGTTCCTGCAGAAAGGTAAAGGCGCGGGCCTTTCGGCCCGCGCCTTTGGGGCGGCCACCGACCGCGACACCGCTGCCCAAGGTGAGGTTCATGATAGGTCCGGTGCACGTGCGGGGACCGACCAGTACGCCGCTGGCCGGCAGCTCGTGAGGCCGGTGAAGCCGGCCTCGGGGAACCGGAAATACGAGTAACGGTCGGTGGTGAGGTTAACTTGATCCCGCGCCAGCTCCCCGGTCACAACGCCGGCAGCGGTCATTGTGCCCGAACGGGTTCGGAACTTCTGACCGCTCCCTCGGATGGTCGCAGTGGCTGGCATCGGGCGTTGGCTCAGGTGATAACAGTTGTGGTTAAAGACGTTACGCGAATCTGCTGCCGATCTCTCTAGGCTGCAGGCGGTCGCTCGGACCGCCCTTTCGGTAAGTCATTAAGGCTAGGAGCGTGCCAGCGCGCGGGTGGTCCCGGGCGGAGGGTTCGGGCGCGCGAAAAACGTATGTTTAGCACGGCGACTCCGTACCCGCCGCACTGACGACCGCGTCCAGCAGCTGAGCGAGGCGGCCGGCTTGAGCGCGGCGCGTGTAGCGGCCGACGGCCTGCTCGTCCTGGTCCCCACGCACCTGGCCGGCGCGCGAGTACTCGGCCAGCCAGCTCGCCAGTCTGGCGGCGATCTGCGCGGGGTCGTTGGTGAGGTCGGGGATCCCGCACTCGCGCAGGATTCGCGATGCATCGCCGCCGGGCGGGCCGACGGCGAGGATCGGCCGGCGGGCGCCGAGGTACTCGAAGAGCTTGGCGCTGAGCCAACCGGCGGCGGGATCGTGCCAGCCTAAGAATAGGAGTGCCATGGAGCTGGCCTGGCGTGCCAAGCTCTCCGCGTGTGGCACGGGCGGAGTCTGGCGCACCCAGCGATCCACCCCATGTCGCTCCGCCAGGCCCGCGATCGCGCCGGGGGCGGTACCGAGGAACTCGACCCGCAGCCCGGCGCGATCCAGATCGAGGTCCGGTCGTGCTGCCAGTTGGGCTAGGGCGGCGAACAGCGGTTCGGGATTCTGCTGTGGCCGAATCAGCGTGCCGACGTAGGTGATCACGAAACCGGATCGCTGCGGCGGCGTCGCCGGGTAGTCGCTGGGGTCGAACCCGTTGTAGACCACGTCGACGGGAAGGCCGTGGAGGGCGCTCAGGCGCTCCGCCCAGCCGCGTGCAACGGTGGTGATGTAGCTGGCCCGTCGCAGCACCAGGCGCTCGAGGCGGCGTTCCAGCCAGCGGAAGGGCGGGATGCGGTGATCCCACGCGTTGTCGCTCCACAGGTCTCTGTAGTCGGCGACCCAAGGGAGACGAGCGTGGCGCTGCAGGCGCGCCGCCACGAGATGGGAGCTCGGCGGGCCCGAGGAGCTGAGGATCGCGTCGAACCTGTCGGAAGCCAGCAGGCGCCGGCCCTCGGCGAGCGCGAAGGGGACCCAGCCCAGCGTAGCGTCCGGCATACGCACGGAGCTCATGGGCAGCACGTGGCGCAGCGTGGTGTAGAGTCCACGCGCGAGGGGCCCGCGTCGCCCCAGGCGCTCGCGCAGCGCTATCGGTTCGTCCGACCGCCGCTCCGTGCGCCGGGCCAGCAAGAGCCTCCAGGGTGAGAGGAAGCGCGTCGCGTGGATGGGGGCTGCAGGCACCGCGGTGGTGGCGTCGGCCACGCCGGCGGCGGTGAGTACGGTGGGTGTCCAGCCGAACTCGGGCAGGTAACCCACGAACTTGGCGACCCGACGGCCGCCCACCGCCGGGTCGGGTGGGTAGAAGAACGATACGACCAGCACACGCCGGGCCTTGCTCATTCGTCGCGAGCGATCTCCTCGATCCAGGGCTTCATCTCGACGCCCGACCGTACCTGTTCTGCCTGCTCCTCGGCGCGCGCTTTCGCGGCCGACCAGAGAGCCGGACGAGTAGCCCAACGCAACAGCTCGAGGGCGAGCTCGCGGATCGGCAGGGCCTGTCCGACGCCGTCCTCGCGGATGTTCTCAGCCACGCAGCGCAGGTCGGTGCTCAGCACGGCCAGGCCGTTGGCCAGGTAGGCTGAGTACTTCATGGTCGGCGTCAGGTGGTTGTAAGGGTTGTCCGTGGGGTAGAGGATCAGCCCGACGTCGCAGCGCTGGGCCAGCCAGTCGTGCTCGGCGATCCCCAGCAAGCCGTAGTGACGCACGTTGGGCACGTCCAATTCCGCCAGCCATTCGCGCACCGCGTCGCGCCCGGGGCCGCAGACGTGCAGGCGCGTACCCGGTGCATTGCGGATCGCGCGCAGGATCTCGCGGAAGTTGGAGGCCACGTGTGGGTCGACCGACCCCGAGTAGAAGTAGTTCACGTCGCCGCCGTCGAAGTCGATCGGCGGCGCCTCGGCGGGTACGACGCCGGTGATGTAGACGTTGCGGCGGAAGGTGCGAAAGCGGGAGCGATCGATCTCGTAGCGCTCGGAGATGGGCGCGACGAAGCCGCTGGGCGCCACCAGTCGCTGCGCCGCTCGAAACAGCGTTCTCTCGATCGCCCGGGTCCGCGCGATGTCCAGTTGCACGGCTGTGCCACCTGCGGCCGCGCGGCCCTGCGCCAACTCCACGGGCAGGTCCTCGACGATGACGACGATGCGCTGACGCGAGAGCGCCGCCTTGGCGCGGAGGGCCTGATAGGCGCGTCGCGCCAGCGCGAGCATCGCCGGCTCTTCGACATGGGCCAGGACAGGGATCTTCGGGTAGATGAAGATCAGGTAGCGCGATCCGTCGCGCAGCATGCGGCCGAGCTCTCCGGTCAGCCAGCGGCCGGCGGCGCCCCATTCGCTCAAGCGGTCGGGCCCGTGCGGGCCGGCCGGTCGCAGCCATTGCACGCGCAGGTCGAGGCCGGGCTTCGCACCCAGGGTGTCCACGAGCCCCCTCACGAACACGCCCGTCGCGGATCCAGCGGGCACACCCGGCGTGCCGGGCTCGAAGGCATAGAGGCTGGCGGTGGTGCTCACGGCCCGGGCCCCTTATGTACGCCCGTGGCTGGACGACGCCGCGCGTAGCGAGCGAGCGACTCGCTGAGCCGGGTTCGGTCGGCGCGAGTCAGGAGCAGGAGCTCGCCCCAGCCGGCGCCCGACTCGCGGCGATAGCGGCGGCCGAGCAGGAGTACGGCGGCAGTGTAGGAGACGGAGGTCGCGGCCGCCGCGCCGGCCGCGCCCCAGATCGGTATCCACCACAGATTGAGCGCGATGTTCACGACTGCCATCGAACCGTTGGCGCGGGCAACGCTACCCGGCAGGCCGCGGCCGTTGAGGTCGGCACTCAGCACGCGTCCGACTGCCAGGCTGACCAGGCCGGGTAGCAGCAGCCAGAGGGGCGCCACGGAGGGCAGGAACTCGCTCCCGTAGAGTGCGAGCACCAGCGGCCAGGCGGCGATCGCGAGCAGGGCACTGAGGCAGAGGGTGAGCCAGAAGGTGGTTCGTGCGGCGGCGGGTGTGACGCGCCTCGCGTCCTCGGAGCTGGCTCCGGCGACCCGAGGGAACAGCACGGTCCCGATGGCGGAGGGCGGCATGTAGAGCTTCTCGCCGAGGCCTACCGCGGTGGCGTAGAAGCCCAGGGCGGCGGGTCCCGCCAGGTAGGCGACCAGGAACATGTCGGCGCGGTAGTGGAGGAACCAGGCGACGTTCGCGGCGTGTGCGCGCAGCCCGTAGCTCAGCCACTCGCGGATCACGGTCGGGAGGTAGCACGCGCGACCGCTCGATACGCGGAGCAAGAGAGTCGCGGCGCCGGCCAGGCCGAGGACGCCTGCGGCGGCGGCGGCGATCACGGCGCCGGCCACGCCGAGGCGCAGCACGACCACCAACGCCAGCAATAGAGCGAGGTTGGCCACCGGTGTGATGAGGGTGGCCAGGTTGTAGATCCGATACCTTTCGAGCCCTAGGATCGCCGCGACCACGCTCTGGGCCGCGAGTGTGAGAGGTAGAAGCGCGATCAGGACCCAGACGAGCGACGGGTCCACGGCGGCGGCCTGCAGGTACCGCAGGTAGGCCGGCACCGCCGCCACGAGCGCGTACACCCCGATGAGCAGGAGCCCGAGTCCGAGAGAGGCGAGGACCAGCGTCAAGGCGATCACCCGCGCCTCGTGCCTTCGCTTTGCCACCAGGTAGGTCACGGACGGTTCGAGGCCGAAGCCGCCGATGAACTGGAACAGCGCGGGGATGAGAACGATGAGCGCGTACTCGCCGCGGCCGGCCGGGCCGAGGGCACGGGCGAGGATCACCGAGCTGGCGATGCCGATCAGCAGGGCCAGCGCCCGGGTGACAAGCGTCAGCGAGGCGCCGCGTGCGAGCCCGGTCACTTGCTCACCGCCGCCAGCAACTCCAGCTCGCGCGCGACGGTGCGCGCGATGGAGCATCTTTCGTCGACATTCGCACGCGCCTGCCGTCCCATCTCTCTCGCGCGCTCCGGTTCGCTGACCAGCCGGATGATGGCGCGCCGCAGTTCCGCAGGCTTCCCGGGTCGAACCAGGAACCCATGCTGTCCATCACGCAGGAACTCGGGTATGCCGCCGACCCGCGTGGCCACGACCGGCAGCCCGCAGGCCATCGCCTCGCACATGGCCAGGCATTGAGTCGCGCTCCGCGCAGGAACCACGAAGTAGTCATAGGCAGAGATCAGGCCTGGCACCTCATCGTGTGGCAGCGCGCGCTCCTCGAGTCGTGCCGTCGCCTTGCGCCTCGCGATCCGTGATCTGAGTCGCCGCGCCTCCGGTCCGGTCCCGATGATGACGAGTTCGGTGTCGTGCAGTCCCGCATAGGCGTCCACGGCCACGTCGAGTCCTTGAACATCGCGCAGCGGTCGCAGCGCCAGGCCCTGTGGCCTACCGCTGCTGAAGGGTGCACGCCGGGGCGTGAACCGGTCCGTGTCCACGGGGTTCGGGATGACTGCGCTGTGCGGGTGGCGGAACCGGAGGCTAGCCTCCGCCGCCCGGCGCATCCAATCCGAGACGTAGACCACCGCTTCCGCGTCGGCCAGCCAGCGCCGCAGTCGCCACAGTTTGCGGACATCGTGAAGCAGGGAGAGGGCGCGGTTCAGCCCTCGGTGATACCCGCGTAACGCGGTCAGCATCGCCTCGAAACCGTGAATCCAGGCGACCCTCGGTGTGCTGAGGGCCGCGGCGAGCTGGGTGTGCGCAGCGCTGGGGTGGGGCGTGTGCATGGCCAGGACGTCGGGAGCGAATTGAACGTACTCGCTCCTCACCGGCTCTGCCTCGGCCGCCAACACGCTGACACCTGCGTGCTCAGCCCAGGTTGCCGGGCCGGGGCGCACCCGGTACACCCTTACCTCGTGGCCCGCCGCCCGGTAGGCGGCCGCGCGGGTGTGCACGTAGACGCCGCTTCCCGGGTTCTCGGAACTCGGGTAGTACTCGGTGAAGACCGCGATCTTCATCCCTGTCGTGGGAGATGCGGGCAGGCAGGGGACCTACCTAAGAGAACGCGCCGGCGACGATAGCGCAACATCCGCAGTGCCACGACGTTGACGGCGCTGGCGGCGTCGTCGATCTTAAGACAGCCCTCCGCTCCGGGAAGCTCCCGTCTCCCGCCTGATCACCCTGGTATTGGACAGGTGAGAAGACCAACGATCTTCGTCGCCATTGGCGCCGCCGCCTTGGCTCTGCTTGCCGGCCTGGCCGTCGGGCAGCTTGGCGTCCTCGCGGCTGTCGCCCTTGTGGGTCTGGGGATCGCGGCCGCCGCGCTTATCGACCTCCGCATCACCTTGCTGGCGGTCGTGCCGGCCATGGTCTTGCTGCCCGAGCTGCCGCTATCGATACCGCTGCGAACCGAGGATCTGTTGATGGCCCCGCTGGCGGCGGCCTGGCTGGCGCGCGTGGCGATGGGACGGGAGCGCTGGCCCTCCACGCCGCTCAACCGCCCCATCTTCGCGGTGATCATAGTCGAGTTCGCCGCTCTCCTCTGGGGTGCCTACCGGGGGACGGCCGGCCTCTCGCCCGAGCTCTATAGCGCGTCGTTCTTCGTGCTGAAGACGGTGGAGGTCGCGGTCCTCTATTTCATCGTCGTCTCCACGCTGCGACGTGAGCGAGACATACTCCTGTTCACCTACGTCTTCTGCGCGTCCGCCGCGGCCCTGGGGGTCTGGGGGGTGCTGGAACGGGGGAGCGCCGCAGCCGGCGAGGCGATCACCGGGCCGGCCGGTCATGGCGGCTACAGCTTGCTGGGCCTGACGTTCGTCGTGCTGCTAGCCGTGCTCGCCAGCCTCTTCCTCACCCAGCGCTCCCGCACGGTGCGAGTCCTGCTAGCGCTGGCGGCGCTGCCGGTGGCCTATTCGCTCCTCTTCACGCTGTCACGGCAGAGCTACGTCGGCGCGGTGGCAGCCCTCGCTGTCGTGGTCTGGGTGCGCAACCGTCGCTTGATCGTACCAGCCGTGCTGCTTGCGCTGGCGCTGCCCTTCGTGGTGCCGGAGGTCGTGCAGGAGCGTGCCGTGTCCGTGGTCACCGGCGCGCCCGATCCCTATACGGGGGCCGATCCCTACGCTACGCGTATGCACGCGTGGCAGCGCCGTCTGCCCGAGGTGATGGACGAGACGCCGGTGCTCGGGTTCGGGCCGGCGGCTTTGCCGCCCGGGTTTCTGGACAACCAGTACCTGCTGACGCTGTACTACACGGGCGTGATCGGGCTGCTGGCGTTCCTGTGGCTGCTCTGGCGCGCCCTGCGCACGGCAAATACCGCCTATCGCTCGCTGAGCGGTGAGCTGAGCGGTCTGGCGCTCGCCTGGCTGGCGGCGACCGTGGGGCTGGCGCTGGCGGGGTTGGCCGGTAGCCCGTTCGTGGCCGTGCGCGTGCGACAGGTCTACTGGTTCCTGGCAGCGCTGGCCGTGGCGGCCTGCAGGGTGTGGGAGTCGCGGGGTT